>Ga0180015_1000245_pt1 | contig 15999 bp, 11 predicted proteins | sample KR13_S2_MetaG_FD_116508 | JGI IMG/M metagenome (GOLD analysis project Ga0180015, IMG submission 116508) | Groundwater microbial communities from the Olkiluoto Island deep subsurface site, Finland - KR13_S2_MetaG | ecosystem: Environmental > Aquatic > Deep subsurface > Groundwater | place...
CGTGCCAGCCGCTTGCGGATACCCGGAAAAATGTGAATTTGCAAATCGCATCAGATCAATACCTGTGTGTTTTCAAGGAATTTCGTGCAAATCAACGTCAACTCACGCTTTTTTGAGGTTTAATGAACGGAGAATGAGGATATGGTCAACCCTACGGAGAGCGGGAAAACGGGCGCCGCGCAACAGCAGTCGGCAACAGGCATTGTGCTGGAATTGGAAAACATGATGTGTTCCGGCCGACGTTTGATGTATGAGGCTATGGAGCATGTCTTGAAGGGCAAGGATATTGAATTAACCCCTGCTCTTTTTTCCCGTTTTGCCCTTCATCCGGTAATGGTAAAAAACCTGGAGGGATTGCTGGCGGCGGTCGGCAAAAAGAAAGTGTCCGTGGATAAAATGGCGCAGGACATTTATGAGCAGTATAGCCGTAACTTAAAAAAATCATCGGTCCGTCTCAATGCGAACGTGGAAGCCTTGTTGACCGATGCTGCCAAGGCCAAAGTACAGACTGGAGCCCTCTCGTTCCTTCCGCTTGATATGGCTCAGGAGCTGGCGAGCCGGTTTGGACTCAAGGAATCTCTCGTGGTTCATGGTGTGGCGAACAATTCCAAGGCGCATCCGACGGCCGATGAGTGGCTTAAATTAACAAAAGCCATCAACTTGCCGGCTCATCGTTGTCTGGCCTTGACTACGGCGGCAAGTTCATGCAAGTCCGCTCTCGTCGCAGGCATGCGTTGCGTTGTTTGGCCGGATGCCTTTACCGCTAATCAGGATTTTGGCGGCGCCGATCTGGTGATTGAAGATCCCCAGGAACTTCGATTCAAGAATATCATGGCGCTGTTGCATCCGTGTTCATTCCGCTAGACGGTCGTTGGATTGCGATGAATCAGGCCCCGATTTGATTGGGGCCTGATTCATATGCGTCCAGAGCCTGCCGCATGGGGGTATGGATGCCGCGTGTTGTCGTTATGAAAACTCAAGTGGAACAGGCTCAAGCCGGATGCCTTTCCTCCGGCATGGTGTCAGCCGCGAAATTGGAACAGGTGCCTCCGGAGAGTGTTTGCGCCGAGTTGGCGTCCGGCCGCGCCGTGCTTCCGGCCAATCCCGGCCATGCCAATCTGCGCCCCGTGGTTATTGGAAGGGTGTTCCGTACCAAGGTCAATGCCAATATCGGGCGTTCCCCCGGTCAATCCGACCTGCCCACCGAATTATGCAAACTGCAAATCGCCTTGACCGCCGGCGCAGATTTGGTCATGGACTTGAGCGTTGGGGAAAAGCTGGCCTCCATTAGGAGCGCCATGATCGCGGCCTGCCCGGCGCCTTTTGGGACCGTGCCGATCTATGAAGCGGTATCCCGCGTGGGCGGACATCCCGAGGCGTTTAATCCGGAGGTTCTGCTGGAGGTCATCGCCGAGCAGGCCGCGCAGGGAGTCGATTTCATGACGCTCCATGCCGGCCTTCTCCGGCGGCATGTGGGGCTGGCAATGAAACGGCTGGCGGGGATCGTCAGCCGCGGCGGGGCCATTCTCGCGGACTGGATGACGGCTCACAACCGTGAAAATCCGCTTTACGAACACTGGGATGAAGTGCTGGATATTTGCCGGGATCATGATGTAACCGTTTCCCTGGGAGACGGCCTGCGGCCGGGATGCCTGGCCGACGCCAGCGACGCCGCGCAGTTCGCCGAGCTGGAAGTGATGGGCGCCTTGGTTCGGCGCTGTCGTCAGCGGGGAGTCCAGGTGATGGTCGAGGGGCCTGGTCATGTGCCGTTTAACCAGATCCAAATGAATATGGAACGGGAAGCGCAATGTTGTGATGGGGCTCCGTTTTACGTCCTGGGCCCGGTGGTGACCGACGTGGCGCCGGGCTATGATCACATCACTTCATGCATCGGGGCCACCGCTGCGGCGTATTATGGAGCGGCGTTGTTATGCTATGTCACGCCGGCGGAACACCTCGGGCTTCCCACGGCCGCCGAAGTCAGGGAGGGTGTTATGGCATATCGCATTGCGGCTCACGCCGCCGATGTGGCCAGAGGATTGCCCGGCGCCCGGGATTGGGATGACGCCATGACGCGGGCCCGGGTGGCCTTTGATTGGAATCGCCAGTTTGAGCTGGCGTTGGATGGGGAACGCGCCCGCAAACGGTTTCAGGAAGCATCGGGATCATCCCGGCATGACTCCGATTATTGCACGATGTGCGGCGCCGATTTTTGCGCCATGCGTATTTCTAAAAAAATCGCGGCGCGGATGAAATAAACTTTTATTTTGAGCAGAGCGAGGAATCTCGGCAGGGATTTTCAATATAGCCAAGATCGGGCAGGCTTGGCGTGAGAATCTAATTCATCTTAAGTTGCCCCGATCCGGATCCTAACCTAATTCAACGCTATCTCATCATATGGATGCGATCGATCAACTCCTGGATATTATGGCCCGCATGCGCGCGGAAGGCGGATGTCCTTGGGATCGTGAGCAGACCCTGGAATCGCTGAAACAGTACCTGGTGGAAGAATGTTACGAAGTGATTGACGCCGTGGATTCCGGCCAGGTTTCCAAACACAAGGATGAGTTGGGCGATCTCCTGCTCCAGGTGGTCTTTCAGGCGCAGATTCGGAAGGAACAGGGTGATTTTTCGTTTGAAGACGTTGTGCGCCAGGTCAGCGATAAACTGATTCGCCGTCATCCCCATGTCTTTGGCGATCAAGTTGTTTCCAGCTCGGCGGAGGTGCTGAAAAATTGGGAAACGATCAAGGCGCGTGAAAAACAGGAGGCCCAGGCCGCCGGCGCCAAGCCGCCGGAACCCCGTTCCATCGTCGAAGGCATTCCGCGGCATTTGCCGGCCCTGCATAAAGCGCATCATATTCAGCGCCGGGTCGCCCGGGTCGGCTTCGACTGGAACCAGGTGCATGATGTCATGGCCAAAGTGGAGGAGGAACTGGCCGAGGTCAAGCAGGCGCTCGCGACCGGGGATGCTCAACGCATTCGGGAGGAAATTGGCGACTTGCTTTTTGCCGTGGTCAATCTGAGCCGCTTCCAGGGACTTAACGCCGAGGAGGCTCTGAACCGGACCGTTGATAAATTCACCCGCCGTTTTCAGGCGGTGGAACAACGAGTGCGGAATGAAGGGCGCGAAATCTCTCAATGCTCACTGGCCGAACTGGACGCCCATTGGAGTGCCGTCAAAGCCATCGAATAGATTCTATGTTTCTGATTGCGATCTTTTTCGCAGGGCATTCAGAAGCGCGGTCATATCGGCGGGGAGCGGAGCGGTGAAACTCAGGCGCCGGCCGGTGGCCGGATGCATCAAAACCAGTTGTTCGGCGTGGAGCATTTGACGGGGCACCGGGACGGGAAGAATCCTGCCGGATCGCAGTCCGTATTGGCGGTCGCCCACGACCGGATGGCAGCGGTAGGCCATATGGACGCGAATTTGATGCGTGCGGCCGGTGATGATATGAATCCGCAACAAGGTAATGTCGTCAAACACCTTCAGGGTTTCGTACTGCGTCAAAGCCGGTCGGCCTGATCGCGGGCGGGCCGACATTCGTTTCCGGTCCTGACGATGCCGGCCAATCAACGTTTCAATGGTCCCGGTCGGCGGATGCGGCCTACCCCAGACCAGCGCCAGATAGTGTTTCTCTACTTGTCGCGCTTTGAATTGGGCGGCCAGTCCCGCCATGGCACGATCATTCTTGGCCGCCACGAGCACGCCGCTGGTATCCTTGTCCAGCCGGTGCACAATCCCCGGGCGACGCTCGCCGCCGATGCCTGCCAGCTCCGGACAATGAAAAAGGAGCGCATTGACCAGCGTACCGGAGGGATGGCCGGCCGCCGGATGGACCACCAGTCCCGCCGGCTTATTTATGACCATGAGGTCTGAATCCTGGTACAGGATGTCCAGCGGAATAGGTTCGGGCCGAAGCGTGGTGTCTTCCAGAGGGGGAATCACGACCCGAACGGTTTCGCCGGCACGTGTCTTGTGATGCTCCTTGACGGCATGCCCATCGAGCGTGATATGCCCAGCCTGGATAAGCGCTTTGATGCGTGAGCGTGAAATCGTTTTCACGCGCCGGGTCAGCCAGACATCCAGCCGGACACCGGTTTCTTCGGGTGGAATCGTCAGGGTAAGGTCAGTGATCATGGGTATTCATGGCCTTAATACTCACTCCGGACGCGGAGGCGGCGCGGCGGGGTAACAGGAACCAGAGGCCCAATCCGATGAGCATGAAAACCAGGCTCAGGTCCTGCGCCAGGGTCAGGCCCAGCCAGCGCAGGCGGTCATCGCCGCGGAAGTATTCCACCCCCAGCCGGATCAGCGGATACAGGATCAGGTACAACGCGAACAGGCGGCCATCTCTTGGCCGGCGGCGATACAGAAAGAGCATCAGCGTGTAGAGAATCAGATTCCCTGCGGCTTCGTAAAGCTGGACCGGATGCCGCAGGATGCCGTCCACGGAAACTCCCCAAGGTACTGCGGTGAGGCTCCCGTAACAACAGCCGTTGAGAAAGCATCCGATCCGTCCGATGGCATGACCTAGTGGGAGGGCCGTTGCGACAAAATCCGCCAGCGGCCATAACGGCTCCCGTTTCACGCGGGCATAGACAATGCCCAGCAGGACGGCGCCCACAAAGCCTCCGTAATAGATTAGGCCGCCCTGATCGAGGCGCAGGATCATGCCGGGGGCCGCGGCAAACGCCGGCCAATTAGCCAAGACATACGCCAGGCGGGCGCCGACTATGGCTCCGATGATGATCCAGCATCCCAGATCGGAAACGAAGGCTGCCGGCCGACCTTCCTTTTTTCCCAGCCAGGTCAGATGCGCCATGCAGGCAATGAATGCCGTGGCCACCATCAGCCCGTACCAATAGATCGGGCGCTGTCCGATATGAAAACAGACTGGATTCATAAGCCCCTGGTAAAAGACATGAAACTAATGATAGCGTATGTGAAACTCTGAGGAAAGGAAGAATTGATGCTGAAGCCGAACCCGGCACGGCTGTGTTATGCTCGGCTCGGGACAGCCTTGCCCATAACGCCATGGGCAAGGACTGCGCATTTTCCTGTGGAGGGCAAACCAAAGGTGAACCGGTTTGTATTGCGTACTTGAGAATGACAACATTCCGGCCTGTATCCGTCAGTCATGAAAAACGATTGGCTTTACGGCCACAATCCGATAGAATTCCTTATCGCATAAATAGCCATCTATCGGGTTTCTGTTATCCGGGAGAAATATATGAAATTAACCCTCAAGTTCAAGATTATCAGCCTGGTTATGGCCGCCGCGTTGATTCCCAGCCTGGTGATGCTCTTGCTCATGATGCGTTTGGAGGCTCGGATTGCCGCCAAGGCGGAGGATGAGCTCAATATCCTGGCTAAACTCAATATTGGCCAGATTGCCCGGGATGTGCAGGGACTTTGCCAGACAGTCAACGATATTATTCAGGGAAACATCAATTACGACTTGAAAGTCGCGCACGATGTGCTGGCGAAATACGGCACGGTGACGCTGGGACAGGAGCTGGTCGAATGGGAAGCGCTGGACCAGATCACTCACCAGACGCAGAAGGTATCCCTGCCCAAATTTATGGTGGGCGGTGTCTGGCTGGATCAGAATCGGGATTTTGGAAAACAAACGCCTGTTGTGGATGAAGTGACCCGTTTGGTCGGCACCACCTGCACGATCTTTCAGCGCATGAATGAACGGGGGGATATGCTGAGAGTGGCCACGACGGTTCCGGATAGCGACGGGAAACGCGCAATAGTCACGTATATTCCCGTGGTCAATTCAGAAGGCGTTGCGAATCCTATCGTGGCGGCTGTTTTAAAAGGAGAATCCTATCGGGGACTGGCTTATGTGGTCAATGCACCATACCTGACCGCCTATGAGCCGATCAGCGACTCAGCCGGCAAGGTGATCGGAATGCTGTATGTCGGCGAAAAGGTGGAGGGAGTTGAGTCTCTGCGGCGGGCCATCGTAAGCATCAAGGTGGGAAAAACCGGTTACGTGGCCGTTCTGGAAGGCAAAGGGAATCACCAGGGACGCTATATCATTTCCAAGGATAGTAAGCGTGACGGGGAATCGATCTGGGAGGAACGGGATGCGGACGGCAATCTCATCATTCAGTCCATGATTCACAATGCGCTCCAAGCGCCGCCCAATGCATGTGTTTATGAGCATTATTTTTGGACAAATCCGGATCAAGGCGAAAAGGCGCCGCGCGCAAAAGTATCCGCCAATATCTATTTCGCGCCCTGGGACTGGGTGATCTTGGCGACCAGCTACGAGGATGATTTTTATGCGGCTAAACAGCAAATCCGGGCGTCATTCAACCAGTTAACCATGGAAGTCATCGGCGCGGGACTTCTGGTATTACTGTTGGCAATTGGCATGGCCTTTCTTATGGGCAACCGCATAGCGCGTCCGCTGGGTTTGATTATCGGCGTGGTCACCAAGATAGCCGACGGCGACGTGCAAGGCGCGCGGGAAATCCTGGCCGCCGATGTTCGGCAACGGCGCGGCGCGACCCCATCCAAGCGGGCCGATGAGATCGTTCAACTGGTCGGCGCTCTCGGCACAATGACGTCAAGTCTGGACGCCTTGATCGGGCAAGTTCAGCATTCGGGAGTCCAGGTCACAACCTCGGCAATGCAGATTTCAGCGTCCGCCCGGGAGATCGAGGGCACAGTGGCCGAACAGGCGGCTTCGACCCGGGAGGTAAACGCGACAAGTAAGGAAATCGCCTCCACCTCCGAGACTCTGGTCCAGACCATGGACGAGGTGGGCGAGACCGTCGTCCAGACGGCGGCCACAGCCGAAACGGGACGCACCAATCTGAATCGGATGGAATCTGCCATGCACCAGTTGATCAAAGCCACGTCGTCGATCTCGTCGCAATTGGGCGTGATTAACGACAAGGCCAACAAGATTTCCAGCGTGGTGACCACGATCAATAAAATTTCGGACCAGACGAACCTGCTGTCGTTGAATGCCGCCATCGAAGCGGAAAAGGCCGGCGAGTATGGCAAGGGTTTTTCCGTGGTGGCCCGCGAGACGAACCGACTGGCAGACCAGACCGTCATTGCCACTCAGGACATTGAGCGCATGGTCCGTGAAATGCAGTCGTCCGTATCGTCCGGTGTCATGGAGATGGATAAGTTTGCGGAAGAAGTGCGCCAGGGAGTGAAGGAAGTCGCGACGATCAGCGAACACCTGGGGCAGGTCATTGACCAGGTCAAGGCGCTGGAGTCACGGTTTGACTCCGTCAAGGACGGTATGCGCAACCAATCCCAAGGCGCCCAGCAGATCAGTGAGGCGGTGGACCAGTTGTCCACGGCAGCCGATCAGACCCGCCAGTCGCTCCATGAATTCAATCAGGCGACGGAGCAGTTGACCAAGGTGGTCCAAGGGCTCAAGCAGGAAGTGTCCCGGTTCAAAATCAGCGCCAAGACTTAATCGGTTTGGAATCATGCATAGCCAACAAAGCATCACCTTTCAGCTCAGCCTGCTCATTATCAGCAGTGTCGCGCTCATTTTTGCGCTCGTGTTTGGATACAATTATTATATTTCACGCCAACTGGTAATGCAGGGCGTGGAGCGGGAGGCCCAGCAAATTGCCCGGGCGACGCTTAAGCGGATTGAAACGGTGCTGTATTCGGTCCAGAAAGTAGTGCAAGGCATGTCCCAGACAGTTCAGAACATGGCATGCCCCCAGCAGGATCTCGTTCGTTATCTTAAAGCGGTGGTCGAAAGCAATCCGGAAGTCTATGGATCGGTTATCGCCTTTGAGCCCTATACCCTCGCATCGGATGTGCAATATTTCTGTCCGTATTACTGCAAACAGGACGGCAAACTTACCTATGTGGATTTAGGCAACGCCTCCTATAATTATTTAAACTGGGCCTGGTACACGACCCCCAAGTCAAACAACTGCGCGGTGTGGAGCGATCCTTATTTTGACGAGGGGGGCGGCAATATCGTGCTCACCACTTATTCCGTCCCGTTTTATGCGATGAGGGATGCGGGTAAACGATTTCAGGGCGTGGTAACGGCGGATTTGTCCCTGGACTGGCTGAAAGACCTGTTTGCCTCAATCCGCATTTATCAAACCGGCTATGCGTTTCTGATTTCCAACAAGGGGACGTTTATCGCCCATCCGGATGCCGCGCTGGTAATGAAGGAAACGATCTTCAGCGTGGCCAATAAACGCAAGAACCTGCTCCTCGAACAGGTCGGGCGCCGAATGGTCAACGGGGATACGGGTTTCATCCCCATGAAATGTCTGCTCACCAACAAGGACTGTTTCCTGTATTACGCGCCCTTGGCCGCAAACGGCTGGTCGCTTGGGGTGCTGTTCCCGCGTGCGGAATTCATGGCAGATGTCAATCGCTTGAATCAGGTTGTTCTGATCCTGACCGCCATCGGTTTTTTTCTACTATTAGCGGTGATTATCCTGGTGGCACGCTCCATTACCCGTCCCTTGACGCGACTTACCGAGGCGGCGGAAGCGGTCGCCGAAGGCCGGCTGGGAGATGCGAGTCGGCTCGCCCAAGAGATGGCCGGGCGGGCGGCGGGTCGAAAGGTCCGTAACGAGGTATTACGCCTGCGCCAGGCCATCACCACGATGATTCACAGTCTGGAATCCGTGGTATCCCAGATGGGCAAGTCGGGGGTTCTCGTAACAGCTTCGAGAGCTCAGATTGACACCTCGGCCCGCCAGCTGGAATCCGCGGTAACCCAGCAGGCGGCTTCCATCAATGAGGCGGGCGCCACCAGCAAGGAGATTTCGACGACAACTCAACAGTTGGCTCAGACCATGGATCAGGTGACGCAGAGCGCGACCGAGACGGCGACGCTGGCGGGCGGCGGCGTAACCAGCCTCGCCGATATGAAAACAGCCGTGCAAAGCTTGATGGAATCAACGCCGCAAATCGCCGCCAAGCTCGGTCTCATCAGCCAGAAGACATCCAATATCAACCAGGTTGTCGTCACGATTGTCAAGGTGGCCAATCAGACCAATCTACTTTCGCTTAACGCCTCCATTGAGGCGGACAAAGCGGGAGAGTACGGGTTGGGTTTTTCGGTGGTGGCCAGCGAGATCCGGCGCCTTGCGGATCAAACCGCGGTCGCCGCGCTGGATATTGAGAACATGGTGGCCGAGATGCGCACGGCGGTCTCGGAGGGGGTGGCTGCTGTGGGGAATTATACCTCCCAGGCGCAGATCAGCTCGGAGAAGATTGTCAAGCTCAGCGACGACTTGAGCCGCATCATCGATCAGACGCAGCAGTTGAGCGCCCGATTCGAGACGGTCAATGAGAGCATGCAGACGCAATCCCAGGGTGCCCGGCAGATCAACGAGGCCATGGAACAGTTGGGTGAAACAGCGCGCCTGACCCATGACGCTCTTTCGGAATTTAAGAAAGTCACCGAACAGATGAGCGACGCCGTATGCGGACTGCAAAGCGAGGTGGCGCGTTTTTCCGTTAGGGCTTAGTGTCGTGTTTCACGCGGATATTTATCATTTTGCGTCTTATGAGGTTGGTAGCGCCGGCTTTACGTCAGCGATCCCGCTTTGCCAAGGCTACGCAGGACAGGTAGCCGGGATCAACCCGGCTCTGCCTCAAAAATACTCGCTCATAAGGAAAGTCAATTATAAAACACAGCACTGGTAATTTTACACACAAGGACTCATGCTGCTGCTGATTTTCCAGAGTGGGGAAGACCGGTACGGCCTTGATGCCTCCCGGATCATCGAGGTTGTGCCTTTGGCTTCTTTGAAGCATGTGCCCCATGCGCCGGAAGGCATGGCCGGCCTGCTGAATTACCGCGGGACCATTGTCCCGGTTATGGATCTTTCGGCGCTCCTGACCGGAACGCCCTCCCGTGCCCGATTAAGTACGCGCATTGTTCTCGTGGATGTGTCGCCGGAGGATTCCCCGGCACCGCGCATTCTCGGGTTCATGGCCGAGCGCGTCACGGAAACGATTCGGTACCGGGAACAGGATCTGCAGGTATCCGGCGTGGCTGTGCCCGGGGCGCCATATCTGGGTAAAATCATGCTGGATCAATACGCGATGGTTCAGCGCATTGATCCGGCCGCCGTGATTCCCGAATCACTGAAGGCAACCTTGTTTGCATTGGCGAAGGAATCGAATCATGACTAGCGCGGTAATCGCACAATGGATATTGGAGCGTACGGGGCTCAATCCCGAGTCGCTGGGTCCCCGGAACATTGAACGCGCCGTGGCGGCCGCAATGGAGCAGGCAGGCCTTGCCGACCCGGCCGACTATCTGGAGCGCCTGCAATCGTCGGCGTCGGAACTACAGGCCCTGATCGATGCCCTGGTGGTTGCGGAAACGTGGTTTTTCCGCGACCGCGAACCGTTTGTGTTCCTGAAACACCATGTTCAATCGGCGTGGCCGGCGTCGCATCCTAACCGGCGGCTGCGGGTGTTGTCAGCGCCTTGCTCCACCGGGGAGGAGCCCTATTCCATTGCCATGACGCTTCTGGAGGCGGGCCTGACGCCCGAGCAGTTTCATATCGATGCGGTGGACATCAGCCGGCGCGCTATTGAGACGGGGCGCCGGGCAATATATCACGAGCGGGCCTTCCGGGGACATGATCCGGGGTGCATCGATCGGTATTTCCACCGAATACCCGATGGTTATGCCCTGGATGAACGCGTGGTACGGTTGGTTAATTTTCAAACGGATAATCTTGTGCATCCTGTTTTTTTGGCGGCCCAGGATCCCTATCATATCGTATTTTGCCGCAATCTGGTCATTTATCTGACGGAGCCGGCGCGAGTTCTTTTTCTGGAGGCTTTGAATCGATGGATTGTTCCGCATGGCCTCCTGATTACCGGCCATTCGGAACTCACGTTCTTCCAGCAGGCCAAATACACGCCCGTGCACCATGCCAGGTCTTTCGCTTGCACCCGGAGCGGGCCCGCGGAAAATAAATCCACACGTCATCGGATTGCGAAGGTTGCAACGTACCCGGCGGCACCCAGGCCGCCCGCGTGCTTAGCGCCTCTTTCGCTGGCGACGTCAGCCGTGCCTGTTCCAAAAGTCGAGCCGGATCGAAACACGCCACCGAATGATTTGAATGCCATTCGGGACCTAGCCAATCAAGGCGCTTTGATCCAGGCTCGTGCGCGTTGCGAACAGTTTCTGAAAGACCATCCGCCGAGCGCGGAAGCCTATTGTCTGCTTGGCCTTATCCATCAAGCATCCGATCGCCTGGATGATGCCGAAGCCGGTTATTTAAAAGCGCTCTACCTGGACCCTCGTTGCGTGGAAGCGTTGGTGCATCTGAGCCTGTGCTATGAGCGCCGGGGAAACGCCGCCAGGGCCGCGCTGATCAGGGCGCGCGCCCGACGGATTGAAATGGCAGTGACACAGTCGGCCTGACGACAGTCTAGTTCAACCTTAACCATCAGAAACCGCCATAAATAACAAGAAAAGCGCGTGGCATTGAGGATGCGCCTATTTTGGGACCGGAACGATCAAGCGGAAGAATCATGACTTCAACAGAAAATCAGCCTGCGTTGACCTGCTGGAAGGAAAAAGGTGTCGCCGGTGACGCCTCCTGCCCGCGGCTGGCCGAGTTCGGGCATTGCCGGAATTGTCCCGAATATGCGCGGGCCGGCCGTAGTCTGTTTGATCGGAACATTCCCGCCGGATTTCAAGAGGAATGGGCGATAATGCTCGCCGGCATCAAGAAGGCCGAAAGCCCGGGGGCCGTTTCCGCCGTGGTCTTTCGGCTGAACGATGAGTTCCTCGCGCTGAAGACCGTGGCGTTTCTCAAGGCGCTGGAAATGCGACCGATTCACCGGGTTCCATTTCGCACCAACCATGTGTTCCGGGGGGTTGTCAATGTTGACGGTGTTCTCCTTCCGTGCATATCCGCCGCCGAACTGATGGGGATTTCCGCCGCAGATCCCAGCGGCAAGCATGATGGTCACCAATGTTATCGTCGTCTAATGGTGATAACCAGGGAAGGCGCGCGTTTTGTTTTTCCGGTTGATGAGGTGCTCGGTGTGATACGCGTATTGCCGAATCAGATGCAGAAACCGCCTGAGACCGTCAGCAAGTCGCTGACCGCCCTGACAATGCATGTGTTTCCATGGGAAAACAGGATGGTGGGCCTTTTGGACGACCAGAAGTTGTTTACAACATTTCATGGGAGCCTGACTCATTGAATTCGACTCATGACAATCCTGCTCCGGATCTCTCCCTGATGGATTTGTTTCGCATCGAGGTGGAAAATCATTCCCGGGTGCTGGAGACGGATCTGGTTAAAGTGGAAGCTGATCCGACACCAACGCGCATTGAGCCGCTGATGAGGGCCGCCCATTCCATTAAAGGCGCGGCCCGGATTGTGGGACTGGATCGCGGTGTTACTCTGGCCCATGCCATGGAAGACGTTTTGAGCGCGGCCCAGCATGGCAAGTTGAAACTGATCTCCGAGCATATTGATCTGCTCCTGCGCGGCAATGACGTGTATAAGCATCTCGCGACTTTCGAACCCTCCGCGATTCCAGCCCAGCTGGAACAATCCATGGCGACAATCCAGGAGGTCACGCGGGAACTGCGGGCGATCCTGGAAGGCGGGCAGAGCGCGTCGGCCGCGCCACCCGTGCCGCAACCCGCGGGTTCTGCCGCTCCACCGACGCCGGAGCAGAAATCCACGACTCTGGCAACGGCGGCCGCGTCGGACCATGAAAAGACCGACGATAGTTTTGTCCGTGTCCAGGCGGCAAGTCTCAACCGGTTGATGGGGTTGGCCGGGGAAAGCCTGGTTCAGGCCAAGTCCCTGCCGGCGTTTTCCTCGGCGTTTCTGCGCATAAAAACAGCCCAGCAGGATCTTCACGCTACGCTCGAAAACGTAGCGCAGTCCCAGGCGTCGGAAGGAAGCACGGAAGAGATTCGGTTGAAATTGAACGAATCCCTGGGCCAATCCAACCAGGTGAGCCTGCTGATTGCAAAACAGATCGAACAATTGGGCCTGTATGCCCAGCGCATGGAATATTTGTCGAATCGTCTGTATGACGAGGTGATTGCCAGCCGCATGCGTCCCTTTACCGATGGCGTCCACGGCTTCCCCCGAATGGTCCGTGATTTGGCGCGCCAACAGGGTAAACAGGTGAATTTTCATATTGAGGGCGAAGAAACGCGCGTGGATCGGGATATCCTGGAAATGCTGGAAGCGCCCCTGACCCATCTATTGCGCAATGCCGTAGATCACGGGATGGAGTTGCCCCAGGAGCGAAGCCAAAGCGGCAAACCGGCGGATGGCACCCTGGTTGTCGAAGCCCGGCATGGCGGCGGCATGCTCCAGATCCTGGTCAAAGATGACGGCCGCGGCATTGATCCGGAAAGTTTGCGCCGGCAAGTGGTCGCAAAGAACTACGTGACCCAGGAAATGGCGGATAATCTCACCCAGCCGGAATTGATCGATTTTCTCTTTTTACCCGGGTTTTCCACCTCCGAAAAGGTGACCGAACTTTCCGGGCGGGGAGTCGGTCTGGACGTGGTCCAGAATATGGTTAACCAGGTCGGCGGTTCGGTCCGCGTGGAATCACAGGCGGGCGCCGGCACCACGTTTTATCTGCAATTACCGTTGACCCTCTCCGTTTTGCGCGCGTTGCTGGTGGATATCGACGGGGAGCTCTACGCCATATCGCTCGCCCGCGTAGACCGACTGTTTCATCTGGCGCCCGCAGATCTGCAGATACTGGAAGACCGGCAGTTTTGCCTGATGGACAAGGAGCCCGTGGGCATTATTCATGGTCGGCAGGTTCTTCAGTTGCCCGGCAGTGGAACTGCGACCGCCCGGCTGGCGATCATGGTGATCAGCGATCGCATGAACCGGTACGGGCTGGTGGTGGACCGGTTTGTCGGCCAGCGGGAACTCGTAGTCCTGCCGCTCGATCAGCGCCTGGGAAAAATTCCCAATGTCGGCGCCGGCGCCATCATGGACGATGGTACGCCCATCCTGATTCTGGACGTTGACGATATGGTGCGTTCCATTGACAAGCTGTTGACCCACGGAAAACTGGCCCGGGTTGGAGGTGGAACCGAGGCGCGGGTTGCAGCCAGGAAACATGTCCTGGTCGTGGACGATTCGCTGACGGTCCGCGAGGTGGAGCGCAAGCTGCTGGAACATCGCGGTTACGAGGTGTCGGTGGCCGTGGACGGGATGGACGGATGGAATACTTTGCAGACCGGCAAAGCGGACCTGGTGATTTCCGATATCGACATGCCGCGGATGAACGGCATCGAGCTGGTCCGGCGCATCAAGCAATCGCCGCATCTTTCCCAACTGCCGGTGATGATCGTTTCCTACAAGGACCGGGAAGAGGATCGGCTGGCAGGGCTGGAAGCAGGCGCCAATTACTACCTGACCAAGAGCAGTTTTCACGATGAAACCCTGCTGAAGGTGGTTCAAGATTTGATCGGAGAGCCTTGAAAATGGGGTGTTGGACAAATTATTTGGTTGATGATTGGGGGCATTGTAAAAGGAGGAGACGAATATGCGTTGCCGTCTGATCGATTCGCTGATTTGGGTCTATCCGGATTCGAAGGTTGACTGTGATCCGTGCCTTTACCACGAGATCGACGTGGCCCGCGGTGGAACCGCGGCGGTTACCATTCTGATGAAGGAGGCCAAACCGGGAACACAGGTCCGGCTTGCAGCCCTTTCCAAAACCGGAGGCCGGGCTCAATTCTTCAGATTGATCGATGTGCCCGTTGAGCGCAATACCGGACCGGTCGGATTTACGGAACAGGAAGGAGAACGCAACAAGTTTGTGACCCGGCGCGCCCCCTTCCGGGTATACGACGCCATGCAACCCATTGGCACGTCATTCAAGGTCAAAACCTCCACGGAGGCCGTGCTCGTCCACATTCCGGTCGCCGAAGATACCAAGCCCGGCAAACGGGAGTACCGCCTCTCTGTCACCCATGGGAAAGAAACACATGAGCTGAAACTCGCCGTCACGGTGTCCAAGGCTGTCATTCCGCCTATTGGTCGTAACAGTTGGCCTTTCACAAACTGGTTCCGTTTCGGAAACATGGCCACGCGCCATCGCCTCAAGCCGTGGAGTGAAGGGCACTGGGCCATGATTTGTCAGTACGCACGACTCATGGCTCACAACCGGCAGAACACATTTTGGTTCACGTTCGGAGACGTCTTTACGTCCGGGAAGACCGGCTTGGTGTTGAACCGGGAACGCCTGCGACGGATCGTGAAAACCTTCACCAATGCCGGCCTGTATTATATTGAGGGCGGCCACTTCGGCGGGCGCTCAACGTCCGAATGGACCTGCCCAACCTTCAACGTCTCGCTGACTAAACATCTCGCCACGTCGGTGGAAGGTAATGCCGACATCTCAAGTGCGGCCCGCCAGCTCATGGCCGAGATTGAAACGAACGGATGGCGTGGACGCTACCTCCAGCATGTGACGGACGAGCCAATCAAGGAAAATGCGAATGACTATCGGATTTTCGTCGGCATGGTGCGCAAATATATGCCGGGTATTCCGATCCTGGATGCCTTGATGGATCCTGCTCTGGCCGGCTCCGTGAACATCTGGTGCCCCCAGTGCCAGCACTATCAGAAAGACCGCGACCGTTTCGACGCCATGCGAACCGTGGGTGATCGCCTTTGGTTCTACACCTGTTGTTTCCCCGGCGGCCCGTGGCTCAACCGCCTGCTCGACATGGAACTTCTCCGCCCTGCCCTGCTTGGATGGGGCGCCGCCCTCTTCCATCTGGACGGCTTCCTGCACTGGGGGTTGAACATGTACCGTGAGAATCAGAACCCATTCGAGATGAGCGTTATTCCAAACTGGGGCGGCGGTTCCAACAGTCTTCCCGCCGGCGATACGCATGTGGTTTATCCGGGCGATGATGGTCCGTGGTCGAGCGTCCGCTTCGAATCCCAGCGGGAGGGGATCGAGGATCTGGAACTTCTGCGTCTTCTGGAACAGAAACAC
>Ga0180015_1000247_pt1 | contig 15989 bp, 13 predicted proteins | sample KR13_S2_MetaG_FD_116508 | JGI IMG/M metagenome (GOLD analysis project Ga0180015, IMG submission 116508) | Groundwater microbial communities from the Olkiluoto Island deep subsurface site, Finland - KR13_S2_MetaG | ecosystem: Environmental > Aquatic > Deep subsurface > Groundwater | place...
AAGGAAGACTGGAGGGGGAGTGAAACCGCTTATCGCCCGGTAACTGCTCCACCTCCACTGTCCCGGATCACTGACGAGTCCTGCTTTGACGGGATTCAGGGCTATGTAACTGATGGCATTATACAGGTGCCTTTCTTTCTCAATAAGCGGGGAATTAAAGCGTTCCTGGAAGAGGTGACCCGCTTTCTCGTGCTTCCAGTTGAAACGTTTGCAGTAATCGCTATTGAGCTTATGCATCCCCTCGGAGAGATTCGCCTGAGGCGTCTCGATCAGCAGGTGGTAGTGGGTGTCCATCAGGCAGTAAGCGTAGCATTCCCAGTCGAACTTACTGACTACCTCGGCGAGCTTCTCGAGGAAGTCGTGACGGTCATCGTCACTCAGGTAAATATCTTGCTCTGAGTTGCCCCGGGACATCACGTGGTATAAAGCATCTGGGAACTGGGTTCGATATGGTCGTCCCATGCACCCATTCTACAAGCAATACAACCAAAAAGCAACAACCGTGAATGACACGCTGGTGCCAGGCACCAGCGTGTCATTACCTGGCACCATTGTTGCGTTAGGGGGGGAAGGGGGAGGTTACTGTTTTGCTGTAGGTTACAACGGTCCCGTTGTGGAGTACGGCGACGCGGTAGTGGAACGAGCCGTCGGTCAGCGCCTCGCGGTCGATGAACGAGCAATCCGGCCCGTCGAACGGGAGAAGAAAAGCCTTGTCTCTCGGCCCCGCCGGTGGATACGTCGGTTGCTCGTTGAGGGTGGAACGGCAGGCCGCCCACTGGTCGGCATTGACCTTCCCCTCCATGTGCCAGCGGAGGAGGAAGCCGTCACTGGTCATTTCCCCGTGTAGGTCTATCTTCGGAGGCGCGACTGGCACGGTAACCGGGTTGCTGTAGACGAGCAGGTTCCCGATGGAGATGAACGCCAGGCGGTAGGTGTAAGTCTTTCCACTCATACTACCATTGTCGAAGTATTCGTTGGCGGGCGGGGGTGGCGGCGGCGGCCCGGTCTCTATGACGTTGTCGGGCCACACCGGGAGTGCGGTATTATTGGTCCTCAAGATGTCCATCTTGTCGTACTCCGGCATGTCCTTGAGGTTCCACTTGATACCAACGGGATGGTGGTCCTGGAAGCACTCCAGGAACGCCGACGGTTCCGGCGGCGGCGGCGGCGGCTCAGGGCCCGGCTGTGGACCGGGCTCAGGGCCCGGCTGTGGCCCGGGTTGGGGCTGGGGAGTCGGCTCCGGCTGGGGAGCGGGCTCCGGACTCGGCTGGGGGGCCGCAGGCTCCGTCTCCTCCGGGGCCGCCGGCAACTGGCCGTCGGGCTCCGCCGGGGAAACGATGGCCTCGAGCACGCCCAACTGGAAGCCTTTCTCATTATCGAGCGCGAGGTTGAACGCGATCCACGAAGGGTCGAGTGACGCCGGGTCTATCTGGACGACCTCCATCGAGTAGGTGCCGTCCTCTATCTCGAACCGCGCCTCGTTTCCCTCACGGATGACCTCGGTGCCGCCTCCCGTCCACTTCACCATCGAGTCCCCCTCGTAGGCGAGTGCCCTTACCTCGGATGGCTTATCGGAGTCGACCCCGAACGCGGTTCCCGTCGCGCTGACCCGTACCCCCCGGCAGGTGACCGTATAGCCGTCTCCCCCCACGACCCGGTTGTAGCTCTTGCCGTTCTTCTGCTCCAGGAGCACCTGTTCTTCATCGCAATCGCCGACGGCAACCTCGGTCCCGGAGTCGAGCCGGGCCACGCTCCCGTTCTCAAAATCGAGTATCGCCCTCGAGTTCTGCAGGGTCGTGATCGTCTCATCGGTGTAGATATCCGATTCAGCCAGGACGTCACGTACCTCGCCCGTCTCGTTGACCACGAGGGCGCTCCCACCCTCGATAGTCAGTTGCGCGACCGGTACCGGAGCGGCGGGCCCGGTCACGACGAACAGGACGATCGCGACCACCATGGCCGCCGCGGCTGCCAGGGCGGGGACCGCGATAAGTACCTTGCGGCGCCTCGAGGTGGACCTCACGGCCTCGGGGACATCTTCCCGCTCACCTGTGAGCTGGTCGAACCTCGACAGGAGGTCACCGCGAAGCTCCTCGGCGAAGGCGGGGTCAACACCCGTCTTCCCGGGGTCCGATTGCTTGACAAGCTCAACCGCCTTGAGGAGGCGAGCAGTGTCATCCGGCAGCTCCTCCGGCCCAGCGCCGCTTTCCACCGCCTCTATGAACTTCTTCGCCTTACGTTTTGTAAACCACATCGTCAATTCCGGTGATTCCCCTGTCCTCCAGCATCTCCGCCAGCGCCTTGGTGGCGCGGTAAACCCTCATATAGCAAGCCGAGGAACTAGTGCCCAGCAACGGGGCCATATCGTTGATGGAAAGCCCCTCCAGGAAATGCAGCACCAGCGCCGTCTTCTGCGTTTCCGGAAGGTCCTCGAGGAGGGCCAGCACGGAAACCCGGGTATCAATGCTCTCCACCGCCTGTTCGCTTTTCCCGTTGACCACATCTTTCGCCTCCGTCAGGCTGTACGTCTGGCGCCTGCTCCTGGAGCGGTAGTAGTCGATAATACTGTTCCCCGCGATCTTGTACATCCATATCTTGAACGAGGAGCCTTCCCGCAGCGTCTTTATGGACCTGAGCGCCTTCTCGAACGTCTGGGAAGTGATATCCTCGGCAACCTCCTTGTCGGTCACTCTCCTTAACACGTACCGATATATGACCGGCAGAAACTCATCGTAAAGCCGGGCAAACGCTTCCGGATCGCTTCTCGCCTCTTTGGTTAACCGGTGCTCTTCTTCTGTTTCCATAATGTTATGACGCCCGGGGGGCTCAAATCCTTACCTTTAGTACCCTGATCGGTATTTCCGCGGGCACTACTGGTTCTCCCGTTCTTTCTTTGCTCCCAAACAGGGCGACAAGTGCATTATATCAATGGGAACAGGTCCATCCTGCAAAAGGTGGCCTCTTGTCCACCCGAGAATGCCGGCAAGATGCCGGCGCTACCGGGAGGGAAGGCAATTGAGAGTAGGTGCCTCTTAATATTGCCTGGAATGCCGCTTTTTACTCAGGCCAAGGGTTATCAGGCCGAGGACGGTTATGAAGGCACCGCAGATGATAAGGAACAGGGGGACATTGCCCCCGGTGTTGCCGTTGCCGGAGTTCACACCAGGCGCGCCCATGGCGAATAGATTACCACTATCGTCCGGGGAGCCGCTGCTACCGGCGCCACTGGAGTCAGATGAACGCTTGGGCTCGCGATCGGCTACGACCTCCGGCGCTACTTCCTCTCCCGGCGGTTCAGCCGGAAAGGTGAACAGCGCGTCCTCGGCAAAGCTGTCCCAACTGCTGTCGGCGGGGGCGTCCGCCGTGGTGGTGGCCTGGGAACTATCGCTGCTATCGCTGCTGTCGCTCGGCACCTCGCCATTCTGTGCTTCCGGCTCGGAGCTTAGCGGGTACGGCTTCTTCAGGAGCGCCGGGACCGCCTCAGCGGTCATCCACGCCGGGTTGGAGTCGCTGGCGTCGCTGTACCTGATGTGCCCGTCGGCCTGCTGCATATCCCTCAGGAAATCAAGCGGCGTTTTCCCCGACTTGCTCCACGCCGTCGAGTCCGGGTCCTCCCCGGCGGCCGACAAGCCCTGGACCGCCCAGGCGGTGGAAGCCACGTTGGACGAGTTAGACTGCCAGCAGAAGCCGCCGTCTGACGACTGGCAGAATCGCAGGAAGAAAGCAGCCCGCTCCATAGCGTTCCCCCCTGGAGCCTCCCCCGCGGCTTTAAGCGCCTGCATGGCTGCCCCGGTGTCATCGGGGTCGCTCGCGGACTCCGGAGCGAAACTGAAGCCGCCGTCGATATTCTGCATGGAGACAAGCCAGTTCCGGCAGCCCTCGGGGATCGGCTCCCCGGCCGCGGAAAGTGCGATGAGCCCCCAGCAGTGGTCGTTGATCATGTCGCCCAGGTGGCCGTCGCTCTTGATCTGTGCCGATATCTCGGCCACGAGGTTGCGCCCCCCGAATGAACGCGGGTCGGCCCCGGCCGAGCATACCGCCAGGCAGCTTCTCTCCAGGTCGCCGAGGGTGGTCCAGTCACCGGCGTGGGAGGAGAGGTAATCGAGCGGTGATTTTCCCGTCACGCGCCAGGAGCTGGGGTCCTCCCCGGCGGCGGCGATGGCGCATACCACCCACCCGGTAAGCTGATTGGACGAGTCGCGCCCCGGCTCGCCGAAACCGCCGTCTGTCTGCTGCCTGCCCTTCAGGTACTCGATGGTCTTCCCGACGGGATCTCCAGCGGCGGCAACGCGCGCGCTTCCCACCGAAAGCAGCACCGGGGCCACCGCCGAACCAATTAACGCCATTGCCATGAACAGTGCGACGAGTTTTCGCTTCATACCCATATTTTACCAGCTTTCTCCCGTTTCCGTGCCCACCGGAACGCGCATCGGCTCTGATTCGAAGATGAAGCGCGAGCGATAGCGCCGGAGCATTGTCACCAGCGCAGGGCCGAGCAGGAACGCGAACGCGAAGTTGCCCGCCGCGTGGAAGAGGTCGAACCAAAACCCCATCGCATAGGTGGTGACGACCGACCTGAAGTTCAGGGGGTGCACGAAGCCCAGAACGAAGTAGGCGTTGACAATCAAGCCGTAGAGGAACCCCCAGGCGGAGCAGTAAAGAGAGAGCCTCCAGCGCCCTTCCAACCGGCGCTTCCGCCCCAGCGCTCCGGATACGAGACCGGCAAGCCCCCAGGCCAGCATCTGCCACAGCGTCCATGGGCCGTGACCCAGGAATATGTTGGAGACCAGGGCGGTGGTGGACCCCACCATGAAGCCCGCCATCGGGCCGAACACGTACCCGCTCGCGATGATGATGAACGTGGAGGGCTGGACGTTTGGAATAACCGCGAACAGGACCCTTCCCGCCACCGAGAGCGCGGCGAGGGTGCCGATGATGGCCACGATCTTGGTGTCGGGGCCCGATTCATCGAACCGCAGGTAGCAGTAGGCCAGTACCAGCGCCACCCCTACCAGGGTCATAAGGCCCAGGTTGTTCAGGACACGGATGTCAAGAATGTCCCCGGCGGCCCACAGGCCGATGAAAAGCGGCAGCAGTATGAGGGCGAAGATGGACTTTTTCACGAGAGCGCCTCCAGGGCCCGGGCGGCCTCCTCGCCGGTCACCACGCCGGGGGCGGTTTCCCGGAACGTCTTGTTGAACTGGGTGGTGAAGAAGAGGGATTCGGACAGTACGAGGTGTTTGTCTCCGTCCGCCAGGACCCGCCCGTCTCCCATGAGGACCACCCGCTCACAGCAGGAGGCGGCGAACTCCAGGTCGTGGGTCACCAGCACCACCGCGTTGCCCCGGGAGTGGTACTCCACCAGGTAACCGGCGAGCCGGTTCTTGGTCTCCTGGTCCACGCCCCTGGTCGGCTCGTCAAGCACCAGCAGCCTCGGCTCATACACCAGGACCGAGGCCAGGGCCACCCGCTCCCTCTCCCCGCAGGAGAGGTCCCTGGGGTCGTCGTCCCGGAAACTCTCGAGATCCAGCAGTTGGAGAACGCGGTCGGTGAGGCGGTCGCGGGAGCTCTCCGGTATCTCCATCGCCTCCAGCGTGATCGCGATCTCTTCCGCGGTCGTGTCGGCGAGGAGCTGGTTGTTGGGGTTTTGCCCCAGCATGCCGCAGGTCCTTGCCAGGCGCGCGACCTCCTGTCCCTTTGTGCTCTTACCATCGAGCAGGACCTTGCCCCTGCTCGGCTTCAGGAGCCCGTTGAAATGCTTTACCAGCGTACTCTTCCCCGACCCGTTTTCCCCGATGAGGGCAATGAACTCGCCGGGTGCGACGGTGAGGTTGATTCCCTTAAGGGCCTCGGTCCCGTCACCATATACGTAGGAAAGGTTCTCCACTTTGACCAGCGGAACCTCGCCGCCTGGCTTCCCGTTGCCCATTCTCGACGCGTCCACGGCATCTTCCACCGACAGGCCATCCTCCCCGCGGGCGTCACCGGCGAGGGTTCTTATCCTCTCCCTGCCCTGTTTCACCGTGAGTGGCGCGTCGGCCCCGTTCATGCTCAGGAAGAGCCGGGTGATCGGCGGCAGGGGCGCCCAGGGCTTTCCTGCCGCCCAGGCGGACATTTCCCCGGGCGTGCCGCTAAACGAGACGCGGCCTTTCTCCAGCACCACTACCCGGTCGGCGAAGTGAAAGCAGCGCTCCACGCGGTGCTCAGTCAGCAGCACCGACAGCCCCAGCTCGTCGTTGAGGGATTTGAGCGTGGACAGGAAGTCGTCGGCGCTTATAGGGTCCAACTGGCTGGTGGGCTCGTCCAGCACCAGCACCTCGGGGTGCATCACCAGGACCGAGGCCAGCGCCACCTTCTGCTTCTGCCCGCCGGAGAGCTCGCTTATCTTCTTTTCTTTCAGCGAGCTGAGACGGAGGGTCGCCAGCACCTCTTCGACCCTCTTGCGCATCGTCGCCGGGTCCAGCCCCATGTTCTCCAGGCCGAACGCCACCTCCGAAACCGGGCTTTCGGTGACGAGCTGGTTCTCCGGGTCCTGGAAGACCATCCCCACGTGCCCCGCCAGGTCGCTCACCCGGGCAAGGACGGTGTCTTTGCCGGACACGGTCACCTTCCCACTTATCCTGCCGCCGTAAAAGTGGGGCACCAGGCCGTTTAAGGCGCGGCAAAGCGTTGACTTTCCGGACCCCGAGGAGCCCAGAAGCAGCACGAACTCACCCGGCGAGAGGCGCAGGTCCACGCCCTCGAGCGCGGGCCTGTCGCGTCCGGGGTAAGAGTACGTCAGGTTCTTAACTTCAACCAGGTCCATCTCTTCCACCACTTCGATAAGGCCAGTATGATCAGCGCAATCACCACCGGCAGTGCCGCGAAGACGGCGGTCCACATCGACACCGGGGCGGAGAGCGAGGGGTAGTAGGTGAACGGCGCCCCACCTCCCGCAATCCCCACCAGCCCGGCTCCCAGCAGCGCCCCCGCAAGAAGCACGACTATCACGTCGCCCGCCCCGAACCGGAACTCCACCAGGCGCGTCCGCCTGTGAGACCCGTAGGCCCGCGACTCCATCGACTCGGCCAGCCCGATGCCCCGGTCCAGCGAGGTGGACACCAGTCTCTTCATCAGCGGAAAGCGGCTCCCCAGGACCCGGAGCTTCCCCCCCTCGTCCTTTGCCACGCCGCGTGCCCGCTGGGCGTCCAGTATGGCCACCGAGTCCCTCATGGCGGTCGGCACCATCCGCAGGGCCAGCGCGCTGGCCAGCGCGGACCTGGACCCCTTGCCCTTGAGAAGCCCCAGCGCCCGGTCCGGGTCCATGATCAGGGACAGTAGCGCGAACACCCAGATGACCGCCGCGAGCCGGAGGGCCATACCGGCGCCGTAGGCGACCGCCTCCAGCGTGATATCCAGCCGTCCCAGTACGGGGACGTGAGGCCCACGCCATATGACGGTCGCGCCCATGCGGGACACAAGAGGGTTGATGATAAGCGCCGCCAGGCCGATGACCAGGCAGAGCTTCCACCACGACCACCACTCGACGGCCACGTCCGCCGAGGCCGACAGGATTGCGGTGGCCGCTATCACCGCCACCTGGTAGAGGGGGTTTTTCGCCACCAGGGAGAGTATGAGCAGGGAGCAGATCAACGCCAGTTGCGTGGCCGGGTGAAGCTCCTGGAGGAGAGTGTCCTTTTTTCTGTATACGGGTATCACGTCACGCACCTACCTGGGCAGAGAGTACAGCTCGCCGCCGGCCCCAACCACCACTCCAACCTTTCGGGATAGCCCTTGCCGCCCGGAGACAAGAAGGCGCCCCGCCTGCTCCGCCCCGTCCTCCCCGTCGCAGAGGACGAGCCAGACCGGAAAAGGGTCACCTATCCCCGAGCCGCACGCCAGGACGGCGGCGATTGGGTCCTCGCTCAAGGGCGCGGGTTCGCCGTTGCTGTCGAGCGGCACCAGGCTGTCTCCATCGAGCGTCAGGAAGGCGCCGGTCTTGCCGGGGCTCGCCAGCAACTCCGAGATCCAGCCGGTCTCGCGGGCGTCCTCGAACGTCACGAACGCGATGACCGGGCCGCTTCTGTCCCCGCAGGCGAAGCCGGGCAGGTCGCTCTCGTACTGCAACCGCGACCCGCCCTCGGCCAGGTACCCCCCCACCTCCCTGGCGAGACTCTCCAGGTACTCACTGAACAGGACGGTGGAGAGCGCCTCTTCCCGCGAGTAGCCACGGGTGAACGGCATCGGGTACGACCCAACCACCGCGGGGATGAAGTTGCCTCCGTTCCAGGTGTGGTACTCCCACCATATCCTGTCTCCAACCTCGACCTGGTACTCGTCGGCCCCTAGCCCTGAGAGCACGCCGTTCACGTAATAGAACCAGTCGGAGTGCCCGCCCTCGCCGCTTTCGGATCCAAGACCGTCTATCGCCGAGACGAAGCCGCCCCCGTAACTCGTATCCACTCCTGCCACCTGGTGGAGGATGTCCATCACCGAGTCCCCGCTTTTCGGGCTGACGTCCTCATCCGCGATGAGAACACCGCCGAAATCGCGGGTGATAAGCACCGAGACCGTTTCGTCCCCGGCCGCTTCCTTGTTCCAGGGCATGAGCGTGCAGCCCTTGAGCGCCACCAGCACGACGCCCACCGCCAGGATGGCGACGAGCGCCCATATGATGGTCCGCCTGCCGGTTCGGCTCAACTCATGCCTTTCCCGAGGAGGATAGGCCGGAGAGGTTCGTCCCCAGCCTATCCGTTCGACCGATAGGTGCTCCTACAGCGAACCCGGGAACCCCAGGGAGGTCCCGCCGCCGACGTACCCGTTACTGCTGAAGTACATCGGCCGCTCCACCACGATGGGGACGCCGCAGGTGAGCACCGTGGAGACATCTCTCCCGGCTTCCACCACGTCGTTGACCCTTATGGTGTACCTGGTGTTCTTCGGAACCGTCACCGTCTCGGTTATCGTTTCCTTTGTCCCGTCTTCCCGTGAGGTTATGTAGCCGATGGTGACCTCGACGTCCAGGTTATTGGGGTTGGCGATGCACAGGTACGTCTGGAAGCCGTCCCTGGTCGTCCCCTCGGCGAACTCCCAACGGTAGGCGGCGTACTTTGCGCCGGCGGTGTCGTGCCCGCCGTCCCACAACTGGTACTCCAGGCCCGCCGGGATGTACTGGAAGTACATCGGCCGCTCGGCAACTATCGGCCCGTCGGCGGTAACGTACATGCTGACGTCCTGGTCCGGTCCCACTTCCGTGTTCACGTTCAACGTCGTCCGGGAGTTTGCCGCCAGTAACCTGGTGTCGGTCTTCACCGTTCCCCATTCGCCCAGGTACTGGATAGTGGCGTTGATATCCAGCCCGGTCGGGTTCATCAGGCAGAGGTACTCCTGGAAGTTTGACCGCGTGGTCCCCTCCGCGAAGTACCAGCTCTCTCCCGCGCTTCGAACCCCGGTGGAGTTGTGCACGCCGCTGGGACCGGAGCCCATTATGGCGCAGGCCGCCTCGAAGTAGATGACCCGCTCGCCGATAATCGGCTCGGTGGAGGCCACCGCGATGGAGACGTCCTCGCCTTCCCCGGCGTTGAGGTTGACGTCCACCGTCTCGCGCGAGGTGGCCTTGACGGCCAGGTTCTGCGCCTTGGGTGGCTTGTCCGGGTACACGTAGGTGATAAGTACGTTGGCGTCGGTGTCCCCGGGGTTCTGAAGCGCCAGCCACGTCCGGTAGCCGCTCCGGGTGGTCCCTTCCGCGAAGAGGATGCTCTCGGCGGGGCCGGTAACACCCATGACCTGCTCGCCGCCGCTTACCGTTCCGGTATCGACGTACATCGACCTCTCGGCCACGAAGTATCCGTTGCCGGTCACGTGGACCGAGGCGTCAACGCCCGGCCCCAGGAACAGGTTCACGTCAATCGTGGTCCGGGAATCGGTCGGTAGTGCGACCGCCTGGTCCCTGACCGAGCCGTCGGTCAGCATGTATTGGATGTTCGCGTCTATCTGTGTAACGCCCGGGTTCTCCAGGCATATCCACTCCTGGTACCCGTCCCGGGTGGTGCCTTCCGCGAAGTAGAAGTCGCCGTCGGGCGACGAGCCCTCACCGATGGTTACCACGCCTCCCTGGCCGATGCTGATGAGCCCCTTACTGGTGGGAACAAGGGGGCTTCCCCCCTCGGTCTCGTTCTTCCAGTCCGTGTCACCGTTGTCCAGGTCCAGGCACCAGACGCCCTGGTTGGTCCAGGTGGCGCTGTCCCAGTTGCCTACCAGCGCTTTTCCGCCGGCGATGGACGCCGACATGTTGAACCCGCCTGCATCCTTCATGGTCCAGAGCTGGGTAGCGGCTCCACCGGAACCCGGCTCGGCGGCGAACGCGGCCGTCCAGTTGGTGCCGGGGGTGGGCCAGGCCGCCCCCTGCTCTCCACAGGTGACAACAACGCCGTCCCCGACGACAGGGGTGCCGCTGGAGGCGTAAACGTCCGCTTTCCAGGCCTCGTTGCCGGTATCCTTTTCGAGGCAGTACAGGTTCGAGTCCGGGGCCGCAACGGCTCCAAACTTGAAGTCGGTGAGGTATATGTAATCACCCGCCACGGTCACCGATCCGGTGACGTCCATCTTGTTGACCGTCTCGAGGTAGCCGTTGGTACCCCAGGTGGTGATTGGTTTCCCGTTACTCTTATTAAGGCACCAGACCTTGCCGTTGGGCGAGACCGGTGCTCCAAACGCGGCCGACTGTCCGACGAAGACCTTGTTGCCGTCAACCGCCGGGGTGCAGGGTGCGATGCAGCTGGCGTCGAGGTTGAACGACCATACCTTCTCGCCCTTGTTAGCGGTGTCCAGGCAGTAGTAGATGCCGTTCTGCCAGTCGCCGATGAACAGGGAGTTGCCAACAACGGTCGGCGAACTGTTTACGATAGACGCGCCCGCGACAAGGGTCGCCAGGTCCTTGGTCCACAGGGCGGTGCCGTCCTCCGCCTTGAAGGCGTAGACCTTCGAGCCGGAACCGACGTACGCCACGCCGCCCGATACCACTGGCGATGACCATGAACCGAATAGCGCCCCGTCGATGCCTTGTTCCCACACCATCTTTGAGGTCGTAAGGTCGTAGCACTTGAGGGCGGAGTCGGTTCCGTCGAACGTGTAGACGTAGAACCGGTTCCCCGACACCACCGGCTGGCTCCCGTCGACCGCGTCGATGGCACCGGTCTTCTTCATCACATTCCCTGAGTCCGGGACAGTCACATCAATGTAGCCCGTGTTTCCCGCGTCTTTCTGGAACTGGCTCCACTCGTCGGCCTCCTGGGCCGCTGCGCCCGCGGCCATGAGCACGACCATCACCGCGGCCAATAATATTACTAACGCTTTCTTCATCTTCGTTTCTCCTCTTTTCTTGAGTCGCGATACCGACTGCTCCGTTCCCCGGCAACACCTCCTTCCTGGCCCCGCGGCCACCGGCCGGGTCACGGAACACGTAAAAACCGCCCCTCGTCATGAGGGGCGGTCGTTCTGGGCGTGACCCAGACGCTCCCGTTCGCGAGGACGTCATGTAATCCGCTCAGGCAGGTCTCCTGGCTTGGTTCAACGCTTCCCGCCCTTCCCGGCTCTCGCCAGTGGTCAATACGGGTCGCTCCCCATCACAGTGGCGCGTCCGCGCCGGATTCTCACCGGCTTCCCTATTAAGGCTGACTGCCACCTGCACGGCATGTTATTCAGTTTTCACTCATAGATTCTAGTTTCTGTTCCGCCGCGAGTCAAACGGACGGCCGGGACAAACGGACGGACCGCCGGACTACGTGATTCTTGACCCGAGACGGAAGAGAAATCATTGAGAGTAATCGCTTACTGAACACCAGCCAGTAGCGTCCACGGAATAGCGACGATGTCTCTATCGAGAAGCCGTACGTCCGAGCCGGTGTGGACCAGTACCCCGAGAGACGCCTTGGGGTATTCATCCAGAAAAAACCTGATATTCCGCGCATCCCCGTAGTTGGGCTTCTTAGTTAGCTTGACTTCAACTGGAAGCACAGCACGCCCTTGCTCGATTACGAAATCGACCTCGCGGCCCGTTAGCGTCCTCCAGTAGTAAATACGAGGCCGTGGCGTCATCAACTGCGCCAGCGCTTTCAGGTGTAATAAAACAAGGCACTCGAAGATTCCGCCGGCTTCCCTGGAGGGACGCAGATCGCCGGCACTGTAATACCCCGAAAGGAACGTGGCGATCCCCGGATCGAACCAGTAGACCTTTGGGCTCTTAACCAGGCGCTTGGTCCGACTCGGTGTAAATGCCGGTATGCGGCAGAGAAGACAACTCGTCTCCAGCAGGTTCAAGTAACGGTGAACGGTAGGCTGACTGACCCCGGTGTTCCTCGCCACGTCTGTCTGGTTCAGTAACTGGCCCGTCCTCAGAGCGAGCGTTTCCATCACTCTCCGGAAATCGGGAAGTGATTCCACTTGCGATAGTTGCCGCAAGTCCCTCTCTAGGTACGTTGCAATGTAGCCTTCCCACCAACGCACAAAGGATGCCTCGCCTGAGAGCATCATGAGTGGGGGCAGAAAGCCCCGCTGCATCAGTGGTATCGGGTCCTCTACGTCAATGGAGCCCTCACTCGGGGGTTCCGCCCTGAGCAGACTCTCCAGTAAGCGAGGCGCCTTTGCCATCACCTGCTCGCCTGACGTCATCGGCGCCAGGTTAATCGTCAGCGCCCTGCCGGCAAGACTCTCGCTGACTTTACTCATCAACATGAGGTTCGCCGAACCGGACAGCACAAAGTGTCGCTCGCCACGCCGGCGATCAACGGCGATCTTGATAGCGTTCAGGAGGCCCGGAGCCCTCTGTATCTCGTCGAGCACGAGATCCTTCGAGCCCGCCAGGATTGCGTCGGGATCTCTCTGTGCCTGTTCCAGAACATCGTAGTTGTCGAGACTCGCATAGCGCCAGTTAGAGAATGGTTGCTCGTTTGACAGCAGAGTGCTCTTTCCAACCTGCCTGGCACCGGTGAGGACAACAACCGGGCTTTCCTGAGCCATCTTTCGGAGAATAGTCGCCGCCCAACGCGGTCGGTAATATGATTCATCTCTTGAATGATTATCATTCATGTAATGAATGATATGAGATATCCTGCCGCCTGTCAACTCTCCGAATGCCACCTCACATCACCTTGAGCGGCAACTCCTGTCGCCCTCTGCTCCTTCCCCGTAGCGCCGGCGACCCGCCGGCATACGGTCCCCCCCCAACTTGAGGGGCGACAATCCTGTCGCCCTCCGTTTCTCGGTTTCCGATTATAATTATCCTGTTTAAAACGGTGGGGAAGAGGAGAGAGAGTTGAACACGATTATCCGGGACGCTCGTCCCGAGGATGCCGCAACGATAGCGTACCTCATGTACCTGGCGGGCAGGGGGCACGTGAGAACATCCGTGCTGGACCTGCTGTTTCCCGGTGAGCCGGGGCCCACCCCCGAGCGCCTGGAAAAGGTGGAGGGGCTGGTGAGGGCCCAAACCCGCTCCATGTTTCATTGCTCCTTCTACCGGGTTGCTGAGGTGGACGGTGAGGTGGCGGCCTCGGCCGGCACCTACCACGAGGGGAGCCCGAGCATCAAGGAATTCATGGGCGCGCTGGAGGAGACCGGCTGGGACCAGGGAGATTTCGAGGAGATGGGGGAGCGGATGGGCCCGTTCCTGGCGGTAAACCCGTCCATCCCCGATGACGCGCTTATAGTTGAGAACGTCGCGACCCTCGAACGGTTTCGCCGCCGGGGGCTCACCAGCACACTGATGGCTGACGCTGTCTCCAAAGGGCGACGTGAGGGCTTCCCCCGCCTGCAGATAAGCTGCTTCATCGGCAACACCCCGGCTGAGCGCGCTTACCGGAAGGTCGGGTTCGAGGTGGTGGACCGCTACACCGGTGATGCCTTCGAGTATATCTTCGGCTGCGCCGGTATGTCGCGATTGGTCTTATGGATATAGCATCGACCGGAGGGTTCCTCCCGTCCTCCGGCCGATGCTCTCGAGTTCCGTCAAAGCCCCACCACGTCGTGTCCACCCGCCCATATCCCCTTGTAGTTGAAGTACATGGGCCTCTCGACGATTATGTCCTGCCCGTTGGTGCACTCCACCTTGCTGGACAAGTCGTGGGCGTCGTCGTCCGCCTCACCCAGCTTGTTCTTGACTGTTGACATACTAAGCAGGTCCATCTACAATAATGGTAGTACCAATATATAACAATGGTATTAGCATTAATTAGTAATGGCTCGACAAATACATCAAGGAGTCTCGATGAATGAAGGACCGATGGAGAAAGGGATGGTCGCCTTAGGCGAACAGATGGAACGCATCGGTAGGAGGGTTGACCTGGTGATATGCGGAGGCACGGCGATAAACTTCCTTGGAATCGACGACAGGCTGACGAGCGACGTAGACGTGATGGGCACCTTGGAAGAAGATAACCAAGGACGTAGGAAGGTCGTCGAGATGAGGTTCGAGCCCTGGTTGGTGGAAGTCATACGCCGCGTGGCAAGGGACCTGGGACTCCATGCGAACTGGCTGAACCCGGGAGGTGCCATGGAGCTTGCGTACGGGCTGCCTGAAGGAATAGAGGACAGGCTGGTGACCAAGGAATACGGGGAAAACCTCAAGGCCCACTACTGCTCGCGGATCGACCTACTGTTCCTCAAGCTAAACGCAGCCGTAGACCTGGGACAGAAGCAGGAGAGCGACGTGCTCGCGATAAACCCGAGCGAAGAGGAAATAGAAATGGCAGCGAGGTGGTGCCTCGAATGTACGGGTAGAAGAGTATCAGCGGTGAGGATGGAGGAGTACCTGGGGGGGCTTGGCTATGGGGAAGTTGCTGAAAGAGTTTCAAGAGACGGTTAGAGAGAAGGCGCTGGACATTATCTGGAGCCAGTGGGCAGCCGTCGGCGTCGCAACGGACTTCGCTTCGTGTACCGGGTACGTGGTAGACCCCGAGGCGCTGATGTGCGCGACCGCAACGTTTGGCAGGTACAATCCAAGGATATTCGATGAGGCGATCGACTGGATGGCGGAGAACCAGAAGCTCGTAAATGTCATCAGGGCGAAAAATGTGGCCAATAACTTCAGGGAGGAGACCAGGGCGGTACTTGGCGCCGTTTTTGATTACCTGAGCACCGAGATGGGGTTAAGGAAGTACACCAGCAGGAACGGCTTTTGGAGGGAGCACGTGCCGGCCGAGGAGAAAGAGCTGTTCAAGGTGGTGGGAACGGGAAACCGGGAGGTGCCGGGAGGCGCGAGCGAGGAGTTCCTGCGATGGATGTTGGTCCGGGGGAAGGTGAGAACCAGGGGCTACTCCACCGGACCCGATATCTACAAGCCGGAAAACCTCGCATTCAGGCTCAGATGGTTCTTTGGGGTTAACGCAAGGGCCGAGGTTATAAGGTTTTTGATGCTGAATAAAGACGGAAACTCGAGCGAGGTTGCGAAAGCAGTGGACCAGAACCAGGCCCAGGTGCACACCGTTCTAAACGAACTCGTGAACTCGGGGCTGGCGAAGAAATACGGGAAAGGACGAGAGAAACTCTATTCAGTCGAACGCACAACGTACCAGGCGTTTTTCGGGCTGAGCAAACCCCAGAAATACCTGTGGTGGGCCGGGATATTCTCTGCGCTCGAGAAGGTCCTGTATGATGAGGAAGACAACCCTGAATGGTACAGGAGCGAGTACCTGATGTCCTCCAGATTTAGGGACTTGACGGAGGCGGTGTCAACCATTTTCCGGGACGGCGGGCTTAAGACGGACGTGCCCGACATGAACAGATACCGGGGGGAGGAGTACAGACCGGCGTTTATGGATTATGTGATTGAAACACTGGGAGAACTGGCTGGCGACACGCAGAAGCGGCGAAGGTGACAATACGATTGTGTGGAGGGTTACCAGCAGTTCATTGATATGATGACATATGTGTATATATATGATATTATAGACACATGAAATTATCGGCATGGGCGATTAAGAACGGGATATCCTACAGGACCGCTCTTCGCTGGT
>Ga0180015_1000248_pt1 | contig 15919 bp, 11 predicted proteins | sample KR13_S2_MetaG_FD_116508 | JGI IMG/M metagenome (GOLD analysis project Ga0180015, IMG submission 116508) | Groundwater microbial communities from the Olkiluoto Island deep subsurface site, Finland - KR13_S2_MetaG | ecosystem: Environmental > Aquatic > Deep subsurface > Groundwater | place...
TCGGGCACTATAACACACGGATTTGGGGCAAAGTATCCTTTTAGGGTACTCTTGCCCCTCCTCTTTAATACGATATGCCCTGTGTTTTCAAGACCCACGGAATAACGGGACAGGCTCTATTTAGCATTCGAGAAGAAATCACTTGGCGGTATGACCACACGCCCATTGAAATTCTCCGATTAGTAGTTTCAATTTGTAAGCAGGATAACCGTATCTCCAGTAAAATCGCCGTGATGAAGCTTTGTGCACTTGCTCAAGATTTAAATTTAAGCTTGTCGATTTCCGACTATAAAGTCAAGCTTTTTTGCAATAATTTCACAGCGAAAGAGGTGGTGGACAAGATTGCCGCAGCGGATTCAGTAACAGGATGATCTACGGAGGACTCCATGAAAGCGACTTCATGTCAGAGTCAGTTTCCAGACAACAAAATGGCGTTGACCTGCTGGAAAAAGAGGGCTATTTGTTGTACGATAAACGTCATATGAAAACACTGATTTCACAAGGAGACATTCATCGCCGGCATAACCCGCAGGCGAGCGAACGCCATGTTAACCTATACCAGGGAAATGGCACGTTTGGATCCTGTTATGGGCCCTGGGGACTGCATGACACTCCTCACGGGACCCGTCCTTACGAGAGTCATGTCAAAACGCACTTCATGCATCTCGGCCACTTCGTGCGGGCGCAATTCAAGGCCGACTATCTCCTACCCATCGCCAAGTGTCATTGGGAACAGGAACCCGCGGATATCCTGGCTTACGATCAGCGCCAGTCATTCTACGACGGCCTGCTGACAACCCAGTTTCAAACCGGTCAATCCTCCATCCGGACGGTGAGCTGGTTTGACCCGGTATGCCGCGATGTGGCCGGATTCCAGATCGATCTCAAAGGAAACGGCAGTCCGATCCTCGTCATCCCATTCCAAGAACTCGACGTGCATTACGGTCAAACCATGCATCCAAAGTTTGAAGCCGCGATGGAACAAGGCTGCTGGCAGGCGCGGATTCGCTGTCTGAACGCCAACACCACACTGCGGGTCAGAACCAACGCCCGCTTGGAAAGTGTCGCCGGCGGGGTCAAGATCCATCTTTCGCAGGGAAGAAATTTCATCATCATTGCCATCAATGCCGCCACCGATATTGCGGCGGAACAATCGCTACTGCAAACGATAAACTGGTGGCACGCCACTTGGAACAGGATCGGCTGGCTTGATCTGCCGGAAAACTCTATCCAGCAAGTCTGGGTGCGATCAGTGGCTTATATTCTTTCGTCATACAATGAAGCGGATAAGGGCATGGCACCTCCCATGGGATTGAGCGGCAGCGCCTGGCCCTTCTCGTTTCCCCAGGACCTGTCATACATCCATCCCGTGTTGTTGGCAATCGGGAAACTGGATATTGCCAAGGCATGGATCGAATATTACAGCAAGCGCATCAAGGGCATGCAGGATTACACCCGGCGCTTGCTGAACATGGAAGGCGTCTTCGTGCCCTGGGTATTTCCCTATGGCGCTCTTGACGGTTTCCACGATCCGGAACCGCCGAATCAATGTTATTATCAGCTCCACAATTCGGCCTACGTCTGCCGCATGGCCTATGAAACCGCCATCATGCTCAACGACAAGGAATGGTCGCAAACCTACGCTTGGCCCCTGATTGCCGAAACCGCCTGTTTCTATATGAATATCTGTAAAAAAGAAAACGATGCCCTGTGGCATATTCATGTCATTCCCTCGATGGGGCAGGATGAAATGGGAGGCATCAATCAAAAGGACTATCTGTGCGCCCTGTTCGGCGCTCAATACTGTTTTCAAACGGCAGTGGCCCTGGGACTGGATACCCAGGGGCGGATGCGCGCCATCCTGAAAGATGGGCTGGCGTTGGCGCCGCTGTTGTCGGAACGGGGCTATTTCTTCACCTGTCAGGGATCCGGATCGAAGGACTTCGGCCAGCAGAAACATCCGCCCCAACTGAACCCGCTGGCCTACCTGCCGCTGGCCGATACGCCCGATGCGCCCACCCGGCGCGCCTATGATCTGCGCTACGAAATCACCCGGGATTCGAAGGCGCCTTTTTTTTACGGATGGACACTGGGCGAATTCCTGCTGGCATCCGCCCGCCTCCGGGATGTTTCCGGCTGGCGCAAAGACTGGGCCAACATCCAGCGCTCCGATTATATGGATCCCGACTGGATTCAGATCTACGAAACCAGCAAAAGTTACCATATGCCATTTTATATCACCAGCCACGGCCTGTTCGCGCAAGCCATCCTCGACGGCGTCCTCTCCACGTGGTGGAACAGGATGGACACGGGGTGTTGTCTCCCGTGGGATGGCGCTATTCGATTCGGAAACATGGCCACGGCCTTTGGCGTCACAATGGAGGGAGAAATCACCCCGGACTGCGACACCGTGATTTTTCACGCCGGAAGGGATACGTCATTCGCCTGGACCACGGAAACGATCACCCTGAAGCAAGGTGAAAGCAGGCGTTATCAGAAAAAAGTTATTGATCATCCGAAAGGCGACCGCTAGAGTCCGGTCGGGAGAATAACCACCATGTCCAGCAGTTTTGGAACCCGATTCAAGGTCACGACATTCGGCGAATCACACGGCAAGGCGATCGGCGCCGTGGTGGACGGATGCCCGGCCCGCCTACCCCTCAACGAGACGGATATCCAGCCCCAACTTGACCGGCGCCGGCCCGGCCAGAGCGCATTGACTACGACCCGTCAGGAAACGGACCGCGTCACTATCCTTTCGGGCGTGGATCAGGGCCTGACCCTCGGCTCGCCCATTGCCCTGATCATCGAGAATACTGATATCCGGCCCGCCGATTATACGGCAATCGCTGCGGCGCCGCGCCCATCGCACGCGGATTTTACCTATCGAATTAAATACGGCATCACGGCCCATAGCGGCGGTGGACGAGCCGGCGCCCGGGAAACAGTCGGCCGGGTCGCCGCCGGCGCCGTAGCCGAAAAATTTCTAAAAACGATACATGGCGTGGACATCGTGGCCTGGGTCAGTTCGGTGGGCTCTATTGACACTCCCAACCCGTCACTGGAAACAATGACTCGCACCCACGTGGATGCGGACGTCGTCCGCTGTCCGGATCCCGCGGCCGCCCGGCGCATGATTGAAGCCATCGAGGCGGCCAGGAAAGACGGGGATTCTCTCGGCGGCATCATCTCCTGTGTGTGCCGTCATGTGCCCGCCGGCTGGGGTGAACCCGTGTTCGACAAGCTGAACGCCCTGCTGGCCCACGCCATGCTGTCAATCCCGGCAGTGAAAGGATTTGAGATCGGCTCCGGTTTTGGCGGCGCCCGCCTGCGGGGCTCGGAACATAACGACCTGTTTATCGCCAAAGGCGGCTCACTGGGAACGGCCACGAACCGGAGCGGCGGCATTCAAGGCGGGATCAGCAACGGCGAACCGATCTTATTCCGGGTGGCTTTCAAACCCACGGCCACCATTGCAAAAGAGCAGAAGACCGTTACCTACGACGGCAAGCCCATCGCGCTCAAAGTGGAAGGACGGCATGATCCCTGCGTGGTCCCGCGCGCCGTCCCCATCGTGGAAGCCATGGCGGCCCTGGTCCTGGCCGACGCGGCCCTGGGCCAATGCGCCCGGTAAATCGGAAACCCGTTTTGAATGAGGTCCGGCAGCCGCCGGATAACTTTTTCTGGCGGGCTCCCTGGCCGACCCGAATCGTCTCGGGCAGGCTGACCGTCGTCATTTTTTCGGCGACCGGAGGTCGCCGCTACAACCGGATTGAAATGCCTAAACAATAAATGAGGCCCCGATCCGGATCGTGATAATTTTTCTTGGAGCCGGGGGGCCCCGGTCACGATTCTGACAGGCCTGGTGACGCTCAGAGATGGCCGGATCACGGACGGAAACGTCTGATTCTTTTTCTCCAGTTAAATTTCCCCGCTTTGCTCTTCTGTGAGTTTTGCGGCGCCACCGTCTGTTCCGTGGTTAACACCGTCGGGGCCGGGGCGGAACGGGAACGGGCTTCCTTGTCCATCCGAAACCAGATCAGGTACAGCAGGATCGTAAACACGGCGGCCAGGGACAGGAAAATCCGGAAACGGCGCGAGGTCGCTCCCATGGACGGATCCGAGTCTTCTGCCGTTTCTTCTTTCACGGCCGGCAACGGCGGGGGCATGGCGGCCATGATCGATGATGGTTTTTTCTCGCCTGGGCGAAACGCTCTCGACTGGGCGACTTGTCCGCCATAGTCTCCATCCGAATCGGGACGACGGAGGAGGCGCTCCGGCGAAGCCTGGCCGACGGAGCCTGACCGGCCCCGCCGCTCACTGCGCAGCACCGTGCTCGCCCGCGGCGGCGGCGGTGACAGCGGCGGACGTCCACTCATTACCTGATCGATATCGTCAAGAGCTTCATGCCAGTTACGCTGGCGGTCATTCCGATCCCTGGCCATCATTTTCTCGATCAGCCAAGCCGTGTGTTCGGAAACATCCGGACAACAGTCCATGGGATCCGGCACATAGTCGGTAAGACTACGAACCATGGCTGAGACCCCGGGAGTATCGGCAAAGGGCGCATAGCCGACAATATAATGATAGAGCGTGGCGCCCAAGGCGTAGATATCGGCGCGGCAATCCACCTGCGATTCGCCCCGGGCTTGTTCCGGCGCGCAGTAATGCGGCGTGCCGATCAGCGAATGGGCGATGGTAATGGCCATGGCGGTCTGGTCGATCATCTTGGCCAGGCCGAGGTCGGCCACCTTCACCGTACCGTCTTCGTCAATCAGAATATTATCCGGCTTGATATCGCGGTGAACCAGCCTGGCCTCAGACCACGCATGTTCCAGCGCCACGGCCACGGACTCGGCGATCAGGAGGGCGCTTGCCTCGTCCAGTCGCCCCTTGCGGGCCAACCGCTGGGCCGTGGTTTCGCCGTTGATATACTCCATCACGTAATAAAACAGGCCTTGCTCTTCGCCCGCATCAAAAATCTGGACCAGGCCGGGATGCTTCACCTTCGCGGCGGCGCGAGCCTCCTGCCGAAAACGCATGACATAGGTCGGATTGGCGGCCAGATACGCCGGCAGAATCTTGATCGCCACGGGACGATTAAGCGATAACTGGCGCGCCAGATAGACGGTGCCCATGCCACCCTTGCCGACCAGCTTCAAGATCTCGAATCCCTGGATCGTCGGGAAACTTTTATCCATGGCAATCCCATTGCGGCCTGAATACTATTCCGCATTCCGCAATTCTGAGTCACTCAACGGCAACGGATTTGGCCAAGTTCCGCGGCTGATCAATGGGACATCCCCGGCACCGGGCCATGTGATACGCGAACAACTGTTCGGCGATCACCACCGGAATCGGAGAAATAAAATCGGCGCAACGCGGAACGCGAATCACTTAAATGCTTTCTTATTTCTTCCCGAACGCCGGTTTCCGGATAATCAACTGCGCCCGGTCCTTGCCGGCTGAGATCATTGTGACCGGCACCTCAAGGCGTTTTTCAATCGTCCGGATGTACCGGCGGGCGGCCTTGGGCAGTTTCGCGAAAGTCGTGACGCCGTCGGTCGCGCATTGCCAACCGGGCAGGTATTCCCATTCCGGTTCCGCCTGCTGAACGTCCACTGGATTAACCGGCCACTCCGTAACCCGCCGGCCGCCGACACGGTAGGCCGTGCAGATACCGATGCGATCCAACGCATCCAGAACATCCAGCTTGGTCACGACGATTTCATCCAGGCTGTTCAACCGCACGGCACGCCGCAATTGTACAAGATCGAGCCAGCCGCATCGGCGGGGGCGACCGGTGGTCGCGCCATACTCGCCGCCGATCTTGCGAAGCATTTCACCGGTTGCATCATGCAGTTCGCTGGGAAACGGGCCTTCCCCCACCCGTGTCGTGTAGGCCTTGACCACGCCTATGATCCGGTCAATATCATGCGGCCCCACACCGGCGCCGACGCATACGCCGCCGGCAACGGTATGGGAGGACGTCACATAGGGATACGTTCCGGCGCCCACATCCAGCATGGTGCCCTGGGCGCCTTCAAACAGGATGTTTTTCCTCTTCCGGCGTGCATCCGCCAACAGTTGGCCGGCATCGGCAATCAGTCCGGCATAGGGTTTCGCCAAGGCAAGGATTTCATCGGCCACGCGATCGGCATCGCACACATCACGGGCCTGCGCTTCGGGGAGGCAACCCCGCTTGGCATCCAAACATGAGCGCAACTGGGTTCGGAACCAGCTTTCGTCCAAGGTATCCGCCAAGCGCACCCCCGTCCGCGCGGCGCGATCGGCATACGCCGGACCGATACCGCGCAAGGTGGTGCCGATTTTACCCTTGCCACGGAGCGTTTCGGAGGCCTGATCCATGGCAATATGACAGGGCAGAATCAGGTGAACTTCGCCGCTGATTCGAAGGCGCCGGCGCCAATCGGTCTCCGGGATTCGAATGGTCTGGAGTTCCTCGCCCAGGTTCTTCAGGTTGAGAACCACTCCGCCGCCGATCACGCACAAAACACCGGATCTCAGGATACCCGACGGCAGAATGTGAAACACATATTTTTTATCCCCGGAATAAACGGTGTGGCCGGCGTTATCGCCGCCCTGGAAACGCACCACCACATCGGCCCGGGCGGCCAGTGCGTCCACAATTTTACCCTTGCCTTCATCCCCCCACTGGGCACCGACAATCACGATGGACGGCATAATTTCGTCTCCCTTTGTTTACTAGGACTTGATTTCCGGTGTGGAGAGCGCAATTGGAACTTGCGCTTTGTTACTACCGCGAAACATTGCGATAACCCGATTTACCTGGTCCACGGCCGTACCAATGTAGCCGGAGGGATCCAGATATTCATCCAGCTGTTCCGGGGTCATGAGCCGGGACACCTCGGGATTCTTCATCAAAATATCCTTGAGCGGGCATTTGTCCTGAAATGCTTCCCCGGCGGCGAGCCGCAGGATTTCATGGGCCTTCTGCCGCCCGATGCCCCGCCCCACCAGGCCGATCATCAGCCGCTCGCTCATGATAAGCCCACCGGTCAGTTCCAGGTTCCGCTTCACGGCGTCCTCCCGGATATCCAACCCCTTGAGCACTTCGTTCAGCTGGCGCAGGAGATAATCGGAGAGAATAAACGCCTCTGGAAAAATGATCCGCTCGGCGGCGGAATTGGTCAAATCCCGTTCATGCTCCAGCGGCACATCTTCCAGAGCCGGCGCCACCAGGGCGCGAATCATTCGGGACAGGGAGCAAATGCGTTCGCTTTTGTGCGGGTTCCGTTTCTGGGGCATGGTCGAGGAGCCCACCTGTTTCTGCTGGAACGATTCGAACACCTCGCCGATTTCCGTCCGCTGAAGATTGCGGATTTCCCCGGCAACCTTCTCGCCGCTCGCCGCTACAAGCGCCAGCACAAAGACGACTTCAGCGTGGCGATCCCGCTGAATCACCTGATTGGATACAAGGACCGGCGTCAAGCCAAGGTCCTTCATCACCAGCCGCTGAAGCTCCACTGCGTCCGACCCGAAACTCGCCTGTGTGCCGACGGCGCCGGTCATTTTGCCGACAGCAATTCGGGGACGAACCTGGCCAAGGCGCTCCAGGTGTCGCTGAAACTCGCAGGCATAAATGGCGAATTTAAGCCCATAGGTTGTGGGAACCGCATGCTGACCGTGGGTGCGCCCCACGCAGACCAGGTCCCGGGTCTGTTCCGCCCAGGTCACGAGCGTATCGCGAACGGTCCGCAGATCGGCCTCGATGATATTCAGGGCGGCGGTCAATTGCAGGGCCAGGGCCGTATCCTCGATATCATAGGAGGTGGCGCCAAAATGAACGAATTTACCGGCCTCGGCATCGCAGACTTCCGTCAGGGCACGGACCATGGCCATCAGGTCATGATGAATTTCATCCTCGATGGCCTTGACACGATCCAGCTTGACCTGCCGGATAGTCGCCTTTTCTGTAATGGCGGCCGCCGCTGCCGCCGGGATATGCCCCAGTTGCGCATGGGCCCGGGCCAGCGCGGCTTCAACGGTCAGCCAGTTCTGCAGTTTCGCCTCTTCGGTGAAGAGACTCCGCATTTCCTCGGAATAATACCGGAACTCGATCGGATGAACACTCATGGCGCTCCTTGAATTCAAAATTAAATTTCTAATTCTTAATTTTTAATTTCCATCCAGGTATCCCGCGGCTTTTAAATTCTTTTCGATCCGACCGGCCACGGGCTCATCCGAAACCACGAACGGCCGGCCGGTGATCAGTTCATAGGCCTGGATATAGCGCTGGGCGGCTTCAAGGCGCACGTCATCCGGCATAGCGGGCGGAACGCCTTCCCCGCGGAATCCCCGGGCCGCGTACCATTCCCGGACATATTCCTTGTCGATTTTCAGCTGATCGCGGCCGGCGGCAAACAGGGTTTCATAACTGTCGGCAAACCAATAGCGGGAGGAATCGGGCGTATGGATTTCATCGGAAACCAAAAGCTTTCCATCCCGGCGGCCGAGTTCATACTTGGTATCCACCAGGATCAGTCCCTGCCGGCGGGCATGGCGCGTTCCGAAATCGAACAGCCGCAAGCACAAGTCGGACGCGGCATCGAAGGCAGCGGCATCCACCAGGCCCTCCGCGATCGCCTCCCGGCGGGAGATCGGCCGGTCATGGGCTTCCAATTTGGTCGTAGGCGTTATGATCGGACGCGACAGTTTCTGATCCTTACGCAAGCCAGCGGGCAGACGATTCCCGCAATAATCCCGGACGCCTTGTTCATAGTTGTACCAGAGCGACGTTTTGGTGACACCCGTGATATAGGCCCGGACAATCACTTCGATCGGCAATTGTTCGCATTCCGTGACCACCATGACGTTGGGATCGGGCACATCAAGGACATGGTTCGGCGCGATGGTCCGGGTCTGCTCAAACCAGAACGCCGCCAGCTGGTTAAGGACCTGCCCCTTGAAGGGAATGGTTCCCAGCACACAGTCGAACGCTGAAATCCGGTCGGTGGTGATCAGAATCCGGCGACCGGGCTGGCGGTAACTGTCGCGGACTTTTCCCGTTTCCTTTGCCCCCAGGTCTTGATAATCCGTGGCCTCCAGCGTCTGCCGCAGAGCATCCCGGATCCGCTTTTCCATGTTCTCCATGCGCACCTCCTCTCCGGCTCATTCTCGGATGGTTATCATCGCACAAACGGAACGGCGAAGTCAACTCCATCTCCGCCGCGAAAACAGCTATCATATTCCGCATTTTATTATTGAGCCGAACATCCTGCCCGCCTACACTATCGTCATACCATGATAATGAGTGATGTAGCAGTATTTCGACAGAACTGCATATGATGAAAATTCCCAACCATCAATGATCAGCTCACATCCGAATGAAATGCCCTCACTAAGCATGACCGCCTGGGCCATATGTTTCGAACAACCGCTGACCTACGCCGAGGGCGTCCGACTCCAGGACGCCCTGGTCGCCGCGCGAAGCACCGGCGAAATCCCCGATACCGTCCTGTTCCTGGAGCATACGCCGGTCATTACGATGGGAGTCCGATCCAGCGCCCGGCATATTCTGCTCTCCCCCGAATCACTGGCTCAGCAAGGCATCGAGGTCGCAAAATCATCTAGAGGCGGCGACGTAACCTGGCATGGACCGGGCCAACTGGTAATGTATCCGATCATCCGGCTGGGGGAACAGGAGACGGACGCGCGCGGTTATCTCTATAACCTGGAAGAGATCGCGATCCGGACGGCGGCGGATTTCGGCGTGACCGCATTCCGGCGCTCCGGCCTGACCGGCGCCTGGACGACCAGAGGCAAACTGGCGGCGATCGGCATCCGACTGAAACGCTGGGTCACGTTCCATGGCATGAGTTTCAACGTCAGTCCCGATCTATCGGGATTCGCCGCCATCGTCCCTTGCGGATTGGCAGGCGAGCCGGTCGCCTCGCTGAAAATCCTTTGCGGCAACGCCTGCCCGACGCTCCCAACCGTGCGGGAGCGCCTGACGGCGCATTTCAGCGCCGTTTGCCGCAGAGATATTCAGCGGTTCCCGGGCGACAGTCCGCCGCCGGAACTGGTTCGCCTGCTCGGGCCGTACTTGTATTAATCGAGGGCAATTATTCTGTCATCCTACCTGCCCGCCATAGCCTTGGCGAGATATAGTCTGGTCTTATACTTTGCGCACGGACAAGCGTGGCGGGGCCATCAGTCCGCAGGGAACCAGTTGATACGCCGCTCCGACGATATTCTGAAACTGAAACGGCCCCGTCCAGACCGGCCACTTCCGATCCAGGTGCAGCGGGCCATGCGAATTACGGCGATGCCCGATGACCTCAATCTGCAGGAGATTAGACTGGCCCTGCGGCGCCAGGAACTCCGTAACCTCCACTTCATTAGGATTCCAAGCCATCACGCCGGCCGGCCGGCCATTGACAACCACGCGCACCGCCACGCCCCGATATGAAGGCACTTGGATAAACAGACGCTCGCCCTTGCGCAGATCGGGGACCAATGAGCACTGGTAACTGACCGATCCCGCATAGAACGTCAATCCCTGGCGGCACCAATCGCCGATCTTCAGCGTATCCGGCCGGGCCGTCATCATGGGCGCGGCGCCGCGGAGTTTTACACCGAATTCACCCAGTAGATAGACAATTTCCAGGCCGGGATGCGTAGTGTCATATTCGCCGGCCAGGTGAATTTCATTCCGACCCGCGCGCAGCAGAACCGGATCAACGGGCAATTTTCTCAGCGATAAGTCAACCCACCAGCCGCACTCGGCATCGGGTGATAAAACCTCGCCGTTCACTTCCACCCGGAAGCGCCGGGGTTGTTCCAAGGCCAGGAACAGCGGTCCCTTTGGGAGCGCCGCCACTTCAAAAACATACGCCAGCTCGAACGTTCCGCGCCGGGACGCCGGATCGGCTTTCCGGGCCCAGGGCTGAACCATCGCGCCGCCGCGCTCCGGGATCTTCAAATGCTTCCGGATTTCGCGATCCACGCGGAGAATTTCATCCGCTGGCCGCCAGGTCCCCGACCCCACCCGGTAACGGGGCCAATCGAGCGCCAGGACATTCGGTTCCGACAAGACAATCGGCCAGTGCGTTCGGGATAACAACTGTCTTCGAATCTCCCGATAGACCGGAGGACGCGGAAAGCGCCGCGCCAGTTTGCGCTTCGGGATGACGAACAACCGGCTGGCCAGCGCGGGCAGACTGGTCCGGACCGTCCACTGCCCATGTTTCCGGACGGCATCCGCGGTAACCACAGCGCCGGTTTCGGGATTGCATTCCAAAGGCGCGCCGGCGCAAGCTTTAAACCCTGTCACCCGAACCTCCGGAAACGCAGCCCGCCGATCACGGACCATAATATCGTCCATGTCCGGCGGAAGCCGGCTGGCCTGGTGGCCGGTATTGCAGAGGAACAAATAAAACGCAGCCCGATCCTCCCGGAGCAGATAAAGCGCCGCGCCGATTTCGCGGCCGGCGGGATCGGCGATGGACACACGGCGGCCCGATTTTGCAACGGCGGCGGCCAGGCCCGCGCCGCGCGCCGGCGCGCGGGCGCATCCGGCCGCGAACCGGCGGACATCCTCCGATCCCTCCGCATCAACATAGCCGGCTGGTTCGCCCGCGAAGATTACAACGCCGCCCGATGCGGCAAACCGCTTCAACAGGTTGAAGGTTGAGCGCCGCATAGTTTTGAGAGGCGGCACGACTACAGTGGAATAGACCGCTTTCCCCACATGGAGGACGGGGCGTTTTTTTCCCGCCACAACCCGCGCGTGGCGGGCCAGGATTTCTTCGTCGCCGTAGTCGAAATCCAGATGTGCCGTCAGCAGACTGTCCCGCAGATCTTTGATCATCCGGTCATAAGCCTGGACTTGTTCATCATTCCGCCATCCGGCGCGGCACATCATCCACATGCTTTCCACGGGATGCACCACCAGGATATCGCGAACTTCCTCCCCGCGGGTCATGAGCGCGTTAATGCGGGCAAAGTAGTCTTCCACCTTCGGGTACAGCTCCCACCACGGCGACTGATAGAAAATGGCGGCCGGATAATCCCGCTTGGCTTCGCCTTCCATGGTGTACCAGGCCAGGTGCTGACAACGGAGGTTGATCCCCAGCGCCGCCTGCCAGTCCCCGAGAGCCTTGTGTCCCGCCAACGGGAAATCCCAGCCGGTACAGCCGTAGGTTTCCGTCAAGCGCCACTTGCGGCCAAACTGGCGCGCCCCGGAACTGACCTGCTTGGCCGTGTCATAAATCCGCCAGTGTTCGGTCAGCAGGTCCATGCCGGGAGCCTGCATGAATTCATAGGAGCGCAGGCAACTGCCAACCATATTGGTCTGGCTGGAGAGCGAGTCCTCCGCAAGCTGGTGCCCGGTGAAGAGCAGTTTGTTCCTGGCACACCATTCGCCAATCTGACGACTGAACGCGTCCACATAGAGATGGGTCACCCAGTCATGATAATGCAGACGCGCCGGGCGCATTCCCCGGCCATCCACATCAAAAACCAATTCCATCAGGTGGGGAACCAAATCGTAGCCGTATCGTTTCTGGAAAGTTTTCAGTAAGGCGCCGGTCCAGGGCAGTCCGCCCGGATGGCCGGTGTTGTTGTCGAAGTCAAGTTTGTTGCCGTGGTTCGGTTCGTCAGTAAAAATGCCCGGAATGACGCCGCCAAAGTCCTGGCCATTGTGCTTCTTATACGCCTCATGGGTCGCCTTGATGAAAGCCCGCACGGCCGCATGGCTCAAGGTGTCAAGGTAGGTGTATCCATTGTACCAGGAACAGCATTCCTGCAATTCCACCACGAACGTCATCAGTTTTTCGCCCGCCGCCAATTGCGGGACCAACCTGCCTTGCGGAACCCGATGGACATCAAACGCTGCCGCACCATCCAGCCGCGCAGTGAACACGGCCACCGTGGCCGGCGTCCATTTCAACGCTTCCGCTTTGTCCAGGATATGAACCATCAGACTGCGCATGCGGTATTTCTGGTTTTTTGTCACCAGTCCGCCGGCGGCGCCTGATGGCCAGCGATCCTCGTCATACAGCCAGGCTTCCATGCCCAGTTTCCGGGCCTCGTCCACGCAGGCCCCGACCAGTCGGAACCATTCCGGAGACAGATACGGGGTTGCCAATCCCACGCGGGAATGCATAAAAAAACCGCCCAGACCCATCCGGTGCATCAGGCGGATCTGGCGGCGCAATTCCGGCTCCTCCAGTTTTCCGTTCCAGGCCCAGAAGGGTTTGCCGCGATACTGACTTGACGGATGGGCAAACTGGCGCAGCAGGGTTGCGTTCATGGCTTTTCCTTTCATCACTGACGGGATTGATCTATAATTCTTCGCTGGAACCTTGCCACATTCAGCCACCCCCAATCCTTGACAATCCATTCAAATACCAGCACAATGTTGTCATATGGCTCCTCCCCATGCCACCCCATCCCGCCGGCGTGAGCCGGTGGCTTTTCGCCTGCGGCAGGCGGATATTATTTCCCAGAGCGGCATGCCGTTATTTATTCTATTTGTCCATCACGAACTGGATGTCAAATTCCACACTCATGATTTCGTTGAGTTGGTCATCGTGCTGGATGGATGCGGCCGCCATATTATGACCCATGGTCAATATGCCATTACGGCCGGCGATGTTTTTGTCATTCCCGAACGCGTGGGACATGCTTATCGCGACATTCGTCATTTAAAATTGGTTAACGTTCTCTTTGATCTCCGAACCATGGCGCCGCCCCTGCGTGATTTACTTCCTCCGGATGGCTATCGGACTCTCTTCGTACTGGAACCGCGACTCCGGTCGGCCGGTGGTGCACATCATTTTTGCCGACTGTCGGCCTCGGCCTTAAGCCGGGTCCAGGAACTTTTGACGAACGCCCAGCAGGAGTTGGATCGGAAACCACCGGGATACAAGTGTTTAGCCCTGGGTCTTTTTTTACAGGCCGTCGGATTCGTTGGTCGGTATTACTCCCAGATGCGCGCGCCCACGCCACGCGCCCTACTCCGCCTGGGACGGACCCTGGATTTCCTGGAAAACCATTACACGGAATCACTCACCCTGGACCAACTGGCCCGCATCGCAAACATGTCGCCGAGTACGCTCTATCGCGCCTTTCAACGTTCTTTTCAAACCTCACCGATCGATTATCTGATCCGTTACCGGATTCAAAAGGCGATCGAGCTTTTCACTGGCGACGATCTGACTATCACGGAAATTGCGCTGCAGGTAGGCTTCAATGACAGCAACTATTTCAGCCGCCAATTCCGCCAGCACCTGGGTATCGCTCCCAGCCAATACTGGAAAACCCACCGGAACCGTCCCGCACAGACTCATTGACAAATATCAACAAAAATGCAAAACTATTAGGGTTAGCGTGTCTTTGTTCCATAGTCAGGCATGTTCAGCGAGTGATAAGAAGTTTCTGCCTGTCCAATTTATTCTTAATTATAAGAGTGTAGCAGCCGTTCCCAAGCCTGATTGGGCAAAATACGGTGATATCACGCTTGTTTTTGCCATAAAATTGACATGGTATGATTCATGCTTAATTAATGGGTAAGGATTATTCTACTCGCTGAGGGTTTTGTCGTTACTGATGAAGGTTGGGTAGAGATTATGAAAAAAGGGTTTACATTGGTGGAAGTGGTGATCGCGATAGCACTATTGATTATCTCTCTTTCCCTGTTTGTCGGCGCTTTCGTTCAGGCCAAACGGTCGGCCGTGATTTCCGACAACCGCATGGAAGCGGTTCATACCGCCCGGATAGCCATGGAAACCTTGTTATCCTCCGTGTATGGCTCCACCCTATTAAGCAATGGCCTGCATTTGACAAGCTCGGCGCCGAACGTGTCCTACTTTGTCGCCACCATCACCCAGACTCCGGGCATCGTTGTTAAAAATATTTATATGACCAACAGTTGGACCAATGCCGGCATGAAAATGAAATCCACGGTCAGCCTCGTGGGATCGCTGAGTTCGGAGTTGCACCAATGAAAAATGCCCATAACAAGGCGTTGAAGAACGGCCACGACGGAGCGTGGCCCTCCAACATCCATCCATTTTTCAGATGGAGGGACGCGCTCTGTCGCGTCCGAATACCTTTTCAAAAGCAACCCAAGGGCTTTACGCTCATCGAACTAATGATTGCCTCAGTGTTGTTTGGCCTGGCCATGGCGGGCGCCACCAGCGTCTATATCATGTGTCAAAAGATGTGGCATGCCACGTCCTTGAGCATGACGGTCAACCGGGAATGCGACCTTGCCATGTCGCGGCTGGTTTATGGAATAGGAACCAACAACGGACTGCGGACGGCGTCCAGTATCAAATATGAAAACAAGAAAGGAATGTGGACGGGTACTGACCATGTTTATCCTCCGGCGCCCGGCGATCCCGCGCATTTTCTGAATCCGGGCTCGCCCGACGGCAGTTGGCGTATTACCTGTTCTAATGCCTTTGATGGGGAACGCTGGATTGATTTCAACAAAGAGGCCAGCAATATTGTCTTATGGGTGGAAGAACCACTGTCCGCCCCCCATCGCGAGACCCGCCAGTTGATCTGCAATTATGTGTCCGCTGCCGTCGTTGCGACCAATGCATCCGGGGTCAACATCCGACTGACCCTGCTCCGAAAGGAAGGCCGGTTGACCTCGACGAACCAGATGAGCACCTTTGTGCTGATGCGAAACCGTAAGGAATGAGGCGATCCATGAACACAAACAACAATTCCGGCGTGGTATTGGTCGCCGTGGTCGCTTTCACAGCCATTGCAGCTATTCTGGCCCTGGGTCTGCTGAGCGAAAGCAGTTTCCAGTTGAAGCTGGCCAACCGGCAGGAATGTCTGGAACAGGCTTTTTACGTGGCCGAAGGCGGTGCAGAGCGGGCCGTCTCCTGCATCCGGAATAGCGCAGGAGCCCCTCCCA
>Ga0180015_1000252_pt1 | contig 15844 bp, 9 predicted proteins | sample KR13_S2_MetaG_FD_116508 | JGI IMG/M metagenome (GOLD analysis project Ga0180015, IMG submission 116508) | Groundwater microbial communities from the Olkiluoto Island deep subsurface site, Finland - KR13_S2_MetaG | ecosystem: Environmental > Aquatic > Deep subsurface > Groundwater | place...
CGTGCGGTGGAACCGGCATGGTGAAAGCGCGTAAGCAGTTGACGCTAAAGATTCCGGCGGGCGTTGAGACCGGATCGCGTCTGCGCCTGGCGGGAAAGGGAGAGGGTGGGGCCCGGGGCGGGGGCGCCGGTGATCTGTATGTGGTTCTGCACGTGCGTCCGCATCATCTGTTCCAGCGCGAGGGAAATGATTTGTTCTGCGAGGTGCCTATATCCCTGGAGGCTGCCGCGCTCGGCGGCGAAATCTCCGTGCCGACCCTGGATGGATGGGCCAATATCCGTATCGCGCCCGGCACGGAAAACGGTAAACTGTTCCGCTTGCGCGGCAAAGGGGTTCCCGACACCGGCGGTTACGGCCATGGTGATCTTCATGTTCGCGTGGTTCAGGAAGTGCCCAAGAATCTGTCCGGTCAGCAGAAAAAGAAACTCAAGGAATTTCTGGACGCCTGCGACGAAACCAATTGCCCCGACCTTGCGCAGTTCCGGACAAAAGCCGCCGAGTTCATGGAGCACCGAAAGCCATCAGGATCATGACAGAAGCGGGTATGAATCGCTGTTTTGTCGAACCGGCGCAATGGTCCCAGCCGGAAGTGACGCTTTCCCCGGAAGAATCCCGCCATCTGGCGCGCGTGCTTCGCGCCCGCCCGGGCGATGTCGTGGCGCTCATGGATGGACAAGGACATACGGCGCAAGCCGGCATTCTAGCCGCGGATCCTGGCGGCGTTTGCGTACGGGTCCATGAAGAGACCCGGCATTTTGAGCCGCCGCCTTCTGTATCCATTACGCTGATTCAGTCGATTCCCAGGCATGCGCTGATGGACGGGATCGTTCAGAAGGCGACCGAGCTCGGAGCGCGGGCAGTCTGGCCCCTGCTTACGGAACGGGTGGTTGCCAGGGCGGGATCTCCCGTGGCCAAGAAACGGCGCGACCGCTGGCTGAAAATTGCCCGGGAATCGGTCAAGCAAAGCGGCGTGGCTTGGCTACCCGACATTCAGCCTGTAATGTCCTTGTCCGAAGTCCTGCCGCGCTTGCCGGAATTTACGGTGCCGTTCATGGCCTCTCTGCATGAGGAAGCCTGTCCCTTGCGCGATATCGTGAAGGGAATGACCCTGCCGACGCCTATGTCTTTGGCCCTGATTGTCGGCCCGGAAGGAGATTTTACCGCCGAGGAAACGTTGGCCGTGAGGCAAGCCGGGGGGCTTCTGGTTCGGTTTGGCCCGGCGACCTTGCGCGTGGAAACCGCCGCCCTATATGGGCTCAGCGTCCTGACTCATGAATTCTCACTGGGTTAAGGAATGAAATTGCCGGAGAAGGGAGCGAAATTCTGCTGGGAAGGCGCCGTGAGGCGTTTGAATGGTTCCGCATTGCGGATCGGTTCGAAGCGCGGGTCCTTCCGGGCGGCGTCTTTAATCGGCTCACCGCCGACGGTCACGGCTCGGTGCAGGGATTGAAACGCCGGGTCTGGCTGGCCGATGGCGATCTGGACGCAGGCAAGCTCCAGCCATATCCGCGGGTCGGAGGGCTCGCGCTGGAGATATTTCTGGAACGCTTCGACCATCAGCGGCAGGTGCGGCGGCGCGGCCGCCGAGAGTTCCGCCACTTTCAAATACGCCTGGGGTGGAATGTTCGTATTATTCAGAACCTGGCGGGTCAGGTCTTGGAATGGTTGGTCCTTGCCCGACCTTTGATAGAGGGATGCCAGCTCAAACACCATATCCAGCGAGCCGCTGCCCTGGGATAGCTGGTTTTGCAGTTCGATCATCCGGGCGTTCATCTTTTCCATATCCTTGATCTGGTTCAGGAATCCTTGAATCTTCTCGTTTTTCGGATCCAGCTGGTAGTTCTTTTCCATGACTTCGCGGGCTTTCGGGAATTGGCCGAATTGCAGATACAGGTCTGCCAGCCGGAAGTTCGCTTCCGGACTCGTGGGATACAAGTCCACCGCCTGGCGGAACGCCGATTCGGCCTCGTTGAACATTCGGCGCCACATATACACGCCGGCAATGGCGCAACGCAGTTTCGAGAATGTCTTGCGAGCCACAACATCGTTCAGGAAATGGGGATTATTCATCAGGCGGTTACCGTACCAGTTCCAGAACTCCATGTCGTCTTTCACCATCTCGTCGGTCAACTTGGGCAGGGGTTGCTTATTGATCTTCATGATCAGCCCGTGCGGCGAAAGGTAGGGATACATCCATCCAATCACATAGCTTTCCTCGACGTAGAAATCATGCTTGTCCTTGTTGGCTTCGAAGATCATCTTGCAGATGATACCGTTGATTTCCATGACGCCCATGACGCCCTGGACGCTGACCCGCCCATTCTTGTCGATGGTGACGGCGGCACTGGGCGGCATGCGGCCCGTCCGAACATCGTTGATGTAAGTCTGAAAGGCCTGGTTGGAATCCTGGGCCGACGGCATCCATATCCGGTCGCCGTACAGGTCGCGCATGACGTTCATGTAGGTGTTGTCGGCCAGGGCATTCTGGGTGATCAGGTACACATCCGGCCGCACCTTTGCGGAATAGATCATGTAGGTCGGCACGAAACGCCCCGGATCGGTGCCGCCGAAAAAGACGGCGTTGGGCGTCATTTCAGGGGGATAGTTCGGGTTTGGCGGCGGCGTTTCGCCTGGCTTCAGCTCCGCCATGATGGCCTTGACGCCGCGCAACTGGTAATTCCCGAACTGCCAGCCGAAATCGTGATGGCGCAGGTTGGCCGTGCTGTTCTTCTGGACCAGGTCTTTGTCATGTTCGTCCTGCCAGATCAGGGCAATCGGGCACAACAGGGTCACCGCAATGCCAAGATAGACCAACAGCCTGTGCTTCAGTACCTGGTTGAGAAACGCCAGTCCCAGCAGGAATCCATATCCGACCCAAACGGCATAAAAGGCCGTGGATTGGACGAATTGGACTTTGGCGATGAACAATGACTGCAGATCATGCGGGGGATTGAGAATAATCATCATGCCCGGCCCGGTAATCGCAAACGCGATGATCAGACCCAGAAGCCAAGCCCAGTTCCGGCGCCAGATTTGACGAAAAAAGAATATGGGCACCAGTGCCAGCAGGGGCATCGGGAATGGAAATTGGTCCTCCAGTTCATTGAGAAATTCTCCGATCTGTTTGATGAAGGCTGCCGGTTGAATGGCCGGCGCCAGCGCTTGGTATTGGCCCCGGGTCACGGCATGCTTGAAGCCTTCCATGGTCCGGGGATAGCCCCAGTTCATGGGGGGATTGGTGTCCGAGGCGATGGGCATGTAAATGAAAAAGGACAAACCCAGTCCCGCATACAGAACCATCAGCAGAACCCGGCGCCATTCCGTGAATAGTTCCCGAGTGAAAAACCAGATGCCCGCCGGAGTCAGGAGCAGAAAGATACCTCCCGCAATACGGAGTTCCTTGTTCGGCACGGGAGTGCCCGAAGCCCATTCCGGTTCCATTGTTTTAAAGAAAATCAAACCGGCGATAAAAACAAGTCCCACGCACAGGCAGTCCCGGAATAAGCGGCGGTCGGTGACGAAGAACACCAGCATGAGCGCCGGCACCATGAGCACGATGGGTTGGCAGTTGGTGAATGTCAGTCCAAAGAGAAACGCCATCAAGTATAACAACACGTCGCGCTTGGGCCGGTGCATCCAGACGTATAGCAGAGTCAGGATCAGCAGATGGAGAAAGGAGTTCATGGTGTACACTTCGGCGATGGTGCATTGGGACCAGAGGAACGGGCAGAATGCCAGTATCAGGCCGGCGCCGACTCCGCTGGCCCAACTGATAATCATATCCATGCGGCCGGCCTTTCCCTCATCGTCCTGATGCCGGAACGAGCGGAGCAGGGTCATGCCGGACCGGGATACCAGGAGGGCAACGACGCCGCTGAGCAGCGCGCCGAATAAGCCGGACATGAAGTTCACGCCCCAGGCCGGATTGGGTTGGCCCATGTAGCTCTTGAAATGAAATATCCACTGGGAAATCCAGGCCAGAATTGTCCAGAGCGGATAGCCAGGCGGGTGGGGAACCCCAAGGTAGTCGGCGGCAACAACCAGTTCACCGGAATCTTCCAGCGTGACCGTAGGGGCCATGGTGTAGGTATAAACCGCCAACGCCACGGCAAAGGTCACGGCGGCGGCCAGCCAGTCGTTGATTTTGAAAAACGATCCGCTCACCGGAGGCGTTCCTGGCACGGAAGGTAATGGGGTGCTGTGGGTTGGTATCCTGCGTTGTTCCTGTTTTTCCTTAGCCATAGATGCTCATTCCACGGATATTTCCTGGCCCAACCCTGAATAACGTGAGCGGTACCTTAGACGTTTTCAGATGGCTGGTCAAGGCGGGATGTCGGGGAAAAGTCATTCCGGGCGAGCGCGCGGCGCAGAGTCCGCTACCGCCTTTCGTTGTGCGGTTGTCGGATGGGTGGCTCATCTGCAAATTCAGAGCACCGGCCAGTTGGCGCGGTAACCCTGGGTGCCGAAGGCCGGAAGATCATCCGCAAGAAAGAACATGCCGCCGTTGCGCCAGGTGTGTCCGGCAACCAGATAATCCAGCAAGGCGCGCTGGAGGCTGGTGTTCCGCGGAGCCGTGGCGGGGTCGAATTTATCCTGGAAAAAAACGAACCAGATGTTCGGATCCGTGGAGGCGATGGGAAACAGATACATCTCTTTGAGGAACCGCACCAGGTTGGATTCCGGCGGGAGGCAATGCTCCAGGCATGGACTGAATATCCAGGATCTGCATATGAAACCGACGGGAGCGCGATGAGGAAAAGTGGTCTTAAAAAAATCGCGTGCCCGGGTCAGAGAATCCAGGCATTTATCGGGACCCATGTCGCCGCCGGGGGGGATGTGAATATCCAGGACCGGATCACCGGGACCCAGCATCAGTTGCCATTCGGCAAACGGCAGACGTATCTCGCGGTGTTCGGCACTGCCCCGGGGCGAAATTGGAAAACCCACGACCGCATCTTCTGTCAGTCGCAGGGTAGGGTTCCAAGTCGGGGCGCCGACGGCGCGCTTATCCGGTTCATCCATGAGCCCCTCCGGATTGAAGCAGGCTTCGTCATTGGCCAGGGCGATGACGCGTCCGGTTTGACGGTGGCGGAACACTGTAAGCTGGGCGTCAAATCCCCTGGCCCAGTATTCCAGGCGGCCGATCCGAAAATACAGTTGGCCGCGTACATAATTCCGTAGCCAGTTGAGTTGATTGGTAAAGATACCGATGTCGCCGCCCTTGGCTCGCTGAAAATTGTCGCAGAAACAGCGGACCTGCTGGCTGGTTTCGCGGGTCACGGTTTCCGGGACACCCAGCATTTGATGGTAGCGCCGCAAGCGGGGCACCAGGGAAAGCCCGATCAGTAGAAAAAAGAATCCAGCCTGGTCGCCGAGGGTGGAGTTCAGCTTGGGCCAGCGGTCCTTGTGGTTGATACAGAATTGCGCCGGCGAGTCAAAAACCTTCCAGGCGTAGAAGGCAGCCAGGCGGCACAAGGCCGGCTGGCTAAGGATGCGCATTGCCGCCGTCTTGAGCGCCGCGTCATGCTCGGTCCCGAAGCCGCACCAATCACGGCTGACCAGGAATTCGCAGGGATCGAGAAATGAAGGTGTTTTCGGCTCGGGACACTGCTTGTTAAACTCGTCCCAGGCAGAACGAATGGTATCCAGTAGATCAGGTTCGTGAAGTTCGCACACTAGTAGATCCGGATTCATCGGCGATGCCCTTCCAATAATATATGGTACTAAATGACGATGATGAACAGAACGGAAAGCCCGAATAACACGATGGCGATCATCAGGGGAATGTCCGTTAGAAGGATATATTCAGGCTGGTCGCCTTTAGACTGGCGATAAACCAGGTCGAGGTATCGGAAAAGACCGAAGATGACAAACGGAATTGTCAGTGCCAGACGATTGGTCTGGAACTTCATCACGGTTTCGGGCCACTGAGTATAGATGGCATAGACCACGATCACCGCTCCGGCGATGATGGCGATCAGCTGGTCCAGCAGCCGTTCGTCGCTGGACATGAGGCTGGGCCGTGATTCCGCATTCCGCATTTCCGCTGTCAGCCGCTTTTCGTGGCGGCGCTTGCAGAGGGCCAGGAACAGCGCCATGAGGAACGTGCAGACCAGGAGCCAGGGGGAGAGGGTGACGTTCACGGCAATGCCGCCGGCAATAACGCGCAGCACGAAACCGGCGGCAATCACGAACACATCCACGAGGGACACATGCTTTAACCATAACGTGTAGAACAGTTGCAATATGACATAAGCGGTCACCACCAGACCGAACGGGATGGAAAACAGCCAGGAACCGGCAAGTCCTGCGCATAGCAAAATGCCCATCAGGCTCCAAGCCAAGGGCAGGGGCATGCGCCCGGCCGCAATGGGGCGCTGGGATTTTACCGGGTGGGCGCGATCCAGAACGATGTCGCGGATGTCATTAAAAATGTAGATACCGCTGGTCGTTACGGAGAATAGCACGAACGCCAGGCAAGCCGTCCAGAATCCCGTCAGCGCGATGCTCTGGTGCTTGTCGCCCAGGGCAAAGACGAATGCGACGAAGATGATCAGATTTTTCGTCAATTGCTTGGGCCGGAGCTCGCGCCAGATATCGCTTGCCTGGATTCGTGAAGCGCGGCCAGCGGGAAATGAGAGAAATTCATTCATGAAGCATCGTGCTGTTGATTCAGGGTTGATGACTTACGGCACGGTTGAAAACGAAAACGCAGACGTATCACCATTCCCAAAGCCTCGCGGACGATGGCCGGGTTCATCTTGGAATGACCGGACCGTCGATCTTCGAATGTAATCGGCACCTCGACGATGCGGAAGCCCAGCTTCCACGCCGTGTGCGTCATTTCAACCTGGAAAGAGTAGCCGTTGGATTTTATCCGATCCAAGTCGATGGCTTCCAGAACCTCGCGGCGAAAGCATTTATAGCCCCCGGTGGGATCCGTGAACGGCAACCCGGTGATGATGCGGACGTAGAGGCTGGCCGCCTTGCTCAGAATCAGGCGTTCCAACGGCCAGTTAATGATGCGGATGCCATTGAGGTAGCGTGAGCCCAGCACAAGATCGGCATTGGCGGCGGCTTGGATGAATTTTGGGATTTCCGTGGGATTGTGGGAGAAGTCGGCATCCATTTCAAAGATGTGGGTGTAATGTCGTTCCAGGGCCCACCGGAAGCCGGCCACATAGGCTCGTCCCAATCCCTGTTTGTTCGGCTTATGCAGGAGATGGATCCGCGGATTCGACCCGTGCAATGCTTCGACCATGTGCCCCGTTCCATCTGGGGAATTATCATCGACAAATAAAATCTCCGCATCCGGGGCGATCGCTAAGATTGCCTTGGCAATGGCCTGGACATTTTCGGCCTCGTTATACGTAGGAATAATGATCAGAATATCCGGCATAGCGTCCATTTATAGGCCATCTGCGTGGCGTTGGCAAGATCGGATTCGGATTGCAATTGTCGGTGGATTTGCAGTAATTTAACCCCATGAAATATCAGTTCTGCATCTATGGACATCCGGTGCTTCGGCAACCCGCGGATCCGGTGGCCCTGATCGACAAAGCCATCCGGATTCTGGCCCGCGACATGCTGGAGATCATGGGTGAAAAGAAAGGGGTGGGGTTGGCCGCTCAGCAGATCGGTCAGACCGTTCAAATCTGCACGATCGGGTTCGATCCCAAATATGATGCCGCGGAGCCCGGTGGGGCCCGGCTGAATCCGGAGGTGGAGTTGCCGCTGGTGATGATCAACCCTGTCATTCTGTCCCGGACCGGAGCGAAGACGGATACGGAAGGCTGTTTGAGTGTTCCCGAAATCTGGGCGCCGGTGCATCGGGCCTGGGAAGTTTCAGTCAAGTTTCTGAACTTGAAGGGCGAACTGCAGACCCTTCAGGCCAGGGGATTGCTGGCACGCGTCATTCAGCATGAGCAGGATCACTTGAACGGCGTTTTATTCGTTGATCGTGTTTCCGCCGTGAAAAAAATCAGCCTGTCCGGCAAGCTGAAGCGGATGAAGAAAAAAACGGAGGCGGAGCTGGGGTTGGGCTGATCATAATGATAGCAATTCTTAAAGCGCTGAAGCCGACATCGCTTTCCATCATCCTTTTATTGCTCGTCGTGTTGTGGCAGGCGTCGAAGGTGGCGAGTGGTATGTGGATTAGCCGGTGCTTTCTCTTGTTGGCATTGTCGCGGGATTCGTTCTATTTACTTTTGGCCTTGGCGTTTGGAATGTAACAGGAAAATTGAGAACGGCTCCACCCGGCAACGTTTTCGGCGGAATCCATCAATAAAGGCCTGACCACGGCGCCCAAGAGCGTCAGAGAAAAACCGGAAATTCTCGGCCTGTTTTCCATGGTTGCGAGTGCAGACGCGATGTGATATGTTTCGCCCATATCAAAAATAATCGTATGAAACGAGGTTCTATCGTGTATAAGCGAAATCTCTATGTGCAGAAAATCGCGCCATTTTTGGGTAAGCCCGTGGTAAAGGTCATCACTGGGATGCGGCGGTCGGGCAAAAGCTGTTTGGTCCGGCTGCTGATCGATAAGTTGGTGGCGGACGGGGTGAGGCGCGAGCAGATCGTTTATGTCGACAAAGAGTCGTACGAGTTTGACGCGATCCGCACGTACCACGATCTGGCGGCGCATGTCAAAGCGGCACACCCGAAAGGTGGGGGTGTCTGCCGCGTTTTCGTTGATGAGATCCAGGAGATCGCGGGGTGGGAACGAATCGTCGCGGACTGGTCCGGGCGGCGCGACATTGACGTGGTGATCACCGGGTCGAACGCCCGTCTTCTTTCCGGCGAACTAGCCACGCTGCTGGCGGGGCGGTTCGTCGAAGTGCAACTCTTCCCGCTCTCCTTTCCAGAATTCCGGGCGTTCAATGGGTTGCGGAAAACGGAGACGGCGGAGGCGTTCAGGCAGTTTCTGCGCTACGGCGGACTGCCCGGACTGCACGAGTTCGGACGTTTGGCCGATGAGACGTTCCGTCCATTCGTCACGGGCGTCTACGACACGATTATGCTGAAGGACATTGTGCGGCGTCATCAGGTGCGGAACTATGTTCTGCTCGAACAGGTGGGGCGGTATGTTTTCGACAACATCGGCAATCTCACGAACGCCAGCCGGATCAATGCGTTTCTGAAGAGCCAGAAACTCTCCGTCGGGGTGGACACCATCCTGAACTACATGCGGTGGTTCGCGGATGCGCATCTGACCCACCGGGTGTTGCTGTACGATATCAAGGGGCGGCGTCATCTGGAGGTGAACGAGAAGCACTACATCAGCGATCTGGGCTTGCGCACCGCCTTGATCGGGTATCGTGCGGGTGATATCGGCGGGATGCTCGAAAATGTGGTCTGCGTCGAGCTTCTTCGCAGAGGCTACCGTGTGTCCGTCGGTCGGATCGGCGATCTTGAGATTGATTTTGTGGCCGAACGTGATGGCAGGAAGACGTACATTCAGGTTGCGTACCTGTTGCCGTCCAAGGTGACGGTCGAGCGGGAGTCTGCGCCCCTATTGGCGGTTAAGGACAACTATCCGAAACTGTTGCTCACACTTGACCGCGAAGTGGGGGACGATTACGAGGGCGTGCGCCGTCTTTATCTTCCCGATTGGCTGGACGCCGGGGAAGAAGGTGGCGAAGCGGATTAGTTTGTGGTTGAATCTTTTACACGGTGATTTATGGCGGAATGGAAAACAGGGCAGACGATTCTGGACGACTACCTGATCGAGAAGGAACTTGGCCAGGGCGGCATGGGTCGGGCTTGCCCACCGTAGTTAGCCGCTAAGTGGGCCTCTTTCATCTGGCTTTTCGGGACATGCCCTGATACAGTCAAAACCATTGGGAACGTGCAAGCGGAGGAACCCCCTGTATATCCTGCGAACGCGGGATCGGGCTACATTGGAAGTTCCAAATTAGTGATGTGAATGATTCGTGCAAGAGAGGCAAGGCCAAGGAAATAGATGACAGGAAGTGAGAATAGAATTGAACCCGGCGACATTGTTTCGGGGTTGGAGCCATCCGAACTGGCTGAGATTACACGTGTCTCCCAATTCGGCACCCGAAAACTGGTTGAGGCTATCGGCGCATCCAGCCGCCGAGTCATCAAACGACCGCTGACCGATGCCGAAATCGCCGTTCTTGTCAAGGTCAGGGGCCAAGCCTTCAGCTTCCAGGGGGATGCCAAGCTCTTCCTGCTCGGTGTTGAAGCAGAGCGCATCCGCATAGCCCACCAGTTTGATCCTCTCTTTGCCGTCAACTCCAGCATTGTTGATGTGCTGCCCCATCAGGTTGAAGCCGTTTACCGCTATCTTCTGCCGCTTCCCCGGATTCGCTTCCTTCTCGCGGACGACACTGGCGCCGGCAAGACCATCATGGCCGGGCTTCTCATCAAGGAACTGCTGTTCCGGGGCGTCATCAACAAGGTTCTCATCATCACGCCGGGCGGACTCACCAAGCAGTGGATGGAAGACGAGATGCGGGACAAGTTCAACCTGCACTTCCGCCTTGTGAACCGGGCATCTTTTGAAGCCGACCCCGGACAATTTTCTCAGGGAGAGAATGGGTTTTTCATCACGTCCATTGATTTCATTGCCCGCCACGAGGGTTGTCTCAAATCGGCCCAGGAAACCCAATGGGACATGATCGTGGTGGACGAGGCGCACAAACTATCCGCCTTCGAATACGGCACAAAGATAGATCGCAGTATTCGCTACCAGGCTGTCGAATCTCTGGCACAGCGTACCGATCACCTTTTATTTCTCACGGCCACACCTCACCGCGGCCGCAAGGACACATTCCACCGCCTTCTCATGTTACTGGACGAGGATCTATTCCAGAAGGACGAGCTTGTCACAAAGCGTATCCATGAAGCCGTTGCCGCGTACACCACCGGCAATGAGTCATTCGACGCCGAGGCCTCAATCACAAAGGCCCGCAACCGTTTCTTCCTCCGCCGTCTGAAAGAGGAGATGGTCGGGTGGAATTCAGAGCCGCTGTTCAAACCACGCCACACGAACACTGTTGGCTATGAACTCACACCTGAAGAGTTGGAACTCTACAACGCTGTCACCAAGTACGTTCGGTCTCGCCGCAAAGAAGCCAAGGCCAAGAAGAATCGCAACGTCGAACTGACCCTCATGGTCATGCAACGCCGTTTGGCCAGTAGTATCTACGCCATCACCCGCACGCTTCACAACCGCCTGAACTCCCTGGATGAAGTCCTGCGTATCCTGCGAGACCAAACAAGAACCGCTTCCGAGAAGAAACGCCTTCTGAAAGGCACGACCGAAGAAGTCCCCGACGACATCACGGAATATGAGGAGATGGATGAATCCCAGCGCGAGGCTGTGGATAAGCGCATTTTCCGTCAGGTTCTCAGCGACGATCCGGAAGAGGTCGAGAAGGAACGCGATGAGGTGCAATCCCTTCTGCGGATGGCCGAAACACTTCGCAACCATGCCGAGGCCAAGTTCAGCGAACTTCTGAAAGTCCTCGATTCATCGGACATTATCCGCCGTGACGATGAAAAACTGGTCATCTTCACCGAACATAAAGACACCATGGACAATCTGACTCAGCGCCTCACTAACAAGGGTTATGCGGTCTCCACGATCCACGGTGGCCTTGACGTGGATGCCCGCAAGCAGGCACAACGCGATTTCCGCACCCGCGCCAAGATCATGGTTGCCACCGATGCCGCTGGCGAAGGTATCAACCTCCAGTTTTGCCGTTACCTGATCAATTGGGACATCCCTTGGAACCCGAACCGTCTGGAACAGCGCATGGGCCGCATCCATCGCTACGGCCAGAAAGACGATGTGTACGTCTATAACCTTGTCGCCATCAATACGAGGGAAGGCGCCGTCCTTCAGCGGATCTTGACCAAACTCGACATCATGCGCGAACAAATGGGAACGGACCGCGTCTATGATGTGATTGACGAACTGCTCGAAGATATTCCCCTGATCCATCTCATCGAGAAATCCATAGACTCGGAAGATGGCGCAGCGGCCGCGTCTCAGACCGAGGACTCCCTGAAATCCGGCTTCGAAGACAGAGCCTCCATGCTGATCGCTCTCCAAAAGAAACAATCGCTTACTTCCCACCTCGATCTACGCGCCGCCTTGGAACTGCGAGACGCATCAGACGAGCGCCGCCTTCAGCCCTGTTTCATTCAAAGGTTCTTCACGAGCGCCTATGTGGCCGCTGGTGGAACGATTACGGATGACAAGCATTTCCCTGTCATTCATCTCAGCAAGATCCCAACTGAAGTCCTGGATATTGCCCGGCAATTCCATCTATCTCTCGCGGAGAAATACGACACCCCGTTCGTATTCGACAAGGCTCTCGTCAGTGTCGCCAGTCGCACCAAGATTCCGGAACACACCAGACTACTCGGCCCGGGTCACGCTCTCTTCGACGCGCTTATCAAATGGGCAATCCGCCGCGCTGAAAATGCCTTCGCAAAAGGAGCCGTCATAGTGGACCCGAACATCACAGCGCCACAGCGAATGTGGCTGGTCCGCTCCCGCGTTGAAGATGGCCGTAACGAGGAGAGAACCCGTCTCGCCCATGAACAACTTTCGCTTGTCGTCGCGCACGACAACAGAATGACGTCCACATCGCCAGCCGCACTCTTGAACTGCACCGCCCCAGAGGGAATTCTCGCCGTGCCGGACATGCCGGCTACCACCACTGAAGATGTCCAGGCCTGGGCGTATGACCACATCACAGAAGCGCAACTCAAACGGGTTCAGGGCCACCGCCAGAGCGAATGCGATCTGCGTCGTGATTACCTTCACACCACCTTCACCGACCTGATTCTCGATCTTCAGGAAAAACTCAACGACGCCCACCAACTGCAACTTATCGGTGACGATGATGCTGAGGAACGTCAAGCCCTTGAGAAACGCATAGAAGACCTCAAGAAGCGCAAGACCATCCGGCTCTCTGAACTCGATCTCATGTTGCGACTCAGGACGAACTTGCCGGATGTCGTCACATCTGCGGTTATCATTCCTGATCCTACCGCGGTGCTCCCTGATGAATCACAGGCTGCACACAAAGGCGTTCCCATGCGCCGTGACGATGAGGTTGAGCTGATCGCCATGGAAATCGTAATGGAGTACGAGAAGTCGCGCGGATGGACACCCTTCGATGTCTCAAAAGACGGCGAACACTACGACATCCGGTCTGAATCTTCCGTAGGTGAGAAACGGTTCATCGAAGTCAAGGGCCGTGCTGATACTGGTGCAATTATCCTCACGGGTCCTGAGGTTGACAAACTTCGCCAACTTGGAGAACGGGCGTGGCTATATGTAGTCACATCATGCAAGCAGGGCACACCTGTATTGAATGTGATCCAAGATCCTTTGTCAAAACTCTCCCCAGATGTCCTGTATCGGCAGGTGCAGTTTATTGTTTCAGAGTGCGATTGGCAAGCGGTCGCCCAACCGATCGGAATGGAGTTCCATCGTGACTGATGTTGAACAAAAGCAGACGGGATATCTGACCCAGAAACAGCGTTTGCTGGCGTTGTTCTTGAACATAGCCATCTTTCTTATCCTTTCGCGCACAGTGACTAACCAGTTTATTCCTGCCGCCGCAGGTCAGCGGTTGTGGCTTCTCAGTGGCCTAGGTCTGTTCTTTCTGACATTGTTGTCCGCTCCTTGGTTCCGGCCACCCCGGAATGCCCTGGTCAATTCGCTTACATCCGCTCTTCTCTTGAGTTCACTCGACCTTTCCAGCATAGCGACAATGGGCATGACACTGAACGTCTTTCGATGGCTTGCCGTTGTGTTGAATGTGACTACTTGCATCTGTGCAATTCTGGCGATGATTTTCGGTGACGCTGATGTTGCACAACAACCCAAACGACGATATTTGTCCGTCGTTGGTTACCGCGTCAGCGACCTCTTCGGACGCGGCGAGTTAGTCTTTACGCCTCCCGCATTGATCAGCATCTTGGGCTACTACCAGAACGTGCCAGAGCAGCAACTCTGGCTTTTCTTCGGCTGGGCATTCATCATTCTTGTGCGCCCGGTTGAATTAACCCTCCGCTTGATTGACGAGATTAGATCTATCGCGATCCGCAAGGACAACGCTCAATGTCTTGGGACAATCTCACGCGTGGACAATCCCAATATCATACGTGTAGCCTTGACCTCTTCCGCTGCCTGGCATTCCGGAAAAGTCGTTGCGGCATGCCTTCCCAACGCTACGCAGGTTAATGTTCTCTGCCTTTTCAGTCATACTGAAGAATCACAGATGGTCGGCACAGGTCTTTGCCATGGTGTGCTATCTCCGCCCATTGCGGACGCAGTTCCCGGCACAGTCTACGCTATGGCCACTCCACTGGATGCGCAAACTCTTGTCAAAGAACTCAGCGGCTACGATGGCGGTACTGACCTCGTCGGATTTGTCGTAGAAGACTCCAACATCTCCACAATCAAGTTTGAGGTCTCTCCCGATGTTCCTTTGGAGGAAGGCGTTCTGACCTTCTGTCGCCAGGGCAATCAGACCGTTTTCTATCAGATTCTGGACGCCAGGACCGCTGAAGAAAGCTTTGGGAAGAATCCCAGAGGAAAACATGTTGTCTCTGCAGCGCAACTGGGATGCTTGGATGCTCGCAAGGGCTTCGTCAAATACGGGTGGCTTCCTTCGATGAACTCTCCTGTGTTCGTGCCCAAGAAGCCAATCGCTTTCGATTTCACTGCTCCTCAAGGTGACGAGTTTGCGGTCGGCAAAGTGCCTGGCTCCGACATCATCGTGCGGGCCGGTTTTTCCGATGTACTCGAATATCACACGGCGATCCTGGGTGTTACCGGCACTGGTAAAACAGAACTCGCGTTCGACATCATAAGACAAGCTCTGGCTCTTGGAACGAAAGTCTTCTGCGTGGATTTCACCAATGAATACAAAGCTCGACTTGCCGCGAACAATCCTCAGTTGCTCGGATTGGCCCTAAAGCAAGCAGCGGAATTAGATCAGAAACTCTTTGCTGTGGAAACAGGTGAGTATGGCGCGAAGAAGGAGAAGGAGGCGCTAAAGAAGTTCGTCGATGAGATCAGAGACCCCGTGAAGAAAAGCGTGGAAGATTTCCTCTCATCGGAGGGTGCCTCCCTGGGCATATTTGAACTTCCGGAAATCACCAACACAAAAGCAACTTTGCGCGCGACAGAACTTTATCTCTCCAGCATAATGGATTGGGCACGCAAAAATCGCAGGGCACGCCGTGTGTTGGTTGTTCTGGAGGAAGCGCACACGATAATTCCAGAGACAATGGGAGCCGGGTTTGACTCCGATACGCAATGGGTGGTGGGGCGCATCTCGCAGATTGCGCTTCAAGGCAGAAAGTATGGTGTTGGTCTCCTGATCATCTCCCAGCGCACCGCGTTGGTTAGCAAGTCTATCTTATCTCAATGCAATACATGTGTCACTTTCTCCTTGGTGGACAAAACGAGTCTCGATTACCTTTCGAACGTCTATAGCCAAGCACATGTCCAGACCATTCCAAACTTGCGCTTCTTGGAGGCCTTGGCCTATGGAAAGGCTATTCGCAGTGAACGCCCCATCATCATCAAACTCGATTACGATCCGGCCAAGAAGAAAGCCTGCGATGCCTTGAATGCGACTTTGCCGACGGACAAGAAGGAAGACGAACAGAAGAATGATCAACAAACAAAATAGTGCGTGCCCGCGCCTGATCGACTTCGGAAAGGCACCATGAACTGTGGTAGACCGGTTGCAGGATTGAAGATCCGACGCGATGTTGTCAATATTGGCCCCCATGTTAAGGGAGGGATGAACTGAAATGATTACACAAATGACAGTTAAGCGATTCA
>Ga0180015_1000253_pt1 | contig 15829 bp, 11 predicted proteins | sample KR13_S2_MetaG_FD_116508 | JGI IMG/M metagenome (GOLD analysis project Ga0180015, IMG submission 116508) | Groundwater microbial communities from the Olkiluoto Island deep subsurface site, Finland - KR13_S2_MetaG | ecosystem: Environmental > Aquatic > Deep subsurface > Groundwater | place...
AAATCCATGTGATCATAATTCCAGTCATTATCAAGAACTGTACTTGGAGAAACCCATGCCTCAGCTACGCCCAAACCAGCACCATCAGCAGCATCTTTAAAGCTATTAATATTGTCGTTACCATCAGATGTCATTTCTGTATCCTGTTCGACTGTGACTACAAAACCAGCAGATGAATTAGTTGTCACCTTCAATTCCTGACAAACAGTTGATGGAATAGTTGGAATTAAGGTTCCAAACGGTGTCGAAGTTGCTGACGTGGTAGCAGTACAAACAGCACCGTTAACAGTGGCATCTTTATTCATACCAGCCACTGTGAATGTTAAGGTAGCGTCAACACGCGCTGTCATCCAAACATTATCAATGATTTGTACAACAACCTGTACCCGTTCTGCTAAATTTCCAGCCACATCGTAGTGAGCAATATTAATAACTTGACTTGTAGTTGCTGTCGGATTAGTTGTATTGGCCAAGGTAATAGTTTTAACACCAGCGGCTTGAACACCAGTACAACGAATTGTTTCTGTGTTAAACGCGCTAGCAGCACCAGTTGAACAAGTCACGTTACCAACCAAGACATCGCCAAAACCAGCTGGCATAACCACTTCGAAATAACCAGTCGCATCAGTTGATGTTCCTGAGGTAAAAGAAATAGTCGTTGTTGCAGCCGTACCAGGGGCTGACTCACTCAATAGAGCCTTAGCGGCCGTTAACGAATTGACGGCTTGGGCGCTGTTTACTCCTGGGTAATAACCAACTACGGCCAACACCAAAGAAGCAATCGCCAACGAGGCTATGAATTTTTTTTGTTTCATAATTTTTGTTTTATTTTAGTTAAGATATAAGCGCTTATATACATCCTATAAAGGATGTAGCTTTTAAAACCCTGACTTCGACCTGCCCACCGTCTATGCCTAGACAATGGAAATCATGGGGATTTATTAATTAAATCTTTTTATAAGCATTCTGCCGATTGCATGGGGATTTATTTTCCACGAATCAACGAATCTTCTACAAAATCACTTTTGTAAGAGGTTTGTGTATTCGTAAGGCAGAGCAATAAAAAAAATGCCTTTCAACAAAAAGCATTTTCAAAAAAAATTTATCCCTATTTAGTTTTGACTCAAATCACACACTTCAATCCCCTCTTACCGAAAAATTCCTTATACCAATTCAAGAATATCTAATTGTCAATTTTGTTTTTATTTTTTGATTTTTATTTTGCTTTTTGTTTTGTTTCGCTTATTTTTAGCGATTTTCTTCGTAGCACTGTTACTCTTTTGCACAGCCCTACAAAGATATAACTATATTATACACCAGATTTAAAATCTGGTCAATTGTGGATAAGTTACCAAGCTCATTGACCATTTTTATTTAAATCTCTTCTTAAGCAAAAGGGAGAAAAATGTAATAAAAACCAAGGCAAAGGTAATAATACCAATAAAAAGAAAAATATTGCCATCATAGACCGCCCTGCCAGAGTAAACAACCAACAAGGCAAAGGGTAATTCTGAAAGAACAGCAATGATCATAAACTTTTTCAAATCATATCGCACAATTCCCAATGTATAAGCGGTAATCTCAGAAGGAATGGCTAAACGAAAAATCAAAACTAATAAAAATTGTGCATCCTGCGAAATTTGACTTTTATAATACTCAATCTTTTTAAGTGAAAAAAATTTTTCCAAAACCCCCTCTCGTGTAAAATACCCCAAAAAATAACCAACCAAGGATCCAATAAACCAGCCTGATAATAAAAAAACAAAGGTCCAAAAATCACCCCAGGCAATAATGGCAGATGGCACCAACGGCAGACTAGAGAGCGGAGAAAAAACAACGGCCAAAATAGAAATGAGAACAAATGCGAGAATTCCAACAAAAATATGCTCTTTTATAAAAAAAGCCAATTGATCCACTGAAGAATAAACAGTCTCACGAAAATAATACAAGGCCCCAAAGATGCTCACCATCAAAAACAAAAAAAATGTCAGTGCTAAAACTTTTTTAATAGCCTTATGTTTAAAAATGCTCATATTGCTAAATATTAAACTTTAAACCTTTTTCGTCTCCTAAGCTCTGCCCAGGTCCATAGAAATAACCAAATAAGCACCGGCCCCATCACCTCAAACCACTCATCTTTGACCATGGCGATATGAATAGCGGTTGCGATAAAAACCAAATAGGTTCCCCGCTGAATTTTTTTCCAGTATTTGCCAAAAAAATGCAAGGAAAAATTATTAGAAGTAAGAAGCGGAAACAGCATCGCCACCACGGCTAAACTCCCCCAGCCATAGAAATTTTGCAATGACCAAAACTCGGCATCTAAAAAATAAATTCCTGCCAAGCCGCTACCAAGTAAAAAGAATAGTACATGGACAATAGCTGCTAATCCACAGATTACACCCAATTGTTTTCGATAGCGCAAAACTCGAAATAAGATCTTATTTTTGGTAATTTCTGCCAAGGGTCGTGAGACAAGAATAATAATCAACAATATCCAACTCAAGTTGGCGAAGAAGGTGTGGGTTTCTAGGAACATAAATTAATTCAACGCAATTACGGCGGTTGGGCAATTCTTAATCGCTGCCGTCAACAATGGCGCCTCTAAATTATTTTGAGATATTACTTTTGCCCGATGAGCAGCTATTACAAAATGTTCCCGGTCAATCTTTGCGCAAACACCACAACCAATGCAACCATCTAGTATGGTTACTTTTTTCACCGCAATATTCTTGCTTAGCGTTTTATCGTAGCCCACAGTTTTGCCATCAACATTTTTACTACGCACCTGCTCTTTGTTGCTATTGTTATCAATAACACATCCACTGGTAATATTGGATAAAAAAATCAATATAAATATTAATAATAATCGTTGTTTGTTCATAGACTTCATTATATCATACAAATTTTAAAAATAAAAAATGAGTGGCACCAAGAACTTTTGCTCTTAAGTAACCACTCATTGTATAACAGCCCATTTCCAGAACTGTCTTAAACTTTTTGATCACCGCGTACATCTCTGAATAATGAGGCACCTGGAACTTTTGCTCCTAGCGTCACCCACTTCTAATTTTGCGGTTTATTCGAAACTATTTTTAAGGGATTTAGATAGTTGTTGCTTGAATTTTGACATATAATACTAAGAACTTTTGCTCTTAGTCTTTGCTATATCTTATTCAAAGCTTCCCTTTGATTACGAGATTATACAAGCCAACTTCAGAAATTAAATCTTAAACACAGACTTGTCTGATTACGAATTTGGCATTTCCGAACTCGTCAGCAAGATCTGGATATTTTTGGTCGAACCATGCTGTACTTCCCACACTTTTGCAGTATAGCCATACGTAACCGCATCCTTCGTCAACTGTAGGAAAAAAGGACGATCCACGCTCTGCTCTTCACAAAGAGCTGACAAAGACAAGTCTTTGACAACGGTCTGAATTTTTTCATGTTTCTTCATTGTGCTCTTGTGCTGCTTCTTGGCATGGCTAGTCTTCTTGTTGATGTGCGCATGCTTTTTGCCATGACTACTCTTCTTGCTAATATGGCCAACATTTTTGTGATTATGAGCCTTTTTAATGTGACGGGGCTTCATTTTCTTGGCCGGCCTGGTTTTATGCACAGTCTTTATCGTTTTCGCGGCAACAATAGTCTTTTGCGAATTAGTTGCTACGATTGTGTGTTTCTTTTTTTCAGGCGATGCAACTGGGGTTGATTTCTTGGCTGGCGCTAATGCCTGTTTCTGTTTACCAGGCCCTACATCCCCCCTAAGTTCGTCAATCTTCTCCTTATACGCCGTCTCTTTCTCACTAAACTTGGCAATCTTTCCCTCAGCCACAGTTAATTTCTCTTCGGCTGCCTTAAGATTGCCCTTGGCAACCGCCAATTCAGTTGCATGTTCCCTGTTCAGTTTTACAATGTCTTCTGTTTTCTGACTTTCAAAGCCAGCAATCTTGTTGTAATAATAACCACAGCCACCAAGGGCTGCCGCCAGCAATATCGCCAGCAGGATAATCGTATAATGTAACCTTCTTTCTTGTTTGGTCGCCATCGTGCACCTCCTTAAAAATGACAGGCGGAAGTTTTATCTTCCGCCCAGATTAATCACCCACCAACCTTTTGAGCAGCGACTGCTGGCTCAGCGGCTTTTGCCCCAACAACATGCAATGACTTCGATGTTTTTACTGATGCTGCGGGCAAGCTCTTTCTCACAACTTCAGCTCTCAACAAATCATCCTTCTGTCCACTATACTGAACAGAATTAAGACACTTTTTTAAAGATGTCTTCAACTCCTCCATACCCTTGGGTGTATCATCAAAAAGTAAAGTCTTTGGAATCATTTTATCAACACCCAATGTAAGCGTAGTAAAAGGCGATTCAAGTCTTACAATATTATCGTGTAGTAATTTTTCAATTTTGACAATAAAACCAGGGACATCGACTTCGATAATTTCGGCAAGACTATTCGCCACCAAGACCGGCGCCGATTTTTCTTCAATTTTCTCAACAACAACTTCTACCGCAGGCACCATTGTCGCTGGTTTGATTATGGCATCTAACACATTCGGCTCTTCTCCCATCTTCCCCGAATCAGACACTTCCTCTTCTGTTCCTTTACTAACAACATCGGGACGTTTTGGGATTTTTTTATAGACAAAAAGAATCACGCCAAGAAGACCGACAAAGGTAAGCGCAGATGCTACCAATTGGACATTAAACCATGACGTTTCCTGAGAATTGGAACGCGTCGGCTGTTTAATGACTGGCCCTGACTCCATCTTGGGCTGTTCCACTTTAACGGATTCTTTTTTAACCACCGCTATTTTTGCTGGTGCAGACGTAATCATTCCAGCCTGAGCTGTTTCCAGCTTTGACCAAACGAGAACTTCGCCTGGTTTAATATCAGTACCGCTGGACGGCACTACTGATATCTTGGCTTGCGGATAAAGACTTTTCAATACAAATATTACTCCGTTTGCCCGCACACGACCCAAAGAAGAATCGTTTTTGTCATTGTCATCAGCTGCACCCGCTACGGTAAGACTCAGCTTTGACTGATCTTTAACGCTCAACAAGCTCTTATCCAGGTCTGCAACAGTCTTGTGCAACGATTTTTTTGTCTCCTCGCTAATCGTTGTTTCACCGGCCTTGTAGCCGGTAATTCTCAGACTCGCGCCATTGATTTCTGCCCAAGCCAGGCCGCTAACTGAAAGACAAAAAATTGCCACCCATAGTATTTGTACCTTGCGCATCTCTGCCTCCTTAGTCCGCTTGGACTTTTCTTTATTTAGGGCGAGACGCCCATTGTCAATGTCCTAAAACACCGATAAATACCAATGTAATTTAATATGCTATTATTATCACAATATTAGCAAAAAGTCAAGCTATTTGGCAAGTAAAATCAAACCAAGGAACTAAAATATAAACCAAAACAAAAAAGAGCTAATAATAGCTCTTTTTTAATATTTTATTCAAAATTACATCATCTTCTTCCGAATAAACGCCGGGATACCTAATTCTTCATCATCTTCTCCTTCGCGGCCGACAATCTCTTTCTTTTGTGCTGGCTCCGCTTGAGCCGCTTTTAGCGGTGATGGTTTTGTTTTTCTTCTCTCAATAGCATAATTATCTTCTTCTATTAAAGGGCTGTTATCCATAGCTACCGGTGTCGCCACAGCTGTTCGAGATGTTTTATCACGATCAGCGATATAGGAGCTTGGAACATAGGCTCGGTCACTAACACTTGCTTCCTTAAGACCGTGTAGTGGATTATCAAAGCCAGTCGCCACTACCGTAATCTTTATCTCGTCCTTCATTTTGCTATTAATCACCGTGCCAAATATAATCTTCGCTTCTTCGTCAGCCGAGGCGGTAATAATCTTAGCAGCTTCATTAACCTCAATCATGCTCAAGTTCTCGCCACCAGTAATGGTGAACAAGATGCCACGAGCACCTTCGATAGACATTTCCAACATTGGTGAACTAATAGCTGCCTTTGCCGCTTCAATTGCTTTATTCTCACCGCTCGCCGTACCGATACCCATCAGGGCGGATCCAGCATTAGACATAACTGCTTTAACATCGGCAAAGTCGACGTTAATCAAACCTGGGATGGTAATTAATTCGGCAATACCCTGAACACCCTGTTGCAAAATCTCATCAACTACCATAAAGGCATCTAATAATGAGGTTTTCTTATCAATCACTTGTAATAATTTATCATTGGGAATGGTAATAATCGTATCAACTTTGTCGCTCAATTCCATCAAACCACGCTCAGCAATATTCTTGCGTTGCGCACCTTCAAAAGAAAAAGGCTTGGTTACCACTGCTACTGTCAAAGCGCCTAAGTCGCGTGCAATCTCGGCCACAACCGGTGACGCGCCTGTTCCAGTACCACCACCTAAGCCACATGTAACAAAAACCATATCAGCATCTTTTAAAGCTTCTCGGATTTCATTCTGTGACTCTTCGGCTGCCTGTCTTCCTAGCTCCGGATTCATACCAGCACCCAATCCCCTAGTAACCGCTTTTCCAATATGAATTTTCTTAGAGGCTTTATTATAGTGTAAAGCTTGCACATCAGTATTAACAGCAATAAATTCGACTCCCTTAACACCAGCATCAACCATACGGTTTACACCACTTCCGCCACCGCCACCGACGCCGACCACTTTAATTTTTGCAAATGTCTCAACTGCTGGTTTAATTTCAGCCATATTATAGTTATTAATAATTATAGGTTAAAATTTGTTTATAAGAAGATTATATATAATCGAGGCGAATAAATCAATAGACATCAAAGAAATCTTTTTACGGTATTAATGACTGAATCCACTTCTTAGCTTTTTCTGCAATCTTAGCCACTGATTCGCCTTTCGGCATTTTTAAGCTAAAACCTTTGGAGCTGTTATCCTTAGTTTGATCACCCCAGGCCACCAATCCCAAAGCATTTAAAAATTCGGTATCATTGGCTTTGTCGATAATTGTACTAATATTGGTATTTCTACCCAAAGAAGCTGGTAGGCGTAAATGACGCTTCGCAACATCAGTAATATCAGCTAATTTGGTGCCACCACCGACTAAAAAGACGCCACCTGGCAACATGCCCGATCTTTCAATTTTCTTTAATTCTAAATCAACTTTTTCAAAAATCTCTTCTACTCTCGCCTCGATAATTTCTGACAAATATCTGGCTGAAATTTCGGTCACCTCGTCCTGTGCTTCTTCTTCTTCGACTAATTTGCGTATATCGAATTGCTTGTCTTCGGTAAATTTCTCCGGATTAGCTGAACCAAAATTGATTTTAATCTTGTCTGCTAGGCTAATTGGGCAACGTAAGCCAATCGCGACATCGGAAGTAATGTGATCAGAGCCAATTGGAATAACGGCTGTATGCAAAAGCTCGCCCTCCTCAAAAACAGCCAACGAAGTTGTTGCAGCGCCAATATTAATCAAAGCGGAGCCGATTTCTTTCTGGCGTGAACCGATTACTGCTTCAGCAGCAGCCAATGGCGACAGCACTAAATCGTCAATATCTAAACCGGTTCTAAAAATAGCTTTAGTTAAGTTCTTGATCTGGCTAGATAGACCTTGAATAATTAAGGTTACCACCTCCAAACGAACACCGGTCATGCCAATTGGGTCCTTGATGTCTTCCTGGTTATCAACGATAAATTTAACAGGCACAACGTGAATAATTTCATAATTTGGTGGCACAGATAAAGCACGTGCTGCTTCAAGCGCGCGTTCAATGTCGTCCTGGCTAATCTCACCATCACTACGACTCACTGCCACAACGCCACGAGATTTTTCACAACGTACAAAGGGGCTATTAATGCTCACCCAAACACTCTCAACCGGCACACCCACCAATCTCTCGGCCTTTTCTAGACACTCTGAAATAGAAGATGTAACATCCTCTATGCTTTTGACTACTCCCTTACTAATTCCCTGTGACGGCACAGAGACCGCACCGATGATTTGGAGCTTGTCTTCTCGATCATGTTGACCGATAACTAAACGAATTTCTGTTGAGCCGACATCAAGTCCGGCAATAATATTCTCAGCCATTGTTTAAAATTACAAAAATAAACTGTACACAAGTAATGCACAAAAATGTATTTTCTTTTAATATTATAATATAATCACAAAATAATTACCAGTCCAAACAAAATTAGCTTAATTGCCTAATATATACGGTATAAAAATAATTAAACCAACTATTATCGCCACCATTGAAGACAACATGACTGCTGCAGCCATAATATCCTTAATTTCCATCACAAAGTCATTGATGCGCGGTTTTAAGATATCGGTCACGCGCTCAATGGCGCTATTAACAACTTCCATTAACATCACCTGCGCTATTAGCAAAATAACAATAATTAACTCTATCTGCGTAATATGAAAAAACCAAGAAAAACCTAAGGCCAGTATGGCGAAAATAATATGCACGCGAAAATTCTGCTCGTCGCGCATTACTAAAAAAAGACCCTTGACGGCGTATTTAAAACTTTTGAATAAGCGTTTTATTTTAAACATATTTTTAGTATTTTATTTTTTTAACAAAACTCTCTCCTAATTTTTCCATTTGCAAGCGCCCCTTTTCGGTTTTATCATCGTAGCCTTGCAAATGCAATAAGCCATGAATCAAAATAAAAACCAACTCATCTTTAACACTTTTAGAAAAAATTTTGGCCTGTCTTTTGATTTGGGCGTAGTCGATAATAATTTCGCCAAAAAAGTCCCGGTCACCATCAAAAGATAAAATATCAGTAACCTTATCTTTATGGCGATAAGACTTGTTTAAATCCTGAATTCGCTTATCACCCACAAACACAATCGACACATCGCGCTTTTCTTTAATCAACTCTAAAAATTTACTTGAAACTTTTTCCACCAATTTCAAATTTATATTCGATCTAGTTTTATTAACAACATCCACCATAAATTTTAATTTACAACATCCAAGCTATTCACCATCATCTCAAATAATTTTTGATAATTAAGCGCATTACTGGCGCCTAAATTATACGAAATAATATAGACATCACTGGAACCATTCTTAGTCAAATAGTAATTTAAACCATCCTTGCTAACAATTCCGCTCCAACCCGCCTTAGTGCTAACCTTTTGCGACTCATTAATCATGTCAATGTTAGCCGTTTTTTTATACCATTCTTCAATCACTTGATTATCGGGAATGGGCTGAACAATAATTTGCACAAATTGAAAACCGTCAATCTTAAACATTATCGAATCATCCTTGTCGAAATTACTAGGTGTCCAAGCCATGGGATAAATCAACGAATATCCATGGGTTGGATTAGAATAACTCGTAATTGCCTTATTACTAGCCAAACTGCCCTTACCGACTGGATCATACATTTTATCAAGTTCCTGAAAATCGCTATAACCATCACCATCAGTATCCATTTTATTAAAATCCGTTCCCAAAAGCACCTCCTCAAGATCGCTTAAACCATCAGCATCGCTGTCAGTCGCCTCTCCAATAATAGCTTCTTTTTTTAACTCATCGCGCACATAGCTTTCGCCGGAATTAACAATGTCTGAATTTATCGTTGTCGAATCAATACTGCTGGAAATATCCAATGACTCCGAAGAGGTACTAAACGTCGAAGTGCTCAAGTCTTGATTAAATTCATTAATCAAATCATCAATAGTGCTAGTCGCTCCATCGACAAGCGCCTCGGTACTTGTCGCATTTATCAAAGACGTTGTTGTAGCCACTGGATTAGTGTCTTTTTTTTCATTATCACCAAGCGCTGCTTTCTCCTCCTCTATCATCATGTCAATATTTTTGTTTAAAGAAAAAAAATCTTTTTTAACAACCATGTAATACAACAAAAAACCAAGACCAACCAATAAAATCAAGCCCCCAGCCATTACAAAAACACCGGCGCTCATATGACTACCCTCGCTGGCAGATTTAGCCCTTCTAAAACTCTTTGGCATGGTATGCACAACTATTCCATCGCGCAAAAAATTTTCATATTTTTTTTCGCTACCAATATTTTTATTTTCTTCTTCTTGATTCATTTTTTTATCTTAAAAAAGTAATTATTTTACCAACTTACCAGCTCCCAATGGATTATAGCCACCCTTAACTTCGGCACCATCAAGATAAGTATCGCCATCAGAGTCGCTATTTAGCGGATCAGTCCCATATTTCGCTTCTTCTGCATCAGTCAAACCATCTTGATCAGAATCAATTGTAGAATCAACTGGATTGGTGGCCACTGGTGTTACTTCGCTATTTGCAGACCCTGTAACAACTGCCTCACTTCCTGCTACCGGACTTGATTGCAACGGCACTGATGTAGAAGCGGCTGCTGTCTCGGTTGTAACTGAGTTCAAGAGGCTACCCTCTCCATTCGGATTTCTACCAATCTTCACCTCATCGCCATCGCTCATGCCATCACCGTCAGTATCAGGATTCAAAGCGTTTGTCTTGTAAACCTTTACTTCCTCTCGATCAAAAAGACCATCAGAATCAGTATCAGTACTGTCAATATTTGTTCCTAGTTGTTGTTCCTCGGCATCAGTTAATCCATCTTTATCAGTATCAATTCCTTGTTCTAACGACACATTTGCAGTAGTGCTAGCAACATCAGCAACCGCTGGAGTTTCTACCGGTTTTTTCTCCTCCACGATTGGCTCATTCTTTATAAGTACGGCTGTCTTTTTTGTCATCAAATAGCCATACCCGAAATAAGCACCAACGCCCAATAGCGCAAAGCCAAGAACGGTCATTGCTAAAACAAAAACTTTTTGCATATTTCCTTTGTGCTCCTCATTGTCACCAATTACCTCATTGGCATTATTAACTCGTGGCTGGAATTGAACTGGCTTCTCAACAGCTGGCTCAATAGCAGCGAACATATCCTCTGCCACTGGCGAAGGAATGTTATTTATTTTTGGCCCATTTTGACTGGGATCACTTTGTTGGTTTAAATCATCGAACATAAAGTTTTACTTTTAATTATGTTAATTAAATTAAGGATTTAATATTGCCTGAACTGTGGTTGTCGCACTTGCGTTTCCAGATAGGTCGACAGCGATAATGCCAAAATTATAACTACCGCCGTTGGTTAAGCCAGCAATGACTACACTACTGCTAAGACTGCTAACTTCTTTAGAATAACCGTAACCATTATTAACGCCATAATATATAATATATTTAGCCGGATTTCCATTAACCTTATTCCAGTTCAACAACATTGAATTACTATCGCTATAAGTAGCGGTAAAGTTTTCCACCTTGGCAGGAGAATAAACATCTTTTACCAAAACAACTATATCTTCATTTTTCAAAAATTCACTTTCTGCACCAGAATCACTAGCAATAGCCGTCATATTAAAATAATAAGTGGTATTATTTTTTAAACCATTAATATTCACACTATTAAGGTCTGGCGATACTACCCTAGAAAAAGTATGACTACCGGTCTTAACGCCCCAATAAACTTTGTAATTTTTTACTGACAAAACATCAAACGCATTATCAGACCAATTAACACTCACCTCGCCGCCATCAATAGCCATTGAATTTACAGCTGCCGTAAAAGTTGCACTATTATTCGTACTCGCCTCTCGACCACGGAAAAAATAAACTTCTTTTACTAAGTCGGCCATTGATTTTTGACTACTTGTGCCATGAACAATACTGTCGTTATTACCAATTGCCGGCAAATCATCCAAGGTGCTGTCGCTGCCAAGATCACGGCAATAATATGATTCAAAATTAGCATTATTACAAGCGCCACTATTGATATCGCAATTGGTATTACTGTCAATCCACGGCAACCACGTTCCATCATCTTTTACCGGTGGCCAAGGATTCGCACAAATAAAGACATACACCTTTGACGTGGCGCTTAAACTTGCGCCAAGTGAGCTCCCATCAAGAGATGAGGCAGTAATTGTTAATTTTGCGCCAATATCCGTTTTGCCTTCAACAACACCATCTTTTACCTTGACTAAACTTTCGTAATCAGGCAATTCAGCAAGCGATACATTGCTCGCCACTCCTTGATTGGTAGAATTCCAACCCCAACTCCAGTCATACACACCAGAAATTCCTGACAATAGCTGTCCATCAATGCTCAAGGCTTTAGAAATAAAAACCTTATCGCTATCCTTAACTTTATCAAAATTAGCACTACCATAAACATCGTCACCAAAATTATTAATATTAGTTTGAAAAAGATAAGAACTTGGATTAATACTAACCTTGTTCACCAAGCAAACACCTTTGTTGGCTCCTTGACTACCCAAGGTTTCAAAAGACAAGACGTGTGAGTTTTTGTAAGTTATGCCATTGAACATTATTCCCGCGTCCATGGATTCACCATTCATTCCTACTCCCCAATTGCTTTTTACACCCGTCTTACTATTTAAGTTTTCATCGCCCTTTATTATAACATAATACAATCTTTTTGTATCTAGTAATTTTTTAGGACTAAATTCCAACACAGCCTTGTCGCCAGCTGTTACATAACCACTCACTGATCCGGGGATCGCGCAATAATTATTAGTTGTTGGCATCATCAAGGCATTAGCAATTGATGTTGGTAAAATAGGTTCGATAAAATCAATAACCCGATAATAAATTCTCGCGAAAAGATTATGCTTGTCGCTCATTCCAGTCATTGCTACATATTGTGTTTCGGCTGGACACTGTCCAGTGCCGTAGTCACCCGCCACAATCGTGTTATCAGAAAAACTATTAATATCCATCACTTGATCAAAGGTAACTTCTATTTTGGCATTACGGCAAACAGCGGTTGCATCATCGGCCGGACTAGAAGAGGCCACATTTGGACGCGCTCGACAACAAGTGTCTGTACTGCAACCATTGGATACTCCTTCATCGCCACAACTCTGATCATCAGAGCAACCACAACAAAGACCGCGTCCAGCACCATCACAGGGGCCGACATTGGCTCGACAATCTAAAACAGAGTTAATTTTTTTACATTTATCATAAGTCGTAGCATCATTTGGATCAGTTCCGGTTTTTGCCGGATCACAACAACAATTACCACATGTGCCATCAGTGCAAGGCGTGCAATTATTACCATTAGCATCGCAACCGGCTAATTTATCGCCAGACTCATCCAAACAATATAAATCCTTACAAAAATCATAAGAACATTTAGTTGCGTTCGAAACCACCTTGGAACACTTTGCCCCCGCCAAAGTCAAGGTGCATTCCTGATTACAAGTATTGTCATTAAAATATTGCCCCGTCGTGCTTGCCACGCCACAAGTGCCATTACTATTACAATCATAATAAGCGCAATAGGCGTCTTTAGCTGGAACTTTAAAAATATCTAAAGCAAGATTTCCCGCGCCGCCGGCACATTTATTGCCATTCACACCATCAACACAACAGGTCGAACTATGATCAGAACAAGAATCTGCTGGCAAGGACGCACAGTCTAGGCAAACGCCTTTATTACTGGCTGCCGTCATGTCACAATATTTTCCATTAGTACCACTACAATTACAAGCCAAATCTGACTTGCTTTGATCGCCGTCAATGTTACAGCCACTACACTCACCAAAACCAGCACCATCGTTTGTAGTGTCACTGCCGCAAGTACCACCGCAAGTTAAGCCAGCACAACAGTCACCTTCTTTACCTATTTCACAACAACAATCACAAGAAGCCTTATCATCTTTAACACATTTTTCGCTAACACATTTCGACCCACTCGAACAAACTGGCCTATCATCAACACAAACACCGGTACCACTATTATCCGCGCATTTCAAATTGCCGGCACACAAATTACAACTATTAACCAAGTCCACGCAAACGCCACCAAGGGCCAAAGTCCAACCGGTAGGACAACTCATACTGGTTTTAAATTGGTAACGCGGAGACTGGTTGTAAAGAGCACAAAAAGTCTGAACATCTTTGCCTAAAACATCTTTAGTCGTCGCCCCCAAGGAACAATTCTGCGTTGAACTTGCATAACGATTTAAATTTGCATTATAAATCAAGTCACTGCTATTCACCGTCGAGCAAGTCACATTTGTGTCAAATAAATTTTCCCCACCTTGATATGGAGAACATTTTCCTGGTGAATTTGGACAAAACAAAGTATCAATACATTGTAATAAATCATAAGAGGAGCAAGCGCTAACATCTGGTTGGCAAGTACAATCTTTGTCGGCCTTACAGACTAAGCCACTAGCACATTTAGTGTTGTCAGGCTCACAAACAGCCGTCGAAGTGGCCGCATCACAAGGTTCGCCAATTGCGCCCTTTTTACTTGTATCAAAATCCCATTCATAGACAGAAGTTAGCGCCCCACCAACATAACAAGTGTTCATGGTATCAGCACACTGACCAGCCATACTGCTATTTTCTGGACAGCAGATAGAACCGCAAGCGATATTTTTATCTTGCTGGGTACCTCCAACCGCCAAACAAGAACCGACTTCAAAATTGAGACTATTACTAATATTAACTCCTTGCGAAACAACCACGGGACCACTAATCGCTGTCACTGGTGTTTTGGTCGCTACCTGATAAAACTTATCAGCGCTATTATACAACCAAGAAGAATCATTAAAACCGGAGATATCAACATTTTTATAAAATTTAACTTTACCAGCCACCTTATTGCCAAAATACTCACCATACAGACTCACGTCGGTAATGTTTGGCATACCAATCTTGGGAGAAATTAAACATAGGCTTGGTGATAAAGGCGTTGAAGAACTAAAAGTAAAGGTTGGAGAAATACCACCAATCGTAAGTAAATTACCACTATCAATCACCCAGTCCTTGGTGGCAATAACTACATAATATTTTGCATTATCAATAAGCTTGGTAGAAGAAGCTACTTTAAAAATAATTTGCTTATCACTCCAGACACTCTCAGTACAAACATCAGGAAAAGCAAAAGAAGCTTCAACACCCTTGTCATTATCAGTTAGATTATTATCCAAATAAACATGATTAGTAATTCCCAGTTGTGCCGCAGTCGCATAGCCAAAATCAGCACCATGAATAGTGACATACTGTCCACTGTTACCTTTTATCGGGTCAAAGCTAATGATACGTGGCTCACCCACTCCCTCTTTTAGCTTTTCGAAAGGATAATAATTACTATTTGTTAGGCCTTTTTGAATATAAGTGGTAGTTTTGCCAGCTTGCATGTTGGGCACATTAGTTTTCCCAGACAAATCACCAACAAAGACGGAGCTATCACCCGGAATAGCTGCGACTGAATAACTACCGAAGAAAGCACTTGCACCCGACAAATTAACTCCAAAGTATTTTATTTCTTTACCGATCACTCCGCCATTAGGACTGATACTACACAAGCCTGGTCTAATAATATTATTTTTTAAAAAATTAGGAATAATCGGGCCCCTTTCTTGATTATTAGTGGTATCCTCTTCGCCGTCTGCTCTTCTAATTTTAATTAAACTAGTATCGGCCACGTTACCAGGAACCAATACGACCACCTTGTCACTGCTCCAGACATTAGTACATTGCGCATTGCCACCGGCAGGATTATTGGCTAATTTCGCCTCCACATCTGCCCCAGCTGCAGTTTTAAAATAAACTTTACCAATGGCCGGCGTCGAAGTCGCTGACGCAAAGTAACGTCCACCAATTGTCATCATTGAATTCACCGCACCATTAGGTGTACTAGTTGCACAAGTTCCCGGCCCAGCTGTTACATTCGAACAATCCTGGTCGGTTAAACAAGCTGAATCAGTCGAGCTGCCAAGCTTATTCCAGCAAAATCCACCCACCGGACTTACCCAGTCAATCACTGG
>Ga0180015_1000254_pt1 | contig 15822 bp, 13 predicted proteins | sample KR13_S2_MetaG_FD_116508 | JGI IMG/M metagenome (GOLD analysis project Ga0180015, IMG submission 116508) | Groundwater microbial communities from the Olkiluoto Island deep subsurface site, Finland - KR13_S2_MetaG | ecosystem: Environmental > Aquatic > Deep subsurface > Groundwater | place...
AATGAAACATTTTGGCTGGATGAATCCATGCGGTTTAAGGGAGATAGAAACAACATCCATGAAACAGGAGCTTTCGCATAAAGTCTCAATGAGCAAGGTGTATGGGGCAATAAAAAAACACGTTGAATCTGTTTTTGGAGTTAATCTTGTAAAAACAAGTTTGCCGGAACTATTAAAGAAATTGTAACCGTTCACGGTTTACAGTTATTGGTTTACGGTTGAAAAAACAGAAGTTAGAGGAGAATTATGGAGTCCTCTTTTGAAGAGTTGGAAGTTTGGGGGAAATCTTGTAGGTTATCAGTACGTCTATATAAATTATTAAGAGATTGCCGTGATTATGGAATGAAAGATCAAATGCTGCGCTCATCTATATCTATTCCATCAAATATTGCGGAACATAATAGATTTATTGATTTTTTTACTTTATGAGGTTATAGATGACATCGGAAAGACGCAAGCAAGGAACTCTTCAAAAAGGTAAAAAAGATATGCACATAAAGGACTGGCCTGAAGGAGATCGCCCCAGGGAAATGCTTTTGGAGAAAGGCTCTGAGCGATGCCATGTAGCTGGCTATCCTTACGGTCGAAGATACGCCTCCCTTTGTTTTTCCTAAATTACAGAACAAATTGACATAAAACCGCTATCTATGCTTTAATATTATAGATTACAATCTGTATGATCCTGTTCATAGTGTTAATTCTTCATTTTTTGTGAAAGGCTTTCAATGGGCTACTCCGCATTTCTGAAACCGTGGCAAGAGGCGATTGGGGGATTTTTTTAATGGCAAATAATGGAAAGATCAAAGAGCTTGCCAATTTTATCTGGAGTATTGCGGATCTGTTGAGAGGTGATTACAAACAATCCGATTATGGAAAGATCATACTCCCTTTTACAGTTTTGCGAAGGCTTGACTGTGTTCTGGAGCCTACCAAGCAAAAGGTCCTCGATTATCTGCCGAAATTAAAATCCATGAAGTTTAAAAATACCGAGCCGGTGATTAACAAAGTTGCCGGTTTTAATTTTCATAATAAAAGCAAATTAGATTTTGAAAAGCTGAAAGCTGACCCCGATAATATAGCTGCAAATTTAAGAAACTATATCAACGGGTTTTCCAGCGGTGGCAGGGAAATAATAGAATATTTCAGTTTTAATGATCAGATCGCCCGCCTTGATGAGGCTAATCTGCTGTTTCTGGTTGTTTGCCGTTTTGCTGAATTAGATCTGCATCCTGATGCTGTCTCAAGTATTGAAATGGGGTACGTCTTTGAGGAACTTATCAGGAAATTCTCTGAATTGTCGAATGAAACTGCCGGGGAGCATTTTACACCCAGGGAAGTGATCAGGTTAATGGTCAACATCCTGTTTTTGAATGACAAGGAAATCCTGACCAAAAAAGGGATTGTAAAAACAATTTACGATCCTGCCGGTGGAACAGGGGGGATGCTGTCTGTGGCGGAAAACTATTTGCGTGAGCTTAACCCCCGTGCCAGGCTGGAAGTTTTCGGACAGGAGGTAAATCCTGAATCATATGCCATCTGCAAATCCGATATGCTTATCAAGGGGGAGAATACGGCCAACATCAAATTCGGTAATTCCTTTACCATGGACGGTCTGGAATCGGAAAAATTTGATTATATGCTTTCCAACCCTCCTTTTGGAGTTGAGTGGAAAAAGGTTCAGACCTATATCAAAAAAGAGCATGAAACAAAAGGCTTTGGGGGGCGATTCGGCGCCGGACTTCCCCGTATCAGCGATGGTTCTTTTTTGTTTTTGCAGCATATGATTTCCAAAATGAAACCGTCAAACAACGGCACCCGGCTCGGCATCGTCTTTAATGGTTCGCCTCTTTTTTCCGGTGGCGCCGGAAGTGGTGAGAGTGAAATCCGAAAATGGATTATTGAAAACGATATGCTGGAAGCCATCATCGCCATGCCGGATCAGCTTTTTTACAACACCGGCATATTTACTTATATCTGGATTTTAACAAACCGGAAACCGGTTGAACGTAAAGGGAAAATCCAGGCAGTCAATGCTGTTTCATTTTTTGAAAAGATGAGCCGGAGCCTGGGCAACAAAAGAAATGAGATCAGCGACAAACAGATCGACGAGATAACCGGAATTTATGGAGATTTCATCGAAGGTGAATTTTGCAGGATATTTGACAATGAAGATTTTGGCTATAACCGGATTACAGTTGAACGACCTTTGAGACTTAACTTCCAGACTTCAGAAGAAAGGATAGTTCTGCTTGAAAATGAAAAGATCTTTCAAAACCTTTCAAAACCGAAAAAAAAGGGTAAAGCAGGCTTGAAGCAAAAGGAAGAGGGAGAGAAACTTCAACAAGATATACTTGTGATGCTTAAAAGTATGGATGGCTCTGTAATTTATAAAAACAGAGAGAAATTTGAAAAAGCTCTTAAAGAGCATTGCAAAAAATATGGATTGGCTTTACCTGCGCCGATACAAAAAGCTGTTTTAAAAGCCCTGTCTGAACAGGATGAGACAGCAGATATTTGCCTGGATAAAAAAGGTAATCCAGAACCGGATACGTCACTGCGGGATAACGAAAATGTACCTTTAAAGGAAGATATCAGGGAATATTTCGAGCGGGAGGTCCTGCCCCATGTGCCGGACGCCTGGATTGATGAGAGCAAAACAGTAAAGGGCTATGAGATCAATATTACGAAATATTTTTACAAATACAAGCCGTTAAGGAGCCTTGAAGAAATCCGGGCGGATATTCTGGCGCTGGAGGAAAAAACCAAAGGATTGCTGGGGGAAATAATCAAATAATGGAAAGGAATATTGAAAAACACTTTTCTGAGATTGTTCAACTCATCCGGAAGGCAAAGAATAATGCCCTGAAAAGCGTCAATAAAGAATTGATAAATCTTTACTGGCAAGTTGGTGAATATATCAATGCAAAAGTAGAAAGCGCTATATGGGGGGCTGGTTTTGTAAAGAACCTTGCTGCTTATTTAAAAGATAAGGAACCTGATTTAAAGGGTTTTTCCGCACAGAATCTGTGGAGAATGAAGCAATTTTATGAAACTTATCGAGATTATGAAAAACTCTCAACACTGTTGAGAGAATTGCCCTGGTCAAGCCATCTTCATATTCTTGCTAAAACAAAAAGTATAGAGGAAAAGGAGTTTTATCTACGCTTAGGCGTAAAAGAAAGATATTCTGTCAGAGAGCTTGAACGGCAAATTGACAGTGGGTTGTACGAACGGACGATGATCTCCGACACAAAACTCTCACCAGTGTTGAGAGATAATTATCCTAAAGTCTCTTCTGTATTCAGGGAAACTTATGTCCTTGATTTTTTGAACCTCCCAAAGCCATTTTCCGAGAAAGACCTGCGAAAGGGGATAACACAAAATCTGAAAGATTTCTTGCTGGAAGTGGGGAAGGATTTCACATTCATTGGTGAAGAATACAGGTTGCAGGTAGGTAATAACGATTATTTCATTGATTTGCTGTTTTTCCACCGAGGACTGTCCTGCCTCGTGGCTTTTGAACTTAAAATAACCGATTTTAAACCTGAATATCTTGGAAAAATAAATTTTTATCTCGAAGCCCTCGACCGTGATGTGAAGATGCCTCACGAAAATCCAAGCGTCGGCGTGATACTGTGCAAGAGCAAAGACAGTGAGGTCGTGGAATATGCCCTCAGCCGCAACCTTTCCCAGTCTCTTGTGGCGGAATACAAAACCAAGCTGATTGACAAGAAAGTATTGCAGAGAAAATTGCATGAACTTTTTCTCATTTCTGAGTCTCAGGACACGGGAAACGATAAACCATGAAAAGATATCAAACATATAAGGATTCAGGGGTTGAGTGGATTGGGGAGATACCGGCGCATTGGAGTGCATTACGACTTAAATGGGTTTGTAATTTCCTTTATGGGGAATCTTTATCTGCTCAAGAAAGAGAAGATGGCATTATCCCTGTTTATGGATCAAATGGAATTGTCGGCTACCACAACAGATCAATTACTGAAAAACCATGTATTATCGTTGGACGGAAAGGATCGTTTGGAAAAGTCACCTTTTCAGAGAAAAAATGCTATCCTATTGATACTACATATTATATTGATTGTACTTCAACAAAGAATTACATGCGTTGGCTTTGGTATCTTTTACCACTTCTTAAAATGGATGAATTCTCAAGAGACTCAGCCGTTCCTGGTTTAAACCGTGAAGATGCTTACAGAAATATTGTTACATTACCCTCGTCGTATGAACAACAACAAATTGCTGCCTACCTCGACCGCAAAACCACACAAATCGACGACCTCATCTCAAAAAAGCAAAAGCTCATCGAACTGCTCAAGGAAGAGCGCTCTGCAATCATCAATCAGGCCGTAACAAAAGGATTGAATCCCGATGCGCCGATGAAGGATTCGGGGATTGAACGGCTGGGGGAGATACCAGCGCATTGGGAAATTAAAAAAATAAAATATTTACTTAAGAATAAAAAAGGAGCGTTAAAGACTGGCCCATTCGGTAGCCAACTTAAGAATTCAGATCTTTCTTCAAAAGGTTTTAAAGTATATAATCAACGTTCTGTATTGGATAAGGACTTTGATTCTGGGGATTCATTTATTTCAAACGAGAAGTTCCTTGAATTGCGAGATTTTGAAGTTTTTCCGGGCGATCTTTTACTTACTTCAAGAGGCACAATAGGAAAATGCGCAATTTTTCCTTCTAAGAAAATACGGGGAATACTTCACCCCTGTTTGATAAGGATTCAATTCGACCATGATCTGATAATTAATGATTATGCTGAATTATTTATTCAGAATTCACGTTTATTCGCTGAAAGCATTGCGTTTAATAGTAATGCAACAACTATTGCTGTGATTTATGGGCATACTCTGAGAGATGTTGATTTAGTATTTCCACCAAACATTAAAGAACAAAATGGAATCGTAATGTTTATTGAAAAACAAACCATCAAAATCGACCAAACAATCTCTAAGATCGAAAAACAGATCGATCTTTTAAAAGAATTTCGCACCGCCCTAATCTCCGAAGTCGTAACAGGCAAAATAGATGTTCGTGATGAGGAATCAAATGGATAGCCAGCGTACAACCACGGAACAGGCATTTGAAGAGGCGATAGAAAAGAGCCTTATTGAAAAGGGCGGCTATGCCAAAGGAGAACCTTCTGATTTCAGCCGGGAACTGGCCTTTGATCCAAAGATAATTTTTGCATTTATAAAAGATACTCAACCGCAGTCATGGGAAAAACTGTCTGAAATTCACGGCACTCAGGTTGAATCCAAAATTCTGCAACGCCTTTTTAAGGAACTTGATAACAGGGGTACACTCGATGTGCTTCGCAACGGCTTTGTGGATTATGGAATCCGGTTTAAGATGGCCTATTTCAAACCGGCCAGCAGGCTGAATCCTGAAACGATTGCCTTATACAATAAAAACCGGCTTACCGTGACCCGTCAGGTAAAATACAGCCTTAAAAATGAAAACTCAATTGACATGCTGCTTAGTCTAAACGGCCTGCCAATGGCAACTGTTGAGCTGAAAAACCAGTTTACCGGCCAGAATGCGGCAAATGCCCAATGGCAGTATGCTGTTGATAGAGATCCGAACGAGCTGCTTTTTAAATTCAAAAAACGCGCGCTCGTGCATTTTGCCGTTGATACCGACGAAGTTTATATGACCACCCGGCTTGAAGGCAAAGCCACCCGCTATCTTCCTTTTAATCTCGGCTATAATAAGGGCGCCGGCAATCCTACTAATCCGAACGGCCACAAAACCGCCTATCTGTGGGAGTATGTCTGGGCCAAAGATAGCTGGATGGATATAATCGGTTCTTTTCTTCTCTTGCAGACAGATGAATTTAAGGTTGACGGGAAAATATTTAAAAAAGAAAAGCTGATATTTCCCAGGTTTCATCAACTGGATGTTGTCAGAAAACTGGCGCATGATGCCAGGCAAAAAGGCACGGGTAATAATTATCTGATTCAGCATTCAGCAGGCAGCGGCAAAAGCAATTCCATTGCGTGGCTGGCTTATAGGGTATCCAGTCTGCATAATGATAAGGATGAAAGGGTTTTTGACTCGGTGATCGTTGTTACAGACAGACTTGTTTTGGATCAGCAGCTTCAGAACACCATCTACCAGTTTGAGCACAAATTAGGGGTTGTACAAAAAATCGACAAGGATTCTACCCAGCTCGCCTTGGCCTTAAGCGCCGGAACTAATATAATTATTACCACTCTTCAGAAATTTCCTTTTGTGTTAGATAAAATCGGAGAGCTTCCAAAAAGAAACTATGCAATAATCGTGGATGAAGCCCACAGTTCCCAAGGGGGCGAGGCTTCAAAAAAGATGAAAGAAACCCTGACAGTTATCGAAATAGAGAACGAGATCCCTGGATATGGTGAAGATCATGATATGGAAGATGAGATAAGAAGCTCAATGCTGGCGCGCGGCAAGCAGCCCAACTTATCCTTTTTCGCATTTACCGCAACACCAAAAGCAAAGACTCTGGAAGTTTTCGGCCAAACCGGCGATGATGGAAAACCTGCTCCGTTTCACCTTTATTCTATGAGACAGGCTATTGAAGAAAACTTTATCCTGGATGTGTTAAAATACTACACTACCTATAAGACCTATTTCAGACTGTCAAAAGCCATTGAAGATGACCCCGATATCAACAAGAAAAAGGCAAGCCGGGCGATAGCCAGGTTTCTCGCACTTCATCCCCATAACCTGGCTCAGAAAACCGAGGTTATTATTGAACATTTCCGGCAATGCGTTATGCCCAAGATAGGCGGGAAAGCAAAGGCAATGGTTGTCACCTCATCCAGGCCCCATGTTGTGCGGTATAAAAAGGAATTTGATAAATACATTAAAGAAAAAGGTTATACCGATATCAAGACACTGGTTGCATTTACCGCTTTTACCGACAGAGACACGGGCATTTCCTATACCGAATATGAAATCAATAAATTTAAGGAAAAAGAACTGCCGGCAAAATTCGCTACAAATGAGTATCAAATACTGCTGGTTGCGGAAAAGTACCAGACAGGTTTTGACCAGCCGTTGCTCCATACCATGTATGTGGATAAAAAACTGTCCGGTGTAAGAGCTGTGCAGACCCTTTCGCGCTTGAACAGAATATATCCGGGGAAAGAAGATACGTTCATTCTTGATTTTGCCAATGAAGAGCAGGAGATATTAGATGCATTTCAGCCCTATTATGAGCAGACTACGCTTTTTTCGACAACCGATCCGAACAAACTCTACGACCTGAAAAACAAACTCGAAGAATTTCAAATCATTTGGCAGTCTGAAATCGATGCTTTTTCCAAAATCTTTTTCAAATCACGTAATTTGCGCAGTGCAAAAGATCACGCCATGCTTAACTCCTTCATAGATCCCGCGGTTGACCGCTTTCAGGTCATTAAAGACGAGGACAAGCAGGAAGATTTCAAACATACACTGACTGTTTTTATCCGGCTTTATGCCTTTTTGTCCCAGATCATGCCGTTTGCGGATATGGAATTGGAAAAGTTTTATGCGTACGCGCGCCTTCTCCTCAACAAGCTGCCGAAGCATGATGTTTCGGATAGATTTAAAATCCACGATGAAGTGGCTTTGGAATACTACCGGCTGCAAAAAATAAGAGAAGGCAAAATTGTCCTTGAAAAAGACAGCGGGAGTGAGCTTCATCCAATAATGGAGGCAGGGACAAAAAAAGAAAAAGAAGAATTAGCCAGGCTCTCGGAGATCATTGAAATCTTAAACGATAAATTTGGAACGAATTTTACTGATGCTGACAAATATTTCTTCACTCAAATTGAAGAGGAACTGGTTGCGGATGAAAAATTATCAGAGCAGGCCAAAAACAACAGCATTGGTAATTTTAAATTCGGTTTTGAAGATATGTTCCAAAATAAATTGATAGAAAGAATGGACAGCAATCTGGATATATTTACAAAAATTATGGATGACAAAACCTTTGGAGATGTTGTGAAGGAATGGATGCTGTATAAGGTTTATCATAGGCTCAATGAAATATCGCCGGGAGTAAAGGATAACCAGGTTCATACAATTTTACATACATAATCCGACCCTGTTTGAAGGTAAACGATGAAGAAGATAAAGGATCTGCCTGCTCATAATCGCCCACGGGAAAAACTAAAGGAAAGAGGTGCATCCGCCTTAACTGATGAGGAACTGGTGGCCGCTATTCTTGGGCGGGGTGTTGAGGGACAAAGCCTTTTTACTATCTCCAAAAGTGTTGCCAAACTGATCCGCAAGCATAAAGAAGATTTATCTGTCGAACATCTCACCGCGGTGCGAGGCATGGGCCTGGCAAAGGCGGCACAAATTCTATCCGCCTTTGAACTGGCAAGACGGCATCTGATTAAAGATACTGTAAAGATAACCGGCGCCCAGGATGTGATACCGCTTTTGGCTGATATTGTCGATAAAAAGCAAGAACATTTTGTCTGCATTTCCCTTAATGGCGCTCATGAAGTCATTAAAAAAAGGATTGTAACCATTGGCCTGGTGGATCGCAGCCAGGTGCATCCGCGCGAGGTTTATGCGGATGTCATCTCCGATAGAGCTGCCGCTGTAATCTTTGCACATAACCATCCTTCGGGTGATCTGAAGCCCAGCAACAGCGATCTGAAAATTCATGAACAACTTACTGAGGCAGGAAAAATTCTTGGGATTCGGATTCTGGATCACCTCATTGTCACCCGGAAGGGATACTACAGCTTCCAGGAAGCAGGGTTGATTGGTTAATATGCAAAACAAAAGAACAATACCGCGACAAACACAAACTCCAGAAAAAAGGCATTATGCATGATCTTTTAACCGGCAATGTCCGGGTTTAAATTTAGAGAGGATTTTATTGTGAAGATATCGACCATACTTGCTCAAATTGACCTCGGGACTATGGCTCTGCCCAAGTTCCAAAGGCGATACGCCTGGAATCGTGAGCAGGTAAGTCGTTGTCATATATAAAAATTATGCATTTTCAATCCCCCGTGTTACTGAAACGGGGGAGGTTCAAGAATAAAGGGATGATAAATGAACACTGAAAAACTGTCAGTTCTAAGTTTACTCGAAAGTTACAAAGGATGGGTTAAGAATGGAGATATACAGTTCTTAAAAAAAGCAGTGGACAAAAACAGTGTCTTAACAGATGTTGACAAACTTATTGATATTTTCAGGACAGCTAATAATGAGTTGATACAATATAGAGGAAACACCCCAGACCCAAGCAAAAAGTCTCTTAGTGATTTTTTAGATTGGCATACTATCCACCAGTATGGAACAGATTTATGGAAAAAACTTGCTAGCAAAGCTTTAAATTTTATTCAACCTGGCTCAAAAGGGAATTCAACATTATTTGAATTTCTTAAAGAGGCAACCCGATTCGAAGATCTGTTATATGGATTGGAACCTTTCTATCGCGACCACACATTACATTCAATATGGGTGTATTTAATAGGAGAGCATTTATTGAGAGGTCCGCTAAGAAAAATATATAACGTCAACAATTTCAATTGGTACCTTTTCAATGACATAGAAATTGATCAAAAAAAGTATAATTATCATGATCTTTTTGTGGAATACTCTAGGAGAAAACAAGAAGACCTTCTTGCTCAGGTTGACAAGAAAAAAGATGCAATCTGGTGTGTGATAGCATTATGCCATGATTTAGGATACTCTCTTGAAAAGTTGAACAGACTTAACGAAAGAGTACAAAAGGTTCTCAGTTTTTATAATATATCAAATCATAACGAGATAGGTTATTCATTAGATATTGAACATCAATATCTAGTATCTCAATTTCTCGAATTAATGGCGATGGATGTTAGAATGGTTCCAAGTCAAGATTATGAAGAATTGGAGTTTGATGATCCTGAAACACGGGAAGTTTTGATCAAATACTGGAATAACAAAAAACGTGGCATAAGAGTAAAAGATGCAAAAAAATTAGAAAACGATATAGAAGAAAAAGTAATTGTTAAATGTTATCGAGATGATTCTACCTATTGGCGGCTATGTAGAGCAGTAGAAAAAAAACAACACGGTATATTGAGCGCATATTTGGTTTATAAAATTCTTGGTCTGTTTGCTGAATCATCAAATGTAAATCCCTCGGAAAATTGGGGGTTAAATGATGAAGAAGCCGTGGAAAACATAATACTGGGAGATATTCTTTTCGCAATTACACAGCATTCATTTGATTTCGCACAATTGTATGAATTGAACAGTCTCGCTGATTTGCTAATCGTCGCAGACGAATTAGAAGAATTCTCACGATATGGTCGCCAGATACTATCAAGAAAATATTTTGACACGACCGCAGAGGCTATTATTAAGTTTGATCCACCTGAACCAGAACCTGGCCAAAATATTCAATTAGTAATTACCTATTTTGCTGACGAACAATTGGAGCAAGCAAATTTTTATATGTTTTTTAAACGAAAAGCTGAAGAGCTATGTAGAAAATATTCACTCGAACAAACTCAGAATAATGAGTCATTTTGTAAAATAGAAAGCATTAAAATGATCGCAAAGAGGGAAAGCGGTAATGAAACGGAGGAACTATTTTTTATTTTATATGGAAAGGAAAATAAAAATGAAGGCTTCTTGCCGGAAACAAAAATTAATAATAGAAAAGCTAAGGCACGAAAATTTAAGCTGAAATGTGTTGATGATAATATTTATTTTAAATATCAAGGGAAAGAAATATCATTTGATGATTGGTTTAAGGAATATTCCGAGAAACGATGATTTTCTATCTATGGATTTCTATTAAACACTTTAAATTACTAGTTTTCTAATAAATAGGATTTTCGTTATAATATGAAACCATATGGAAAGGAATTAATCCTGGATCTACATCATTGTGATTCAGGGAGATTTACGAGAAAGAATATTAGAAATTATTTTCGTAAATTGTGCGAATTAATCGATATGGAACGGTGTAAGTTGTCTTGGTGGGATGATTATGGCCTACCGCCTGAAGAATGTCAGACTGAGCCTCATTTAAAAGGTACTTCCGCCATCCAATTTATCTTGACGAGCAATATTACGATCCACACTTTAGACTTGTTAAACAATGCTTATATAAATATATTTTCATGCAAAGATTTCGACGCAGATGCTGCAATGAAATTTTCTGCTGATTGGTTTAAGGGTGAAATTGTCAACTCTCATTTGATAGAAAGGAAATAAGAAATGGTCCTGAATGAAAAAGAATTCATCGTTCCAAGAAATAAAAAAATCAATCAAATTGTTGATTATTTTTCAAGTAAAATATCAGAGAAACTGACACAAGATAAAATCCCTGTTCGATTTGCTATTACACGAACAGATCGCGATAATTATTATTGTGAGTTAGGGGTACTTTCAGATTTTGATAAATATGATATTCCACCCGAAAATCATATTTTCAATTTTAAAAAACGTAATTTTGAAGACGTAAATCAATTTAATGCAGTTTTACTTATTCCAACAGGTATTGGCGCTGATGTCGGAGGACATTCCGGTGATGGCGGCGCATTGGCTAGATTTATAGCATCGGCATGCGACAATCTTATTACACATCCCAATGTAGTCAACGCAGCCGATATTAACGAATTAACGGAAAATACACTCTATGTTGAAGGTAGTGTAATTACACGTTTAATAATGGGGACGATTGGCCTTCAAAAAGTACGCTCGAATCGTATCATGTTGGTTATTGATGACAACTCGGATGCATTCTTCAATGAAGCGGCCATTAATTCGGCATCAGCGGCCAGAGCAGCAATGGGGCTTGATTTGCCTCTTGTGGTAAAAATGGATGACAAAGTGCTAATGCGATCTCTTTATTCTAGTTCTGGTAGAGCGGTCGGGCGGATAGAATATCTTGAATATTTATATGAAATCTTAAAAGAGCATAGTTCACAATATGATGCTGTTGCATTATCTTCGAATATCAAAGTCCCTGAAAACTTTCATTTAGATTATTTTCGTGATGAAAATGGTGATATGGTAAATCCATGGGGCGGTGTTGAAGCCATGCTTACTCACGCAATATCGCTAATGTTCGATGTCCCTTCAGCCCATTCTCCAATGGCGGGTTCACGTGAAATCCTCAACTTAGATGTAGGTGTTGTCGACCCCCGTAAATCTGCAGAAGCTATATCCACAACTTATCTTCATTGCATATTAAAGGGTCTCCATAAGAGTCCGAGAATTATTAACAATCCTGCGACACATGGTAACTCTGGTCTTCTAACTGCTACAGATATTTCCTGCCTTGTCATCCCGGATGGTTGCGTGGGCCTGCCCACACTTGCCGCGCTTGAACAGGGCATCCCGGTTATAGCTGTAAAAGAAAACAAGAATCGAATGAAGAATAATCTGGAAGAATTGCCATTCGCGCTTGGGAAATTTTTCGTGGTGGAAAATTACTGGGAAGCGGTTGGCGTGATGAACGCCCTCAAGGCCGGAGTAGCGCCGGAGTCAGTACGTCGTCCTCTCGCACGTACAAAAGTCATTGATGCGAACAACGCCCACATGACTTTTACCTCTCAGCAACAACAGATTGATAAGCAAGAGACCGAAGATAAACCCTATCCTATGACCGCTTCTTCATCTGTCAAGTAGTGGCAAATGTGTCACAGCTACTCACTCTCACTTGATTAGAGGGGAAACCCACTGGGATATCCATTGAAAAATAAGTAACCTTTTTGAGCAAAGGATTGGTTGATAGCGGCGTGTTATATGTGCCAGTTGGTATCTGGCCCATTTGAGTAAAGCACAGGGCAACAAGAAGGAACCGTAAAATATGAGTTTCCTTGTCAATATACATGAAATGAAATAATTGGAATTAAAAATGCGTTTTAAAGAGAGTGAAATTCTGGAATTGAAAAGATCAACTTCCGAACTGAAGGAAGCCTTGATTGCTATTTCTGCGATTTTAAACAAGCACCAGCGAGGTGAACTCTATTTCGGCATTAAGAATGACGGCACAGTCGTAGGACAAATGATAAGCGATAAAACACTAAGGGATATTGCAAAGACCATTGGTGACCACATTGAGCCTGAGATTTTTCCTGTTATTCAGAATGTCAATCTCAGAGGTAAGGAATGTATCCATGTTACATTTCATGGAAATGAAGCGCCTTATTACGCTTATGGCAGAGCTTATACTAGAGTTGGCGATTCAAACCGTCAACTAAGCGCGAAAGAGGTTGAAAATATCATTTTACAGAAGAATAAGGACAGGTTGCGGTGGGATAATAAGGTTTGCGATACTGCAAATTTAGCGGACATTTCAAGTCAAAAACTAAAATCTTTCATTAAAAACAGTGGATTATCATACAGAAACAAGGAAAACAGCCTGGATAAGCTGGGGTTACTCAGTAAAGGGCAATTGTTGAACACTGCGGTCATTCTTTTTGCTAATAATCCTGAAAAATACTTTCCGAATGCAAAACTGAGATGTGCAGTATTTGGAAGGACTGATACGGCCTATATTGTTGACAGACAGGAATACACCGGAGATCTTTTCTATCTCATCAATAGCGCTGAAACGTATATCTTAGAACATATTGATATTGGGATGAGGCTTGACGGATTAGTCAGAGTAGATGTTCCTGAAATTGACAGAGACGCTTTTCGTGAGGCCATTATCAATGCATTTTGTCACAGAGATTATTTTGAATATGATTCTGTGAATATTGCAATTTTCAAAGACCGGCTTGAAATTAGGAGCCCTGGCAGTTTGTTTGGGGGGCTGACCATTAAACAGATTACAAATGAAATGGTGTCAAAGAGGAGAAATGAGCTTATTGCAGAGATGTTTCATCGGGTTCATTTTGTCGAAAAATGGGGTCGCGGTATCAGCCTGATTTTATCTAAAGAACCAACGGCTGTGTTTAAAGAGGTTGCAGGCTTGTTTGTTACAACATTCCAGCGGAAAAAATATATTGGGGACGAAACTGAGGCGGAAAAATTAAGCATGAAAACATTGTCTAAAAGACAGGGATCTGAATCGGTTGAGGGAGTAAGTGAGGGAGTAAGTGAGGGAGTAAATGACCTCTTAATTTATATCGCAAATAATCCAGGTGAGAGAATACCTGAGATCTCAAAAAAAACAGGCGTTCCTGCGAAAACCTTGGAACGGTGGATCAGGGCCTTAAGAGAACTTGGAAAAATTGAATTTCGAGGGAGTAGCAAAACCGGGGGATACTTTGAAAAATAGGATGAGCATTTCCTTTAATTAGCATGGTGCCATTATCCCAATGTAATAAAACGTAATCCTGCAAATATTTCCGGTTCGTATAACAGGAAGGAACCGTATGATACAATCACCTGATGAAAAAACATATGTAGAGATCCCTTTTATCGAGCAGTTAAAGGCAATGGGTGGGAGCAGATATGGGTCCTTGAATTATAAATTTTTAAAATATATTGAAATGATTATAAAATATGACACATCAGCATGCAAAATCAATTCGTAAAAAGTTGCGGGAGCTGGCTGGTCTTGCGCATGAGCGCGAATTGAGCAGTGTTCTGGAAACGTTGGACAGCCACTTTATCCGATGGCGCCGGCAGGAAATCGACTGTTTCGAGCTGAATGATCGAATTCACAGCTTTCATCAAAAAACATCTCGTGAGCTATGGGAAACCTATTCTTCCATGGAAGACGATTTTCTCGTCTGCAGAGCGCTCAATCTGGGTTTTTTGTCCAAAGAAGATCTTCCGGAGAAAGTTGCCGAGGCCATCCTTTCAAAAGACAGGATATTGATGGATTGATATTACCAAAACTACCTGAAGTGCTTAGCCAAAAGCAAAAACTATATTTAATCAAAAGAATTCCTCGATGCTCTGCTGCGGGGTAGTTCATTATGTTGAGCATTATTCATGAAAAATACGGACTAATAAGTTGCAAGATATTAAAGAAACATTATGATTGAGCATCAAACAAAAAAACATGTCAGAAAACCCGACTGGCTGAAACGTAATCTGCCGTCAGGGCCGGCATATGAAAGAGTCAGGAACTTGCTGAGCAAGAGCGGGCTCCATACGGTATGCCAGGAAGCCAAGTGCCCGAATATGTGGGAGTGTTTTTCCAGGCATACTTCAACATTTCTTATTATGGGGCCAAACTGCACGCGCAACTGTAGTTTTTGTGCTGTTAAGCAAGGCCCTTTGGGGCCGCCTGATCCGGAAGAACCTGCAAGGGTTGCAGAAGCTGCGCAAAAAATGAAACTGAAATATGTTGTAATAACCTCTGTTACACGGGACGATCTCCCTGACGGAGGTGCCGGTCATTTTGCTAGTACTGTGAGACAGGTAAAGAACACGATTCCAGATGTGCTTGTGGAAATTTTGATTCCTGACTTTCTTGGAGATGAAAAAGCACTTAATATAGTTATGGAATCCGGCCCCGATGTTTTGAATCATAATATCGAAACAGTAAGCCGCCTTTATCCTTCAGTTCGTCCTGAAGCTGATTATTTCCGTTCACTTGCAGTACTGAGGCAGGCCAAAAAAATGAACACTTCTGTTTTCACAAAGTCCGGCATAATGCTTGGTCTTGGTGAACTTCCCGATGAAATCGAGAAAACGCTGAGAGATCTTGTTGGGGCGGGATGTAACATGCTGACAATTGGACAGTATCTTCAGCCTTCAAAAAAACACATAGAGGTTGATCGTTTTGTCTCTCCTGAGGAATTTGATGACTGGAGAAATACTGCCCTTGAGACAGGCTTTTCCGAAGTTGCCAGCGGGCCTTTTGTCAGGAGTTCTTTTCATGCAAAAGAACTG
>Ga0180015_1000255_pt1 | contig 15811 bp, 3 predicted proteins | sample KR13_S2_MetaG_FD_116508 | JGI IMG/M metagenome (GOLD analysis project Ga0180015, IMG submission 116508) | Groundwater microbial communities from the Olkiluoto Island deep subsurface site, Finland - KR13_S2_MetaG | ecosystem: Environmental > Aquatic > Deep subsurface > Groundwater | place...
AAGGAAATAGAAACAAAAAATGTTATGAGCATCAGAAAAGATGATGTGACTGAATTAACATTTTCATGGAAAGCGGAAACAGGTGAGCATTCCCTGATGGTGTATGCTGACCCATATGATGAGATAGACGAGAGTAATGAGAACAACAACATATATACTGCTACTCTGAGTGTAGCAGATGAAGGAAACTCAAACATGGTTGGAGGTGAGCCGCCGCCGCTTGTCAGCAAGGACGCTGGTGCTGTCCTGGCAGCAGTTGGCGCATTCTCACTGCTTGGACTGCTCGGGCTTTATTCTGACAAATACAGGTTCTTCACACTTTTTGCACCGCTTTACACAAGGATAAAAAAGAAGCATGTCCTTGACCATTTCACAAGGGGTAGAATTTATGGTTATATTGAGACTAATCCTGGTGCGCATTATAACATGATCAGGGATGCCCTTAGTCTGAACAACGGCTCCCTTACCTATCATTTAAGGATGCTTGAGAAGACAGAGTACATTAACTCAAAAAAGGCTGGTAAATGCAGATACTTTTATCCAGCCTCTCTAAACATTTCAGAAAAGAATGGTCTCAGCAATCTGCAGAACAGTATTCTTGAGAAAATTGTGGAAACGCCTAACATAACGCAGAAGGAGATTGCTGATGAAACAGGTGTCTCCCAGCAGGTCATAAGTTACAACGTGAAAAAAATGATGAAGGATGGTGTGGTTAAGACCAAAAAGAATGACAGGGAATCATACCTTTATGTTGCTGAGAGCTTCGGAGCATAAAAATCTTATTTTTTGATTTTTGTAAAATTTTTTTGATAACTTAAACTCCACAACATAGATTTCAACGCAAAATCTATACCGAAAACTTTTCGGTTGTGGAGTTTACTGAATAAGTTTTGCTAAACATTGCTGATATTAAATCAATCATCATTGTTCAAAAAATAGACATTATTGTACAGAACCGTGCTACATTGTGTCAGAAAATATTTAAATGAGTAAGAATATGCACCCCCTAACCTAAAGGTAAAAACAGGATGATTTCGTGTCGCTACCGGACACGACTGACAAATGAACAGGTAAGGAAGGTGAAAAAGAAATGAAAGGAAAAATATTTGCGATGTTCGCAGTGTTCGCGATGGTGCTTGTAGGTTTCGCAGCAATAGGTACGCAGGCGCAGGCAAGGACACCAGAGCAGGGTACGGTAACCATAAACACTTGCGTTATGCATACATGTGATATACCTTGCAGTCATTGTGCCATCTGGTGGACTGCTGAGTATGTCAGGGAATCACCTGGTGAAACACCAGTATCTTACAATTTCAAGTGGACGATTACCTCTAATGGACTCTACTATCGAGGCACAGAGACAATAGAAGTAACAGATGCAGGGCAGGACACATACATGTCACGTGTAGTCAGTGAAAACTTCCCTTCAGCAGGAACATATGAGGCTAAGGTTCAGGTGTGGGCAAACTACGAGCATGGAACCAGAATGATAGACCGTGATACAGACACCTTTGTATACATAGGAGGCGGAGGAGGCGGAATCATTGACCCAATAGACCCAATACACTTTCCTATTCACCCAATAGAGCCCTACCCAATAATCTATCCAATAGAGCCCATTTACACAACAGAGCCAATAGTGGTAGAGGCGTAAAGAAAGCACGCAACACAGGTACCTCTCTCTTTTTCTTTTTTTATATTTTTTTTAATTATTTTGGAACACAGCAACTACATAAATTGCGCAATTTATTTATTTTTCTTTGAAAGAAAAACCAACATTTTCTTTAGGTTTTCCTGTTCCCATTTTTTCCTTATGCAAAACATTTTCCCCTGTTTTTTCTGTTTCCGCTTTCTCCTTATGCAGTTTCAGTTTTATTATTTTCTTTTTATACAAAACAAACACAGATATTATCAGGGCAATAACTATCACCCCTGCTGAAAGTGCTATCCATTCTGTTGCTGGCGGTACCCATTCCCCAGATATTCTTTTAATTATGATTGTTGTCTGGTTTGTGTTCCCTGCCAGGTCTGTTGCATTTATTGTGATAACATTTCTCCCGTTGTTCCCTGTGCCGAGTTTTACTGTTGCGCTGAATTTTCCATCCTTTACATCTGCATATTCACCGTTTACTGTAACATTCACACCGTCTGTTTCCCCTGACACTGTTATTGTTCCTGACTCTGTTTCTGTGTTGTTTGATGGTTTAATGTTTGTCAGTGTCGGCAGTGTTGTATCGTATGTGAATGTTATGCCGGAGGATGGTGTTTCAGTGTTGTCTGCATTGTCTGTTGCCCTAGATTTGATAGTGTAAACACCGTCAGTTTCAGGTGTCCATGGATAACTCCATTCTGATGTCCCTGAGGCATTAAGCCATGTTTCTGATGATGACCATGCCGAGCCAGTCCAGTAATAACCATCATTGCCCCTGGTTATGCAGATTTCAACCTTTTTAATGCCTGAGATGTCATCATTCGCTACACCTGTTATGCTTGTCAAAGTGTTTATGGGATTTTTTATATATGCTATGCCCGATGCTGGCGGTGTGTTGTCAAAAACAACTATTGTGATGAATTTTGGCTCATCATTCCCATTTCCCATCCCGTCCACTGCATATATGGAAAAGGTGTTTTCCCCTTCTGACAGAGTGAGATTTTTTCTGAAAGTAGTGTTCAGTGTTACTGTTGTACTGAAGTGATTAATCCACAAGACCACTTCTTCTCCGTATGTCCCGTTGATTTGCAACACAAGTTCGATGGTTGATTGATTTGTTTTTGTGTTGTTTAATGGTGAGATTATGCTCAATATTGGTGCTGTCGTATCCAGTGTTATTGTTATACTATCTGTTCTATTGTTCCCTGCGGGATCCTTTACCCTCACATAAACAGTGTTGAAACCCTCTTTCAATGTAGTTATTCCTGACCATTCAACAGTATAGTTTCCAGGTGTGCGGTTAACAGCAGTTATATTATCTGGTTCACAAGACACCCACTTAACCTTAACGCCATCAAAAATTTCAATCATGCTGATATTTATGTTGTCTGATGCAATGCCTCTCAGTGCCAGGGTTTTGTTGGTGGTGGGATCAAAGTAAGGCAATGCAGGATCTATAGATATTAGTGGAGAAACAAAATCATACAAAACAAGTTCAACATAATATGTTTCATTTACCCATATTTCCCCTGTTTCATTAAATATATCATTTTTGCTTGCGTTCACCCTGTGAGGCATGAATGTAACACCATCTGGATGGGTTGTTTGGATTGTTTTATTCAGTTTCAGAGCAAGTATTTTTGTATATAATATGCCGTTAGAATCTGTTGATAAATTTGTTGGGACATCATTTATATTGTAGATTTTTACACTTGCATTGCTCACCGGCTCATTGTTTTGCCATTTCACAAAAACTGTCAGGTAGAATGACACCTCCATTTTGCTGCTGTTGTCAGCAAATGTGAGATTATTAAAGTCTGGTGTGAAACCTATGCAGTCTAAATCTGAATCATAAAGGTAGATTGTGTTTATTGTGCAGTTTATGCACTCAAGCCTAGAGCCTGAGCAGTTTAAATCAACATTATTATTCATGATTATGCTATACATGATTTTCGGTGTTGGCGGGTTTGCTACACCTGGGTCAGGGCAACTGAGGAGGTATATGCCGTAGGAATCATCTGCCACGTTATTATTAGTAATTGTGGCATTAGATATGGATAGTGAAGACGAATCAAAATATGCGCCATAAGAATTGTTTGAGATTGTTGCTCCGTTAATACATGCGGATGAAGATGATGTCACATATATCCCGTATGTATTCCATGATAATGAGTCACCTGCTACATTGAGTGCTGATTCTTTACAATAGACACCATAATAGTTTCTCTTGATATCATTGTTTGTAATGATAAATGTACTATACCTTCCATATATGCCGTATGTGTCACTTCTTATCACAGCATTCCCTATGATGTTGTCTGTTATGTTTAACATGGAATTTTGGGAATATATCCCATATGATGTGCTTTCATATATGGCGTTGTTTTTAATTGTTACATAACCATCAAAGGAGTTTCTGACATATATGCCGGAATCGTTGCTGTCTGAAATAATGTTGTTGGATATAGTGGGATACGCATTGTTGCAGTATATACCAGAACCACCTGCAGCAGAACCACCGCTTGTGAATATTTCATTACCGGAAATGTATCCATCCGCTGTTATCAAAGAAATACTATACATGGTATTGCCCTTAAAATGGTTACCGGTTATATTTGGGGAACCACTGCTTACAGCCACGCCCCTATTGTTATAGTTTATGTGGTTGTCTTTAATGTTCACATTACCAGCAACAGAGGTTATACCGTCAGCATTTTCTGAGATAGTATTGTTTATAATAGACAGCGTAGACCCTGTGGTGCTGATACCTGTTCCACATTTTGTTAAACTGCTTGACATTATACTGCCTGATACATCAGAGCAGGCTATACCTGTACCAAGATTTATGAATGCAGATTTATCAAGAATATTAAGTGTACTGTCAGTTGCATCTATACCCTTCTCTGAATTCGAAAATGTTGTATTTACAGCAGAAAAAATGCTTTCAGTAAGTATAACACATTTGTAATTGTCATCAAACACGCTGTCAGTAACGGTTCCATCCGCAAATGTGGTTATAAGCCCGCCAAAATTTAAAAGCTCCTCATAGCCAAAGAGCAGAGAATCACTTCCAGAAACTGTGACATCGGTGAATGTAAACACTGTTTTTTGCTCCGGTTCAGTTACAGCCAATCCCAAAAACCAATCTGTAAAAAGTGCATCGTTTATCAAAATACCCCACCAAACATTATCTATTACCCTGCAATCTGTGAGCGTGAGCTCAGAGCAGGATGAAAGCGGGATATGGATATCGTATAACTGCAGAATATATTCTATCTGCTCAAGATAGTATTCCAATGCGGTGTCAAGTACAAGGATACCTGCCATCCCATCCTCTATAGTAGTATTAAATAGGGTTATTTTAGAAGCCACACATATCATGTGAACTGATTCTTCACGAACACCTTTGACTGATACATCATTCATATCAACGGATGAGTTGATAAACACAAACGATGCCCAAGACAGATTGCTTTCAATGTTGGTTAAAGAAACAGTGGAGGATAACGCAAACATAATTATCTCGTTATCTGAGAAAGAAGCTGTAAAGATGCTTAAGGTATTCATAATACTCACTATACACCCAGTGTTATCTACAAAGTTATTATTACCAACCATCACTACTTCTCCCCCTATGAAAACTACAGCCCCTAAATTGTTATAAAAGGTATTGTTTGAAAAAATGCCTTCAATAGCTTTTTCTTCAATGTTCTCGATTAAGTTGTGAATAATCGGTGCAAACGGAAACTCAATGAATGGTACTACATCCACAGTAGTTGCTATCTTCTCGGGTATTTCACTTTCACTTGTTCCCATAATTCCAACATCGCAGTTTTCAAACCTGTTTTTATTTACCCATGCCTTTGAGAATGCCCATACAACACCAACCGGGGTATCTACCACTGTGTTTTGGTCAAAGTTTAATATGGCGCCTGCACACAGAACACCGATGCTGGTATCGGTTGCATCAACAGTTATTGTTACTCTGGTAATCTTTGTCTGTGTGAGTAAAGAAATAATCCCATAACTGTACTCCATTGTCTCTTCTATTGTTTCATTTTGTATTGTTACATTTACTGTAATTTCTACTGTATTTTTCCTGTTTATTATTGTGCTGTCAGAGATATCCAGAGATGAACCTGTGCAGAATATTCCCGCCCCATTATTTGACAGCAATGCATCTGTGATAGATAAAGAGGATGTTGTAGCATTGATTGCATGCGTGTTGTTTGTCATTGTGACTGTTTCTAGATCAATGAAAGATGTTTTTGATTCTATGCCATGGGCGTTATTCTCAAACACACAGTTATAAATCACACCTGAAACATTCCCGGGATAATCTGTTGGCGTGTTGTTGTAGATTGCCCCATAGTTATTGTTCATGAAATTACACTCTGTTAGTCTTACCCTTGAGCCATCGCAGAAAACACCTATATTATTGTTAATAAAATCATTTCTCAGTAAATTCACATATGCTGGGACCACAGGTGTGCCTTCTGTAGGCAGTACAGACTCAAATTTCACGCCGTAATAATTGTCTTTGAATGTAGTGTCTATTATGTTTGGTATGGAAACATAAACGAACACGCCCCTGCATTCTGATATTAATGAGTCTTCAATGCATGTATCACCTGAGTATATCTCCAGTCCCCTTTCAAAATACTCTGGTGATATGTCTTCAAGAGCACCGCCGCAGTAGCGTATGCTGCTGGCCTTCAACGAAAAATCTCCCTTGGGCCATACTTTGAGTATGTATTTACCATATGATGAGGTAATGTTGGATTTATAAACATAGAGTCCCCCTCCTTCCAGATACCCTGGCTCTGATAAGGAAGGTGCAACCCAGATTCTGTACTGAAAATCAACTGTGGAATCCAAAATCAAAAATGAGTTATCAAGGCTGAGTTTCCCGGTTTTGATCAGTGTTTTGGCAATGTAAAGGTCTCCGGCAAGATGTAGTTCTGTTCTGTTTATGTATGTTATATCTGTAATTATTTTATTACCAAGCCAGGTTATAAGATCCAATGTTGTGATACTGACACATCCCGATATATTGGATTCATATCCTCCAGGGTTTTCTCCTCTTATGGCAAAATAATATTTTGTATTTTTATCTAAACCATTAACCCAGAATGTTTCCTTCTCACCCGGCTCAGATGGTGTTAAATCGCAGTATGCATTCTCTGATGTGTCCCAGTTTGCATCATTAATTTCTTCATTTATCCTATATCTGATTTCATAACTTACGGCCCTCCATTCAGGCGATGTCCATGTGAGTTTCACAGAATCGGATGTTGGCGAGCCCTGGAATGAAACATTATCCACAGCATTTAGATTTTTTATTTCTTCAAGTATAATATCGGTAACCTCACACATGGCCTCTGCCGTAGATGGTTTTTCCTCCCTGTTTCCAGCCTTATCCATTGCTATAGAATAAAACTGATAATATCCTATATCGTCTGCATAAAATTTCCAGGAAACACCTGTCTCAACATCTTCATCAGCATCGTAAAATTTCCAGCTGCCCCATGAAACGTTGTTCTCTGAGTATCTGTAGTATAATGAAACATTTTTCACCCCGCTGCTGGGTAATGTATCGTTTGCTGTGCCTGTCATAGTGAAAGGCGATATCTGCTCGTATGGTAATATAGGGTTTACACAGGATGTTGGCGGTTCTATATCTAAACCACCACCGATATGAAGAGAGGGGTCGCCAAGCATGTTGTATGCCAAAACAGTCATATAATCACTATCAGAAGGAAAACCAATCTCTAATATGTAATCGTTTTGCGCTTTTACCATCATTTTCCCAGGTGTGTCTTCACCGTCATGGTATGCTTTATGTAAATGAACATCCATATAACCAGACAAACGCGTTATGTCATATTCACCATACAACCCCCAACTAGTCCTTGTTGAGCCGATAAAGACAATGCTGCCGCCGTTTGGGTTTAACATAAAATGCTCACCCAGACAATCATCATAGAAAGGGGAATTGTCAAATTTGTTTGTATCACAGGCATCCGCAATAACAACAGGCAGTTTATTTCCATTTGTTAATGTATCAACATCTGCTGAGCTGAGCATGCACGCACCGCTCCCGTAGTCCAAATAAATCACACCTGAACTGCTTCCGTGGTTTGAGAAATCAACAAATCCTACACCATCATTAATGCTGTTTAAAATGTTCTCAGTGGTAATATCATCATCCTTTTCATATTTATCCGTTTCATATAATTTTGTAACATTAAATCCTGACATATAGTTATCTGCAATATGCTCTTTTACATACTCCCCTTCAGGCACGCCGCTAATCTCGTCAAATGTGTCAGTGCCAACAAGCAATGCATTGTTGAACCATGCGCTGGCGTCGGGTAATTCATAATTCATGATTTTGTTTACCAGTAACTGCATCTCACTTGCATCACTTGCAGGAAGTCTTCCAATGTAAACATCAGCTCCTCCATCCACACCGTCAACATTGAATTCGCCAAATATATTATTCTTGTTATCGTCCCAGGAGCAGAAATCCCCATTTGAATCAAATACATCAGCATAGTAAAGGTCTGTTGGAGTATCTTCATCACCTACATCAGCATATCTCACAGGTAAAACATTGGTGTCGCCAGCAAGCAGTACATAGCTGATGCTCCAGTTTTCTTTTGCGTTTTTAATAAAATATTTGATTTTTTCAGGATTATCTCTACCTTGGACAGGAAAATACACGCCATCATATATTTCATCCAATGTTACAACCTTTGTTATTACATTTATGCTGTTCTTATACTCTGCAAAGTTTTCAACTACTGTACTAAACGAAGAGGGAGAGACCACAACCATATCATACAAACCTTTTCCACCCACATCTTTTGATGTTTTTTCTTCATTATACCTTATTTTAATATTAGCCGATGTAGAATAAATGATTTTATTCTCATTTTCTATATACCTCACAGGATAAAAATGAATTACAAGAAAATTTGTTTCTTTGTTTGTTTCAGGATCAATCCCTGCTATCACATTATATTCGTACCATTCCTCCGGATAAATCAGGGGTAAAACCGGCTTAGAATCATCAGTATTTTGCTTATCCAATGATTGCGGGTTCGGTGAGAGCATCAATTTCTTATTCAACATTTTTTCTTTTGTTTTAACATCTATGTCAACAGAGGATACCTTTGTTTTAAACTGCAGATTTATCACTAATGTCTTTTTTGGAAGCAGTGGTTTTCCTTCATCAAATAAAAATGAGCAGTTATCAACAGATATTTTAATATACTCTCCTTCAGCATTTATTTTCGGCTCTTGGAAATTCAGGATGACCTCTTTATAAGGAACATCAACGGAGGTTGAATGGTTCACCCCTTCTTTTGCAGAACCTTCATTTGCAGAAATATCAATTGTAGAAAACAACATGAGTAGTATAACAAGGACAGTAAGGACACAAATCAATATTTTTCCTTTCCTGGTTGACATATTTTTGAAATAGTGTTTAGAGTATAAATATCTAACTACGTTGAAGTGGGAAACTGAACAGGAAGATATTTGCGACCTTTTTCTTCACCTTCTTCTTTATTTTTCTTCCTCTTCCTCAGTTTCCTTTTCTACTTCTTCCTCTTTCTCTTCTTTTCTTTTTCCCTTCAGTGTTAACTCGCCTTTCTTTTTAAGACTTAACAGAATCATCGCACCAAGGATAACCACTATGACAACCATAAGGGCAATTAATGTGTATGGACCAGGACCTATTTCCTCACCCGGTTTTAGAATGTTGCATGATGCGGATGCCCTGCCTGTTGTTTCTCCGCCTGGGAACGTATCTGTCGGGTTATTTGATGTTACCTCTACCCTGAAATAGTAGGAGCCGTAATCATCAAATGTGAAGGGTCTTGATGCAGAACTGCTATTACCTGCCCCTATATTTTGAATGTATTTCGTGTCGAGCAATGTCCATGTTTCACCATTCCTGCTTTCATAGAATTTTACAGTCAAAAATCCACTGAGGTTCTCTGCCTCAGGACCTGTATTTGATACGGTCACTGTTACCGTTGAGCTTTTGCCTTTTTCAGGTGAAGGAGAAATGCTTAAACTTACAATAAGATCCCCCCTGCCCTGAACCGCTGTGAAACTCCAGGAATATGTTTGAGTTAAGCTGTTACCAGGAACAGATTTATCCTTTGTGGTTGTGTTAATTGTTACAGTATAATCTGCACCTGATGCAAGCCCCGCATCCGGTGTAAAGTTCATTACATTTTTATCCCATGAGAATGTGCCGTTTACTGGATTACCATCGGAATTCTCAAGAATGAATGCGGATTCCGCTGATGCTTGGTTCATTTCCTCACTGAATACAATCATTACGGATTCCGTTGTGAGCATAACACCTGCACTTCCTGAGTAATCAACTATGGTTGGCGCAGTTGAGTCTATCTCAAAGTTTCCGCTTGTGTCCATGCTTTCTGTTTCATTACCATCTACAATAATTATCTTCATGTTAACTGTTTTTGAGTCTATCGCTGGCAGAATCCAAGAACAACTACACGATCCCTCTGCATTCTTGGTTGTAGTATTAATTAGATTATAATTTTCACCATCTGTTGTGTAATTTATGGTAACTGTGTACGGTGCAACACCACCAGTAATCTCATATTCTATAGTGTGGGCGCTTCCACCAGTCCATACATCTCCAAGTACTGGTGAGTTAAGGCAAACACCCATACTTACTGTGAAATTCCATGAATGATCCTCGGCAAGATAATTGCCTGCTAAATCCTTTGCTGCTGTGCTTATAGTTGCTGTATACGTTTCATCAAACACAAAATCGTTATGTGTGCCTGTCATTGTATAATCATTAATCCATGTCCAAACCCATCCACCAGGATTGGGGGAAATCATAAATGTTCCCCATGCCTGTGTTGCTGTCTGATTCATCGGTTCACTGAACACTATTGTAACAGGTTTCTTTATGCTTACACTACCATCAGGTGATGGTATTGTGCTTTCTATTGTTGGTGCAGTTGAATCTACGATAAACGTGTTATCACTTGTGTCATCCTTGCTCACAAAAGCATAATCAGTAACCTCTACTTTTACAGTTACCATATTTGCATCAAATAATTCATCCTCATTTGGTGTCCAGGAATATGTGTAAGTGCCTTCCTCATTATGTGTTATTGTTTCATCAATTGTGTTATCTGTCCCGTCTGTTGAGTAACTTAACACAACATTGTATGGTGGTGAACCACCGGCGATTGTATAACTCATATCATGGCTGCTTCCACCTGTCCATATCTCGTCACCTGTTGTTGGTGAATTCAGTACAACTGATAACTCCTCAGAACTTGCCAGCAAAGATTTACCGTATGCAGTATAGTTTCCTTTGGCAATAGGTGCAACTGAATAATGATAAATCACATCAGATGATATCGTATCATTATAAAAGTAATTTGTGTCATTAAAATATGTGGCGTTTCCTCTAAATGTTCCATTCCTGTAAACAGCAAAACCTATTGTGTTGTTTGCATTTGGTGCAAGATTATCATATAATTCTTTTTGAGGAGTTGTGAAGTTTAGTATTGTTAGGTTTATCCATGTATCACCTTTTTCACAAACGATTGGTGTGGGCATAGGCTCCCATTCTGTGCCATAAAATGTGGGTCTCTCCAAACTGAGAACACAACTAGTAATGAAAACATAGCCCCTACCTTCATTGCAACCTTCACCAACCACAATTATCTCATCGCCAGTATTATAATCTGGCCAGTTTGCGCTCACGTTAAACTTGAACCCGTCAAAATCTTTTGAATCAGATCCCATATCTATTGTACCATCATCTGTTGTGAGATTATTAGGATCAACCACACGATACGCAACAATATTATTACATGCCCAGTTACTTGTTCCATCCTCATAAATCTCCATAATGCCGTCCTCTGAGTCATATACTTTACCAGATATCTCGAGTCTTTCTGCACCATTGGAATTTTGTGTTAATACTCCAGAAACGACTAACAATAGCCCAACAAGCAAAACCGCACACAACATTTTCCTCATCATATTTTTCACCGAAATAGAATAGATATTATTAGTATTTAACTTTTCTGTCAAAAAACTGCTCAGCACGAAAACTTTATTAAAACGCAACATTATGACATAATCATGAAAAAGATATTATTGGTTGTACTCATCCTCCTATGCTCAGGTTTTGTAGGAATAAATCATGGTACCGCAACATCATCAGGCAAAGAGATAAATGTATGGATTGAGGTGGACAAAATTTCAACAACCATAGAAATCGACCCAATGAACAACTACTATTTTCATATTAAAAATGATGAAATAGAACATATAACGCAGGAGAAAATCCCTGTTATGGATGCATTGAAAAGGGTTCCAAACTGGCTTAGAGATGACTTGGAAAACAATTTTGAGAAAATGGCTTATGTTGATATTGATGTTGGCGAGCATGCTGCGCCGACACTATTTGACATTGATAACGATAACGATTTTGATCTTGTTGTTGGTACTGCTGATGGAAAAATAATAGTTTATGAGAATAGCAACAATGTCTGGATAAAGAAAGGATTTCTTAATGACAGTAACGGCAATCCTATTGATGTAGGGGATTATGCTGTGCCAACATTTTTTGATTTATACAATGATGGGAAAAAGGATTTGATTGTTGGTGCATACGATGGAAGAATAAGGTACTACGAAAACACAACTAAGGGTTTTGTGTACAAAGGGTACCTGAAGGATGTTAACGGAAACACCATAGACGTTGGCTCTTATTCTGCGCCTGTATTTGCGGATTTAACATCTGAGGCAAATCAGTACCCTGGTTCTAAGCATGTTGATTTAACAATAGGCTCTGGTGATGGCACAATTTATTATTATGAGAATGTTGGTTACTATCCAAATGAGGCGAAATGGTTCCCTAAGGATATATACAGTAACGTGAACACTTACCTGCAAGTTTTGGATCATCCAGCAGGGTATTCAAAGCCTGCTCTTGCGGATCTGGAGGATAATGATGGGGACTTTGATTTAACGGTTGGAACAGACAGCGGTGAATTGTATTATTTCAGAAATGATGGTACCTCCACAAATCCTTCTTGGGACACAGAGAATCCCCTCGTATCAGGTATGTATGACGACATGGAAACCGGTCCTTATGCCGCACCAACATTTGCTGATATAGACAGAAATAAACTAATGACTGAGGATTGTTTGTTTGACCTTGTTGTCGGCAGAGGTGATGGACACATCCATCTGTACAAGAATGTTGGAACAAGCAGTGCGGCAAGATGGGATGTATGGCCTGAAGCACCGAGAGAGATAGAAACACCATGGGGCACAATATCATCTGGTGTAGAGGTAGGGCATCACATGAAATACAGGAATCTGAGCTATCTTGAGGAATATGTAAATCTGATTCTGGATGTTGAAAACGAGTATGTTGATGAAATAGCTTTCTGCATAGCGCATACCTCTGTAGATGTTTTAACAGATGAGGATGTTTATTTGGAGGTCTTCAGAAAGAATGCTGAATTGATTTATGAGATTGATTCCTACATTCAGTATGCGAACCTTGTTGAAAAAGGAAACATTTCAACCGGCGATTACTGGACAACAGTAAGATATAATTATTCAGAAAATGGTGTTTTAAAAAATACAACATTGCCACCCGATATTTATTACTGGTTTGTTGTTCATCCAAAAATCAGTGATGAAATACCAACATTCATTAATCCTGAAACCGGCAGGCCTGACGAGAGCGGTGTTTTCTGGAGGGAGTACCTGTTTTATCATGCTGATGAAAACTACCCATCCGACCCTGATACTGATACAAACAATGATGGCATACCAGATTATTATTATCCAAAGGATGAATCTCCACCGTTGCTGAAGGATAAAATATCCAATGTCACAGTGATGTATGATAATGTTCCATATACAGCGCCTCCTGGTTACGACAACCATGGGCATTATTTTGAAGACAATCCAAGGAACTGGAACTGGAGCTATGATAAAGGCCATGCTGTTGAGATTGTGAGCAACTGGGTTGAAAAAACATTACCGTTGAATGAGCAGGAATCAGATGATGGTGAACGCCCAATACAGCCTGTTAGAATCGCACATCATCATAACGGCAACTGCGGCGAGCTTCAGGATTTGACTGTTGCGGCAGCAAGAACATGCATGATACCTACTGCTGGTGTAAACCTTATTGGTGAGGATCATGTATGGTCTGAGTTTTACTGTGTAAATGAGTCAAGGGATTATTACTGGCATCAGTGGGATAATCACTGGAGTGATAGCCGTTCTGTGATTGACCAGTTTGATGACTACTGGGTGAACTGGGGTGAAAGAGGAGGCTCAGGTATTTTCAAATGGAATGGTGATGACAGCATAACAGATGTTAGCGATAGATATCTTATAGACAAAGACGGAAATCCTGTATCATCCGTTGTAAAGGTAGTTGTGAATGATACGGATGGTAACCCTGTTGATGGTGCAAGGGTAATTATGTCAAGTTACTGGCTTGCAGACAATGAGATTGAAAGCATTACTGGAATGACATTTAGATTTGTGCATTATATTATCCCAGGTGTCGCAGGTTTTTCGTTCTTCCCTAGCATCTGGAATTACACAGATTCTGAGGGTGTTGCTGAGTTTAGATTGGCAGATAATTATTTTGTAATAGATGTGTCAAGCAAAATAGGGAGTGATGAGAAAACCATATACGTTGGCGAGAATGGAAATTATACTGTTTCATTTGAGTTAGATGGCAGTGTTCCAAAACCAGAATTGAACACTGCAGGGGATTCATCTCCGGATACACCTGACTATAACATGAGGTTAGAATATGAGGTGCTGAATGATGTACAGGATACAAAAAATATTATTGTAAACACAGAGCAGATAGGAAAAAGAAAAATGGCTAACAGTTACATAGACCTTTTCATATGCAATAAAACAAACATGGAAAAATATTTAATGGGTTTACCTTTTGATTCGGGAGAGTTAAAGATAGATGAAATAGAAGGTTTAGTTCCGTTTGATGATGATGGAAACATGGATGATGACTGGTATATAGTGTTCTCAAACGACAAGCATATAGAAACAAAGAAAATTATAGAGATAACAGTCACCATAAAAAAGAAGCAGCCTTCATGGGGTACGACAACGACAATAAATGTTTCTGCTAACGGTTTTATTAACGGTACTGCATCATCGTTCGTGAATATTACAAATGTTGAAATAAAGGTAAATGACGGGAACTGGGTAAACGCAAATTTAGGTTTGTATGGGTTTGTAGATGGAAATTATACCGTAAAATGGAATTACAGTTTAAACATGAGCAACTACTATGCTGGAGAATGCATAATCTATGCAAGGGTGATAGATGATGAAGGTTATATCAAAATCGTATCACAGGAAGACATAATTTACTGTCCTCTGCCAACAATCAACATATTACATCCTATATTAGGGGAGATGGTTGAAAAAACGATATCTGTTTCTGGAACAGCATCTGATAAAACTCAGAAGAATATTCAGAAAATGAAAATGTGGATAAAAATTGGTGATGAAGAATGGTTTACTGCTGATTTAAGTCCGATTGAAGGTGCTGATGAGGAATGGAACTGGTGGTACAATAGCACAGACACCACAACAGTAAATGATGGAGAACAAAAAATTTACGTAAGGTCGTTCAACGGAATAATGTACACTGTAGTATCTGTTGAGGTTATAGTTGACAACAACCCGCCGGATGTGAATATTCTTTCGTTATCAGAGAACCATGTTGTTTCCGGGAATATAATAATCAATGGGAATGCAACTGATGTGAACGGGATAAAAAAAGTTGATATAAAAATTGATGAAGAGAATTGGAATACTGTTGAAATTGCGTCGCTCCCATCTTGGGATTATCCTTTGGACACAACAAAACTGCTGGAAGGAAAACACACAATTTATGTATCTGCATTTGATGGTTTACACTACCATAACATAACGGTTAACATAACAGTTGACAACAACAGGCCACCGGAGATTATTTACTCGCCAACAAATGATGGCATTACAATCAAAGAGAACTCTACGCAGACCTTTAAGGTTGTGAATGATATTGACCCGGAAGGAGGGGATATAACAATT
>Ga0180015_1000256_pt1 | contig 15780 bp, 16 predicted proteins | sample KR13_S2_MetaG_FD_116508 | JGI IMG/M metagenome (GOLD analysis project Ga0180015, IMG submission 116508) | Groundwater microbial communities from the Olkiluoto Island deep subsurface site, Finland - KR13_S2_MetaG | ecosystem: Environmental > Aquatic > Deep subsurface > Groundwater | place...
AAGCGGTTTCGGGCTTGTGATCAGGCCTGAACCTGGTCCCGCCAGTCCGAGAACAGGGAAATCTGATTTTGCCGTGCCGGAAATTCAGTTAGATGCTATGCGTAGGGGTGGGGAAAGAGAGTTTCGATATCGTGGATGGAGAACTCGTCTATGGCCGCTTGGGCGCCGAACCCGGACTGGGCGAAGGAGCCGACGTAGATTTTCTCCCCGATATCGGTAAGGATACCGGTTCCGGGCTGCGGGGTGTCCTCGATGTGTTCCGAGCCGTTCAAATAGAGGTGAACCTCACCCTCCGAGTGAGTGGCGGCCAGGTGGGAGGGTACTCCCGGGGGGAAGTTCTCCTCGTCGATCGGGTAAGTGGCCCTTTTCCACTGCTGGTTTTCGTCGAACAGGTAAAAGAAAAGCATCTCGTTTGTCTGTCCCAGGAGTAGAACGTTCGACATGCTGCCGGGCTCGGGGGGCTCGGTCGAGAAATATACGCGGGTGTCCACTCCAAACGGTAACCACGAGGGTGTAACCCACATCTCCACCGTTCCGGCCTCAACTGCGATGTTCCCCTCGGTGGCATAAGTGAGGGAGTCGTCGGCCCCGATGAGGAGTCCCTGGCCGAATTTCCCCTCGGTGAAGGTGGGGGAGCCGGTTACCTCTCCTTCCTCGCCGTCCCTTTCGTTAGTGGTGTTCCCATCGAAGTGACAGAGCAACGAGGGTGTCCTCTCGCGGTAGACGAGGTCACAGCGGTCGATCAGCGAGCTTCTCGCCGTCCCCCGCACTTCGAACGGGCTGGTGACGACCTGTTCGTCTTCCGGTGAGGTGATTTCCGCGAAGGGGGGCGCGTATATCAATACGCTACTGTAGGCGTTTGCGCTCTTGCCCGATCTGTCGGTGACCTCGAGGCGGAGGGTGTACTCCCCCTCGGGGATTCCGGCAAGGCTCCAGGTTCCCAGCACGTCCCGCCAGACAGGGTCGCTGGAGGCGCATATTCCCGTCCACTCGCCGGGCGCGTTGGGATCGCTCCCCTGCTTGAACGCCAGGGTGTAGGAATCGAGGTCCATGTCGAATGCCGTTCCCGTTATGGCGACATCCTGGCCCTTTCCGCATATTTCCTCGCCCTCCCCCGGGTAGGTTATCCCGGCGAGCGGCGAGGGGTTGTCGATGAACGCCGTTGAGGTAGCTTGCGACTCCCTCTTCACGCGGTCCCTGGCGGTGAGGGTGAGGTTGATGGCCTCACCGGGGGAGACGGTTGTCTCAACCGTTCCAAGGGTTGAGTCCTCAAGCGGTTCCTTGCCCTCGGATATGAGGGTCTTCTCCTGGTCCATCCGCTTGGGGTCACCGGAGAGGCAGTCGGTGCGGATCGAGGCAAGGGGGCGGTCGTAGCCGTAGACGGCAAGCTCGTCTACGGTGGCCTTTGCCTCCTGTCCCAGTCCCTGGTAGAAGCCTATATGGATGTGTTTTCCCATCGAGGAGAGGATACCGGTACCGTCTCCCCGGGGTTCGGGGGAGGAAAAGCCGTTCACCGCGAGGGAGATGGTCCCTTCCTTCCAGGTGGTCCCCAGGTGGAACGGGACGCCGTTCTCTATCTGTGCTTCTCCCAGGGAAATCGAGCGTGAGAGGGGCTTTCCCTCGGGGTCGTAGGCGGTGAAGATGATGGAGCCTTCCTCTTCGGCGATCCTCAGGCAGTCGGTGGGGCTTGCCGGGTCTTCGGTCTCGGTATGGAGGAGGATGTGCGTGGAGGTGTCTCCTTCCTCCCAGTCGGGGACCACCCACATCTCGATGGTACCTTTCGAGTAGTCCACGTTGTTCTTCGCCGGGTAGGTGAGTCCCTCTCCCTGGACTATGTGGAGGCCCTGGGCGAACTTCGCCTCCCGGTAGGCGGGGTCCCCGGTTATCTCTCCCTCTTCTGAGTCCCTCTCGTTTACCGCGCTTCCGTCCAGGTGGGAAAGAAGAAGGGGGGATAAGGGCTCCGAGAAAAGCTTCCAGTGGTGGAGGTGGGCGTCGGTCACAGTCCCCGCGACATCGAAGGTCTCACCGACTACGCTTCCGCTGGGAGGGGAGGATATCAAGACTTCGGGTGGGCTGTTGTCCACACCAACCCGGACTTGGTCCTCGGCCGCGGGTCCCGATGTGGAGAAGACGGTGAGCTTGAGAAGGTAAGGCCCGTCGGGGAGGGTTCTCGTATCCCAGGTGCCGAGCGGGCCGTTCTTAACCGGTTGGTGGTACTCACCTATGAGGGTGAAGTCCCCGGGGTCATCCACAGGAGCAAAGGAGAGCGCGAAATGCGAGAAGTCCGGGCAGTCGGCGGTTCCTTCTATCTGGAGCTCTCCACAGGTAAGCTTTCCGTCTTTGGGTTTCTTGATCTTCGCCTCTGTCTTGTCCTGGCCCTTGGCGAGGGCAAGCAGGGATGCGGGTTCGCTCAAGGCTGTTTGACTAGCGCCCCCCCCGCCGGGGTTGATGCGAAAACGGATAACGGCATAGTGGTAGTTACGAGAGCCGCGATGATTAGAAAGGCAACTGTTTTCAGTAATGGGTGGTCATAGATTTGCTTTGTGGAGTATACCATTTCTGCCGCCCCCTTCACTTCAAAGTGTTCCCCAAACATAAGGGCAATTACAACAACCATGATATTCCGGTACGGCAACTTTAGTCAATATATCGTAACCAACCAGGTGTGCGCTACGAAAGCTCGTCACGACGCCATGGTGAACGGGACTGGCACCACTCAAGAAGGGCCGCAGCGGGAGAACCCGCAGGAGCGGCAGACCGTGCAGCCGCCCTCCAGTTCCATCCCCGCTCCGCACTCCGGGCATCGTATGTCACCCTCGGTGTCCTCCATCTCGATGATATCGATGCCGTTTGCCTGGAGGTACTTCTGTATTGCCCTGCCGATGGCGTCGGGGCACGAAAGTACGTTTACTCCCTCACGCTTTATTGATGACAGGCAGCGTATCCCCTTTAGTTGCCCCACTATCTCGCTTATGTCTATCCCCGAGCGCAGGCCAAGGGATATGAGGCGGCTGGTCGCCTCCGACTGGGAGGGGCAACCCCCGGCGCGACCCAGGGCGGTGAAGACCTCGCATATCCCCTCCTCGTCGGAGTTCACCGTTATGTAGAGGTTGCCGCACCCGATCTTCTCCTTGGTGGTCGTCCCCGAGGTGACCTTTTGCCGCTCCCGTGGCCTCAAGCCCCCGGCGGCCCCGTCAAGGCCCCGGTAGAGCACCTGTACGGGACGGCTGCCGTAACGGTAGATCGTCACCCCTTTGCAGCCCAGTTCGTAGGCCAGCAGGTACAGCCCCTCGATGTCCTCCACCATGGCTTCCTTCGGCATGTTCACCGTCTTGCTCACCGCGTTGTCGGTGAACTCCTGGAACGCGGCCTGCATCCTGACGTGCCACTCCGGGGAAACCTCGTGGGCGCTCACGAAGACGCGGGCCACCTCCCCGGGGATACCCTCGATGTCGCCCAGGCAACCACTTTCGGCCACCCTGGCAAGCAAGCCATCGCTGGCAAACCCGTGCCTCTCGGCCGCCTCGAGGAACTCGGGGTGGACGTAGAGCAACCTCTCGCCGTCCAGCACCCTCCTCTCGTGGGCCACCGCGAACAGCGGTTCCACACCGCTGGAGCACGACGCGATGAGGCTGATGGTGCCCGTTGGCGCTATAGTAGTGGTGGTGGCGTTCCGGACCGGCGGGCTGCCGCTTCGCGCATAGGTGCTCCGCTCGAAGTTGGGGAACGGGCCCCTCTCCGCCGCCAGCGACTCGGACGCCTCCCTGGCGACCCGGGATACGAACGACATCACCTCTCGGGCGCGGGCAAGCCCCTCATCCGAATCGTAGGGCACCCCCAGCTTGATCAGCATGTCGGCGAACCCCATAACCCCCAGGCCTATCTTGCGGTTGGCCCTGGTGGTCTCCTCTATTATCCGCAAGGGAAACCTGCTGACATCGATGACGTTGTCCAGGAAATGGACCCCCTCCCGGACCAGGAACTCCAGGCGCTCCATATCGACAGCCGGCTCACCTTCCTCTTCCCGGACCAGAAGGCCCAGGTTGATGCTTCCCAGATTGCACGATTCGAACGGAAGCAGCGGTTGCTCACCGCAGGGGTTTGTGCTCTCTATCTCGCCAAGGCCGGGGATGGTGTTGGCCTGGTTGATGCGGTCCAGGAATATGATCCCCGGCTCACCGGTGCGCCAGGCGGTGGCGGCTATCTCCCCGAACACCTCCCGGGCGTCCAGCCTTCCGGTCACCTCACCGGTGCTGGGGTTGACCAGTTCGTAAGGTCCGCCATCGGACAGGGCCTCCATGAACTTCCCGGTCATCGCCACCGAGATGTTGAAGTTGTTGAGGAGGTGATACTCCTCCTTGGCGTGAATAAAGTCGAGGATATCGGGATGTTCGACCCGCAGGACACCCATGTTGGCCCCCCGCCTCGTACCCCCTTGCTTGACCGTCTCGGTGGCGGCGTCGAATACGGTCATGAACGAAACCGGCCCGCTGGCCACCCCCCTGGTGGACATTACCATATCGTTTCTGGGCCTCAGGCGAGAGAAACTGAAGCCCGTCCCACCGCCCGACTTGTGGATCAAGGCCATCTCCTTGACCGCCTCGAAGATGCCCTCCATGCTGTCCTCGACCGGCAGCACAAAGCACGCGGAAAGCTGCCCCAGTTCACGCCCGGCGTTCATCAGGGTCGGCGAGTTGGGGAGAAACTCCAGGTTGGTGATGATCTCCAGGAAGATTTCGGAACTGCCCGAAACGCCCTCCTCGCCCCGAAACGGCCTGTCGGCTTCGGCCACCGCGGAGGCGACACGCTCAAACATCTGCCGGGGGGTCTCAACCGTACGCCCCTCGGCGTCACGGGCAAGGTAACGCTTCTCGAGCACCGTTATCGCGTTGTCCGAAAGACCTGTGGGACCGGTCAACCGTACCACTCCTCCTGTTGAATCGCCTGCCGGGCGTTGATTCCAGTCTGAGCCCGGGGTTCAAACTTAATTATAACCTTATATAGTGACAAGAAGAACGCGCGATCTGTCCAACCGTACCTCCGGCCGCCATTCTTCGGCACCCGCCGCCGATGTGTCCATTTGACGAAGTTTGTGATATAAATACGTTGATTTTGGTTGGCACTCAAAGCAAAGGAGGTTTCTGATGGCAGCGAAGCAGGACAAGGTGATCATCACCGCGGCACTGACCGGCGCGGCGACGATGAAGAACCAGAACCCCAACGTCCCCTACACCAGAGACGAGTTCGTCACCGAGGCGGTCAAATGCTACGAGAACGGCGCGTCGATAGTTCACATCCACGCCCGCGACCCGGAGAACGGAATCCCCACCGCCGACCTTGGTATCCTGGGTGGGATAGTCGAGGGCATCCGGAAAGAGTGCCCCATATGCATCAACCTCAGCACCGCCATCGGCATCGGCGCCGGTGATGACGAGAGAATATCGGTGGTGGAGGAGTTCAAGCCGGAGATGGCTTCCCTCAACACCGCCACCATGAACTTCGCGGTGGGCGACTGGAAAGAGCACACCATACTCTTCGAGCTGGTGTTCAAGAACACTTTCGGGATGCTGGTGCGTTACGCCGAGGCAATGAAGGCGGCGGGGACCAAGCCCGAGCTGGAGATCTACGACATGGGCGGGCTGTACAACGTGCTCTTCGTCCAGCCGCAAGGTATCTTCGAGGAACCGCTTCACTTCCAGTTCGTATGGGGCGTGCTGGGCGGTATGCCGTTCTCCACCCGCAACTTCGCCGGCTTCCTGGAAACTATCCCGGATAACGCGACCTGGAGCACCTGCGGGGTAGGCCCGGCGCAGTTCGCGGGCGCCATGCACGCGGCGCCTCAGGGCGGCCATATCCGCGTCGGCCTCGAGGACAACATCTGGATAAGCAAGGGCAAGCTCGCCGAGGGCTCCTGGGAGCAGGTCAAGAAGGCGGCCGAGTTAGCCAGGCTCGCGGACCGAGAGGTTGCCACCCCGGACGAGACCCGCGAGATGCTGAACCTCTCAAAGCCGTAGAGCGGGGGGTTCCAGTGTCCCGTCTCATAAGTACGGTGAAGCACCGAGAGCGTCGGTGCGCCGCTCCCGGCAAGGCGCGCGACTGAGGCGTACTCACTGAGTACGGCGCAGGGAGCGGAACGCAGCCGGAGTGGATGCAGCGGCGTTCGAATGCCATTGTATTTATAAGACGGGGCACTAGACACCAGGAAAGCCCCGCCCGGCGCGGGGTTTTCCGTCTTTCGGAGCAACCCCGCCAGGCGGCGGTTTTTATGGTTGTGTCATTGACGGCATATATTCCACCCGGAAAGGATTAACTGGTTGAGCGACATGGATATGGATGAAGCGGCCGCGATTATCCGTTCGGATCCTTTCGCCTCGTCGCTGGGAATCGAGTTCGTGCTCATCGAGAGCGGTCACGCCGTCTCCCGGATGAAGCTGACCGGCGAACACCTCAACTTCATGGGCCTGGTACACGGAGGGGCGATATTCGCTCTCGCCGACGCGACGTTCGGTGCCGCCGCCAACTCCAACGGCACCATGGCCATGGCCATACACGTCAGCATTGATTTTCTTGCTCCACCTGGGGGCACCGAGCACCTGGAAGCGGACGTGCGCGAGGACGCCAGGGCCGGGCGCGGCGGCCATTACGTCATGAAGATAACCAACGACTCCGGCGAGCTGGTGGCGGTCTGCCAGGGATGGGCTTACCATACCGCCAGGCCGCTAGTGGAGTGAGACCTGTCCCACCGCTTCAGGCCCGTGGCGGCCGGAGGCCGGCGGTAAGTTGATTGTCGCGAGGGTTGAAACCGTTCATCTCCCGCGGTCAATCGTGATATAGTGCGCAGGACGAATTCGTATGAGTCGAACTGGGGGTGAGGTGCATGTCTCTTGAAGGGAAAGTGGCCCTCGTTACGGGCGGGTCGGGAGGGCTGGGCCGGGTCCACGGCCTGGTTCTGGCGAAACTGGGGTGCGACGTGGCGCTGACCGGCAACCGTAACCTGGACAAGGCGGAGGCGGTCGCCGAAGAGATAAGGAAACTGGGACGAAACGCCATGGGGGTCAAGATGGACGTCTCCGACCCCGATGAGGTGAACCGGGAGTGGCCGCGGTTGCCGACGAGCTGGGGGCGATCGACATCCTGGTGAACAACGCGGCCTTCGGTATCGTACGCGCGACCACCATCGTCAAGATGGACAAGGCTGACTGGGACAAGGACCTCTCCATCAACCTGACCGGAGCGTTCAACACCATCAAGGCGGTGATGCCGTCGATGATAGAGAAGAAGTGGGGGCGCATCATCAACGTTTCCTCGGTAACCGGCACCATGGGGGGGTTGGGGCAGTGCTCCTACGCCGCCACCAAGGCCGGCGTCATCGGCCTCACCAAGACGATTGCGCTGGAGGGCTCCAGGTACAACATAACCTGCAACGCGGTGGTGCTGGGGGTCTTTGACGGGGGAAGCTTCTACGAGGTCGCCGAGCCGTTCCGGGAGAGGATAATCAAGCGGGTCGCGATGCGTCGGGCCGGTGATCCGGAAGAGCTGAGCAACGTGATTGGCTTCCTGGCATCCGAGGAGTCCAGCTACGTGACCGGGGACGCCATCGTGGTCGGTGGTGGCATCGACCTTTTCACGTTCTAGGGGAAGTCGCCAATCGATGAATTTTGAGGAACAGGCAAGGAGGCACGTTACATGACGTACGATCTTTCAGAGGAGCAGAAGGCCCTTCGCTCGCAAGTACAAGAGATGGCGGCCGAGAAGGTGGCCCCCCGCGCCGCCGAGATCGATCGCACCGGCGAGTACCCCTGGGATATGCAGAAACTGCTGGCCGAGAACGATTTGCTGGGCCTGGCCATCCCCGAGGAGTACGGCGGGTCCGGCGCTTCCCTCCTCTCCAACTGCATCGTGGCCGAGGAACTGGCGCGGGCCTGTGCCACCACGTCCCTGATCTTCGTGGTCCAGAAGCTGGCGGCGTACCCGATAATCATCGCCGGCTCCGATGAGACCAAGCGGAAGTACCTTCCCCCGATCGCGAAAGGTGACACGATCGCCGCGTTCTGCCTCACCGAGCGGGGAGCCGGTTCCGACGCCTCCGCCACCAAGACCATCGCCGCCGAGACCGATAACGGCTATCTCATGAACGGCGAGAAGTGCTTCATAACCAACGGGAGCATCGCCGGGGTCTTTTCCACCTTCGCCATGACCGACCCCGACAGGGGGGTCAGGGGGATCAGCACATTCGTGGTTGAGAGTGATTTTCCGGGGGTTTCAAGCGGGCACATCGAGGACAAGATGGGCCTCAGGGGCGCCCAGGTTTCCGAGGTAAACTTCGAGGACTGCCTGGTGCCCAAGGAGAACATGATGGGCGATCGTGGTTCCGGCTTCATTACCGCTATGAAGACCCTGGACAGCTCCCGGCCCCTGGTGGGGGCCCAGGCCACGGGGATCGCCCAGGGAGCACTCGACGAAGCGGTAAAATGGGCCAGGGAGAGAGAGCAGTTCGGCAGCCCGATAGGAAAGCTCCAGGGCATCCAGTTCCTGCTTGCCGACATGAAGACCAGGGTGGAGGCCGCACGGCAGCTCGTCTACCGCTCTGCCACCCTGTGCGACAACAACGACCCCGAGCTGTCCATCTTCTCGGCCATGTCCAAGCTCTTCGCCAGCGATGTGGCCATGAGCGTCACCACCGACGCGGTCCAGGTCCTGGGGGGTTACGGCTACATGAAGGACCACCCCCTGGAGCGGATGATGCGCGACGCCAAGGTGACCCAGATATACGAGGGAACCAACCAGGTCCAGCGGATAGTCGTAGCCCGAAGACTGCTGGGCAAGATGTAGTGTTCCGTCTCATAAGTACGGTGACGCACCGAGAGCGTCGGTGCGCCGCGCCGGCAAGGCGCGCGACTGAGCCGTACTCACTGAGTACGGCGCAGGGAGCGGAACGCAGCAGGAGCGGATGCAGCGGCGTTCGAATGCCATTGTATTTGTGAGACGGGACACTAGGCGCTTTCAAGGGGTGAGAAGGCCATGGAAGAGAGCAAGAAGATAGCGGAAGAAGAGGAAAAGTGGCTGCTTGGGACTGAAACCGGGAGGGAGCGCAAGGACCGGTTTGAGAGCGACGCCGGCATCGGGCTCAAGAGCCTCTACACCCCCAACGACGTAAAGGGCGTGGATTACCTCCGCGACATCGGCTTCCCCGGCCAGCCGCCGTACACCCGGGGCGTCTACCCCAACATGTACAGGGGAAGGCTGTGGACCATCCGGATGTTCTCCGGCTTCGGGACCCCGGAGGAAACCAACCAGCGCTGGAAGATGCTGCACGAAGAGGGAGAGACCGGTTTCAGCGCGGCGGTGGACTCCCTTACGTTCGCCGGTGTGGACCCGGACGATCCAATCGACTGGCTGGAGGCGGAGGTAGGCAAGGAAGGTGTGCCGCTGTACTCCATAAGGGGCATGGAGTCGCTGGTGGAAGGCCTCCCCATCGACGATATGAGCGTGGCGCTGGTGGTGGAGCCGCTGACCTCCGCGGCGGTGACCTCGATGTACTTCAACGTGGCGAGGGAGCGGGGGATCCCCATGGATCGCCTGCGGGGCACAACCCAGAACGACATCCTCACCATGACCATAGGATACGTCCCCTGGCACCCCCTTGGGCCCGACGACCTGCTCAAGCTTGCCTGCGACCTCATCGAGTACTGCACCCCCATGGGGGAGGCCCCCAAGTGGAACCCGGTAAACTTCACCTGCTACAACTACCGGGAGGGTGGCATCGACGCGGTGCAGGAGATCGCGTTCGGGCTGGCCAACGCGGTGGCCCATATAGACGAGCTGCTGTCCAGGGGCTGGAAGATAGACGACTTCGCGTTCAGGCTCGCCTTCCACCTCGCCGCCCAGAAGGACTTCTTCGAGGAGATAGCCAAGTACCGCGCCGCCCGGAGATTGTGGTACCGCCTTATGACCGAGAGGTACAAGGCCGAGGACCCGGTATCCAAGCAGTTCCGCTTCCACGTCCAGACGGCGGGAAGCTCCCTGTCCGCCCAGCAACCGATGGTGAACATCATGCGTACCGCGTACCAGGGCCTGGAGGCGGTCCTGGGTGGTTGCCAGTCCCTGCACACCAACTCCTTTGACGAGGCGGTCTGCCTTCCCACCGAGGAAGCGGTGCTGCTCGCCGTGCGCACCCAGCAGTTGATGCGCGAGGAGACCGGGGTGGCCGACGTGATAGATCCCCTGGGGGGCTCCTACTACGTCGAGGCCATGACCGGGGAGCTGGAACACAGGATATGGGAGTACTTCGAGAAGATCGAGGACGCCGGGGGCATTGTGGAGGCGCTGAAGAGCGGCTGGTTGTACAAGGAGATGAACAAGGCGTTCGACAGGAGAAGGAAAGCGGTCGAATCGGGTGAGGAGAAGGTTATCGGGGTTAACTGCTACACGATGGAGGAAGAGGAGCCCCATCCTCCCTTCAGGACCAACCCGGAGGCGGCCCGGATAGAGATCGAACGGCTCGAGAAGTTGCGGGCCGAAAGGGACAGCGCCAGGGTCAACAAGCTGCTGGACGGGCTCAAGAAGGTCTGCGAGACCCGCGAGAACGTGATGCCTGTCATGATGGACCTGACCCGGGAGGGCGCCACCATCGGCGAGATAACCAACACGTTCCGCGACATGTGGGGGCTCTGGGACGTCCCCATGATGGGATAAGTGCCACGCCCACGCCGAAGATCCGGCTACACGCGTTCCAGGGGGGGTCGAGGTGGAAAAAAGAAGAATAAGGGTGCTTCTGTTCAAGCCGGGTATCGACGGCCACTGGCGGGGGATACTGACCATCTCCCGCGCCCTGACCGAGGCGGGAATGGAGGTCATCTTCGAGGGGTTCGAAACGGTGGATACCATCGTTGAGGCGGCGCTGCAGGAAGACGTGGACGTTATCGGTTACAGCGTCCACTCCGGGGCGCATTACGAGTGGAACAGGCAGCTCAACCAGACCCTGAAAGACAAGGGCGTTCGTGACGACTTCCTGGTGATCATCGGCGGAGCAATCCCCCACTTCGACCATGAGGATCTCCAGGCGGACGGGGCCGACGCCGTGTTCAGCCCCGGCACCGACACCCGCGACGTGGTGCGTTTCATCGAGGAGAACGTGGACCGCTAGCAGTTCATGTGCTTCGCGACAACCTTGATCATCTGCGCCTATTTCATTGTCGCCTGTCGACCGTTTCTACGTCGCCATTATTGTTGCTATAATTATCTACATATGCTACCATTGCGCCAAAAGGAGGTAAAATGTCCGAAACAGCCACAGTGCGAATTCCCAAGTCAACCAAAAAGGAACTTGAAGAAACCGCGAAAGAGCTTGGAATCCCACAGTCTAAGGTCGTATCGATCGCCCTAAGAGAACTGCGTAGGAAAGAGTTCTTCAAGCGACTCGCGGAAGACGCCAGGAATCTCCGCGCCGACCCCGTTGCCTCAAAGGAGTATGACGAGGAGTTCAAGGCTTGGGACGTGACCCTCTCCGACGGCATGGAGGGATATTGATTAACAGAGGTCAGGTTTGGCACGTTTCCTTTGACGAGAAAACCGTCGGCAGGGAACAGGCGGGAACCAGACCAGCCCTTGTCCTGTCCAGCAGCGACTTCAACAGCAACGATTTGGGTTTGGTGGTGGTAATTCCCATTACCACAGCCGTACGGGCTTTTACTTCCCACGTTCCCATCAAGCAACCCGAAGGCGGGTTGAGGTACGACAGTTCCATTATGTGTGAACAGGTTAAAAGCGTTTCCAATGAACGCCTCAAGAAACTACTGGGTACTGTCAGTAGAGTTACTATGAGCAGGGTCGAGGTGATTATTAGTAATATACTTGAGTTGCCTTTCTAAGTGCCCCGTTCCATAAATACGGTGTCGTATCGAGAGCGCCGAGGCGCCGCTCATGCAAGGCGCGCGACCGAGCTGTACTCCGTGAGTACCGCGACGGAGCGGAACGCGGCAGGTGCTGATGCATCGACGTTCGAATGCAAGCGTATTTATGGAATGGGGTACTAAGTGCCTCGCTCCATGAGTACGGCTACGTACCGGTTCAAGTCCCCTTTCGGCGGCCGGCCATCAGCTGGCTGTGGGCCTGAAAGCCAGGGATACCACCTCTTCATCACCTTCGCCCCGGTGCAGGAACTCGACCTCGAGAGGGGTTCCCACCTTGATGGACTCGGGATCGCCGGCATCCACTCCCTCGATTCGGGCCACTACCCTCGGTCCCTCCTCCAGCTCCACCACACCGGTGCAGTAGGGGTTCTTTCTGTCGAAGCCCTGCTGGACCATGAAAGGCGGACCGATAAAGATGCAGGTGAAGGCGGCCAGCTTTCCATTCCCTTCCATCTGGTGCCACTCCATGTCACTGCCGTGGCATTTAATGCAGAAATGGCGAGGAGGTACGTATAGCTCTTCGCATTTCTTGCACTCCGAGCCCATCAGCTTCTCTTCATCAATAAACTTGTAATACGAGATGTCACTCAAAGGCCGCTCTTCCATCGCCTTATCTCCTTTCCAGAATGGTGAACGTGCAGGTACCGCCGGTGCCACCCAGGTTCTGGGCACCCCCGACGTGGAGGTCCCTTCCGGGGATCTGCCTCTTTCCCGCATCTCCCCTCAACTGCTTCCATACCTCGATCAACTGGGACACCCCCGTCGCTCCAACCGGATGACCCTTGCACTTGAGCCCTCCCGAGGTGTTGATCGGCATGGGTCCGTCCAGCTTCGTCGCCCCATCGGCCACCGCTTCGAACGCTTCCCCCGGACCGAAGAACCCGAGGTCCTCGGTGTGGATAAGCTCCGCGATGCTGAAGCAATCGTGGACCTCTGAGAACTGGATGTCCTTTGGCTCCAGTCCGGACATCCCATAGGCCTCGGCCGCCGCCTGCTTGTTCGCCTCGAATGAGGTCAGGCTGGGCGCGGCGTGCAGGCCCCTGCCGCTTCCCTGCCCCATCCCCGCCAGGTATACCGGTTTGTCGGTGAACTCCCCCGCCATGTCCTCGGCTACCAGCAACATGCAGCTTGCTCCATCGCTTATCGGGCAACAGTCATACAGGCACATGGGCCATGCGACCGGCGGGTTGAACCTGGAATCCCTCAGCGCATCCTTCTCGTCGCTCCAACTTGGAACGGGCCGCCCCTTCTCCTCGGCACGTTTTATCTTGGCCTGCATTATCTCCGCTATCGTCTGGTTGAACTGGGCCTTGGGGTTAAGGGGCGCGTTGTTGTGGCTCTTGATGGTGACGTTCATCAGGGCTTCCCGCGACGCCCCGTACTTATCGAAGTACGCTGTCGCCAGGGCCCCGAACACGCCGGGAAACGTGAACGCCGCGGCCCCCTCGTAAGGGGAGGTGGCCAGCGCCAGGCCTTCGGTGACCTCCACGGTGGTGCACTTGGACATCTCCTCCACGCCACCGACCAGGACCACGTCGTAGAGCCCGGAGGCTATAGACATGACGCCGTCTCTGAAGGCAAGCGTGCTTGCCGCGCATGCGCCTTCCGTCCTGGTCGACGCTATTGGCGCCATGCCCAGCAGGTCGGATATTATCGGTCCCCAGTGGGACTGGTGTACAAAGAAATCGTTCGAGAAGTTGCCTATCCACATCGCCTCGATGCGTTCGGGATCAAACCCCTTGTCCACCGAGGACAGCAACTCCTTGAACGCTTCGGCAAACAGGTCTTTCGAGTCCTTGTCCGCGAACATGCCAAACTTCGACATCCCCGCCCCGACTATGGCGACCCCTCTTCCCAGCTTTCTCTTCTCCGGCATCTTGACCTCCTTAAGACGTAAAGGGTTAAGCCTATCAACAGCCAATTTACTATATTATGTCCTGGGGGCCGGTGGCGCAACCTCCATCGTCCTCTCGAAAATCAAGTTGTAGGGCTTTTCTCAACGCATATATATCTATAGAATATGGACAGGGCCAGATCAGAGCAATCACGCTCAGCTATGCTCCTGGCAGTTCGAAGGGAAGTCGAATGACCGATATCAAGAGGGTAATACTGGAGAATAGAGGTGAAAGGGTCGAGCTTCTTTCGAGAACTCCCGAGAGCACCTCTGACCTTCAGGAGATAAAAGACCTGATAAGGAGTGAGTACCAGCGTAGAGGGTACATACCTCAAGATATCGTTTCCTTTGAAGACCAATATGACGAAACAAGCGTCTATTTCGGAACTTACGCAAACGGCGATCTGTTGGCGGCAGCCAGGATCATCGATTCCGAAGAGTTGCCGACCGGTTCCGTCTACTATGAATTCCCTCTTCCCAAACCCCTTGAAGTCTGCTCCAAAGAGCAACTCCGAGAGGTCAGCAGGCTGACCGCTATCGTAGAGCCAGGCAGGAATCCTCTCCCGAAGCACGTCGTATCCTCGACCATGATCTCTTCACTGATCGACTTCGGTTTCAAGGAGAATCACTGCGGTGGCATCAGCACTATCAAAGTATGGTTCTTGAGGCTTTTTCAAAGACTGAACCTGCCGGCTCTCCATGAAATACCGAATGCAGAGCTGATCTACCCGCGTGATGCTGTCCTGTCAGATTTCTTCTACGACGAAAATAACCCCGCGGTGCCCGTCTACTACCTGCACGATGAGGCCAAGGCCATCTTTGACGGCGTTTTCCATAACATCTTTCGTATCGACAAGACCTTGCTGGACGAGCCGCTACGGCTGGTCTCTCACGGGGTATTGCTCTAAGCCATTACGGATTACACCCCAGAACACCCCGCAAACGGAGATCAAATGGGGCCGAGATATGCCAGCCGGTTTTCGCTCAAGTGTCCCGTCTCACAAGTACGGTGACGCACCGAGAGCGTCGATGCGCCGCGCCGGCAAGGCGCGTGACTGAGACGTACTCCTGTAGTACGTCGAGGGAGCGGAACGCAGCCGGAGCGGATGCAGCGGCGTTCGAATGCCATTGTATTTGTGAGACGGGGCACTATGAGAGCAACTCTTCCGCGTGGCGCAAGAGTTCATCAGGCTTCACCGGCTTCTCTATATAGTCCTCCGCTTGCAGGTCAAACCCTCTGCTGCGTGGGATCTGTGTTTCCTTCGACATACGGGTTCCGAAGCTTGTCAGCATTATAACCGGTATATCTGAGAACTCGGGGTCATTCTTCAACTGCTCGGCAGCACTAAATCCGTCTTCAGTGGGCATGATGACATCGAGTATTATGAGATCGGGCCTCTCCGACTTAACCTTTTCGATTCCCTCATCACCGTCGTAGGCTACAATTACCTCGTATTTCTCTTCGAGAACCGCCCTGGTGGATTCAACGAAATCACGATCATCATCAACAAGCAAGACCTTCTTCATTTCGCCCTCCTAACATTCGAATGGACCCACGACATAGACGGCTTGATTATACCTCAATTCCTCTTCGCTCCAGCAATATCTTCACACGATCAAGAACCACATCCGGGTCAATTGGTTTTTCTATGTAGTCATCTACGCCCAGGCGAAGACCTGTTTCCAGCTCGTAGCGCCTCTGGCTCACCTCTTCTCTCACCGAGGTGAGTATGAGAATCGGCATTTCCTTCCACTTGGACCAACGGGGGTCCTGCAGTTGTTTGCATACCGCGAACCCGTCCATAACCGGCATGAGCAGATCCAGAATCATAAGATCCGGGCTTTCACTCTTGATGGCCTCAAGCCCCTTGGTCCCGTCATTCGCGGTTATCACTTTATACCCTTCCGACTCCAGCAGGTCTTCGAGCACATCCCTTATGTCTGGATCATCATCCACTACCAGGATCTTGGCAC
>Ga0180015_1000257_pt1 | contig 15779 bp, 11 predicted proteins | sample KR13_S2_MetaG_FD_116508 | JGI IMG/M metagenome (GOLD analysis project Ga0180015, IMG submission 116508) | Groundwater microbial communities from the Olkiluoto Island deep subsurface site, Finland - KR13_S2_MetaG | ecosystem: Environmental > Aquatic > Deep subsurface > Groundwater | place...
AAAAAGGTGATAATAAAGCGAGGCTGTGCTGGTGCGAAAGTAAGAGGACAAGCGAAAAAAGATGTATTTTTTTCATGGAGAGGTGTTTTTTCTCTTGACAGGCCCTTTAATGGGTGACCCCATACTACTTTTACGCGGGTTCCTAAAAAGCGCTTTCAATGAAACTATCGCATTCCGGTTTGTAACGATCAACCTGAGGCGCCACCGGAACATAACCGATATCAGGTAGCCTTCTCATATCCCGTTTGGTCGTATCAAAGTCCAAAAGAGCCCGTCTATATGCAGGCGCTTTGTCTGAAACCATTTTCCCTATGCAATACCTGATCTTCCACAATACCATCGAATTTACTTTCTCGAACCTGACCGTGCCGGCATCTGCCTCATAAGAGTTGTAAATGCTTCCTTCCAGGTCGGTCATCTTGCTCAGCCACCCAACAACAGAATACCTTGGGAGCCTGAACACGTCGCATAAAAGAGAGAGGTATTCCACATCCTGCTGTCCTCGCGTGAATGCCTTAAGGCGAACAGAGGGCTTCGGTCCACTGGAGTGTGGATAAAAGAGCGCGGTCTGTTCAGCTATCTTCCAGCAGTTCTTACCACCAATTGTTTGCCATGGCAAGACTCCAATAGCACCCTTAGACCAGGCTGAAAGGCACCAGACTGTCGGTTGTGTATTTGGCATCTCGATTCTATTAGCAGTACCATATTCCGCAAAATTAGATTTTCCCCACAAGATCTGTTCGTCGTGCTTCATCCTGGTCTTTTGGGGATTGTTTCCGCCCAGGTATTCCACGTCCATGACACCACATAACATATTTCGCCCATACTGACTAAAGGAAATATCACCGCGATACCACATTTTGGCATCCCCTTTCACCGGATCAACCGCTGAATGCCACAAAATTCCATACCATCTAAGCGCCCAGAAATCCTGTGTGTTCATGGGTTCATCAAAAATCCACGGCGCAGAACTTTTCTTGAACTTCTTGCGATAATACACTTTATTGTTAAGATAAAACTGGAAAATAGTATCATGCCAGCTTTTTTCTTCACAATGTCTGGCAAAGGCAGAAAACGACTTTTTCAGATCATTCTGGTATTTGGTGGTAAAAGCCTCGTCTGCCCAGTAGGACGGAGTGTAGTTTTCAAAAATATTAACCGGCCAGTTTTCATTTAATGGGAGATAGAAGACATCAACCGGTTCATGCTTTCGCGGCATATCTTTGAATGCTGAACCCTCTAATAACGGCCCAACCTTTTCATCCCACTCGGACCAATCGAAATCCTTGCCCTTCCACTCCGGCGCAAAGGAAGGTATGCCATGCCACCCGTAAGGAAGCCAGTTAATGCAGGTTCGGTGTTCGTGAGCCACTCGATAGTAGTCATATCCTCTTCCAGGAAAAACGGTCGCATAAGCATTCATTTCCGGAACAAAAGAGAGTTTGTTAGGCAAAGTGAAGTTCCAGACAGTAAGATCCACATCCAGCTCAAGATTTTCATTACCCACCGAAATGGTCACCTTTCCCTTCTTTTTGCCTGGAGATTCTTCGTGGGGAATATACATCTCGCATATCAGAGAAAGGTTTGTCTGATTGGGGACACGCACCTGGCCTGTTGTTGATGGAATAGAACACGTACCGGTCAAGGGAATGAGTGGGTCGGGAAGTACTGTGATCACTTTGCCCTTGTCATTTACTATATTGACATGAACGAATTGGGAAATCTTGGGTTTGAGGTTTCGGTTTCTGTCAAAGGTATAACGGACTGCAATATTGCGGGCGTGGCCATCCAGATTTAGCTGGAAGGCTACCGTTTCGTTTCGTGCTGATTGCAGGCGAATCAATTTTTTTCTCGCAGAATAGATGTGGTTTCCGCCCTTGTAACCCTCCTCATGACCAGGAATCATTCTTCCGGTCTGAGGATCGATTTTGTCCAGCAGATCCACAACGGCCACCTTCAAACCACCAACCATTGGAAGATTTGTGCTTGGAGGGAAAGGCTTGATATCGGCCAGCGGGATATCGATTACCGGCAGGTTTGAAGACAGCTTGATCGTCCTGGTAAAAGGTTGGCCAACATTTCCAGCGCTGTCCACGGGTTTGATAGTAAGAGTGATCGACTCCCCCGGATTAAACGGCAGATCCTGAATATGCATTCTGACCTCCTCACCAGGATTGCCAGCCATAGGAATCAGGTATCGTGGCATGAAAATTTCCTGAGCACCTTTTCTGTAGCTGACCTGGAAACCAAGGGTTTTACCACCGCCGGAATCTCTGGGAGTATCCCATCGAACCAGTGCCTCTCCAGCCGGAAACTGATCAATATCAACCCTGATGGATTTAACCGGCTCAGGCGGAATAGAATCTGTTCCCTGAACCCAGACCTCCAGCCATGGCGCACTTTTCCCACTTTCCTTGCTGTAACAAAACCGGTTCGGAAAATATGTGTATTGAAATTCCCCTTTTTTAAAAGACCAAATGCTGCCGACCTCGTCATAAATACAAAAGCCATAACTAAGACCGGCCACGCGGGCAGCAACCACATCAGGATCAACAGCACATGTCTGCCACTCACCACGATCAGGCATAGAGCATTCTGCGAATTTCCATAAAGTGTGACCGCGACCAAACATTATGTCCATCAGGGTACTGCCCGAATACGCCCAATCCCGCTTTTGATATTCAGCCTGAATAAAACATGAACTACCTGTCTGAGGTCTGTAACTTTTTGATGTACCTTCTACCCATTGACTTGCTATCGAAGATACACCGAGACGTGCAAAAGGCGCTTTTTGTGGTGATGCTGAAAGTATGTGTAGCAACGCACCAGTCACAATCTTGCCTTTTAAGGGTGACGGATCGATATCAAAAAGACTGTACTCCTGCTGGCCTTTAACCTTAAGCTGTTTTTCGCCGCCATTGCTCCCAATTTTTTCCTCACCCACAGAGGAAATCCAGGTATCCCGTGTGACAGGACATTTAATATTTTGTCCTGCCGGCGGCCAGAATGGTTTCGGAGCCGCTGTTGGATCTCCGTGATAAGGTGCCAAGGTATTGCCGGATCCGCTGTCAGAGCCAAGAAGGAATAAAAAAAGTAAACCCCAAATCAGAGTTCGCTTTAATCTTGCCAATTCTGCCACCCTCTTCCATGCTCCATGCTCTCTGCTCTATGCCCTCCGCGCTATGATGCTCTACGCACTCCGCCCTTCCCACCTTCCCAACCTCGCATCTTCTTCCCCTCCGCTCTCTGCTCCATGCGCCATGCGCCATGCTCTTTGCGCCACGCTATCTCTTGTTAGTTGTCTACAAAGCTCCTGAACCAGAGCTCCAGCCCCACGATAGTTCCCAGTAAATGACCGTAATCTTTTCTTCCTGAAATATGCGTGTCAAACACAGATTTCAGGTAATCCACATTATATATGTTTCGATCTCCCGTCTGCTCGCTGAAAATGATTTTCTGGCTGCTTTCGCTAAATGCTTTTCTATGCCACTTTTGAAATTCAGTATAATGCCTAAATCCTTTCACGCTGAGTCGTTTCATGAGAGAGTTGAACTTGTCGGTGATAAACAACCGGACAAGCCCTGCGTCCAGAGGCGCTCCAGTGTTTGAGTTGGGTATTTTCACCAGACCCGGCATACATCTCTTTATGAGCTTGAAATGAATCTCTCCCTCATTTCTTTCGCTCACCGGAAGAGATAGAAGGCTTTTTATATAAACCTCATCAACATAAGGCGTCCTGATCTCGACTTGGGTCCTGAAGATCTCCAAAGAAGCGACCACCTGTCGTCTGATATGTTCATTGATATAGTAATAGATACAGACATCTGCCGGCGCCAGAACCCCACTGACCTTACCGCAGGATTCCTGGAGGGATTGTTCAGGAACTTCCTTCACCAGCTCGCGAAAGGAAGGCGTGAACAGTTTGCCTGGGTCAGTATCTTTCATGACCAGATTTGTGATATTGAAAATATAGGCCAGTATTTCGCGACTACTGGAACAGGAATGGACCTGTGGGGTCACCATAACAGGATAGGCCAGGGCAGCCTTGGCAATCTCTCCGCCATGTCCCCTCAGAAGTATTTTAAAAGGTGCTTTCTTGAAATACTCAAGCGCCAACATTTCGGTCGACTCATGGGGGTGATACATGCCATCACTTAACCGGATCATGTTCATGGCCATGTTTTCGAAACCATGAAGATAGCCTTGGTCCAGCTCAATGAACTCATGGTTGGTTTTGGCCACCCGGGCCATCCTCTCAGCCAGTCTTTGATCAGCGCAACCGCCTATGCCCAGTGTATACGTGCGAATGCCTTCTGCATCCTTCCCGAGCCCAGCCAAAATTCCCCGTGAATCAAGCCCTCCGGAAAGCGAGAGGCCGAGAATTTCTTTATTTGTGCTTCGTTTCTTGATCGATTTAACCAGGAGTAAAACCGCGTCTTCAGCAGAGGCCTGCGAACTGTAGGCTCCCTTTTCAACGAAAAGCTTGTCAAGATGCCAGTATTTTTTGACAGCAACCTTACAATCTCGCAAGTCACAAGTAAGAACTGATCCAGGTGCGAGAAGTTCTATGTCTTTAAAAAGTGTCTTTTGACCGAGGATCTGACCATAGTGAAGAAAGTCCGCAAAACTGCGATAATCGGGGGCCTTTCCGACATCTTCATCCCCCAACAAGGTCTTGACTTCAGCCGCAAAAATAATTCCATCAGGCAAAACCGAATAATAAAGAGGCTGAAGGCCGAATTTGTCGCTGAATAGTTTAATCTGTTCAGAACGCTTGTCATAAATGGCAAAGTGAAAAATTCCGTTCAACTCTGAAGCACACTTATCCCCCTTTTCAATGTACTGATTAAGAGCATATTCAGGGTCGGTTGATGCTCCCTTGTTTCCATATAACTCGCCGTGGAAAACGATCCAGCAGTTCCCTTCCCGATCTTTCAGGGGCTGATCAACGGGGCTCAATATGCCAAGGCTCACGCGCCCAAAACATAACCCTGTTTCCGCATCTATATATTTATCCACCCTAAACCGATTCTCATCATTCATTGACGATATCATATCGGCCATTAGCTGGTTCAAATCTATTTGCTCTTTTTTAAAGGTGCCAAATATTCCCGGCATAGTAAATCCTCCGGATTTACGCAGAGCGCAAAGTGTATTTGTGGATTAGTTCTTAGGCAAAACCATAATACCCGTGGCCATCCGTGTTAATCCGTGGTTAAAATCTCGCTCCCTTCAGCTATGAGCTATCAGCCAATACTTCCCGATACAGCTCCGTATACTCTTCCGCCATTCGTTTAGCAGAAAAATGTTCTAAAATATGTTGTCTCCCATTCTTAGCCAATCCCTTCGCAAACGCTTCATCAAACAAAATCCTCTCCCAACACTGCTTCAACCCTTCGACATCCCCGAATTCGGCCATCAACCCTGTTTCTTCAGGAATAATCAGCTTGTCCACACCGGGAATATTAAATGCGGCTACCGGTGTTCCCATAGCCATGGCTTCCATCATACATCTGGGAATACCTTCAAGCGAAGAGGTCATGCAGAAGAGATCCATTTCCTTTATAATTCTCAGACGGTCTTTTCTGTACCCTAAAAATTCTATTTTATCACCCGATGCCAGCATCATGGCCCTTTTTTCGAGTTCTTTTCGCATTGGGCCGTCACCAACAAGGAACAGGCGTATGTCTTTGTGTTTCTTATACAAAAGATCAAATGTATCGAGCATATTCCCAATATTTTTTCTGTGAGCAATCTGTCCGACATATCCGATTTTTTTTTTCTTCAGAATGGGGAAATAATAATGGCAGGTTTTCACTCTTTTCAGCTTCAACCTCTGTCAGGTCAACGCCGTTGACAATCAGCCTGATCTTGTCCGGCCTGACTTTATGACCCAAAATATCGGAGTACAAATCTTCAGACAACGGTGCCACACAATCAAAATATTTAAACGCGATGCAGCCAAGCCTGATGAACATCTGGAGTTTAAAATCTTTTGCATTCTCAAAACCATGGGGGGTTGCCACGGTCTTAATACCAGACATTCCGGCAGCGATTATTCCAATGATATCAGACTTATAACCGTGTGTATGAATAATATCTACATTATTTCGTTTAATAAGCTTGCAGAGCTTTACAACAGCCATCGGATCAAACCGGCTATTTATTTTAATCTGATGGGCGGTAAGGCCTAATCCCTGAAACCTGTTGTAAATTTCGATATTCTGTTCATCGGATTCTCTGGTTATTGCCAAATGGCAATTGACTTTTGCCTGGTCCAAATTCTTGGCCAAAGCCAGAATCCACATCTCAGCGCCATAAAAACCGGACGAACAGATAAACTGAAGAATATTCATTTTTCAAGTCTTTTCATCCAGGAAACCGTTGAGAAAACAATGATCTGAAGTTCATAGTTATATGAGGCATTATTTGGACTCACCAGCACACACCCTGGTATTCTCCAGCTATTTTTTCCTTGTTAATTTTTCCTACAAGATCCAGAACAAATTGATCTTTTCTACACAACAAATACAGTCTTTCAATAAAAAGATCATGGGATTGACCAACAATTATCACTTCTGCTTCATCGATAAGTTTTTCATAATCGTCACTCATTAATGAAGCTATATGAGGTATCGCTGTTTCAATATATCTACGGTTTGCGCCAATCAAGCGTGAAAGGTTTACATGCGGATCAAATATTTTTAATTTAAGTCCCTTGCCGATAAACCTCTCAGCTATTGCAACCAATGGGCTTTCGCGCAAATCATCGGTTCCGCTTTTAAAACTAAGCCCGACCAGCAAAACGGACTTTTTCCCCATTAACAACACTGTATTTATAGCGTGTTCAATATGAACAATGTTGCTGTTTATAATATGCGAAATCACAGGCACTTGTATGTCATGCGTTTTAGACAGATATAGCAGCCCTTTCAAATCCTTGGGCAGACACGATCCACCAAAGGCAAATCCTGGTTTCATGTAGGCAGGTGAAATATTAAGTTGCGTATCCTGGCAGACAATATCCATTACTTCGTGTGAGTTAACAGAAAGGCTTTGACAAATCCTTCCGATCTCATTGGCGAAGGTAATTTTAAGGGCATGAAAAACATTGCAACAGTATTTAACCATTTCCGCGTTACGTATTGAAGTCTCAATAATATCACAGGGGAGTTTTTTAAAGAGGTCGCAAACTATTGAAATGGATTTTTTCGAGTCACCGCCAATAATTGTGAAAGGCGGATTATCATAATCTTTTATTGACGTGCCTTCACGTAAAAATTCCGGCTGAAAACATAAGCCAAAATTTTCGCCTGTTTTTTTAAAAGATTTTTCTTCAATAATTGGCTTCATCACTTCTTCAACTGTACCTGGAGTAACCGTAGAACGCACAGTAATAACATGAAATTCACTCTTGTTTTTCAAGGCGCTTCCAATTTTTTCAGCAACCCGTTTTATTGCGGTCAAGTCCTGGCTGCCATTTGGCAGGGATGGTGTTCCAACACATATGAACGAAATATCTGAATTTAAAATCGCATATTCTGTGTCATCAACTACTTTTACCAGATCCGTATTCATGACACTTTCAATCAGATCCTGCATGCCTTCTTCAAGTACAGGAGACTTTTTATCACGAAGAAGCTTCAATTTGTAAGCATCAATATCCACACCAATCACATTATGCCCGTCACGTGCCATGCACCCGAGAAGCACAGTGCCAACATATCCAAGTCCAAAAACACTGATAGTCTTTTTCATAAAAATCTTCCTTGTTTTTATGCCTCAATAGTACCGGTAAAAAAATTATGGATGTCCACCATAATTTTCCAAACAATCTTCAATAATTATATCAAGCTGTTCCATCGATTTTCTCCAATTATGATGCGACAACATCCGGGCACGCCCATTTATAGAATATTTTTTCCGTTCCTCATTATCAGACAGAAGCCTGACAACTGCATCTGCAAATTCTTCATGAGAAGATGCAACAAGAAAATGTTTCCCATGTGCTGCATCAACACCATCGGCAGCAGTTTTAGTAGTAACTACCGGCACGCCCATTGCCATTGACTCAAGAATCTTGTTCTGGGTCCCTCTTGCAATATTTAAAGGGGCAATATTTACAGCGCTTTTTTGAACATACGGTCTGACATCCGGCACAGATCCTGTAACCGTTACGCCCTGTATTCTGCATAATTTCCGCACAGACACAGGAGGATTCGCGCCAACAATAATCAGTTTTACATCAGGACGTTTCGTCTTTATCAAGGGCAAAGTATTTCTACAAAAATCAAACATGCATTCCTGATTGGGATAATAATCCATTCGCCCGATAAAACTCATGGTATCAGGCTCAAATGGAATATCTGAAGGCTTAAAAAACTCATTGTCAACACCATTGGGAAACCAGCCTGTATCGTATGAAACACCATAGCTTTGAAGTGTTTTCAGCTCCTGCAAGGTAGTGCATGTGCAATAATCAAACTTTCCGGCAAGCTCCTCTTCTGCGGCCCTGAGCCTTTTTCCCTCAGACTTATAGATCAGACTTAATGGAAATTTTTTATATTTTCCATAAATCGTCCATTTCTGGGAATCCATGTCGCCAAAATCGAGTATTTTCGGTATCCCGGATACATCTTGGACATATTGTGCAACTGAAGAACAATGTACAAATATCAAATCAAATTTTACATCAGCCAACTCTTTCTTAATCCGTTTAAATAATTTTTTGGAATAAAAATATCCCATGGAAAAGGGAATACGAGTTGGAACTCTCAGTAAAACATTTGCATAAGCTGCAGTTTTATTGATTATCTCAAGAAAATAACTTTTACAGTAATCAGCAAGACCGGAACCTGTCGCAGCCTCCTGCTTTGAACTGGCAATTGACACCACAAAAACTTCATGTTTTTCAGCAAGATGTTTGATAATGTTAAACGGTCGAATTTTTCCACCTCTTTTTGGTGGAAATGGAAATCGATGGCATAGAAATAAAATTTTCATATGGATATCGCTATATCTATTTTCGCTTTCCTATTACTTTCGCCGGATTCCCTGCAACTATAGAATAATCGTTCACATTCTTAGTTACAACAGAACCAGCGCCGACAATACATTTTTTGCCTACATTAGCCATAACCAGTGCACAATTTCCTATCCAGGTATTCTCGCCGATGACTATCTTTTCAAAAACTCCACCCTGTTCCTGAATCGGAGTCTCAAGGTCTTCAAAATTGTGTTGCCTTTTTCCGCTCATGATATGAACATTGCTGCCTATAGTACAATAATCTTCGATCCTGCATTTCCCGATGTTGCAATGAGGGCCGATATAGACTCCCTTACCTATTTCTGTATCAACCTGCGAGAATATAGTTCCAAATAAAATCGCACAGTCTTTATTGCATCGGGTCATAGATAAGCGGTAAAAATTTTTCCTCAAGTAGTTTCCTAAAGCCCCAGGGAGGAGGCTCAGAAATTGCGAAAACCCCCAAAGTGAACTATCCTTATTCCCCAATGCTCCCAACATACTATAAACAACGAACAACGGGAATGCAATGACGAGACAAATTGCGTTGGCAATTGTCTTTACTATATTCTTCAAGCGCCTTTCCTTTTTCTCAATACACTATGTGCTTCGCTCCTTGCGCCATGTGTGTCAGTCTCAGCTATGAGCTATCAGCTTTAGAGTACGCTATGCGCCGCTCTCTTTGCGCTATGCCCCAAAATATCCGTGACAATCCGTGTCCCTCTGACTTATGCTTCCTGATCAACCATTATCTCCACAAAACTCGGTATCCCACTAACTCCGAATTTGTTAACTGACCTGACATACAATTTGTTTCTTCCTGAGTGCAATTCCCACTTGTACAATGGAGATGTTGAGATGACATTGTCTGAATCATCCACTGTTATTTCAAAATGTTTGAAATTGGGGGTGAATGTTTTGAATACTAACTCCAATACGTTTTTTGACTTGCCGCTCGTTTTAACCAATATCTCAGTCTGATTAAGCGTCCAGTAAAAATCATCAATATTATCCGTCTTTTGCATAAAATTGAAAGAGGGCTGCAAATTCTTATCAACCCAGAACAATGATGATCTGTCAGTTCTTTTGGGATGCCCCCTAAAGTAATGATTCGTGATCCAATCATTTCTCATATCGGCAATCTTAATATAGCTGTGGTATTGAATCATTTCCTCAATATCAATTTGCTTCTCGTACTCAAAATCACCTGATTCTTGTACTCCCCGGATTACTTTGACGCTGGATGGCCCTTTTGTGTATCTTTTATTATGTACCTCAAGCATATTAAGTGGAATGCCGTCCGCTTCATAATGGAGGTTTAAATCCACATCCATTGTGACCCATTTCCCAAACTGGTTCGACCACACCTCAGTCATTCCGTGACCAGCGCCATGTGGCCCATGTGATATCTGAACAATCCTCGCCTGATGGCCAATACTCAGCAAAAGTTGAGCATAAAGCCGAGGGAACAATGAACATGGATTGTAATAGCCGGGTTCCCATGCTTTGCCTTCTAAATTTCTAACCTTGTTCGTAAGGATTTCTAATGCGTTGAAATCTTGCGTGACCGGTTGATAATCTGATCGTTTGAACTGACTTCTTGTCCAGTTTCTTAATAAAATCAGTTTTTCAAACTCATTCCCGGCAGGCGCAACGACCTCATTGAGCATAAACTTCGTCCTGACTTCATGGAGGATTGGTTCATCGTAAGGCTGATAAGAGAATGTAAATGACGATTTAATAATTTTCTCGTTATCGATCTTTATTATTCTTATCCCGCATTGGCCGTGTAATCTAAGAGCTTCAAAATAGTCTTCGATACGCAGACAATCTTTGTTTCCTACATCAACTGCCTCATCACCAGGACCCGCCGTGGCGACTTTCGCTGAAACAGGATCATAAGCAAGAGTGAAATAACGGATCAACGACAGAGTCCCCTGCCTCATCATAGCCTTTGCGACATAATAGGCCGAGACATCGTATTTAGATGCTATACCGCTGCAAAAGACACAAAAGATAGAGAAGCATAAAGCAGCTACTATGAATAATCGCTTTAAGCCCCAAATCCAGTTTCCTTTCCGTTCCATTATCGGTCTACTTTCTTATTATAGTCAGGCTCAAAAATTAATCATTGATTTGCATGGCATGATATTAATAATTTACGTCACATATCCGTCAACCACATTTTGGTAGAAAAAAGCATACCTTTGTCCTAATGTATTCCAAGACCTTTCAAACGGATGTTGCGTCAAATACTTTTTAAAGCCGTATTTATCAGGATCGTTAAAATAATCACATATAAAATCAACCCATTTTTTTTCATTAAGTTCGCTGAATATTTTTCCATTTGATTCATTAACGATATCCAGTCCTCCTGCAGTGGGTGTTGTTAATACAGGCAGACCAAAATAGAGGCTTTCCAACAAGACCATTCCAACAATTTCATTATTGCTGGGCAGAACAAATAAATCTGCATCGCTATAAAGGCTTGAAAGTTCTGTCTGCGCTAACCTGCCCAGAAAAAATACTTTTTTTGTTAAATTTAATTCCTCAACTTTTTTTTTACATTTTTTTTCATCCGGCCCGGTACCGGCAATTAATAGGTTTACAGGTTCACCCATTTTTTCTAATAAATAAATTATATTTATCAGAAAATCCACATTTCTTCGTGGCTCTATAATGCCCACATATAATAATAAACGATCAGATGGTTTCAAACATAGTTTTGACTTCCAGTATGCTTTTACTGAAGGCTTGAATTTTTCTATATCAAGTCCAATTGGAATGGTTTCAATATTATTAAATCCTTTCCGTTCAAGAAATTCCTTTGCCTTATCAGTTTTAGTAATGCAGCCGGAGATATTCCTGCGCATGTATTTACCTAAAGTTAAATGAAACACCCTCATAATACTGCCAAGTTTTACACCATAGTCAGTTTCATATACGCCTTGATGCAAAACAACTGGAATACTGTGTTTTACCCCAAACCAGGTCGCCAAAAAAGATGTTATCTGTTCATATCCCTGTGTTTGTATAATGTTATATTCTTTTTCTTTCAGCAAGTTAAACAATCCTTTAAAAATCCCATGATAGGAAAACATGGTATAAAAAGGCATCCTGATAATTCTAGCTCTGCAATCCATTTCGCCACAAAGTTCATTAATCTCGGCCATTGGTTTAGCGCCGGCGCAAAACACATCAACATTTATATTTTGTTTAACAAGCGCTTTTGCCAATCCAAATTCCTGTACGTTGTACTTTTCATCAGACAATATATTTGCAAATGGCCGTATAATAGCAAGATTCATTTTACAAATCCGCTTTTCTGTATATAGAGATTTTTGTAAATGCTTTTTTAAATTCTTGCCTGACAACATTCTTTTCACCATCAGTGAAAAAATTTCCAAAATAAATTAGAGCCGCGTAAATCAAAATAAATAGTGATTGCAAACTAAAGTCAATCAGCAAATTATCAAAAAACAGTTGAGATGATACAATATACAAAGCAATGGTTGTCAAAAAAACATAACTTAGCCTCTTAAATTCAAATGATATACTTATTGTTTTCCTGCATGCCACATATACAAGAGCAACAAAAGTAAAATAGGTAAAAACAGTTGTCCATGCAGCGGCAATATAGCCGAATCTGGGCAATAAGACCATATTTAAGGCAATATTTAAAATAGCTGCCGGTAAATATCCAATATTAACCAGCCATGTTTTTTTTTTAATAAATGCACCCACAGTAAAAAAAGTATAAAAAGCATGCAAACAAACGCCTAATGAAACAAAAGGTATAACAGTGTGTGCCATAAAGAATTTTGGCGCTGCCAGTATCTTTACAACCGTAGTTGAATATATGCTTAATGCATATTGGGTTGAAACAAATAATAACATAAAATATGTTGTAATACGGCCAAACTGGTATGAGGCATCCTTTTCTTTCGCAATTTCATACATCATGCTCGCGCCCCAGATCATATTGAAAGACTGCAATAGCAGTACATTTGTCATCATTGGAAAGTTATAGCCAAGGCTGTATAAGCCGACATCCTCTAAATTACAATAATATCTTATAAGAAATCTGTCAGCATTATGCATCACAGTGGCACAAAGTTGCGCCGGGACAAGCGGCAAGCCAAACTTCAGCATTTCTTTTAACAGGGGAAAATCAACCAGCAAGCCATTTTCCCGGATAGAGTAAAAGCCGGCTATAACAGTTGTTACAAGGAATGATACGACATTTCCATAAAGCATACCCAGTGCACCTAATTTGAGAAATACTATGAAATATATATTTGCAATAATCCCCAAAATCAATTTGATCATGCTTATGGCAACATAAGGCACTGATTTCTTTTGAACAATAAAAGAAATTAAAAAAACAAAATACATAACATCCAATGACAATATAATTATATTAATATCCACATAGTAAGCATAATCTGCGCTGCCCAATATAAGGTTTGACAAAAAATCATCCAACGGAAAGATAAAAATACTGCCTAAAATAACAATGATAAATATTGCTGAATTTGCCGTTGATAACACACGCCTTTTTGAAGACCCATCTACAGCGAAGTTGTAAAACCTGCTCACAGCGAGATGCAATCCCGCTATCATTATTATTCTGAATATTCCATTAAAGTGTGTTAATATTTCAAGGATACCATAGTCGGCCTTTGACAAATACCTTGTATAAACAGGCAGCAATAAAATACTTGCCGCACTGCTGGCGACCCAGCCGATTGAATATACTGCTGAGTGTTTAAATAATTCTCTTATTTTTTCAATTAACAATTTGTTTTTCTCTGGATGGAATTGGGAAATGAAGATTTCCATAAAAATTTGCTTAAACTGGAAGGCTGGTATGAAAGATGGTCAAAGCATATAAAATTTGCTAAGAATGATCACATCGACCAATTTATCTTACAGAACATATTGCCATTAGATCAAGAGACTGTTCCAAGTTATTTTCTAAATAGAAAAAATCATTCGTGGAATATTTTGTCATAACTGATTTGTCGAGACGTTTAGCACCCATCTCTAACCTATTAAAGGCTCTCTTAGTAATATAATATATACAATTGGGTAAAATGGCTTTAACGCCATTAACAAAGGCTGCTTTTATTTTCCATGGTGATGGGAAAATAGGTTTTTTACGCGCTCTTTCAAGCCCTTTTTTAAGCCGATTATATTCCACATTATACAAAACATCTGTTGCAAATAACCCTCTAATTTCAACTTTATTGAAATATTTCTTCAAAAGATTATTGAGTTCTATTGGAGTGAACTCCTTAACATGGAATGGATTCAATGGTTTCATTCCAGGATCGAGTCGTATAGTTGCATTTGGAGTTGTGAATAGTACTACACCATCCTTAGTTAGAATGCGTTTAATCTCATTAAGATAATCATCATAATCAATTATATGTTCTATAACTTGTAAGCTTACTACTCTATCAAAGAACTTGTCATCAAATGAAGTTCTTTTACCATCAAATAAGTGAAATTCAATTCCTTGTTGTCCGTATTTTTCCTTTGCATTTTTTATTGCTATAGCTGAAACATCTATACCTATTACTTCTTTACAATAATTACTTATTATATAAGTACCATAACCATCATTACATCCATAATCCAAAACTTTTAGTCCTTTTGACATTATAGCAACTTCTTCATAAGCTTTTCTGTGTACCAATTCAAGGCAGTAACTTTCCAATGTAGTGTGAATGTGTCTCGTTTCTAATGGATGTTTCTCCGCCTGGAAAATAATATTTTTTCTATTGGTCAACATTCTATTAGAATTCATATGTCACCTTTGCGGAATTATATAAAACAAACTAAATTAACGTTTATATCAATTGCTCAAGTTTCGCTTCTTTAAATCGCAATAAACCTTTGTTTTTCCAATGCCTGGATTATGTTTTTATAAAGACAAAGTACTTTGTGTTAGTAGAAATTGCCGTGGAGGGGGCGAATTCATCTTGGAATTCTTACAGACGCCTCTGGTGACAGTCTCACACGTGTTCGTGCAAAACAGAGTTGTTGGCAGAAGTAGCATTCGAACCGATGAGTGGGGTGGCTACAACAGATTGGTATCCGTCGCTATAGCCATGTTTCGGTAAAGAAAATGATTTGGCCTGCTCATTGCTCTAACCGGTTATTGTTCGAAGAAAGATTATCCCGAAAAACTTCGGTGTGTAAAATTCTTCGATGTTAAAAACCGGAAGAAAATTAAGTTTCTTGACGAATCAATTTTCTTTTCCTGCACTGACGATTGCTGATATCTACCGATGCCGCTGGCAGGTAGAGTTATTTTTTAAATGGATAAAGCAGCATCTGAGAATCAAAGCATTTTATGGAACTACTGAGGACGCAGTTAAAACTTAGATCTGGATTGCCATAACTTGAACGGTGTACGTTCTTGTTGCGATAATAAAAAAACGGATGCAAATAAACCTGAGCCTCTACACAATTTTACAGATTTTGAGTGTATCACTTTTTGAGAAAAGTCCCATTCGTCAGGTTCTCACAAACTGGTTACAAAAACCAAATTACTAGCGGACATATCCAGTTGAATTTATTTGATATCTAATTGGACACTTGTTGATTTTGTCTTTATAAAAACGTAAGCGCTTAATAAACCGCACTAAGCATTTAGCTTCAGTTGTTCTGGGTTCAGATACTGTGGAAGCAGTGATTTATAATCTTCGGTCGTCTCGGCCACCGGCAGTCTCTCAAACAGATAGCG
>Ga0180015_1000258_pt1 | contig 15757 bp, 13 predicted proteins | sample KR13_S2_MetaG_FD_116508 | JGI IMG/M metagenome (GOLD analysis project Ga0180015, IMG submission 116508) | Groundwater microbial communities from the Olkiluoto Island deep subsurface site, Finland - KR13_S2_MetaG | ecosystem: Environmental > Aquatic > Deep subsurface > Groundwater | place...
AAAGACAAATAGACGATGAGCGGCGACAGGAGGAGTTGGATTACTGTAACCCGCTATGGGACAGGCTGTTGATCGAATCGCTGATCCGCGCCTGAAAAAGCGCGGATCAGGAAGTCTGAACTTAAAACAGTGGAACAATGCATGCCTATTCATAACGCTCAATTATTGAGTTATCTGCGGCTTGCGGAAAAAGAAGTCGGTTTGCTCATCAATTTTCACGAAGTCCCTTTAAAAAACGGTGTTTGCAGAAAAATCATAACTCGCAAATCCGTACCCTCATCTTAACCTCTGCGAACCTCTGTGGTTCAATTTATTGCTTATGCCTTCACCGGTGGGACATAGCTTGATTGGTCTGGCCATTGGATGCGCCGGGTTGCTTCCGGGCGCCGCGGACTGGCGTGGCCTGGCGCGTCAGATCTGGAATGTGCGCGGCGGGCTCCTGCTCTGCCTTGTGCTGGCCAACGCCCCGGACATTGATTTTCTGTTCGGTATTTCCAAGGGCAACCTGAACTTCTACCATCAGACGGGCACTCATACCGTGGCTTGGATCGCACTAGTCTCCCTGTCTGTCTGGATGATTATCTGGCTTGCCATCCCGCGCGGCGCGGGACAAGCGCGCTTGCCACGTACCCGGCATGACCACGAAGGGAGCCCGACAGCTGCCGAGTCCGCCCGGGGGTTCTTCTTCATCCTGGCACTGACCGGCAGTCATTTGATCGCCGATATGGGTTGCGCCGACAATTCGCCGCCCTACGGTCTCATGCTCACCTGGCCGTTCTCGGATCGCTACTGGACATTGCCGGTTGCGCTGTTTCCCGCCGTGGCCAAAAGCGCCTGGGCCGATCTCTGGACCCTGCATAATGTCGGCGTCATGACCGTGGAAATGCTGATTACCCTGCCGCTGGTGGCGGCCGTGCTGTTGTGGAAACGGAGGGCAGTGAGCCGTTTCGAAAAATAACCCTCGACTTCACTTTCGGCTTATGTTACGAAAAAACTATCATGAAGACCGAAAGCGTGATCATTCAGCGGGAAATGGCGACCCCGGCCAAATCCAAAATGGAGTGCTACAGCGACCTGATTGTCGGGCGCCGGGGGTTCTGGCCCCTTCTTAAATACGAGCTGATCATGTTGTTTTGCATGCGGATGCCCGGGGCCCTGGGCCTCTTACTTAGAGCGAAGCTCTACCCGAAACTTCTGGGCAAGTGCGGTAATAATGTCGTCTTTGGCATGAATGTGACCCTGCGCCATCCGCACAAAATCAAGATCGGCGATAATGTCATCATTGACGACAACTGCCTGCTGGACGCCAAGGGCCGCGATAACAAGGGCATTCTCATCGGGAATGGCGTCTTCCTCGGGCGGAATTCCATCCTCAGCTGTAAAAACGGGGACATCGTCCTGGGTGACAACGTCAACATCGGGTTCAACTGCGAGGTGTTCTCGGGGAGCCGCGTGACGCTGAGCAACGACACTCTCGTCGCCGCCTATTGCTACTTCATCGGCGGGGATCACGATCCGCAGGATATCGAGGCTTCCGTGACCCGGCAAGGCTCGCGTTCCGAGGGGATTGACGTGGGCGAAAAATGCTGGTTCGGGGCCGGAGTCAAAGTGCTGGACGGGGTGGCCATCGGCCGGAACAGCATCCTGGGCGCCGGCGCCGTGGTTACCAAGTCCGTGCCCGACTATGCCGTGGCCGTCGGCATTCCCGCCAAGACCATCCGGGACCGGAGACAGAACAACTGATGAACCACAGAGGACACAGAGGTGTACAGACGTAAAGGAGCATTGGAAGGCAATGACCTATTCCGAAATTATTCGACAAACTGTTGTCAAATGATTTCGGAATATATTGGTTTACTCTGTGAATTACGCCTCTATATGCCTCTGCGAACCTCTGTGGTTCAATCTGTTTTTTTTCTGATTTTCATCTTGCCGTTCCTTCCATCGGTGAACGCCAATAATTCTTCCAGCAGTCTCGCGAGCGCTCAAGTCCGTGACCTGACTCAAGCCCCCACCCGGATTGTCTGGTGCCAGGATATGGGCGATGGCGTTGACACTGGAATCGAGGAAACCCAATTCCGTCTCATGGGATTCGACACGGAAGATGCCCGCGGGGAGCGCGCGATTCTTCCGGACCTTTCCGGCTATTCCCGTCCCCTGCTCACGCCCAGCGGTAATCGTGTGATTTTTTCCAACCGGAAGGATAACAAGATTTATATCGTCCACTGGGACGGCACCGGGCTCCGATGCCTGGGCAATGGCTATGCCGTGGCGGTCTGGCAGGACCCGATTGGCGGCGTTGAATGGGTTTACGGCGGTTCCTGGGCAACGAATACCGATGCCATGTTCCCGATCCAGCGGGCGCCGATCGATCAGCCCGACCGGATCGAGACGATATGGAGTCGAACCCTTGTCCATGCCGACAACTTCCAGATCTCCGCCGATGGCCGCCGGGCCTGCGGGAACTTCCCCTGGCCGGTCTGCGGCATCGCCGAACTGCCGGACCGCGACTGGAAAAAATATGGCGCCGGTTGTTGGCCCTCGTTGGCGCCGGGGAATGTAAATCTCCTCTGGATTTTCGACGGAGCCCACCAGAACCTGACACTGTTCCGGACGGATGCGGACGAGCGCTGGGTGATCAACATCAGCCGCGTGCCGGGCATTGACGGCTACGAGGTGTATCATCCGCGCTGGGCCAATCATCCGCGTTTTATGGTCATGACCGGTCCGTACAAGGTTGGCGAGGGTAACAACCGGATCCGGGGCGGCGGACCGGATGTCGAAATTTATCTCGGCCGATTCGACGAGCGGTTTCGTGCCATTGAACGCTGGATTCGCGTAACGCATAACACGCGCGCCGATTTTTACCCAGATGCCTGGATCGTGCCCCGCGAGACGCGGGGCAAGCCGGACGCGCCGACGGTCGTATCCGCGCCTGCTGTTCCTAAAGTCACGGCCTGGCTGGAGAACAAGGCGGGACTGGTCTTCCTCTGGGCAAACCGGGCCGGGAAGAATGAGATTCCACAGGCCGCCGGACAGGTCAGTCGCCTTTGCCGCACCGAACCCAGGGGTAAGGCGCGCTACGGCCGTTTTTTTGAAATGGATTTGGCCCGCGGTTACTTCTCCACCGAGCCCGATACCGGCGCACAGGTCCTGGCGGCATGTCGGAACAGCAATCAATTCAGCCTGGAAGCGGTACTGACGCCGCGGCAGACCGAACGGCTGGAATTGTCGCGGATCATTTCATTTACCGGCCCCGATTCCGGCAATTTCGTGCTCGGCCAGGAGCGGGACCGGCTGATCTTCCGATTGCACACCTCCGCCACCGGCGGTCAGGGTCCCGCCATTCAGCTGTGCAGACTGACCTCCGGCGTCCCGCATCACGTTGTCATCAATTATCTGCCGGGCCAACTGGCCTGTTTCCTGAACGGGACGCCCCTGCTCCTTACCAACGTTCCAACCGGCAACCTGGACGGCTGGGGTCAGCTTGCTGAACCCGTGGGTCTGAGCAAGCCCAGCCCCTACCAAAACAGTTCATCTACCCGGGAATTGGTCTTCGGCGACCGGGACCGGTTCTGGCCGGGCCAACTCGATCATATTGCCCTGTATCAGCGGGTGAGGGAAGAAGCGGAAGTCCGGCAGAGCTATCAATCTCTCGCGGGAGACCTGGAACGTCGAACGCCGGCCCGGCGGATGATGGTTGAAGCCCGGCTGGCGGAATTGACGGCGATCCCGACGCCAGCTGCCATCAGTCCCTATCGCCGGGCGCTGGTCGTCAACCGCTATAACGACATCCAGGTGATCAAGGGCCAGTGCCCGGACCAACAGCTCATGGTGGCACACTGGGTTATTCTCGACGGGCAGGTCTTGGACACCGCCAGACGGCAGAAGGACAAGGTCTATCGCATGACCCTTGAACCCTTTGACGAACATCCGGAGCTGGAGGGCGAACGCCTGGTCATGGAGAGCGAGGATTATGCCTTGCCGCTGTTCTATGAAGTGGAATGAAAATTGCGCGCCGCCGCGCAATTTTTAGGTACTAAGGGTGGTTAAGTCGTGGTTTTCAGTTCCCACATATTTCTGTTCTACTTCCTGCCGCTGGCGCTGATCCTGTATTACGCCATGCCGCGATGCGGAAAGCATCTCATGCTGACGATCCTCAGCTATGGGTTTTACGGCTGGACGAATCCGCTCTTCATGGGTCTGATGCTGGTTTCCACGCTGATCGATTATTTTACCGTTCTGATACTGACCTACGACGGTTTCAGGTGGACGGGTCCCATCCCGCGGCTGGATCCGGACCGGCCGCGCACACGGCTCCAGAGAATGGCGCTCATTATTTCGATCTGCGCGAACTTGTGCCTGCTGGGTTTTTTCAAGTATTTCAATTTCGGCGTCGAAAACGTGAACTTGCTGGCCGACGCGCTGGGCCTGGCGTGGCTCCGGCTGGACCTGATGTTCAAGGTGACCCTGCCGCTGGGCATCAGCTTCTACACGTTCCAGTCGATGAGCTATTCCATTGACGTGTATCGCGGCCAGGCCAAGGCATTGAAGAACTTCATTGATTTCGCCTGTTACGTGTCCATGTTTCCCCAACTGGTCGCCGGGCCCATCATCCGTTTCCAGGACATCGCCGATCAACTGGAGTACCGGACCTATTCTTTTGAAAAGTTCGGACGCGGGGTGGCGTTCATGAGTCTGGGACTGGCCAAAAAAATTCTGCTGGCCAATCCCTGCGGCAAGGTGGCCGACGTCGTATTCGGCACCGCCTCGGTCAGCGTCGCCGACGCCTGGTACGGCGTCGCGGCTTACGCGTTCCAGATATACTTCGACTTCAGCGGCTACTCCGACATGGCCATCGGCATGGGCCTGATGCTCGGATTCGTATTCGCCAAGAATTTCGATTCGCCCTACAAGTCCCAATCCATCACTGAATTCTGGCGGCGCTGGCATTTATCGCTTTCCACCTGGCTGCGGGACAACCTGTATTATCCCCTGGGCGGCAATCGGAAAGGGCCCATCCGCACCTACATCAACCTGGCCATCGTGATGCTGTTGGGCGGCCTGTGGCACGGCGCGTCCTGGAATTTCATCATCTGGGGCGGCATCCAGGGATTTTTTCTCTGCTTCGAGCGCCTGCTGGGCAAGCAGAGCGTTTACCACCGCCTGCCCGCCGCCCTGCGGGTTGCCGCCACGTTTTTTATTGTGCTGATCAGCTGGGTGTTTTTCCGGGCGCCGGACCTGGCCGGCGCCATGCATTACCTGGGTTGCATGCTGGGCTTTAGTCATGTCGGTGAGAATGCCGCGCTGATCGGCGGCATCATCTACCAGCCGTATTACCTGCTGACGTTCGCGATCGCCGCCGGGATCACCTGGCTGATGCCGCAGACCTGGGACTGGACCCGTGTCATCACGTGGCCCAAGGCATTGATTGTTATCCTGTTGCTGGCGCTGGCCCTGGTCGTGCTGGCTACGCAGGCGTACAACCCGTTTATTTATTTTATTTTTTAGATTATTCTGGCGAAAAATCTTTGTAGGGGCTGAACTTGCTCAGCCCGGGATGGAAAAGACGGGTTCAGCCTTTCGACAGGCTCAAGGCCCTGAGCGAAGCCGAAGGGCAAGCTGAACCCCTACAAGGACGATATTGTGTCATGACTGAATCACAACAATATTCAAACCGCGAGGCGCAGGCGATGGCCGAGGTCGGCCGCACGACGATCCGCCCGGCCCTGGCCCGGCTGTTGACGTTTGTCTTCCTGTTCGGCATCGCGATCATATCCGTTACCCAGCAGATCACTGATATCCGGGCTTACCATGCCGGCCGGCGTTCATCCCCCCTGCCCCAGTGCTATGATATTTTTCGGAAGCCGCCGGGTGTCGGCGAGGCATTGACCCGGACCGGGTTGCCGCTGCGCCGGCGGATCGTGGAAGCCAACCGCTGTCTCATGCGCGCGATGCACGCCTACGAGGATCAGCTTGAAAATGATTCGGTCATCGGGGGGTTGATCCGCGCACCGACGCAAGCCCTGATGGCCAGCCGACTGGGCGCCGGCAATGAGCAAGTGTACTGCGGTGCGCAGGCGTGGCTGTTTTACCGGCCGGACATTGAATACCTGGCTGGCCCCGGGTTCCTGGAACCCAAACAACTGGCCCGTCGGATTGCCGGCGCCGGCGAATGGCAGGCGCCGCCCCAGCCGGACCCGGTCAGGGCGATTCTGCAGTTCAGGGACCAGCTTGCACGGCGTGGTATTGCGCTGATCGTCATGCCGGCGCCCGCCAAGCCCACCATTCATCCCGAACAGTTTACTCGCGCCTATGCCGCTTGGCCTGCGCCTCTGCAGAATCAATCCTACGCCCGATTCCTCACGGATCTCAGGCAGGCCGGCGTGCCGACGTTCGATATTGCCCGGGAACTCGTGCTGATCAAGAATCAAACCGGCCAGTACCAGTACCTGGCCACGGACACCCACTGGCGGCCCGAGGCGATGGAATACACTGCCCGTCAGCTCAAGGTCTTCATTGAAAAGCAGGTCCCGTTACCGCCGGCGCCCGGCCCTGGCTTCAAGAGCCGCCCGGTGACGATCAGCCATAGCGGCGATCTCGCGCTCATGCTGAAAATGCCTGAAGGCCAGGAATCCTATCCGCCGGAAACCGTCACCGTGCGCCAGGTGTTCGCGCCCAACGGCGATTTCTGGCGACCGGACTCTGCGTCCGACGTTCTTGTGCTGGGCGACAGCTTCTGCAATATCTATTCGCTGGACGCCCTGGGCTGGGGTGATTCCGCCGGCCTCATCGAACAGCTCAGCTATGAGCTGCAACGGCCGCTCGATCGGATTGCATTAAATGATAAGGGCGCGTTTGCCGCCCGGACGGCGCTGGGCCGGGAACTCGCGCGGGGCCGGGATCGCCTGGCCGGCAAGCGGCTGGTGATTTATGAATTCGCCGCGCGCGAACTGACGGAAGGCGATTGGAAGCTGACTGATCTCTCCCTTGGCAAACCACCGGCGCCGCATTTTCTCGTGCCCCCGGCTGGGGCAACCTGGAAGGCGCGGGGCATGGTGAAAGACATCTCGCTCGTGCCCCGCCCCGGCTCGGTGCCGTACAAAGACCATGTCCTGTCTCTGCACCTGGTGGATATCGAATGCCGCGCCGCAGCGATGACCCACGGCCAGGCCGTAGTCTATATGCGCAGTATGCGGGATAATGTGTGGACCCCGGCCGCGCGCCTCCGGCCGGGGGACATGATCGAAGTTCGGATCCGACCCTGGTCGGACGTTGCCTCCCATTACGAGCGTATTAATCGGACCGATCCCGATGACCCGGAACTTCAGCTCCAAGACCCCTGTTGGTCCGAAGAGGCATCCCCCATTCGGGAATGACCACGGGTAAAGGAAAAGGAGGTCCGCGCCCGGCGGCAAGCTTCTTCTAAGCCCAAAGCATCCCCTTCCTTTTTAACTAACATCTGTTTTGACGGCCGTCAAAACAGATGTTAGGTTATTTTCAGTCATTCGAGCTGACGAGACAGTTCCCCCAGCAAGCGCCGGTGCCAGGCGATAACTTCCGGACCCCGGTACCCGTCCGGCCACAAGGCCTTAGGCAATAATGGATCCAGTGCCATGGCTGCCCGAAATGCCCGATTAGCCTCCCGGGCGAAAAACCACAACGATCGTTGCGGCATTTTTTTTAACCGTAAAGCATCCCAATTACGTTGCGCATTCTCGCCATACCATTGCTGACACTGTTCCAGCAAATCCATGGGCCAGGCCGAACGTACCACCTGCTCCACGGGCAATCCCAGTACGGTTTGCGCTTCAAAGAGATAGGCATAAGACTCAATTCCCGCCGCCTTCACCAGATCGTCATATTCCGGCCGGATATCGCGGGGTGTGATCCAGACGCTTCCCTGCAGATTACCCATCCGCAGGCGGCGTAAAAACTGCCGCAAAACATCCCGATATTTTCGTTGGGACTCGGGGATGTCATAGACCATTAAGTACCAGGCCCCCGACCAGCGCCGTTGCCACCAGCGTTCCGGATGAAAGATGTCGTCTGTGACGCGCTCGCCTTCGGCGGTCAGACGTAATACCGGATCTTTTCCAGCCCCGCGTCGATAGGCCACCAAGCCTGCTTTGGATAATCGCCGCCGCGCTCCATCATACGCCAGGGTACTGGGAAAGCTGCGGCTCCACATGTAGGAGCGGCACTGGGTCGTCAGCAGTTCGCCGGTCATCAGCAGGAGGTCCAGTAATTCCTCGCCCAACCGGCGCCGGACCACCGGCAGACTGAATCCGGGATGATGAAACCATTGCCACATAATACCCCCCCCCTTATAAGTCGTGAGCACAACTGTACTTCTCCATACGATCATCACGGCATGCCGCCAACACCATCTTTTTGCATGTTACATCCGTATTGACGGCCGTCAATACGGATGTTAGGTGTATATTCCCGGCAGGTGCAGGTCATACACGTTATATCGAGCAAGGGGCCTACCAGCGATATCGGAGAAGCCGAGACCATGCCCTTGCGGGATCAACATTATTTCAACACAAATCACGGGGAATTTTCATGTTCTGCACCCAAGGACCCCAGTCCGGACAGTTCCTTCTTGACCCCTCCGGCGGCACCCTGTTAGCTTAATTCTGGGATCTGGAATCAGAATGTTTCCATGAGCAAGGAGCCGAACGGATGAAGATATACATCCACACCGACCTGGAAGGCATCACCGGGATCGACACCTGCGAAATGATCCAGCGCGATAGCGGCCGCATCCGCGAATGCGGTGAACTGCTCATGGGCGACGTGAATGCCGCCGTGGACGGAGCCTTCGCCGGCGGCGCCGATCAGGTCACGGTTCTTGACAGCCCTGGCGGCGGCGGCAATTTCATCCTCGATATGCTGGATCCGCGGGCAGAGAACGACACCAAGCCCAATAAACTGTGGTGGGGCATCCTGGATGGAAGTTTCCAGGGTACGTTTTTTATCGGCGCCCACGCCATGGCCGGCACCATCAACGGCTTCCTGGATCACACCCAATCCTCAATCCACTGGCACGACTACAGTGTCAACGGCCGCCGCATGGGCGAGCTGGCCCAGTGGGCCATGGTGGCCGGCCATTTCGGCGTTCCGATGCTGATGGTGAGCGGGGACGAGGCGGCCTGCGTGGAAGCGCGGCAGTTTTTCAGCCCCCTGGAGACGGCGATCGTAAAACGGGGCGTCGGTCGCAACCGCGCCGAACCGGTTCCACCCGACGAGGCGCGCGCCCGGATCCGTGAGGCCGCCCGCCGGGCGGTCGGCCTGGCCAGCCAGGCGCATCCGTTCCGTCCCGCATTGCCGATGGAGATCATCCTGGAGTTTAACCGTTCTGATTATTGTGACAGCGTGGTCCATGCACCGGGAGTGGAACGCCTGGATGCGCGGACCGTGCGCAAAGTCACCAGCCATCCGCTTTCGCTGTTCCCGTAGTAAACGGGACAACATCCGGCAAGTCAGATTGAAAGTATCGATGCCATCATGTTATTATTCCGCGAATCGAGAAACGATAAGTACGGGCAACAGCCGGCCTTAAAAATGATTACATTGAAAATTCCAGCCCGCTCAACATTGCTTTTCGGCTTGGCGCTTGGTCTGATCCATTGGGTGGGCTGGACACAGGCAGGGGATGTTTCCCCGGTGCCGTTCCAAGAGCGGTGCGCAGCGCTGGCCCGGGACGCCGAGCGGCGCGGAACCATGGCCGTTGCCGGCCGGGACGGGTGGCTGTTCCTCGCCGCCGAACTCCGGCATCTGGGCGCCGGACCGTTCTGGGGCGATCGAGCGGCAAGCGCCAGCCGGGCCTCCAAACCCGCCGCGGCCGATCCCCTGCCGGCCATCCTGGATTTCAACGCTCAGCTCAAGAAGATCGGAGTGACCCTGCTGATGGTCCCGGTCCCGGCCAAGGCGATTATATATCCCGACTTCGTTCCGGAAACTACGCCGGGCAGGCCCGACTTCGTTCCGGGCAGTCCGGTCAAAGCCGGCGGTGAACCGCCTCGTCTGGACTTCGACATCCAGACGTTTTATGGTCTCTTGAGAACCAACGGAGTCCAGATCATTGATCTGACCCCGCTTTTCCTGGCCAACCGGTTTAATCCGGATGGCGCCTTATACTGCAAACAGGATTCACACTGGTCAGGGAATGCCTGCGTGCTGGCGGCGGGTCGGATTGTCGAAGAAATCCGCAAGCTTCTCCCGGGGCTCAGCAACCATCCGCCGGCGGCGTTGACCAGCGAATGGCGGACCATTGAAATCACGGGCGACTTGTGGCGGGCATTGGGCGATGGCAAGCCTGCCAGGGAGCAGGTGCGCGTTCGTCAGATTAGTCGGCAAGCCGGAGGCAGTCTGGAGCCTGATCCCCGCAGTCCCGTGATCCTGCTGGGTGACAGTCATAACCTGATTTTTCACGCCGGCGATGATATGCAGACGCGGGGCGCCGGACTGGCCGACCAGTTGGCGCTGGAGCTGGGTCAGTCCGTGGACCTGGTAGCTGTGCGCGGTTCGGGCGCCACGCCGGCGCGGGTCAACCTGCTCCGGCGAGCGCAAAAGGATCCTGCGTATTGGAAAGGCAAGCGGCTGGTAATCTGGTGTTTCGCGACCCGCGAATTCACGGAAAGCGACGGTTGGCGAAAAGTTCCCATCATGCCGCCGTGACTCGGGCAAGCCAACATTGTTATTTACCACGTGACGCAGACAAGGCATAACTTGTTCTGGAAATCCGCCCTGCGGCCGTGGGACGGATTTCCAGAACATGACTTCCCTTCGTGCCCTTCGCGCTCTTCGTGGTGAGAATAGTTGATGTTCGCATTTCCCGCGTGACATTTTCCAAAGACTACGGCATTATCCTCGCTATTATTGAATTGGACAACAGGCGCCTATTATCCCGGGCGGCGCCGGGCGGAGGAAATTATGGCCATTAATATCGTTGAACAAACGGATAATTCCGTCAGTATCGAACATGTGTTGATCAGTGTTTCCGACAAGACCGGACTGAATGCCTTCATTCCCGAACTTGTCGGACTCAACCCCCGCCTGACGATTTACTCCACCGGCGGCACGTACCAGTCCATTAAGGAAATATTGGGGGACGCCGCCGCGTCAAAGCAACTGGTCCAGGTTTCGGACTATACCGGTCAGCCGGAAATGCAGGGGGGGCTGGTCAAGACGCTGGACTTCAAAATTTATCTCGGCCTGCTGAGCGAAACGTATAACCTGGATCATGTCCGCGACCTGGCTCGGCTCAAAGCCATCAAGATCGACATGGTGGTGGTGAACCTGTATCCGTTTGTCAAGACCATTGCAGTGCTGGGGGTGACGTCCGAACAGGCCCGGGCCAACATCGATATCGGCGGTCCGTGCATGGTCCGGGCGTCCGCCAAGAATTTCCTGCGGGTCGCCTCGGTGACGGATCCGGCGGATTATGAAAAGATTTTGGCAGAACTCAAGCGGGGCGGCGGGTCGCTGTCACTCAAGACGCGGTTCGAGCTGGCCAAAAAGGCCTTCACGCACACCGCGGCTTATGATACGGCCATCGCCGGGTATCTGAACCGGTGCGATTTCAATGCGGTCAAAGGCTGTTACAAGATCATGAATTGATTTTTCCTGCCAAGCCAGGAAAAATAACGTCCCGCTGCGGGACGCAACTGCCGTTATCATTCTGCATTCTTAATTCTACATTCTGCATTGAACGGGAGGCACTATCATGGCCGTCAAGGATTTCAAGACGTCATACAAAACCATCATGGACGATCATTTTCCGCCCGCGATGGAAATCAGTTTCGTGGACGGCAAGAAGCGGCAGACGCTGGTCTATGAAAAAGTCAGCTGGCTCATTGACGGCGTCAACAAGGGGCTCCGCTACGGCGAGAATCCGGGCCAGGAAGCGGCGCTTTACAAGCTGATCAACGGGAACCTGCTGTTGGGCGAAGTGACCAGCATCCAGCCCGGACGCACCCTGGCCTCGGATGTGGAACTTCTGCAGTCGGGCAAGCATCCGGGCAAGACCAACATCACCGACGTGGACAACGCGCTGAACATCCTGCGTTATCTCATGGAAACACCCTGTGCCGTCATTGTAAAGCACAACAATCCCTGCGGCGTGGCCAAAAGCGCCGTGCTGGCGGAGGCCTATGCCAAGGCCAACCTGGCCGACCGCGTGGCGGCCTTCGGCGGCGCCATTGTGCTGAATCGCGACGTGGACCGGGACACAGCCGAACTCGTTCTTCAGAACTATGCCGAGGTGGTCGCGGCGCCCGGCTTTGCCCCCGGCGTGCTGGAACTATTCGCCACCAAGAAAAATTTACGCGTCATGCGTATTGCCAACATAGCGCGATTGGAAAGCTTTGCCTGCGAGCGGGTGGTGGATTTCAAGTCCCTGGTGGATGGCGGTATCATCGCGCAATGGTCGTTCACGCCAGTGACCCGGACCCGGGATCAGCTGGCGCCGGCGCAGGCGGTGTACAAGGGCAAGGAATACAAGATCAACCGGATGCCGACGGAGCCGGAGTATGCCGACCTGCTGTTCGGCTGGCTGATCGAATGCGGCGTGACCAGCAATTCGGTGCTCTACGTCAAAGACGGGGTCACCATCAGCATCGGCGCCGGTGGTCAGGACCGGGTCGGCATGTCCCAGTTTGCCCGCGACAAGGCCTATCGCAATCTGGCCGATCGCCTGTGCTGGGAACAGCACCAGATTCCCTATAACAACCTGCAGGATGAATCCAGCCGGGCGGAGATTGACAAGGAAGTGGCGCGCTGCAAGGGCGGCCTGCCCGGGAGCGGCATGGTATCCGACGCCTTCTTCCCCTTCCGGGACGGCGTGGAAGTCGGCCTGCGCGAGGGCGTCAGCGCCGTGATCCAGCCGGGGGGGTCCGACCGGGATTTCGAGAGCATCGAGGCCTGCAACGAGGTCGGCGCCGCCATGGTCTTTACCGGCCAGCGATGTTTCAAGCATTGAGTAGCGTAGAGCAACTTTGGAGTGCGCAAGCGCAGCTTGCGCTTTGATCGCCGGAAGCTATGCTTCCGGTCGTAAAAGCGGGAGCGCTGGCTCCCGCACTCCATAAAAGTCTTCTAAAGAAAAAAGATGATGAACAACAAAGAACGCGTTTTGAGATCGGTCCGGCATCAACAGCCGGACAAGACCCCGTACAGCATCTGCTTTACACAGAAGGCCCATCGCAAGATGGCCGACTATTACGGCGACCCGAACTTCACGGATAAGCTGGACAATTGCTTTGCGGGTTTGGATACGTCTCCCCAGAATGCCTGGCGCGAGACGGCCCCGGACATCTGGGAGGACGAGTTCGGGGTACAATGGAACCGGTCCGTGGACAAGGACATCGGAGTTGTTTGCAATTGCATGGTCACGCCGGACACTCTGAAGGATTATGGTTTTCCCGATCCTGCCGATCCGTCCCGCTATGCCCATTATGCATCCTTTATCGAGGCCCATCCGAACCACTGCCTGGAAGCGATGATCGGGTTCAGCCTGTTCGAACGGGCGTGGACGCTGGCCGGCATGGAGACAATCCTGATGGCCATGGCGGATAATCCGGCATTCGTGCATGAGCTTCTCGATCGAATCCTGGATTACAACCTGAAGATCATTGACCATGCCTGCAGCTATCCCATCGATGTAATGCACTTCGGGGACGACTGGGGCCAGCAGACCGGTCTGATCATGGGGCCCCGGCTCTGGCGCGAATTTATCAAACCGCGCATCCGGCAGATGTACCAGCGGGTTAAAGCCATGGGCAAAATCGTATTCATCCATTCTTGCGGCAAGGTGGACGAGGTGTTTCCCGATCTTATTGAAGCGGGATTGGATATCTTCAATCCGTTTCAACCCGAAGTTGTGGATGTTTTTGAGATAAAGCGGAAGTATGGCGACCGCCTGACCTTCCACGGCGGGATCAGCACCCAGAAGACCCTGCCCTTCGGCACGGTGCGGCAGGTCAAGGACGAGGTCCGGCGCCTGCTGGATGAAGTGGGAAAAAACGGCGGGTACATCGCGGCGCCCGCGCATGCCATCCCGGGCGACGCCAAGCCCGAGAACATCGCGGCCATGATCGAGGTGCTGAATAATTACTCCACCGTCGCCTAAGTGGCTATGGTGGACGAATCCACCGCCGCCGTAAGATACTGTCCCAACTCCGTGAATCTCCGCCGGCGGCGGTGGCAGAACGGGAGCAATTCCTGATATCGGCACACCTTTTTTGCCTCTTTAACTTCAGTAACCTTGATATCCTTCGGCAGATGCGGCCGGACATTATGGCCGGCGCCCACGAACAGGATGCCCGCCCCCCCGCCGTCCCGACTCCCTGGCCGAGCTCGGGCAGGCTCTGAGAGTTCGGTATTATGGGAGGCAGGTGCGCCTTGACCAAGCGTCTCGTTAATGCGTTGGGCGATGAACATGTCGCGGCGTTTCAATAAACTGTGCTTGAGAAAACGATATTTAATAAAGGCGGCTATTTTGGCACGGGCGTTGGGCGCCTGAATCAGCGCCAGAATGTGATCGCGCTCCTCCAGAACCAGTTTGAAATCCTCCGTTTTTACGATCTGCGCGCCACGGCGCATGAGGTCCTGCACGATTTCATAATTCCGACTGCCGGACTGCGCGCCGGCAGCGACTATTTTGGCTCCGACTTCGCCTTCGGCAACCAGGCCATCCTGATAAATCAGCATTCCGGCGGCGGGCAGGGATGCGCAATATTCGGCGATGGCGTCCCAGAAGCGGTGAACTGTTGCAACATGTGTGCCCCAGTTTCTTTCGCCAACCTGGCTGATGCCGCGCTCGGTTACGGCCTTGGCCAATGAGCCCATGTCGGCGCTGGTGTGAATGATGGGCACATAATACAACGTTCTCATTGTATATTTATAACCACGAAACACACGAAACTCTTATCGGATTTTATCTCCGCGCCTCTGCGCGAGACATTCTTTCTGTGACTGTTCCATCGCCTTATCGGGATGTAGGAAGCGCGCTAGCGCGCGATCTTTATGCCCAGGCATGGGCTCCGAGCTAGAGCTTGTGAGTTATTCGAACAAACTCTAGCTGGATTCAAGTTTGGCGATTTTTTCCTTGAGATCAAGGTTTTCTTTTTCCAGCTCGGTCTGATGCGCCCTGGTGGAAAGGTAACCGTCATTTTCCCACCAGTTAATGCCCATTTCCTTGGCCTTGTCAACCGAGGCGATCAGCAGGCGGATTTTGATGGTCAACAGGTCAATATCGGCGATTTGAATGCGGATATCGCCGGCAATCACAATGCCCTTGTCGAGCACCCGCTCCAGGATATCGGCCAGATTAGTGGCATTGATGGGTGTAAGTCAAATTTGTTGGTAGGGAGTCAGGCGGCGCATTGCCAAGATTTGCAGTAGTGGTCAAAGAGATTGCTTTTAATCAGGCAACGGAAAGTGAGCACGTCCGCCGCTCCGCTGCGGAGCCAACGCATACCGGAAAGCTTGGTGCGTTGAGCGACGATATGGCGGCAGGCCCCCTCGACCGCACCGGAACCGATGAAATAGCCCTTGCGGCGGAAGGTGCGGTAGGTCATACGGCTGGCATTTTTATGAAAGTACTGGAGTTGATCCGCGACATCCTGCCGGCGCGCGGGAGCGAAGGCCGCAGCCCGTTGGGATGCTTCATCGAGGATGCGCGGCAATCCGTTGCGCTTTAGGCGTCTGCGCCAGGCTTTGAATAGCGCCTTGGCCCGCATTTCTTGAGGCT
>Ga0180015_1000259_pt1 | contig 15755 bp, 14 predicted proteins | sample KR13_S2_MetaG_FD_116508 | JGI IMG/M metagenome (GOLD analysis project Ga0180015, IMG submission 116508) | Groundwater microbial communities from the Olkiluoto Island deep subsurface site, Finland - KR13_S2_MetaG | ecosystem: Environmental > Aquatic > Deep subsurface > Groundwater | place...
GCACAAATACAGTGCTCATTTGTCTTGTGAATACGGGCCAAAACGCATATTCTGCCCACAAAAGCGGACATATTATCGTGAACAATCAGCACAACGGTCGAGGGCTATGTCAGGAGGTCTGATATTACAAATGTCCTAACCGTGAAAAAAACAGACCCCACCCCCTCCCCGGCCAACAACGAACTGGATTCGTTTGATGGAGATGGTCGCCACCGCGCCCTTGCCTATCTTGCCGGCCAGGTTGGCACTCCGCCGTCCGCCTGCCCTGAGCGAAGTCGAAGGGTTCGGCCCCGGGTGAACATGCATCTGCATTCATTTTTTTCCTTCAATACCCTTGGCTATTCGCCCTCTCACATCGCCTGGGAAGCGCACCGGGCCGGCCTGTATGCCGTCGGCCTGTGCGATTTCGACGTTCTGGATGGCCTGGAAGAATTTCTCCAGGCCGGTATGACCCTGGGCCTCCGCGTTGCGGTTAACCTGGAAACACGCGCCTACGTCAAAGAATACGCGGAGGTGGATATCAATTCGCCGGGAGAACACGGGGTGACTTACATTATGGGCGCCGGCTTCCCACGTTCACCGGCCGCCGGTTCTCCCGCCGCAATGACGCTGGCCAGCCTGCGCCGGCAGGCGGACGAGCGCAACCAGGCGCTGGCCCAACGAATCAATACGCGCCTGCCGGAAATCGCCCTGGATTACGATCAAGACGTGCTCCCCCTGTCCCCGGGGGGATGCCCCACCGAGCGGCACCTGATCCGCGCCTACCGCCTTAAAGCGGAATCCCAATTCCCATCTCATGACAAACTTTATGCCTTCTGGTCCAAGGTCATGAAACAACCTGTGGCAACCCTCGATAAGCTTTCAGCTCGGGTGCCGGCTATGGAGGACGCCATCCGCTCGGCCCTGGCCAAACGCGGCGGCATCGGCTATGAACTGCCCACTGCTAAAACCTTTCCGTGCGTGGACGATTTCATCGCTTGGGTCCTGGCCTGCGAGGCCATCCCGATGGTCACCTGGCTGGATGGCGCCAGCGCCGGGGAACAGGATCTACGCGCCATGCTCAACTGTCTGCGGACCAAGGGGGCCTGCGCCCTGAACATTATTCCCGACCGGAACCACAATATCGCCGACGCGGCGACGCGCGCCGGCAAGCTGAAAAAACTGGACGACGTTGTGCGAGCCGCCGAACAGCTGGAGATGCCAATTAATATCGGCACCGAGATGAACAAGGAAGGCCAGCCCTTTGTGGATGACACCGAATGTGAGGCACTCCGTCCCTATCATGAGGCGTTCCTGCGCGGCGCGCGGATCATGGTGGGCCAGAGCCTACTGGCGCGGTACGCGGGGTTTTCATACGCCGGTTCCGCCGCCCGCGCCGAGTTCGCCCAGGACATCCGGCGTAAAAACAGGCTATTCGACACCGTGGGAAGCTTACCTCCCCTGACTGCGCCCCAAGCGGATCGGCTGGAAGCCATAGGCCATGACAGAGCCTTGGCCTGCCTGCGGGATTCCGCTGTCCGGGGACAATGGGTTCTATAAATCACCCCTGCCGATGCAGTTGAACGAACCGGCGGAACGACCGGTCATAGGTACTCTCAACGGCATCGGGAAAAGCGCAGGCCGGCAATTCATTCATGGACAAATGATACTGCAGACAGGCACAGCAATTACCCTTGCGCGGACACGGTTCGTAGGAACAATTACATCGTTCCTTGTTTTCGATAAGTTTCATGCATTGTACCATGATAACTTTCTTTCCTTGATCCGTGGCTAAAAGCCACGCAAGCCTCATTCCTGAGGGAGGCATTGCTGGCGGTGTTTCATGGCGCGAGCCAAGGTGACGGTGTCGGTATAGGCAATACCGCTCCCCACCGGCAGGCCCATGGCCGGCCGGGTGATCCGGACATTGCGCGCCGCAAGCTGATCGCGTAAAAAACTCGCCGTCGCCTCGCTTTCTACGTCGGAATTCAACGCTAGAATGACTTCCTGGATCCGTTCCGTTTCGATGCGGCGGCGGAGCGCTTCCAGGCGCAGATGGGCAATCCCTTCTCCCTGCATGGGGGAAATTTTTCCCATCAGCACATGGTAACGCCCGCGGAAGGCGCCGGCCGCTTCAATCAGCAGGAGATCGACCGGGTCCTCGACCACACACAGGACGGAACCGTCGCGCGCCGTGTCCTTGCATAACGAACAGGGATTTTCCGCCGACGGTGTAATCGCTCCGCAAACGGAACAGGCGCCCAAGCGGTCCCCCGCCTCCTGCAACGCCGCAATCAGTTCCCGCAACAGGCCGTCCCGCTGAACGACCAGTTTCAGCGCGATCCGCTCGGCAGAACGCCGGCCGATTCCGGGAAGCTTGCTCAAGCAAGCGATCAACCGATCCAGGCTGGGAAATGTTTTCAAATGTCCCTCTGTGAATTCTCCCTACCGTGACTTGGAGCACGAATGTTCTTTTGAAGCGGTGTAATGGACCAGTTATTGGGAGGGGGGATGATTGGTTTCATAGTATGATGATATGCGACTTTTTCAGTTGGAGGGTCCGTTCGTCAGAACCGTCCGTCAGCTGACGGACGGTTCTTCCCGCTGGGATCGGGACGACGTGGCGAACCACCGCTACATCCCCCAAATAACTGACCCATTACAAATCAACATGTTCTCTGAATGCGAGTCATAGCCCCGGAATGTCAGGCAACCCCATTTCAGACGCCAGGTGTTTCATATCCCGGGCACTCATTTCCTTGGCCGCGTCCAACGCGCCTTCCACGGCGGCCAGAACCATTTTTTCAAGAACCGCCGGTTGGGCCGGATTGATGACGCTGGGATCAATCCGAATTGCGGCCACGGATGCATCGCCACGCGCCGTCACGGTCACCTTGCCGCCGCCGCTGGAGAACTCCACCGTCTGCTCCCTGAGTTGGGCCTGGATTTTCTTGACCTGTTTCTGCATGGCCGCCGCGTTTCGAATCATCTGAAACATGTTGCTCATATCTACTCCTTGATATCCATAATGCTTCCGTTAAACATATCCAACGTCTTCTGGACCGACTCCTGAGCCATCCACTTATGCTTGCCCCGCGGTGGACCTTTTCCCGATGCTTTAACGCCCGCCGCCGGGGAAGCTACGGCCGAGTTAGCCGACAACAATTCCGACGCCGCGCCGGCATCACTTTTTCGCCGCTCCATGATCTTAAACTCGGCGACCATCGTCCGATGGAGCACTTCGCTCAGCACTTTTTGCAGCGCGGCGCGATGACGCGGCATCGCCGCCTGCTCCACGCGATCGGGAAATTCAGGATCAAAACCGATCGTCACCTGTCCTCCGCTTACCACCGCGGGAAAGGCATCCAGCAGATTGCCTTTCGCCAGCGGCGCCGCTTTGCCGACCCGCTCAACAATTGCATGCCATTCTTTCTCAAGCAGGGCTAATTCATGGGGTCCAGCCGCCGACGCTTTTGCCACGGGCTCCGGAACGGGAGCGGGCGCATGAACCGGAGCCATGACCGGCCTGGATTCCGCCACCCGACCCGGAACGGAGGCTGGTTTCACCAACGACATCCCACCGCCGCCGGCCTTAAGGGCCTTGACCTGGGCCAGAATTTCACCGAGGGACACCATGACCGCCGCACGGGAACATCGAATCAACGCGGTTTCCAGCAGGGTCTTCCTCGACAACGCAAACCGGAGCCGATCCCAGGTTTCCGTCAGGATATCGGTTATCCGCAGCAGGCGATCGAGGGTCGTCAATGCCGACTGGGTCTTCAGGGCCTCCAACTGCGCGACCGCAAAATCCAGGTCGGTGACGCCCTCGCCCACCTGCAGAAAGACCAGCAGGTTCCGGCAATACTCCAGCAGTTCGAAGAGCAGGCGCTGGAGGTCTTTTCCCTGACGGTCCCATTCCTCCACCAGGCAGATCATCGCCGCCACGTCACCCTTCAGCAGGGCCGTGGTCAGCGCTTCCAGCGCCTGGCGCGACACCAGCCCAAAAACGGCCAGCACATCGTTTTCGGTAATATGCTTGCCTTGGAAAGCAATCAATTGATCCAGTGCGGACTCCGCATCGCGCAATCCGCCTTCCGAGGCGCGCGCAATGGCCAGCAAGGCGTCCTCGTCCAGGGATATGCCTTCCGTTTTGGCGATCAGGAGCAGTCGCTCCATCAGGAGTTTTAAAGGAATACGGCGGAGGTCAAACCGCTGGCACCGCGAGAGAATGGTTGCCGGAATCTTCTGGGGTTCGGTCGTCGCAAAAATAAACTTCACATGAGGCGGAGGCTCTTCGATCGTTTTCAGAAGCGCGTTGAACGCGTCGGGCGTGACCTGATGGACTTCATCGATAATGATAACCTTGAATCGCCCGGAGGGCATGTATTGAATGGTATCCCGCAAGGCCCGGATATCGTCGATGCCGCGATTGGAAGCCCCGTCAATTTCCTGGACGTCGAGATGGGTTCCCGCCATGATCTCCGTGCAGGCCGGACATTTATCGCAGGGTTTTTCCGTGGGCCCTTCCGCGCAGTTCAGGGTCTTGGCCAGAATCCGGGCAATGGAGGTTTTACCGATCCCCCGCGGTCCCACGAACAGGTAGGCGTGGGCCACGCGGTTGGAACGGATGGCATTTTTCAGCGTCCGGGTGACGTGATCCTGCCCGACCACATCCTCAAACTGCTGAGGCCGCCATTTGCGCGCCAAGACTTCATAGGCCATGTTCATTCTCCTGAATGCGACGCAAACCCGCAATCGAATGTTGACAGCGACGTTTCGCCGCTACGTCTCCGAGACGCGCCACCGGCGCGTCTCCACAAAAACCTCTCAACACTTATCGCCCTTCGGACGGATTTATTGGTAGGGCGGCCAGTCCCTTGGCCGCCGTTCTTGGCGCGGCGCGGCCGGCAAGGGACTGCCAGCCCCACCTAAAACCAGGATAACAATTTTCTATTAGATCCGGTTATCATTCGGCCGACGGCGCCGACAAGGCCCGTGCCGCTTGAAAAACATTATCAACCAATCGATCCAGCTTGTCCAGCGGGGTTGACGAAAATGCCAGCCGGACCAGCCCGCTCATGACAATCACACCGGTGGAATAATCGGAAAGCAGTTTCCGTCGGACACGCTCCGGATCCGCCTTAAGCATCTTTAAGCACATAAAATAGCCGGAGTTGAACGGCATTGGCACGAATTCGCCCCGATATTCGGGACGCGCCGCCAGAATCTGCTTGACCTTCTCGTAACGGCGCCGCAACAGCTCATATTTCTGTTGTTTCTCGGCCTCATAGGCCGGCGCCACGAACGCGCCGACCAGTAGAGACTGGCTCAGGTTGGATCCATTGGAAATATTGCCGCGAATCGCGCCGGTGGTTTTGGCCTCGAGCGCCTGATACAGCGGCGGCGCGCCGCCCTGGATGCCATAGGTCATAAAACCGACGCGCAATCCCCAGACGTAATCCTCCTTAGTCGCGCCATCCAGTTTGACGGCCAGCAGGTTGGGATGGAGATCGCAGAGCAGGCCGAAAATCGACTCGGCAAATATGCCGGGCTCATAGACCAGCCCGAAATAGGCGTCATCGACAATGACCACCAGGCGCGACCCGCGCTCGGCGGCTTCCCGAAACACACCGACGATGCCCTCGACTTCCGACCCCGTGGGGGTATAGCCCGTCGGATTATTGGGAAAGTTCAGGCAAACCAGTGTTTTGCGAGGCGGTCCCGCCATCAATTTTTTCCGAAGCCCCTCGACATTAAACCCGGCGCCGGCAAACGTCGGGAAAGGATCCAGAATGGCGTCATAAGCGTTGCGAAAAATCAACTCGTAATTTTCCCAATAGAGATCCGGGAGAATGACGCGATCGCCGGGATCGCAAAACAGGTAACCGCTCATACTGAGTCCGTGCGACAGCGCGCAAGTCACCACGGGCAAGCTGACGGCTTTGCCGGCCAGCGAAGGATTCTTTTTCACCAGCAGGTCTTTCCATGCCTGCCGTAGTTCCGGGCGTCCCGAACTGGGCGCATAGGTAAATATTTTTTCGGGCGGCAATTGAACGCGCTGTGCGATACACGGCAGGCGCATGGGAGTCCCATCCTCTTCCAGCGCAATGCCGATCGTCGCATCGATTTCCTTGCCCCGCGCGTCTGCCGACTGCGATAGAATCCCCATTTTAGGAAAATAAATCGCTCGACCCCGCGCCGAAAGCATAGTCGTGACCGACGGATTTTTCGCCGAGATTTGATCATTCAATTGCCGGGCCTGCAAATCCAAATCCATAACGGGTGACACCTCTAGGGTCCTCTTGAAAATTCAGTCAGGGCACTGCACCCCTGCCGTTCAATGCTGGAAATGTACCCGTTTTTTACCATTTGTAAAGACCTCGTGACGTTGATGGGGTCGGCCACACTTGCCATGCGCCATATCCGGAGTAAAAGAGGACTATTCTCACCTGATATGATCGATGAGAATTTTTACGCCGATTCCGACCAGGATCAGCCCGCCCAGCGCTTCGATTTTGGCTTCGAAGCAGTGCCCCACCCGGCTGCCGATCAGCCCGCCCAGCAGGGATAAAACGAACGTGACCACCCCGATCAGCAGGGCCGGCCCGACAATCAGCACCTTCAACACTGCCAGGCTGAGCCCCACCGCAAGCGCGTCGATACTCGTGGCCACCGACAGCAGGAGAAGCATGGAGAGGCTCATGGAACCGGCATCCGGGTTCACGTCCTTAAGTCGAAACGACTCGACAATCATCTTGCCCCCGATCAACACCAGCAAGCCGAAGGCCACCCAATGATCCACGCCTGAAATTAATGCCCGGAGACTCAAGCCGGCAAGCCAGCCAAGCATTGGCATCAGGGCCTGGAATAACCCGAAGAATATCGCGACCCGCAACGCCTGTTGCAGGCGCATGCGTCGTACCGCCAATCCGCTGGCAATCGCCACCGCCAGAGCATCCATGGACAGGCCGACGGCAATCAGGAAAATCAAAATCAGGTTCATAGCCCGGATTCCATCATTGCGAGTTGAAGTTTAGTTGGCGGCGCCTATTTTTTCTTCCAAGAAAGCGCGGACGGCCTGGTCAGAGGCGGGCAGAACTGTCCGGCGAACGGGAAGGTCATTCAGCGCATCCAGAAGAGGATGATGGGCCAAGTCCCGTCCGGTGGCATCCTGAATCGCCCGGTCGAATTTGGCCGGATGAGCCGTCGCCAGGCAGATCATAGGCTCCTCCGGATCCAGAAACGACTGCGCCACATGAACCCCCACAGCGCTATGCGGGTCCAGCAGATAGCCCCGGCTTTCGTACATGGCCCGAATCGCCGCCAGGCAAGCCGGCGTATCGGCGGAACCGGCCGCAAACAGCGGATCCACGCCGCCGCCCGGCCGGCATTCCACCCGCAATTCACCGGTGGTCCTGAACCGGTCCATCCACTCGCAAACCCGGCGCGGATCTTCCCCGGCGCAATAGTAAAGGTAGCGCTCGAAATTGCTGGCAACCTGGATATCCATCGAGGGGCTCAGGGTCGGGGTTACCCTGCCGCGACGGTAAACGCCCGTGTTGAAAAACCTGGAGAGGATATCGTTCTCATTCGTCGCCAGCACCAGCCGGCCGACCGGCAGACCCATGCGCCAGGCAAGGTATCCGGCGAATATATCGCCGAAATTGCCGGTAGGCACCGTAAACCGCACCCGGTCTTTGCCCGTGCGCTCCATGACGCGGAACGCGGCATAAAAATAATAGACAACCTGGGACATCAAGCGCGCCCAATTAATGGAGTTTACGGCGCCGAGCGCCACGCGATCCCGGAACGCCAAATCCCGGAAGAGGGTCTTAACTATGGTCTGGCAATCATCGAAACTGCCCTCCACAGCCGCCGTAAAGACATTCTCATCCGGCACGGTGGTCATCTGCCGCTCCTGGATCGGGCTGACCCGACCGAGGGGATACAGGACGAAAATGCGCATCCGCCGACGGCCACGGACGCCGGCGATGGCGGCACTGCCCGTGTCGCCGCTGGTCGCGGCCAGGATATTCAGCTGGCGATCCGATTGCGCCAGCACGTATTCGAACAGGCGTCCGAGAAACTGCAAGGCCACATCCTTGAACGCCAGTGTTGGTCCGTGAAAAAGTTCCAGGATATGAAGGTCGCCCAGGGGAACCACCGGCGAAACGTCCGGGTGCCGGAAGGAGGTGATACTCCGATCAATCAGCGCGCGGAGATCCCGTTCCGGCAGATCGGCATAGCGGCGCATGATTTCATAAGCCAGGTTGCCGTAAGCCAGCGTTTTCCACGCTGCGAGATGCGCCCGCACATCCGGAATCCGCTCGGGAATAAAAAGGCCGCCGTCACGCGCCAAGCCGGTCATGACGGCATCCTGAAATCCGATGGCAGGGACTGCGCCCCGGGTGCTGATGTATTTCATATCCGCCTACCGCGATCTCCTGTGCAAGCCCCGCCTCCCCAGGGCTGGCCATTCACTTCCCGGAGCTTGGGCATGCGCCGCAAAACGGCGGCAATCCAATACCTATCGCCCGGCTGATGGATGTTAAAATCCAGCCAGATGGACTCGATCGGCATGTCCTGGATCGGCGTAATATCCTTCACCTGGGTATGCGCTATCGCCAGATATTTCAGCGGCAGGGCCTTAATCGGCGTCAGATCCTTGACTTCCGTAATGCGCAGATCCAAGGTTACCAGCGGCAGACCTTGAAGCGACGTTAAATCCCGAACCCGCGTGCCTTGCAAAGACAACTCCCGCAAGGACATGCCCTGTAATATTGACAGATCCTTGATCCCAGTATCCGCAAGGCTCAATTTCTCCAGATTCAGACCCGTCAGGTAACTGAAATCCCGGATTTTAGATTGCGCAACCGACAATTCCTTCAAGGGAAAATTTTTCAACAGCGAAAGATCCTTTATATCCAAACCGGAAATATCCAATGCTCTCAACGGCATTCCGATTAAAGGCGATAAATCCCGCACCTTTGTCCGCGCAATATTCAGCCGTTCCAATGAAATCCCTTTCAACGGCGTCAGATCCATGACATCCGTGTCGGTAAGATTCAGCCGCTTGAGCGGCATTTCCCGGAGGGCACTGATATCCCGAATCCGGGTCCCCTCGACATCCAGTTCGTTCAGGGGCATACCTTTCAGATAGGAAATGTCTATGATTTTCGTGGAAGCCAGTTTCAACTTGTTAAGGCGCATACCAAACAAGGGCGTAATATCCTTCACCATCGTGCGGCTGACATCCAGTTCACGCAACGGCAATCCCCTCAGCGGGGACAGATCAGCCAACGGAGCAATGGAATCCTGTCCCCAAGCCAATGCTCCGCCACACAGAATCTCACGCACGTCGGGCAACGCGGCCAGGGGACGGATATCATTCACCCCCTCAGAGAATATCTCAACCCGGATGATTTTTCCCGAATTATCCGGTACAAAGACGATCGCCTCCTCCATGATGCCCGGATTCCGTTCCAGTAATTGCGCCTTCACGGCCTCTGGGGTCGAGGGCTTCACTGGCGACTTCACCTGAGGTGGCAAGATCACAGGCTTGGCCGGCGCCGACGGCTGGGGCACAGATTCGCGCTCTCCCCCTTTGGTTACCGGAACATGGGCTAACGCAGATAACACCGGTTCATATTGCTTTGCATACCGGGTTTGGCCGTAAATCGCACGGTAAGCATCCACCGCTTTTGCCAGCCCCTGGGCATCCTTGGCGGAATAGTTCCGGCGCCGAATGGCGGCCAGGCAGTCTTCACATGTGGGATTGTCTTTCGCTACATCAAGCAACACATTACGCATGATTCCCAGCAGAACGCGTTTGGCTTGTTCCTCGGTATGGATGTTCTTCTTCTCACCCAGTTTGACCGCCAGTACCGGGGCTAACAAGGGACCAGTCCTGGCAAAATACGATTCCGCCGATTCCCAATCCGGTTCCCGGATGGACAGCAGTCCCTGCATCAAAGCAGTTTCCGGGTTGTCTTCGGATCCCAGCCGCAGACGTTTTTCAGAAAGTGCCAGATCGTCAACCCGGAACGATTTCGGCTGACTGGCCTGACCGGCGCCCACCACCACGATTTTTTCAACCTGAATCATGTTGTCCTGGATGTCACGGATGGTCACTTTTTCGACGCCGTTGGTCAGCACCACGGTCGCTTCCTGATCCTTCAATGCCCGAAACGCGTTGAGAATTCGCTGATCCATGAGGGAGGCTTGTGTCAAAAGCGTCACGAGGTTATTGATTTCCTTTTTCCTGGAAACGAGCATCGGCATCGCCGCGCCCTGGCTGGCCTGAGCCAAGGCAGCCTGAATATCGCCATCAACCAACCGGGCGCCAACCCGATCCAGCAATTGGCGCCATTGCTGACCCGCTTCCTCGGCGGATTTCTGCTGGCGCTCCCGGAAAACGCGACCGCGCTCCCGCAGTTCGCGGATTTTAGTGCCACGGCTTTCAGCTGTTTCCGCCGCCCATTCCCCCTGGTACTGTTCGTAGAAATCAGCCGCCTGAGCAAATTCGCTTTTTGCAATCATGGGGATCGCCCGGGTATTCAATGCTTCCATCACGGAGTCAGCCGCCTTCTGTTTGACCGCCTGAAGCTTTTGAATTTCGGCCGTCGCCATCAACGAATACTTGGTGCCGCCGGTTTCATTGGCGACCTTTTCATACTGCCGGATCGCATCGTTGATCCGGGAGGGATTGGTTTCCGCCCATTTCTGGGCAAACTCGAACATCTCACGGGCATTATTCTCCAGGGCTATGGCGTCCACCGGCTGGTCCTGCGTCTCGCTTACCGCCTGGCTTGCCTCCTCCGGGGAAACCAAGGCTGGGGGTTCTGTGACTTCAATGACCGGGGAATGCCCGCCGCGCCATAGACTGCGCACGACCAGTATCCCTAGGACGACCACGGCCAGCGTAATAAGGGCTGCAAACCACCATTCGGGTCTAATCCCGGTCTTCTGCTTCTGTTTCAACGCGAATTGGCGTTCCATGTTCCGGAAGGCGGTGCTGTCAGACGATTTCTCTCCGGATACGATGGGAACCGGCGGTGATACCAAGGCTTTCACCTGGGGCCGAGCGCCGCGCAAAGCGCTTTGCCGCATCGTGCTGGCACCCTTGGACGGCATTGCCCCCAAAGGCACTTGACGGCTCATGACCCGGTTGACATCCACGAGAACAGCGTCCCAATCCGCTTGGCGGTATTGCCGGTCCTTGGCCATCATCTTCTCGATCAGACAGGCGGCTTCGGTGGAAAGCAGCGGATTGACATCCTGCGCATCGGGAATCTGGTCGGTAATCTGCATATCCATGGCCGCCAGAGCCGGAACCCCTTCAAAAGGCATCTTACCGGTCATGCAGTGATACAAGGTGGCGCCGAGTGAATAAATGTCAGCCCGACAATCCAGGTCAGCGTCGCCGCGGGATTGTTCCGGAGAAATATAGTTCGGAGTGCCAAAGACACCGCCCGATGCAAGTTTGGCATGGTCCACAACCGACCGCACACTCTTAGCCAGCCCCAAGTCCGCCACTTTGACGGTACCATCCCCGTCAATAATCACATTATCCGGCTTGATATCGCAATGAACGACGGAGGCGGTTTTCCAGGCGTAGCCCAGCGCTTCCGATACACTTTGGGCAACCAACAGCGAATTATCTTCCGCGAGAAACTGTTTACGCCGGATCCAGTCGCCCAAACTGTACCCGGATATAAATTCCATCACAAAGTAATAAATACCTTCCTCTGTTTTTCCGAAATCGTAAACCTGGACAATATTCGGATGCTTGAGATTGGCGGTAATCCGGGCCTCGGCCAGGAACTGATTGATATCGGCCGATTCGGCGGCGAGCGTCAGCGGCAGGGTCTTCAAGGCCACAACCCGATCCAGGTAAATCTGACGCGCCTTATACACCGTACTCATTCCGCCGCGAGGCATCGTCTCGATGATTTCAAATCCTGGAAATTGAGGCGTATCCATGGGAATCTTTCCTGACAATGCAATACCTGAACCTGGCGCGCACCACGAGCCTATTCGCACCACCGTCCATTTCACAGCAACTTGTTATTTATTTATTGACATCATAGTATTACATATGCTTTAATTCAACACAGAAGATTAGAATAATGTTGTGGAAAGCCAGGGAGGGGGGGGGCATGGCATGCCAGAGGAGTAATGGGAGCCCGTCGTGTCGGGAAGGCCAGGCCATGGTGGAATACCTCGTGGTGACCGGTATCTTACTGGCGTCTCTGGCTATTTTGACTCTTTTTTTGAACACTTTTCAGGAATACGGAAGTCGTATTTTGGATATGGTAGCATCGGACTACCCTTAAAGGAGGACGCAATATGATGCGTAGACTGCATACCAAGCGGGGACAGGCCATGACGGAGTATATCATCATTGTCGCCATTATTGCCTTGGCGGCCTTGGCGGTCTTCGGCCTGTTTGGCGACCGGATTCGCTCCATGGTGGGCGGAGCAACCGAAGAGTTAGGCGGCGATCCGGATTCGGTTGAGACCGCCGTAGGCTCCGAAGGAGATTCGCTTCAGAAACTGAAAGATCTGAAGCCGTCCAGCCAATGATAATTTCACGGCGCGGCATACTTGTCCGCCGAGCCTACTACGTCGCCATGTGCGCCCGGCTCCACCGGAGCGTTTCCGTTGTTGCTAAAACCATGGCGGATAAGTCATTTCAGCGTATCGCGCTTGGGGCCGCGAACACCGGGAGTGGCTCTTGCTAAGGAGGCGGCGCCGAAACCTGTATTCTCTTCCGCGGCAGAGGCGCTGGGTAATCCAAATATGACGCAAAGCATTCCTGGTGACGCTGAAGCCGGGCGGAGCGAGCCAAATATTCTTCGCGGCGCGCGAAGACTGCGAACATTATTGATCCATCTCCACAAGACGGATCAATACCCTTTGCTTGCCAATGCGATCCGGCGATCACAAGCGCCTAATTCCATCGGTGCAGCAGGCCAGTCTCTGATTGAATCCTGCATCGTCATCGGCATTCTATGCCTGCTGCTGATGGCGCTCTTCCAGTTGTCCCAACTCTTCATGGCCCAGGAAATCCTGCACTATGCCGCCGGGCGCGGCGCCCGGGCCAAGACGGTAGGGTTTAACGAATTCATGGTTTTCAAAACCGTCCGCGTGGGCACGATCGCCAATGCCGGCCAAATCACCGCTCCCGAAATGACGGTTCAGACGCCTTCGTCTCTGATATTACAGCTCGGCACGAATCCGTCCAGCCCGAATTATTTTGAAACCAAGTCACTCGGAAGCTATGTCAAAGCGCCGGCCGCCCAGCGTACCTTGGAACGGTCCCGCATTCCGCTGTTCCTGGCCTCGGATTGGAACGGCCAGCTTTCGGCCATCTTGAATTATGAAGACTGGACCGACATCAATTACTCGTATACCGAGCAGGCATCCCCTCCCCAGCTCGATCTCCGCGTGCACCAGCATTTCCAGCTCAAATTTCCCTTTCACCAGTTGTTTTACGCCGACGATTCGATTCCCTTCACCGGCACCGCAACGCTGGATAATCACTACCCCTTGTACCTGGACATCGAATGAACAAGAACCGGACCATTTACATTTCCTCCCGCTCCGGCCAGACCATGATTTTCATGGTCATGGTCCTGATCATTTTATCTTTCATCGTGGTGTGGAACTTCGACCTGCACACGATTCTCCATCTGAAGTCGCGAACCCAGAATGCGGGCGACGCCGCGGCCCTGGGGGCGGCGCGCTGGCAGGGCATCACGCTGAACCTGATCGGCGATTTGAATATCATGCAAGCGGTGGCCCTCAGCGGAGGCGACACCAACACCGCCAGTCAGATCGCCGGCCTGCAGGCCCGCCTCTGCTACGTCGGTCCGGCCATGGGCCTGCTGGCGGCCCAGCAGGCCGCGAAAAACAACGGCATCTATGTGAACCCGGATTTCAGCGCCCGACTCAACGAGCATGCCACTGCCGTGCTAACGGAATACCTGGATGTGTTCACGGAACCCTATTCGAATTGCTGGCAGGAATACGGCGGTATACTTGAAAATATCGCCGTCCAGGGCATCGCGGCGGCGCCCGACAACGCCCATTTATATACGGATTACACCGGCGGCCATATCCTGCTGGAGCTTAATTTTTACGACGCCGTCGCGGGCCGCGATTGGTGCTGGTTTTATTTCAACGCCATGAGCCTGCTGGAATACTACACCGACTATCTTTACTGGCCGGCACTTCCCCCGATGATCCCGCAGATCCAACCGGCCAACAGCGAAATTTTCGGCCTGGGCCTGACGCCCTATGCGACCACCCTGCCCGGCGGACTGAACACCATCCTTCTGATGAATTCGCTCCGGTCCAACCGCAATCTCAGCATGACGGTCATTTCCAACGAAGTGGCTGCAATCGCCAGCGTCTGGTACATATATAACTCGTCGGTCTGGACCTCCTGGACAAACATGTCATTGGTCGGCGCTGACCCGTTCCCGGCGTTTGCGGCCGTCAGAACGCAATATGACTATGCCGGCGCAGATGCCGCCATCCGGATTGAAGCCAGCGCCGACCGGTTGACGCCCGGTTCCAGCGGCAGTATTATCACGTGGACTGCGGCGGCCAAGCCGTTCGGCTACCTGATGGCAGACGGTTCACCGGTCCGGCCTGACACCTATTCGATCGTCCTCCCCGCCTTCCACAATGTCCGGCTGATCCCGGTGGATGCCTCCTCAGCTCCTGCCGGCGGCGCGTATGACATCGGATGGCGCGAACATATCGAAGCCCATCTCCCCCTTTACCTTGAAAATGGATTGGCAGGTCTGGAAGCCAATTGTTGGCAATGTCAGCAATTGACGCTTTGGGAAAATGCGGCGTTTCGCGAGGAAGGCTTGGCTTGGCTGAGCGCCACCAACGACGTCGGCGGCCTGTTACATCCTTGCGATGAAATGGGAGGACCCGGAGGTCCGGGCGGCGGACGCCGGCGGGGACACTGAGGAAAATGCAGAATGAAGAATGCAAAATGTAGAATATCAAGGACCAGACATCGTTTCCCTGCTGACGGGATCGCTGGTTTGTCTACTGCAGCTTCGGCAAAGGCGGGAGGCCGGCAAACTGTGTATCCGTCATTTTTAATTCTTAATTCTAAATTCTTTATTTCTTCCAGCGGCCAGGCCATGGTGGAACTCGCGGTGGCACTCATCATCATTATGGTGCTCATCGCGGGCTTGATCCAGATCGGCCAGCTCACGGGCGCCCACACGCGGACCATGATCGCCGCCCGCGCCGAAGCAGCCCAGGACGCCATGGCTACGGATTACACCCAGGCCTCTGATGCCCGCTATATTTACTCATGGATGGCGGGATCGGACACCCATCGCTACACCCATGATGATATCCCCTCCATCGCCACCAATACCATCCAGGCAAACCTGGACATGGTTGACTTGGCATACCCGGCCGAACTGGCGGCACAGGTTCCCGGCAATGCGCTATCCACGTTGGGAACATCACCCGACATGCTGGATGAGTTCTTCCTGGTCAAGGGACATGCATCGGAATCCTGTCCGACACTGGCGGTGATCCGAAAATTGGTTAATGACCAGGCAACGATCTCGGTCGAAAGCGATGCCTGGTTGGTCTGGACGGAAGGAATTTATTAGTGCCTTAACCATTAGGAACCGCTATAAAAAACAAGATAACCACGCGACGTTCTTCGGAAGTAATTGAGGATGCGGATAATTAAGCCGAAGCATGAGTAACCACGAAACACAGGACACACGAAA
>Ga0180015_1000261_pt1 | contig 15716 bp, 13 predicted proteins | sample KR13_S2_MetaG_FD_116508 | JGI IMG/M metagenome (GOLD analysis project Ga0180015, IMG submission 116508) | Groundwater microbial communities from the Olkiluoto Island deep subsurface site, Finland - KR13_S2_MetaG | ecosystem: Environmental > Aquatic > Deep subsurface > Groundwater | place...
AGGTATTTGGACAGGCAATTTCACTGAATTTTGATTTTGGTCCACGAATTCCCATATTGATCACATAAAAGTATATGGAATCAATGGTATTTAAAACATCAGTAGATTATAGGGTCAATACCGGGAATCTATGACTGTTCTTAATTCCGCACGGCTCATCCTGTCCAGACTTTTTGTGACATTATCTGCATCGCTGTATTCTCCTTCCATATATTGCAGCAGAACAGCAACGCCATGCTTGCAGTTGATGCCATAGGGGCATGAACACTCGCTATGCAAATCGTTCTGATCCACATTGGTTTTATATGTGGTTGACCCTTCAACTTCTCCTATCAGTTTATTTTTGAATTTGATATCATTATTTCTGGAGATCATATTTTTTCTTCAAATCCTTTAGAGCATCATTAACACCAATACCTTTAGTTGTCTTTTCCAGATAATCCATGTCGAGAGTGTCATATTGCCGCACCAATATCCCGAGTGCATCCTTAATGTCCTGTTCCCTTGAAAATACCAGCTTGTTCACGATCGTATCCTCAGGCGAAGCTATCCAGATAGCAATATCGTTGAAATCGATCATCCTCTTATTCCTGAGAGCCCTTTCATCCATTTCGGTGTAAACTCCCTTGATATCAAGCCGAAACATTGTTTCCTTATCTTCAACAGTGCAATGTGATTTTTCTTTTAATGCGGCGCGCATGTCATACTCGTCTGCATGGAAACCATTTTCCTGCAGGAATTTTACCAGCACGGGTATATTGTCATCTTCAAGCTGGATGACATAATCAATATCCATAGTTGTTCTCGGATTTCCATAAAAAAGAACTGCAAATCCTCCAACGATAACGTAATCTATGCTGTTCTTGTTCAAGAATTTGCATACAGTATCCAAAATCTGTTCTATGCTTCTCATAAGATATCCTTCTTTTTGAAATTTGGTCAAAATCGAACACAGATGACATGGATCGGACGGATATTCACGGATCCGTGCGCATCCGCGTCGACTGTCACGCCAGTCGATTGCGTGCACACGTATGCCAGTGCGCTGGCATACGTGGACGTGTACTCCGCGCAATCCGTGTTCTATTTCTTGATTTATCTCCTCACAGATGACGTATGATCCTTATTTACTCGCAGGGCAAAATCAATAAGTTTCATACCCTCTCGAAGTGAGTCAACTCCTGAGAATTTTCTCGCTCTTATTGCCTCCATGATCAACTCTTTTTCAGAGGTTTCTTTTACTTTTCTTCTGATTTCCTTAATATCCATCGCAGTCAGCATATATTTATCCTTCCTTTCCAATTTTTCTCCTTTGCACCACACTATCTCTGATATTCACCTGTGTATTCTCAATGATCCCTATCTCCTTCGCATTCTGAACCGACCCAACAAGATGCCGCAAGCTATCTGCCATCTCATTCATGAAACCGTTCAATCCATATTTCTTGTCTGAGTGAGCACGAAGGACGACCTGAGTTAATCCTTTATAATCCTGAATAACAGCGGTCAGTAGATAATATGCCTTCTCTCCAATCGATTCACCGGACAGGTAAATCACGTTCTTTCCTTCAATATTATATTCCCTGACCTTATGCAGCATGTGCCTGCATGTCTCGCCCATGAATTTAGCTAAATCATCAACAGTTATACCTTTGAAGGAAATACCTTCCTGAACGAATTCGCTACTCGCTGCAAGCCTGCTGTATTCGCCTTCGCTCATGGGCTTCTCTTTAAGGAATGGGCATACGCAGTGCACTTCTTTGGGGCGCATGTGAAGTGTTTGTTTATTGCCTGTGTGGTCTTTGTAGATCACTGTGGCACCTATGTTTTCTTTGTGGATGCAGCCGAGGGGTTTCAGTATATAGGTGGCGGTTCTCTTACCATTGGGAGTGATGTTGCCAAGATGCTGGATTTCAGAGGCTTTCATTGAAAAAAGATCTTTTGTATAATCCAGAATGACATCTGCATCTGTAATTACAAAATTCGTACTGTTAATTAATCGTATTCCAAATTTGAGGTCATTGTTTGACAAAACAGAATAACCTCGTAAAACCTGGAGGTCATTTATATTTTTAGCTACTTTGATTTCTGGTTCCAGAGCAAGTACATCGGAAACACGATGGTCAGTCTTGATCTTTTCAATTGGAGTCATGAACAGGCTGTCCACAACGTTTTTCTCAGCACGAACATTTTTAAGTAGTGTGCTTAGAATTCTCTGGGCTTCATTAAATCCTCTCTTAGTTGCAATGTCAAAGGCTTCTTCAATGTTATTTTCAGCATTTTTTAGAACGTCTCTTGCTTTTGAGAGTTCTTTTCCATTTCGATGCTCTTCTGCCTCTTTTAGCATCAATTCGGCGCTCTCGGATAATTCCTCCACCTGTCTCCTGTCGATGTTGATGTAACAATTTTCAATGTTAGTGATTGTCTGAGAAAGCAGGTCTTTTGCATTTTTTAGCTTTTCTTCATCTTTAATTACGCTTGCATCTTGCAGAGCTTCCTCAAAGTAACTTTTTGCAGTATTATATGATTTGATCGCATTATTCAAATCCCCTTTATCCAGAGATGTCTTTCCCTGTTCTGATGCAGAACTTCCCAAAGCCAGTTTACATGATACAATGTTACTTTGGACACTCGTTTTATTGTTTTTAATGGACGTTGAAAGAGAAGCATCGATATGAGGGCTGTTTTGTGCGGACTCAAATTTAGTCAGTGCTTTGTTATAGCTTTCAAGAGCACGCTTGAAGTTTTTCCTGGCAAAGAATGCTGATGCTTCTTGAGACAGATTGAAACCTTCTTCGAATGATCGAGATGCAATTTCTTGAGATTGTTTTAATTCAAGTGCTTTATTTTTAGCAGGCGAAGAAGAACTCTTGGATTTCAGAAAATATTGTCCAGCATATACTATAATTCCTGCTAATAGAATCCAGTATAGGATATTGTTAGAGTCAGAGGCGTTTGGTTCTGTTTGGGATGTTTTTGGTGTATTTTGAGAGTTTGTTGGAGTCAGTCCTAGATCTACTGTTGTTACTGCTGCTACAACATCGCTCGAAGAACTTTTCACTGGTTTGAATGCATATAAGATTCTGTCGGAACCCATGAAAATTACACCATCCGAAACTGCTGGCGATGCTGTTCCACCTGGATAATCCGTCTGGTACTTCCATTTCATCCCTCCTGTGCTAATATCTAAAGCAAATAAATATTGACTTGCAGAACTGCTAATATACAAAGTATTGCCTGAAATAGCAGGTATAGAATTTCGAAGTCCTAAACCAAATTCTCGATATTTCCACCGCAAATCACCTGAACTCTCCTCAAGTGCATAAACATACTCGGAAGAACTAACATAAACGACTCCTCTCGAAACCACTGGAGAAGAAAATGCGACCGTACCTGTGGTATTGAATTTCCACTTTACATTTCCATTATTAGCGTCCAGAGCGTAAACTTGATGAATTTGAGTCCAACTACCTGGGGAAACTACCCTTGGTCCATATACCCCAACGAACACTGAGCCATTTGATACTGCAGGAGAAGAGTGAAGAAAACCATCATCAGTTTGATATTTCCATTTCAGATTGCCATTGCTCGCATTTAATGCATAAATATAACCGTCCCAAACTTCACCATAAATTCCGTTTGTTTTTCCTAAATTTTCCCGAATGCTAAAATACACTATACCATTAATAACTGCGGGTGATGACCAAACTTCACCGTTACCCAGATAATATTTCCACCTAATTTCACCGGTAGTTGTATCCAAGGCATAAAAATTTCCCTCCGTTGAATCTTCATCCTTTTCACGTCTTGAACCTACGTAAACGAGATCAGCCACAACAGTTGGAGAAGATACGACTGGACCAGTTTGAGATTTCCATTTCAATGACCCGCTAATAGCATCCAAAGCATAAAAATTGTGATCAGTCGAACCAATAAAAACAGTACCATTTACAACTGCTGGAGATGAACTTACGGTTTTGCCAGTTTTATATTTCCATTTTAAACTTCCATTTAGTGTATCCAAAGCATAAACATAACCTTCATCTGAGCCTATATAAACAGTGCCGCCAGATACTGCTGGAGATGATGTTGTGAATCCATCTGCTTGGAATTTCCACAATAATTCAAGCGGCGGCTCAACAATCTCATCAGTTGTTCCTGTATGCGCTGAGTCATGCCCGAACACAGGCCAGTCGTCAATTCGTTTCGAACTCGACACACCATGGTTTGCCACCGGGGTGCCAGCTTTGTTTATTGACGGACTTTTAGATGACTTGAAAGCATATACATATCCAAATGCATCTCCATCAGCAGACCCCACATAAACCATATCATCTGAAATAGCAGGGGAAGATGTTTCAATACTCCCTGTTTTGTATTTCCATATTAACCCTCCACTTATTTTATCAATTGCATAAAAATAATTGTCTGTAGAACCTACATACAGAATATTGCCTGAAATCGCAGGTATAGATCTAACGTAACCACTAGTCCTATATTTCCATAGCAGTTCACCTGTAATTTCATCTAATCCATAGATATACCCGCCATCCGAGCCAAAATAAACTATGCCACCCGAAACAGCAGGAGAGGAATACACACCTCCATCTGTCTGATATTTCCATTTAATTTTTCCGCTAATTGCTTCGAGTGCATAAACATATTTGTCAACCGAGCCAAAATAAATCATGCCATTCGAAACCGAAGGCGAAGAACTGATGCTACCTTCAGATGTGTATTTCCATTTTAAAGTTCCACTGCCTGCATCTAACGCATATAAAGAACCACCTGTGACCTTAACGTCGGTGGGTGATAATCTTTGATTTTCTTGGGTTCCAAAGTAAACGATGCCATTGGAGACGATGGGTGATGAAAAAACTATTCCGCTACCAAGCGAGTATTTCCATTTAATTTCGCCAGTGGTAGCGTCCAAAGCATAAAAATAGCTATTCATTGTCCCACCTCCCACATAAACGATTCCACCCGAAACGACGGGGGATGAATAGACATAGCCGGTCTGATATTTCCATTTCAATGCCCCACTAACCGCATCCAATGCATAAAAATACTTATCAAGGGAACCTATAAAAACAGTACTATCTGAAATTGTTGGTGATGATTTTACTTTGTCGCCTGTTTTATATTTCCACCGTACATTTCCGCTGGTTGCATCCAATGCATAAACATTGCTATCCATCGAACCAATATAAACTGTATCGCTTGAAACCGCTGGAGATGATGTGAAGCCACCAGCTTGGAATTTCCATAATAGTTCAAGAGGCGGTTCAACTACTTCATCAGTTGTGCCTGTATGCAGTAAATCATGACCAAACATTGGCCAATCGCTGGCTTGGGCTGTATTTATTAAAAATATTAATATTATTACAAATATCCATATCTTTTTCTTGAGCATTTTTATATTAATTTAATTTTTTTACTACATATTCTTCATTAGTTTCAATTTTAAAAGATTTCCGTTCTAATTGTTTCAATTCATTTTGTGCCCATTCATACGCTTCAAATATAATTCGAGTTGTATCGAAGGGATATATAAATATAAAACCAAAACTTTTACCTTGGCACTTTTCATGAAGTATCTGCTCCAATTTATGTAATTGCATTCCATCGGAATTGTCGGGAAAAAATAATCTTACAATAATTACTCTGAGTTTCGAGTTTACTGCCAGCAATGAATCTAAATCCTTGCCAAATGCTTTAACTTTATCCATTTCCTCATATTCTAAAGCCAATATCATGTCTTCTGCATTTTTGACAAAACTATTTTCGTTTTCTCCCCAACACACATCGATTCTATTGAAAGCAAGAAATTTATTTTTGCTACCATAAGGCAAACCGTCTGCACCTTTAAAATTATCAAAATCACGAGCTATATCATTTAAATGTGGTTGATTATGATGCTCACGTATAGCATATCCACGATCAAATCCTTTCTTAATAAATGCCCATTGCATAAATGGACCCCAAGACCCTCCATATTTATGATTTCTTCCATATTTATGATTCTTCCACCAATTTCCATCTTCTATTTTCATGGGACTCAGATGACCAAACATATCAAATTTTGAATAGACATAATCAAAAATAAATTCATAAACGTTTTCAAAATCTAGATTTATATCGTTGTTCATTTTATTATACCTTTAAAAATTTCAATTCTTCATTATTACCAATTGTTTGGAAAATACTCCTGATGACTGATTTGTTTAGCGTCTTTATTTATCGCACAATAAGCAACATTAATATCTCCAATACTGCTTCCAAAATCATTATTCAGATCTATAGTGAAAATATCTGGATAATACATAATTATTACTAAATATTTATACCTTATTTCATTCCCAGCATCAGCCAATTTCTTACAATCTTTGACAACAGCCTCTATAAAATCCTCTTTTTTATCAGCCTCTTTCTGCCGCTTGACCTCAATCCCGATCAATGCTTTTGGAACTGATTCTCTCCCCTCATCATAAACTTCTTTGCCGGGATTCCATATCGCAAAATCAAAATACGCACTCTTCGGTTGATATCCCCGCCTTCGAAGATCATTATATTCAGGAGATCCATAAGGAATACCATGATCTGTGCCTGTCTCCCTCTGGTAACATAATTTTGTCTTACACTCTTCAAGGATCAGGTCTTCATTATCTTTCAATAATGCGCTTTCTCTGAAATGTTTCTTTAATTCATTTCTAAAAAATCCATGAATCACCGATTCGTCTTTGAAAAAAAATCTTGCTTCTTCTATCGTGCTTTTAATGCTTTTCTTCACAGCATTATTTATCTCGATGTCAATTTGCTCAAGTCCCCTCAATTGAGCATCTGCATCAGCACCCCTCATCCCTGGTGTGACCGTTACAACTCGATCAACTCCAGCATAACCTTTCTTCGCTTCTGCTTTCGCTTGTTTTAAAAGCCTTAATGCCTCAATGCCCTGCTTAGCCTCCTCAAAATCCATTTCATTTTGTTTTTGCTCTATCAGAATATCTGTCTCTGCATCCTTGATCTTTTGAAGCCTCTGGAAATCAAGCACCTCATTCTTGACAGCATGCTTGGAGCGCACATCTGCCACGCCCAGTCTTCCGGCGCGCTCGAATTCGTTTTCACCTGGTCTCACTTTGACGGGAAGAGTAAGCGGCTGGTCTTTCGTTGTTCCTTTATCCTTCCCAAAGTAATAAACGACCCTTCCTTTAACTTCAAAATCGCCTGGTTGATTTGGCTTTATCCTTACTTCGAGATCCTTTCCAGCACCGGGATCAACAGTATATGTAGTTGTATATTGCCCTGCGCCTGAAGTTACGAATCCAGATGAGGTCACTGACATACCTGATGGAGGGATGATGATCACCTGTACCGTCATCGCAGGTTTTGTAATGACGTTTACCGCAGATAGTTTTAGAACGATATCCTCTCCCATGACCACGTCAGTCTTCTCCCCATATAGCTGGACGCTTGCAGATATCAAAGCCTCTGCTTGCACGGATTTTTTCCATGATCTGTAAATGATCAATATGAGTAATAGCGCCAGGATACCGAGGATTATTAATGTATTTTTGCTCAATCCGGTCGTCTTTTCAATAGGCGTTCGCACATCCACCGGGGTTGGAGGAGGAGTCCTGACCTTTATTGGAAGGCTCAATTCAAGGTATTCTGCTGTTGATTTATCATTCCCGAAGTAATACATTACCCGTGCCTTGACCTCAAAATCGCCTGCCTGTTGGGTCTTTATTTTTACTTCGATATCCCTGACATCACCTGTACTGATATTATAAGTTGAAGTGAACTGCCCTGCCCCTGAATTTACGAATTCCGACGAGGTCACCGACATGCCTGAAGGAGGGATCAGGATCACTTGCACGGTCATCACCGGTTTATTGATGAATTTGACCGCTGATAGTTTCAATATGATGTCTTCCCCGAGTACGACATCTGTCTTCTCTCCATGAAGTTCAACGCTTGCTGATGGTATTGTGATGTTTTCGGCTGCCGAAGCAGTAATTATAGAAAGTATGAGTAGACAAAAAACAAATAGTATCTTCTTCATTGTTTACTCCATGAGAAAGAACGTGCTGTTGTTGATATGCTGACAAAGGCAATAAATATTTTTCTTGTTTCCATTTTATCTACACCACTTGGATTCAGCTGAAATATTTATTAATTATGCAGGTATATATGTGTACTGTTATCTTGTTGGTGTAAAATCGATATATGGATAATAAAAGTCGTGGTTCATGATAGAAGATTTACTTCGAGAGCCAATGAACCCTGTGGCAAAACAGATAAAATTCTTTGTTTTCTTTTATGATAGGTATTTATTATATCTTTTCCCGTAATATGATAGCAATTACGGTGATTCATGAAAAATACAGTAAATAAAAATGTCGTTTTGCTCATCACAACGATGAGTTCTTTCCTTGCGCCCTTTATGGGTTCATCGGTATTCATAGGACTTCCTTCTATCGGGGATGAATTCTCGATGGATGTGGTCATGTTAAGCTGGGTCTCCACAGCATATCTCCTTGCTGCTGCTATGTTCCTTGTCCCGTTCGGAAAGATAGCTGACATATATGGCAGGAAAAAGATATTCCAATACGGCATAGCCATAGATATTATCGCCTCAATTCTTCTGGTTTTTTCGAGCAATGAGATGGAGATGATCGCCCTCCGGATAATTCAGGGTATTGGCGCAGCCATGATTTTCGGAACCGGAATGGCGATCCTGACCTCAGTATATCCTCCGGCAGAAAGGGGTAAAGCTCTGGGGATAAATGTGGCTGGCGTCTACCTGGGTCTCTCACTTGGGCCTGTTGTTGGCGGGTTCCTGATTCAGTATTTTGGCTGGAGGAGTATCTTCGCATCATACATTCCTCTTGAGCTGATAATACTCGCATTAACTCTCTTTAAAATGAATGGCGAATGGGCGGATGCAAAGGGAGAGAAACTGGATTCCGTCGGCTCCATAATTTACTGCGTCTCGCTTCCTGCAATGATGTATGGCTTTTTCGACAGCAGGGCTCTTGCTTCTGAGCTTCCTGGATACAGGGACAACTGTAGAATATATAGTAATAAGTCTTATCATACTCGGTTTCGGGTTCGCCATGTTCTCCTCCCCGAATGCAAATGCGGCGTTCATGGTTTTTGCGGCTTTTTGTTTTATCGGCATATTTGCATCGCTTGCGAGGGGTAAAGTAAGATGATAAAGTTGTGAATATAGGAATAAAGATATGGCAGACGAAAATAAAGGATCTGATATCATAAGAACATTGAAAATGATCCGTGATGCTTTATTTTCTCCATCTTCACATGATGACCTGTATAAGCCATCAGCATTAATACCAGGAATGGTATTTTATTATTTAGTTACGATCATCGTAGTGATCGTGGTTCTCTATCTTGTGTTAAGTTATGTCGGCTTTGATTGGAGTGTGTTGAGCTTTTAATTCAATATGGGACACAGTATTGCAGCTGCCGTCAGGTAACAGGTGATCCTAAAAAAGATAAAGACCTGATTATCATATCGTAACGTTTTTGTTTACTGCATGTTTTGAGGCTATCCTATGGATATCTCCATTACACTGCTGATAATCTCCATCTTCTTTGGTTTCTTTCTGGGCATAATCTCAGGGCTCACGCCAGGCATCCATGTAAATAACTTCGCCCTGATACTGCTTGCTCTTACCCCGCTTTTCCTCGAAATGGGTTTTGCGCCATTCTACATCGCAGTGATAATCCTCTCGAACTCAGTCACGCAAACCTTCGTCGATATCATCCCATCCATATTCCTTGGCGCTCCCGAGGCTGACACGGCGCTTGCAGTGCTGCCAGGACACCAGCTTCTTATGGAAGGGCGCGGGGCTGAGGCTGTGCGCCTCTCAGCAATAGGCAGCGCCGGCTCGGTGGCTACCTCTCTTCTCATTGCAGTGCCGCTGGGTTTCTTTTTCATGAACATCTACGGCACGATAGATGCATATATCGGCTGGATCCTTGTTCTGATAGCAGTGCTGATGATAGCGACTGAGAACGGGGAGGTTGTGGAAGGTCAGGGGTCGCTTGCGCATCTAAAATACAAGGGCTATGCTGTTATCCTGTTCTTCCTTTCTGGCATGCTCGGGTTGTTCGCTTTTGAGAATACAGATAAGATGGCGCCGCTTATCACATTTGGCGAACCATCGATACTGCTACCTCTCCTATCCGGGTTGTTCGGCGCCTCCATGCTCGTCCTTGCCCTGATGACTCGCTCTGAAGTCCCGCCCCAGCAAAAAAACAGCATGTTCGCGCTCCCGGGAAAAAGGATCGTCAGGGGCATTATCTCAGGAACCGCAGCCGGATCGTTCGTCGCATGGCTTCCAGGCGTATCATCTGCTGTTGGCACCATAATAGCGCGGCTGCTGGTACGTGAGGATAAAGGCGAGGAGGCATCAAAAGAGTTCATAATAGCTTTAAGCGGGGCAAATACAGCCAATGCAATTTTCAGCCTGATAGCATTATACACCATCCACAGGACAAGGAGCGGAGCTATGGTCGCGATCAATGAGCTGACAAATGTCGATGAATGGGATATGTCAGTCATAATCCTGCTGCTTGCTGTAATTGTATATGTTTCGATCATCTCGTATTATACCACGATCTACCTGGGAGACAGGATATCAGGTATGCTGTCGAAAATTGACTATTCAAAGCTATGCTCAGCGGTCTTGATCATCCTTACGCTGATGGTCATAATGTTCACAGGCTGGTTTGGACTTGTGATTTTTTTGATATCAACAATTGTTGGGATGGTCTCTTCATTTGCAAAGATAAGGAAAACACATGCGATGGGGGTAATACTACTTCCTGTGATACTGTATTTCTTTTGAAAAGCCGGTGCTTTTCTGAAACTTATGATATTAAAATTTTTAACGGCATTGAAATTTTCAAATAGATTATAATTTATAAACCGAAACCAATATATACCCCCTCCCTTCTATTATAGAATTGGGTCTGTAAATTCCGGTGGTATAGATGGTTTCAAAATCACAAATCATACACTTAGATTTTTACAGTCTCAAAACCCTGGGGTTCAGTCGTTTCAAAAGGACAGGCTGAACCCAGGCGTTTGCCCGAAGGCATTGTCATGTTGGCTTTGAGAATAAATAAAGTCTTGCCTGATCCTGCCTCCGGAGCAATAGAAAGAAGAGAAATATGGAGGAAAATGAAATGAAACAAAGTAAGCAAATGAAGTTAGGAGTGGTGCTTGCGGCAATGCTACTGCTGAGCACAGCGTTTGTTGTGGTGGCGAAGGCATTTTGAAAAATAAGAAAATAGCCATTGATGGAAAAAATGTCTACACAAAATTCGAAGTTGATATTCCAGAGAGTGGAAAATATTACGTCACAGCATGGATCATGGGCATAAATGGGCAAGAGAAAATTCAAGCATATCTTGATAATGAAGCACAGCCTGTTGGATTTCTGAAGATGTCCGAAGATGGTTGGCAAACTGCCCAATTACAGAACAAGAACATTTTTGACCCAATAGATATCTCTAAAGGAACACATGTATTCTTGTTTAAGAGTCAGGACATACCTGAGATTGAATTCATTCGATTAGCGAAACAAAAGGATGCAGCAATAATCCCGGATACTAAATATCGAAATTATATAAACGTTCTTAAGGCAAAATCTCTACCTGATAATTACAAACAGTTGAAGGAAAAAAATCAAATGACTGAGGCAACGGCGTTGGCAGCAATATCTTGTCCTGCCTGCGATTATTTGTATTATTTGAATACGAATTTTGTATATACTTACTACAAATCTTTCCAGTTCACCAGTGGTCAGAATGTGGTTTTTGAAACAAGGAAAAGTGATCCCTACGCATCCGATCCTGTCATGTTCTTGTTTAATTACTACGATCCGGTCAATGGTGGTTCATGGTCGAATGATGACTGGGGAAACGGATGGCAATCAAAAATAAGTGCTACTATCCCAAGTACTGGCACGTATTATCTGCTGCTAAGATCATATAGTTCCAGTTCCCCCGGGACTTCAGATTTATATAAAGATGGTTCCTTGTATGCTTCAAATGTTGCATTAGCAGGAACAAATATAAATATCGGCGGTCTCTACAAGACAGGAACATTGAATTACTTTACATCCCAACTTACAGGTGATAGTCGACTGTGGTTAGTAGACAGCAGTTCTTCGCCAGGCAAAATAAGAGCATCCAACGATGACTATGCTGGAACCGGGGATTTTTATTGGGGTCTTGCTTCAAGAGTGAAAAACCAGTTTTCACCAGATATTAAATATGCCCTGGTTTCGAGTTACAGTTCCTCAAATCCAACAGGGACAGCTGATCTGTATATGAAACTTGATAATAGCAACATTATGAGTTCCTTCCCAAATCTTAAAGCTGACGATGCTATTAAGTCGGCGGCAGCCTCAGATGCTTATAACTGCATAAGTTGGTCTGGAGGACGCATAGATTTAGGTAGGTACTTCTGGCCTCCATCCCCTGGAAATCCATGGTATAATTCGAATAAGCTAACTGCGTTTGATAACTTTTATGGAAATAATCCTTCAAGATATGCCGGTGCAATGACATATACGCGAACTGGAGCAACTGAAAGCAATAGCGTTGTTGATTTATGGGCTAATCCTCTAAATCCTGATTATTACACACATGGTTCAGTAAGAAAACCGGGGGACGACCATCCACATGGCTACGATTGGGAAAGTAAACCTGGTGGACTTATGAGAACTTTCCATCCAAGGTATGCATTAAGAGGGGATGGTAGATATGATTATGGAAATGTTGTTTCTTACTATAAATGGACTGGAACGTATGCGTCAGCGGCTTCCACATCAGCGGCTTATAGTCAAAAAACTGAAGGCATGACTTTTGAGGAGTCGGTAAAACGCGGTTTGACAGTAATAGAAAAAGTTGAATTATCAAAAGAAGAACAAACCAAACAATCGAATTTGATAGATAAAATTCCAGAGAAGGTAAAACAAGAATTCGATACTAAATATAGAGCATGGAAAGAAACATGGAATGATCCAAATCTAATCATTCACAGTAACCCAAGAATGTATACTCAATCCGATCATTATAAGGAATTTCTGAGCTATTCCAAGGAACAGGGTAAAGTGATATGGCCTCTTTTATTCCAAAAATATGAGCAAGGAGACGGCCTTGTTAAAGAGGCTCTCATAGACTTGACATATACTGAACATGGCTACATTTTGGATGAAATAAGGCAGGAAAGCACCAAGGAGCGGTACAATGCCCAAGGTGCATACCTGGCTCCCTCGGAGGATGCGAACATAATGAGGTACATCAAGAAGCTATCGGCATCAGAGTGAATGCGAAAACAGGGAGGGGTAAATCCTCTCTCCTTTATTTTTTTAGATATAAACTATAATTATGACTCCAAAATTTTTACTGATTACAGCATTTTCATTAATAGGAATTATTTTTATTAGCGGATGTATCAATAAAGAGAAAACAAAAGAAGAACTCGGAGATGAGATACAGAACATAGGTGAAGCTGTTCCCAAGGGATGGAATTATACAATAATTCAAAATTTTATAGGCGAGGTTATCCCAGCTAGTGGGTACGGTAAAATTATAACTCAAAATTCAGAAGAAATGCCTGTACCTCATGGCATATGGAAACCTGCAGCCATTGTCAATTTTGTCAACCTTAATAAAGAGATTGAATATTATTCGGGTGTGAAAACTGATAAGAAGTATAATCCGTCGCTTCGACTTTATTTTTACAATATTACACAAAAGCAAGAGATTATGGAGATCATAGACAAAGAAAGAATTTACTCCTGGTGTGTCCCCATATATTTCGATGAGACAAAGAAATATATTATAGTCACTTCTGGATGTTATATAAACAGTGGGATATTTACTGAGGAAGCAAGAAATTATTATTCTCCCTTAGAAAAATCATTAAAAGAGTATTTTGATAAATATAACGAATCCATAGGACGCAGTTCGACAATAATAGAAAAAGTAGAATTATCGGAAAATGAGAAAGCCAAACTATCGAATTTGATTGAGGATATCCCTGAGGAAATCAAGAAAGAATTCAATACTAAATATGGAGCGTGGAAAGATACCTGGGATGACCCAAATCTGATCATTCACAGTAATCCAAGAATGTTTGCTCAATCAAGGCAATATGAGGAATTTCTCAGTTTCTGTAGGGAACAGGATAAAACGATATGGCCTCTTTTATTCCAAAAATATGAGCAAGGAGACGAACTTGTTAAAATGGCTATCATAGATTTGACATATACTGAATATGGTTCTCTTTTGGATGAAATAAGGCAGGAAAGCACCAAGGAGAGATACACTGCCGAAGGTGCATATATAGCTCCCTCAGAGGAAGCAAACATGATGAAGTATATCAAGAAGCTGCTGGCATTGATATGATTGCGAAACAGGGAGGTGTATACTCTCCTCTCTGCTCCACATTTGTTCTTACAAATACCGAAGGCAACAAACTTGGAATCCTAGAGATAAAATCTGCAATTAAATTAACCTCTATTCCCGCTTGCGTTAGCGGTAATTCAAACTTCACCATTCTATGGAGTGTTTTCGGAAGAACTACAGGAGAAATCAATTATACTGCTGTTCACTGGGGTTATGAGAGCGGAGGTGCAAACCGGATTATCCAAGGGTGAGCAGAGTATACACAGGTAAAACACCGCAGGAATTCATAATTGATATAAATGCTCCTGCAGGAGGTCCTTTATACATCAGAGCCTATGCCGTTGTCGATGATGTGCAGGTTTAGATCAATGAGTTTTACCAAGTAATAAACATCTGCCATGGGGGTAATTTTGCTACCAGTAATACTCTATTTCTTTTAAACAATATTATAAATATTAAGCTATATATCTTTATTCTGATTAAATTATGCTTTTCAGCATAGAAACCCTTTTACACATACAATAAGGATATATATGACTATATAACAATTAATTGAATATCATGATACCCGAATTAAAGCTCTTTGAGACATTCGTGGAATTATTTAATATAAACGCATCACTTATTATAATTATTTTATGCGCACACGTCCTTTTAAAGACAAGTAAACTGGACAGAGGATTACTTAAAGCCAGGATCTTTCTTAATAACGCTGTTTTGCAACAGATATGGATATCGATCTCGATAGCAGGAGCGGCTTTTGCTCTCAATGCCCTGCTCAAGCTGGTGGGATTGCACCTGATCATAAAAGATATTATATCTGACTTTTATCTTATCGAGTTGACCCAGATGATTTTTTTAATATCCTTCATCTATGCGGTATTCGTCTGGTACCTGTTCATAACCAAACCCGCTCAAACTGATAGTTCATCAGGTTAATTGATCCGGGATATCAAGTGAATTGTGGGAAAGTAAAGGAAAGAACGAAATCGTTGGATTAGAAATCATTTTTATAATAGAGGACAAAGAGGGTGCTTGAAAATATTATGTGGCGCTTCCTTGACCTTGACAAGATTGACGGCTTCTACAGCGCAGCAATTTTCGAATCCATAGCCAGTCATGTGGGTAGAGACAAAGCGCCCGAAACGATCCTTTTCTGGCGCGTGCGATCGCCGGTCGTGTATCTCGGCTATCACCAGTGCGTTGAGGATGAGGTTTATGCAGATTATTGCGCAGACAATAATATAGGAATAGTTCGGCGCATCCTG
>Ga0180015_1000263_pt1 | contig 15607 bp, 10 predicted proteins | sample KR13_S2_MetaG_FD_116508 | JGI IMG/M metagenome (GOLD analysis project Ga0180015, IMG submission 116508) | Groundwater microbial communities from the Olkiluoto Island deep subsurface site, Finland - KR13_S2_MetaG | ecosystem: Environmental > Aquatic > Deep subsurface > Groundwater | place...
AAGGCGTTGCATCATGTAAAAACCTGCAAACACGCCATGGGGGCGAGGATGCTGTGCCGAGCCGCGAGCAGTCTTCCAACGTGTGTGCGATCGCATGTAGGATGCGCGCTTGCGCGCGATTCACGAAATACATCGTCCGCCACCGTCTTTCACGTCGCCAAGCAATTGACCACTTATGCCGCGTCAAAAGAGATATCCTTTATTCTTTGCTCATGGCGTGAGGCGATGTCCATCGGCACCTTGGAATAATTTTCCAGGTGGCTTACCCTACTATGGCGAAAACTAAAATGACGAATACTGACAATAGATCAAGAAACGCCGTGGCTCAACGGACCGGAAGATATCGGCCGTACCTTCTGTTCTCGGCAAGCGACGCGCAGGATGCGATGAGGCGCATCGAAGGAAGCGAATACCTGAAGCGGTACTGGAGCGAGATTGTCCTGCCTGGGTTGGCGCGCGAGGTCGAAAATCCGGATGGCGCGGCCGGAAGGCTCGCGTTCGCCTGGCGGCTGACAAGAGACGATGTCTACGCTCGCGCGGCCGAGCGGAACCTGGCGAAGATGCTCGCGGAATCGCCGCCGAACATGCTGCATCGGGCCGACCATATCATCTCGGTGGTGACGGCCCTGTCGTGGCTCGACGGGTGGCCCGGAATCCGTTCGGACCAGATGGAACACGCGGAAGCGGCCATCGCGAACATGATCGAAACGATGGCGGCTCATTTCGCCGGGGGGAATTTCGGCACGTTGGAACTCAACAGAAGCGAGAACTGGGATGCACAGATCATAGCCGCGCTGGGCATCGGGGCTTGTTTCCTGCGCCGGCATCCGCGAAGGGGCCAGTGGCTGAAGCAGGCCGAGATGTCGGCGGTCGCCTGGCTCGATCGGCGGAAGGGCGATGGCGGGTTGTGTGAAGGAACCATCAATTACCACCTCTATGCCCTATCGAACATGTGCCGGCTCGCCGAGGTGCTTCGCGAGCACGAAAGGACGGACCTGTTCGCCCACGAGGGCCTGCGGAAGATGTTCGAATTTGTGGTGTACACGCTGGCGCCGGACGGCCGAGTCCCCGGCTTCAACGACAGCGAGCGGACGAACTTCCAGAAACGGAACGGCTCAGATGTCCTGTTGCTCAAGGGCGGTTTGGAATATCAGGATCCGATGTTCCTGTGGGGGTATCGGCGTGTGCGTGACGACTTTCCCGACTACTACGAATGCTTCCCGCACGTGGTCCTGTACTATCCGGACGATGAAAAAGCGGAAGCACCTTGCCGGGCCGGATCCATGGTCTTCCCCTACGTCGGCTGGGTCTCGATGAGGAACGGCTGGGGTCGGGACGGCACGCATCTCGTCCTCAAGGCGGGACCTTGGGGCGGATGGCACGATCACTTCGACAGATCGACATTTGAGCTCGTGGGCAAAGGAGTCGCCCTGGCGGTAGACGCGGGCTGCGGGAGCTACGGGGACCGGATGGATTGGTTTCGCCGGAGCGAAGCCCACAACCTGGTCATGGTAAACGGACGCGACCAGTGTCCCGGCGACAGTCGTATCGTCCGTTTCCAGTCGTCGGACGTGGCCGACTACGCGCTGGCCGATTGCCGGCGGGCACTCCGGGGCCCGGACGGCGGGGACGCCGTAGGATACCTTCGCCAGGTCCTCTACGCCAAACGTGACGATTGGTTCGTGTTCCACGATACCATCTCCGGCGCGAAGGAATGCGAGTGGCTGCTGCACAGCCGGGGGGAGCTGACCGTCGAGGGCCGGCAGGCGCTATGGGCGACGGCGGAGGGCGTTCGCCTCAGTGCCAGATTCCTCGACCCGAAAGTGGCGATCGCTCGCAAGTCCGGACAAGCGTCAGACCTGGAGCGCCTCGTCTGGAACCAAGCCGCCGACAAGGTGGACTACATCTCGGCCAAGCCGTGCGGCTCCGAATCGGAGTTCATTGTCCTGCTGGAACCCCTTCTGCCAAAACGGGAATGCGTCCGCGTGGAGACGGTGGACATCGAAGGCGGCTATTTCCGAATCCACTCGGGTCCGCAGACTACCCATTTGCGGGTGATGAGGGGCGGTCGAACGGAATGCCGCGGCGAACTCGAATTCAAGGGTGTCGCCGCGCTTATCGCGGTCCAGGAAGGGCGTTGGCGCGAACTCGCTCTCGTGGGCGCAACGCATGCGCGTCTGGACGGGGAACTGTTGTTCGACAGTCCGGAGCCGGCCGATATCGCCCTGGAAAGAAACGGGGAGAACGCACTGACGGGAAAGCTGCGTGTGCGTGGCGAGCTGTTCGAAGTTCCCATCCTTACCTGCGACGGCTATGCGGCGTCGATCTTCCAGGAACGATCGAGCCCTGGCAACGTCGAGGTAGCGATAGGCCTGCCACGGCCGCCGCGGGAAATATTCTTGTCGGGAAAGCCAGTGTCGTTTCGTTGTGTGCCTGGCGAAAATGCCGTTCGTTTTTTCGTTGAGACCATTGGAGAGGAATACTCGCTGGCCATCAACGGCGAGAATGCACATTGAAAGGATACGATATGTCTAAAACAATGCAAAAACAGTCAATTAACGGCGGTAGCCCCGTGCGCGTGAAGCCATGGTCTGCGGGCGCATTTCATTTCAAAGAAGAGATCGCGGCAGTTGCGGAGGCATTGTCGGGGCCTAGCCTGCCAATGGCTCGCGGCAAGTACGTTATGGCCTACCGCGCAATGCTGGCAAAAACCTATGGCGCCAGGCACGTGGTCACAACCAGCTCCGGAACAACGGCCATTCACGTGGCGCTGGCCGCAGCGGGCGTGGGGGTCGGCGATGAGGTCATTACCTCGCCAATCACCGATTACGGAACGGTGATCGGAATCATCCAGCTCAATGCCGTCCCCGTTTTCTGCGATGTTGTTCACGGTAGTATGGCGATGGATGCCGCAAAGATCGAATCGCTCATGACGAAACGGACGAAGGTAATTATGCCGGTGCATATTGGCGGTTACCCGGTCGATATGCTCACGATCATGAAAATAGCCCGAAAACACCGCGTCAAGGTGGTTGAAGATTGCGCGCAAAGTCATATGACGCGCATTGGCAAGACCTACGCGGGCTGTTTTGGGGATTTCGGTGCATTCAGTACCAACGAATCCAAACATATGAAAACTGGCGAGGGCGGCTTCGTGCTTTGTCGAAGTAAGAGCGCTGCACTGTATGCTGACCTCTTTGCCGACAAGTGTTATCATCGTTTCCCGGAAGCTCCGGCAACGCCGGCCTTTCCGGCGCTCAATGTGAGAATGAGCGATATCACCGCCGCCATTGCCATTGAGCAGTTAAGGAAACTGCCCGGATGGATCAGGCGGCGTCAGGCGGCGGGGTTGGAAATTGAATGCGTTCTTTCACGCTACCCGCTGAAGTCGTGCCGGAGACCGAAAGAGGCCCGGTGCAGCTATTGGTGGTGTGCCTTCTTTTTAGATGAGGAAGAGAGGCGCATATCGGCTGAAGAGTTTGTAAAGATGATGAACGCGGAAGGCATTCCCTGTTGGCGCGGGGGACAACGACTGATCACGGAGTGGGAAATATTCAAGAAGCTCAATGATAATCCGAATTATTTTCGAAACTATCGACCAGGCGCGTTGCGCAAAGGCGCTTATCGGCTCGATCGCTGGCCGGAAGCGAAGTGGGCCGTAGAAAACATAATCGTTATTCCCGTAAACCAGCACACGGGCAAATCGGAAATCCGCGATCTGGATCGGGCCCTTAAGAAAATATTCTCGTTCATATCCGGATAAGAAGGACTATTTCGTGAGCTTGCTTTTTTCGATGCCTTTGTGTGCGTGGGTCCGTGGCGGGGAAAACATTCAGCACAGCCGTGGAAGCTTTCCCATGTGTTGGAAGAGATGAAGCATTGCTCCATTGCCGGGGCGTTGGTCGCTCATCGGCTGAGCATTGACTACGATCCCATGCACGGGAATCTCTTGCTGCTGCGGGATTCTGGAGGGGCACCAGGATTTGTACCCCCTGTGGAACATCATGCCGCATCACACGGGCGAATTTCCAGGGCCGCAGACGCTGCTTGCGGACATGCGGCGGCATAATGTGCGGGCCGTCATGATCAACCCAAAAACCAACGCCTGGGCCAACCGCAGCAGACGCAAGTTGTCGATATGCATGTTCACATGCTGCACGAAGGATTGAATGGCGGCGGGGGATCTTGCGGCATGCGCCGCGGCGGCCCGAAAGGAACCTTCCAACTGATGCGGCGCCTCGGATACGCCGGCGCCGGCATCATGAGTTGGAACGTCGTGAGCGGCGACTCGGCGGGCGGTAATGAAGCGGTCAGGCAGGCGCTTGAGTTCTTCCCGCCCGGCTATTGGGGGTTGGGTTCATTTGACCCGGTCCACTTCAGCCAGGAAGAACTTGAGAATCTGATCCCGCAACTTTACGCGGACAGGCGATTTTTGGGTATGAAACCATACCATTTTGGGATCAGGTACGATGATCCGCGGTATGACGTCTGGTGGAAATACGGCAACCAGCGGCGTCTATACGGACTCATTGACCACACGATAGACGATTGCACCGAGGTTGACAATCTGGCAAGCCGGTTTCCCGATGTTTCCTGGGTCATTGCGCACACAGGAGGAAGCTATAAAGCCGCTGACCAGGCAATTGCATGTATCGAGAAGCATCCGAATGTGTTTGCTGAAATCACTTACACGACAGTAACCGCCGGCATTATTGATTACCTGGTGGAGCATGCGGGTGAGGATCGGGTTTTATATGGAAGTGACCTTCCCATGCGCGACCCGCGCCAGCAGTTGGGCTGGGTGATCTATTCGCGGATCAACGAGAAGGTAAAGGCCAGGGTTCTGGGATTGAACGCGCTGGCAATTATCGGCCGGGTCGTGTCGTTGCAGTCGCAGCGGCAACGGGCAGCAAGACCATGCATAAAGAAGCGCTTCCGGGTTGCATCGTTTTTACTATGCAGGCGGAGATGACGTATGAGGTGAAGCCTGAATAGGAGGAAAACAGGATCTTAACGACGAACAGGGTGTCTTAATGGCAACGTATCCCCGCTGTCAGCGCCTCAGTCGGCCCTTTCCGTACCATAACTAGGTGATGACCGGCTTCGAGTACACAGCCGCAGTGCACATGCTTTACGAAGGGCTGACGGCGGCCGGGGTAAAGCGCATCGCGGCGGTCCCAATACGTGCTACGATGGCAGGAAGCGGAATTCTTTCGACGACGCCGAAGGCGGCCACCATTACGCGCGGGCCATGGCGAAGCTGGACCGCAACTGATGAAATCCGCAGTAAGCCCGGATTGTTTTCCAGAGAGAAATACAGTCAGTCCGCGCATGCGTGCAATTTTGGAAACGCAGCATTACTATTTGACGTTGCGGATTATGAGGAGATTTCGATGAAAACAAAATCGGTAAATGCGGACGTCTGTGTGGTTGGCGGGGGGATGGCCGGAATTTGCGCGGCGATTTCCGCGGCGCGGCATGGCGCAAAAGTGGTGCTGATCCATGACCGTCCGGTTTACGGAGGAAATGCCTCAAGCGAAATCCGGGTGGGCATCATCGGTGCCGACCGCTGCGGAGCGCTGGCGAACCTGCGGGAAACCGGATTGATCGAGGAAATTCGGTTGCGCAATTTGGACGCCAACCCCGGCATGGATTGGTGCCTCTGGGACCTGTTATTATACAGCCTGGTCAATGAGGAACCGGCGATTCACGCGCTGATGAATGCCACCTGCCTTTTAGCGACAGTCCGGGAAAAGCGCATCGTATCCGTTCGCGCATGGCAAATGACAAGTGAAACGTTTTACGACATTGATGCCCGGATTTTTATTGATTGCTCGGGGGACGGTATTCTCGCGGAATGTAGCGGCGCGGATTATCGAGTCGGCCGTGAGGCGCGTTCGGAATTTAACGAGCCGGCGGCGCCGGAAACGGCCGACCGTAAAACGATGGGCATGACCTGTCTATTTTATGCAAGGCGGGAGGATAGGCCCAGCGCTTTCCAGCCCCCGCTCTGGGCCTATAGCTACCCGGACGATTACAGATTGCCTTACGGGGCGCCGGGTCACAAGGATAGTGTCAGCCGCGGCGGCCGGCAATATCGGGTTGGTTATTGGTGGATTGAGATGGGAGGAGAAGCGGATGCGATTCATGATACGGAATCCCTCAAGCATGAACTGCTTAAAATAGTCTTGGGGGTTTGGGATCACATCAAGAATCACGGCCAGCATGAGGCCGATAATTTCCGCCTGGAATGGATTCAGTTTTTGCCCGGCAAACGGGAAGGACGCCGGATTATGGGCGATTATATTTTGACGCAGAACGATTGCGCCGGCGCCGCGCATTTTGCGGATACCGTCGCCTATGGCGGGTGGCCGATGGACGATCACAATCCCAAGGGCTTTTATCAGACGCATGACACGACCATCTTTCATCCCTGCGCGAGTCCTTATGAAATTCCCTATCGTTGTTTGTGTAGCCGCGCGATCGAAAATCTCATGATGGCAGGGCGGAATGTCAGTGTAACGCATATGGCCTTAAGCTCCGCGCGGGTCATGGCGACGTGCGCCGTGGTCGGACAGGCTGTGGGAACGGCCGCGGCCTTGGCGGTTGCCCGGAACCTTGCGCCCCGGGAGATTGGGCGGAGCCATGGCGACGAGCTTCAACAGACACTGATGGCCGATGACTGCTATCTTCCGGGTGTTGTCTGGCGAATGCCGTTGGTCAACGGGGCGTTTGCCGTCAGCGCTTCACATGGCGATCCCGCGGTGTTGTGGAATGGCGTGGATCGGCCCGTCGGCGATACCGCCAACTGTCTTGAACTGCCAAAATCGGGCTGGATTGCGCTGGAGTCCCGTGAGCCAACATGGGTTGATACGCTGGATATTGTTTTCGACAGCGATTTATCAACCCAGATCATCACCATGGATTATCACGGAGAGTATGCCGGCGGGCATAAGTCCCTGCCGGCTACCCTGGTCTCGGCTTTTCGCCTGTCAATTCGTTCGGTCCGCGATTGGGAGCCTTTTACGGTGGTTCAGGGAAATTGGCGCCGCCTGTGTCGTATAGAGCTGAAGCGGGCAGTGACCGGCATCCGGCTTGATCAATTTAAAACCGTGGGAGGCAACTCGTCCCCGATGGTTCGTGTGTTCCGTGTGAACGTCCGGTAATGAACGAGGTAACACAAGGAGAGAAATGATCACTTTGCCTAAAAAGGGGATCTGCGCTCATCGCGGTGGAATGGCTACCTATCCTGAAAATACGTTGGCGGCATTTAGAGAAGCCGTCGCGCTCGGCGCCCAGATGATTGAATTCGATGTCCGCAAATCAAAAGACGGCCACTTCTTTACTTCTCACGAATTCAAAAACGAAAATATTCCTACGCTGGAAGAAATATTGAATATTATGCCGGTGAATATCTGGCTCCTTGCGCACCTATGGCAGGGGATCTGGAAATGGCTCAGGAAGTTACGCGTGTAATTTGTCGCAATCGCCAACATCAAGTCGTTCTCGGGACAACCCCTGACAGAATCAAAGCGGCGCGCGAGGTCTGTCCTGAAATACAGACAGTGCAATTGGGTAATAATTGTCCCAACTCGCTGGACCACGTAAACGAATCAATTGAATTAAAAACCGATTTCTTGAGGTTCTGGAGCGAAAGGAATACAAAGTTGCTCGGTGGAAACCCTATGACGCAAGAACTGATTGATAAATCAAAGGACGCAGGAATAAAGCTTCTTTATTGTGAGGCGTCGAATTCAGCTGAATTGTCTCGACTACTCGAAATGGGAATAGATTTTCCAATAGTAGATTTTGCTCTAACTGAAGCTATAAAAACCTGCAAAAAACAGGGACATTATCCTGTAACGCCATTTTGTGAAGAGCATACATGCTGCCCAAATCATCGCGGGTGTAAGATAAATATGAAAAACAAATGAGTATTGAGACCCTATTGGTGACAGGAAAGAACAACCACGATTGGGCCAGATTCGAGAATACATGGACATGCTGATCGAAGGCGGTTGCGATGTTATCCAGCTTGACCAGCCGGAACTGATGGGAATCGATTGGCTGGGAGAAAATTACGGGGAAAAAATATGCTTCTGGAATCCGGTTGATATCCAGACGACCATCCCGAGGGGAGACTTGGCGGCCATAGAGGATGAAGCGCACCACCAGGTGTGGGCATTCGGGCAATACGGTGGCGGCTTTATGGTCAAGGCCTACCAGCAACCTAATTCCATTGGGCTGACAATTGAGCAATCGGAAGCACAGTACCGTGCGTTCCTGAAATATTCCAGCTATCCGCTTATTTCATATGACAAGAATCAGGCCAGTACGGACTATACGCATCGGAAGACAACGAACGGTGTGGGGCTATAGGGAAGGAGATACAAGAAAATGAAAGGATCATTGGAACGAGTGCGGCGCGTCATGGCGCATCAAAAGCCGGATCATATTCCGCTTTTTGATCTGCTGCCCAACGATGCAGTTCTGCGGCATTTTAATAATGGCCGGCCCGTCGAGGTGGGGGATGATCGGAGCGGCATTCGCGCGATCGTTGCCGCGACCGATGGTTCAAGGCACTCGTATTTTTCGCCGATGGCGGCGCGACACGAGACGCCCCTGGATGGCCGCAAGCGGATTTATGAACGCTGGACCGTCTGGACCGCGCCGCGCGTGTTTTCATCCAGCCGGGAATATGAAGATGTGAAACGCTGCGAACTGGCGGAACGCCGCCGCCGGATGCCGGAACGGATCGTGGTGAACGCGGACCCGGGATATAGGAAACTCTACGACTGGTTTGGCGAGGACTACTATTATCTGATGAGCGTGCCGCATGTGGAATTGATGTCCATATATAGCGAAGTGGGGTTGGAGGCGTTCAGTTATTATCTGGCGGATTGCGAGTCCGTAATCATTGAACAAATCGAAATAAATACGGAGCATGCCTGCCGCTGGGCGGCAGGCATTCCGGCCGACGATCCGTTCCACGCCGTCTTTATCGGGGACGATATCGCTTTTAAGAGCGGGCCGATGGTAAATCCCCGCTGGCTGGAGGGTCATTATTTTCCCTGCTTGCGCCGGGTCATTAGGGCATTTCATGCGCGGGGCAAGAAAGTCGTGTTTCACTCGGACGGTAATTTGAACGCGATTATGGGTTCCCTGGTCGAGGCGGGCATTGACGCGCTCAATCCGATTGAAATCATGGCGGGAATGGATTTGAAAGATTTACATAAACGATATCCGAAGCTGGTCTTTGCGGGAGGAATTGACGTCAGCCATCTTCTGCCTTTCGGAACACCGCGGGAAATTAAAGACGCGGTGGTGAAGGCCATTGAAGACACGGAAGGGCAGATTCTGGTGGGCTCCAGCACCGAAGTGACGAATATGGTTCCCCTGGAAAACTTTCTCGCAATGCGCGAAGCCGCGATGGAATGCCACTGGTAAAATAATAAAGAGTTTACAACGCCCGGGGAAAATATCAGTATTTTCGGGAAAAACACAGGAGTCGATATGAATCTCTCGTCGGATTGGCACATTCATTCCGCCGCTTCTTGTGACGAGGCTTGCCTGCAAATAGCGGATCTCGTCCTGGAGGCTCCCGCGCAAGGCATTCAGGATTTCGGCGTTACCGATCACATCCATACCCCCTGCAACCTGCCGGACCTGGCCGCCTCGCGCCGGGCATTTCTCGCTGTCCGGCCCTCGCCGCGGTTTCATTTCGGCGTGGAAGTGAGTTGCGTCTCCCAGTGGGAACTCGATGAAATTGCCACCGGCCGACATGAAAACCCGGTATATGGTTTGCGCGATGGCGGACCGGCCGGCGGGGCATTGGCTATTGGCGTAACGGCCGATGATCTTCAGGCTCACGGTGTGGAGTATGTGGTTGGAGGCGCCCACTGGCCGATGTATGTGCCGTTTGAGCGTAAGGCGGTAATCCGCGATTACCACCGCCAGAACATGTTTCTTGCCACCCATCCACTGGTGACCATTATCGCTCATCCCTGGTGGTGGATGGGGCATTGGCAGAATGCCCAGGGCATGTACCTTGCGGAACCATGGTTTGATTCGTTCAAGGTGATTCCGCAATCAATGCACGCTGAATTTGCCGATGCTGTCATTACCCATGGGAAAGTGGTCGAAATAAACGTGCAAGCCATACTGTTTAACCCGCAATATCCGGAGCATTTCAGGCTGGAATATATGGATTACCTGGCTCGCCTGCATGCGCGCGGCGTTGTTTTTTCGGTCGGCTCAGATTGTCACAGCGCGCATTACGATATCCAACACGAAGTGCCTTTTGCGCGGGCCGCCGATATGCTTGCCACGGTGGGGATTCATGACCATGATCTCTGGCGTTTGCCTGCGCGCAAGGGTGGAAAGGTTATCTGAATTGACCACGGAGGTTGACAATGCGGATGATAGGCGCGACGTTATCTGGATTCAAATTGGCAGATAGGAGGAATCGCTCATGACATCACTTGCGCATGCCATTCGTTGGACGGTGGCAGACAAACCCTGGCCCTGGGAAGGACTGGGCAACCACCGCGTCATCCTCACGGTCAACCAGGCGGCTGACGCCGTGCTGGCCGTTATCCCCTGGCGGCGGCACGATCGGCAACCGGAGGCGATTGGCATGCGGGTTTTTGAATTGGATAGCAACCGCGAGGTCGTCAATATCCTGCCGCAGCGAATCACGCGGGAGTGCGGGGAAATCGTCTTTGAGGCGGCGGCCGCTGGCCGCTACGCCATCTATTATCTCCCGTTCGACATCGGCGGCAAAGTGTGGTACGCCCCGCACGTCATCTATCGGCGCGCGGACTACGCCAATGCCGACCCGGCGTGGGTCCGGCAGGCCCAGGGGAACAGCAGCCTTCCGGCTGCCACCGTGGAGGAGATACAGGCACGCACGGCCATGGAAAGCTTCTATCCGATGGAACTTGTTGCCGGCGCGGAGGAGCAGGCGGCAATCCTGGCGAAGCACCCCGGCACGGCGTTCCTGCTGTTCCCCGAAGATCGCTGTCGACCTATTCGGATGACGGAGTATCTGCCTGCACACTGGGCCAAGACCGGACCGGCCACTAAGTTTAGCGCCCCGATGCAACCCAACGAGTACTTTACTTTCCAGATCGGGCTGTATGCCATGCAGGCCCTGTCGGCAGTGCAAATCGAGTTCAGCGATCTCCGCAACGCCGCGGGAGAGTGCATCCCGTCCAGCGCCCTGACCTGCTTCAACCTCGGCGGTACGGACTGGTTGGGCCGTCCGTTTGCCAAGATGCTGAACGTTCCGGCAGGGACCGTGCAGGCGCTGTGGCTGGGAATGGATGTGCCCGCGACGGCGCAGGGATGTTTTTCCGGTTCATTGCTGGTCAGTGCCGCGGACGTGCCGACACAGACCGTGGCACTGTCCCTGACCATCAGCGGCGCGGTCCTGCGGGATCGCGGTGACGGCGAGTTGTGGAAGCATGCGCGCCTGCGTTGGCTTAACTCCGCCATCGGTCTGGATGACAAGCCGGCTGCCGGCTATCCCGCCGTGACCGTGACCGGCACGGAAGCGACCGTGCTTGGCCGCCGGGTCACGTTCGGCCCCACCGGCCTGCCGGACCGGATTTGCAGCTACTTTGCGCCATCCGTGGATCGTTTGCAGGATACCCCGGTGGATGTGCTGGCACGGCCGATTGCACTGGTAGCGGGGACCGCCGTTGGCCGGCTGTCCTGGACCAACGGCCGCGTGTGCCTGACGCAGCCGGGTCCGGGAGCAGCCACGGCAGAGTCGGTCGCGCAGGCTCCGGGACTGACCCTGGAGACGAAAACGCGGCTGGAGTTCGATGGGCATCTGGATTGCCGTCTGACCCTGACGGCCACGGCGGACTGCGATTTGACCGACCTGGCGCTGGAGATTCCGCTGCGGCGCGAAGTCGCCGTTTACATGATGGGCTTGGGGCGCAAAGGCGGATTTCGGCCGGACCAATGGCACTACGCATGGGACCGCGACCGCTCGAACCACCATTGCTGGATCGGGACGACCAACGCAGGGCTGCATCTGAAGTTGAAGCACGACGAGGATGTCTGGGACTTGGCGAACCTGCACGCCTCCGGCTTTCCGCCCGAATGGTACAACGGCGGCCTGGGCGGCTGCGACATTACGGCAAACGGGGATCACGAAGTGTTGATCCGTGCCTATTGCGGTCCCCGCAAGCTCAACCGCGGCGAGAAGGTATTACTGCGGTTTTCTTTGATCATCACACCCGTGAAGCTCCTGGATCTGCATGCGCACTGGCAGCAGCGGTATCACCACATCGACTGCTGGGACGGTCGCAACCCGAGCATCGAAGAGGCGAAACGCGTCGGCGCCACCGTGGTCAACCTGCACCAGGGCGGCAAACTGAACCCCTACATCAACTATCCGTTCCACTTTGCGGCAGAGATGAAGGCTGAAACCGCGACCGCACATGCCGCCGGGCTCAAGTACAAGTTGTACTACACCGTGCGCGAACTCAGTCACCACGCCGAAGAACTCTGGGCGTTCCGCAGCCTCAACGGCGAGATTTTCGCAGAAACCGGCGCCGCAGTCATCGCCGACCAGTTTGCCAAGGTGGAAGAGCGGGATTATGTGTCCGGCGGCACCGGCGGGCCGTGGTTGCGGGAACACCTGGCGGGGCGTTACGTTCCGGCCTGGCAACAGAAACTCCCCGATGGCGAAATGGATCAAGCAATCGCCACCACCGGCCTGTCGCGCCTGCATAATCACTACATCGAAGGGCTGGCCTGGCTGATTCGCGAACTGGGCATGGATGGCATCTATCTTGACGGCGTCGGTTACGACCGTCAGATCATGAAACGCGTCCGCAAAGCCATGGATCGCGCCCGGCCCGGGTGCCTGATCGATTTCCACTCCGGCAACAACTACCATCCCAGCTATGGTCTCAACAACGTGCTCAGCATGTATATGGAACTGCTACCGTATGTGGACAGCCTGTGGACCGGCGAGGGGTTCGACTACAATGAGTCGCCGGACTACTACATGACGGAGATCTGCGGCATACCCTTCGGGCTGGCAAATGACATGCTCCAGGGCGGGGGCAATCCATGGCGTGGCATGGTTTACGGCATGACCTGCCGGTACGGCTGGCAGGCTGGCGGTGACCCGCAGCACATCTGGCGGCTGTGGCGGGAGTTCGGAATCGCGGACGCACGGATGTACGGGTACTGGATGCCGGACTGTCCGGTGAAGACCGATCATCCGCAAGTTCTGGCGACGGCGTATGTGCGGCCTGACGGCAAAACCTTGATTGCGCTGGCGAGTTGGGCACCGGAACCGGTACATTGCCGGCTGACCTTTGACTGGGACCGGCTGGGGATCATGCGCGAAAACGCGCGGTTGACAGCGCCGTTGATCCAGGACTTCCAGGATGCGACCCGCTTCGACGTTGCGAGCCTGATTCCAGTGGCTCCCGGCCGCGGCTGGCTGCTTGTGTTGGATCATGTGTTCTCCTCAAGCAACCGTCCATGAGGAGGTAAAAAATGGTTATTAAAAACATGGGAGGAAAAGATGCTATGAACGCTGATGAAAAAACTGCGTTAAAACTTTATGTGTCCCCCGCCGGTAACGATGCCTGGTCCGGACGGCGACCAAACCCGAATGCAAAACTAACCGACGGCCCCTTGAAAACGCTGGAAGGCTGCAAAAAACTGCTTCGCCTGATGAAGGCGGGAAAGAGCTATCATCCGGATAGGCGACCGGTGCATGAGTGTCTTTCGGAACCGGTCATAGTCTATCTGCGCGATGGAGTTTATGCGATGAAGACTCCCCTGATACTGAGCCCGGAAGATTCCTGGCCGGTCACGTTCAGGTCCTATCGGAATGAGAAGCCTGTAATCAGCGGCGGTGAACGCATTACCGGATGGAAAACGACAACCATCAATCGTAAGCCGGCATGGGTGGTTGATCTGCCGGAAGTGGCTGAAGGAAAGTGGAGTTTTCGGCAATTATTCGTTAACGGATGCCGGGTGGAGCGCCCGCGCCTCCCGAAAAAGGGACTCTTCCGGATGAAAGAAGCGCCGGGCATGAAACTTCCCGCCGGCTTTGGAGGCGGCGGGCAAACACAATTCATCTGCAACCCCGATGAATTACGCCCGTTCCGGAATCTGGCCGACGTGGAAGTGGTTTATCTCCATTTCTGGATTGAGGAGCGTTCGGGGATTACGGCGTTTGACCCGGACACCAACATGGTGACCATGCAGCGTCCGAGTCGTTTTGCGTTGTTGGGGTCACATGGCAGTCAATTGGCCGATTATTATCTGGACAATGTGTTTGAGGCATTGTCCGAACCCGGTGAGTGGTATCTGGATCGCAAGGAAGGTCGTCTGTATTATCTGCCCCGCAAGGGCGAAACGGCAGGCAAGACGGAGGTTATCGCTCCGCGCTGTCTTCAATTGCTGGCATTGGTGGGAAAGCCGGAGCAGAATCAATACGTTGAGCATATCCGGTTTGAGGGTATCCGGTTTGCCCATACCGATTGGCGCCACCCGGATCCGTCTGATGGGGCCACATTCATAGGGCCGGATGCGTCCCGGACTCCGCATAGCCGTCGAATGAGCCGTGGTGTCAAGGCCAGTGTAAGTCAGGCGGCATGTGATGTTCCGGGAATCATCTACTTTGAAGGGGCTCGGTTTTGCGCGATCGAGCGGTGTACCATTGAGCACGTCGGCTGGTACGGTATTGAAATCGCGGATGCCTGTCACGGGATTCGCGTGGTCGGCAATACCATCCATGACATGGGCGCGGGTGGCGTCAAGATCAATGGCGCTGCGGCCCGTGATCCGGATGTAAAAACACGGCAGACCGGTCATCATCAGGTGACCGACAACGAAATAGGACACGGCGGCCGGATTTTTCACAGCGCCATTGGGGTGCTCTCCATGAATGCCCATACTGTTGCGATCTGCCACAATCATATCCACGATCTGTTCTACTCCGGCGTATCGTGCGGCTGGGAGTGGGGTTATCAGGAAAATGTGAGCAGGGACAACCTGATTGCGTTCAACCATATTCATGATATCGGTCATCAACTGCTCTCCGATATGGGGGGAATCTACACCCTTGGCGTTCAGCCGGGAACGGTCCTGCGCAACAATCTGATTTACAACGTGTCGTCGGCTCACTATGGCGGCTGGTGTATTTATCCTGATGAAGGTTCCAGTCATCTGCTCATAGAGAACAACGTCTGTTATAATGCGGACCGTCAGCCGTTTCATCAACATTACGGCCGTGAGAACATGGTTCGAAATAATATCTGGGCATTCGGCGGGGAAGCAGTGGCAATTTACAGCCGGCTTGAGCCGCACCGGGGTTTTACCTGGATCCGCAATATCATGGTGAGCAACGGGGAACCCATCTTCCGTTCAGATCATACCGTGGAGAATGAGGCCGGACGCATTCATAGCGATCTGAACCTTTTCTATGCGGTCAAAGGAAGACCGTATTTTGAGGTTGGGGGAAAGAAGCTGACGTTGAAACAATGGCAGGCCATGGGACGGGACCTCCATTCAATTGTGGCCAACCCGCAATTCCGGAATCTCAACAAGCGGGACCTTCGCCTGGCAG
>Ga0180015_1000264_pt1 | contig 15493 bp, 12 predicted proteins | sample KR13_S2_MetaG_FD_116508 | JGI IMG/M metagenome (GOLD analysis project Ga0180015, IMG submission 116508) | Groundwater microbial communities from the Olkiluoto Island deep subsurface site, Finland - KR13_S2_MetaG | ecosystem: Environmental > Aquatic > Deep subsurface > Groundwater | place...
CTGTATAGCTACGACGAGGAGGATTGAGGTTGTCCGGCAAGTTCATAACCATGGCGCACGGAGGAGGGGGGACACGCATGCAGGAACTCCTCCGGCAGACGGTGTTCCCGCTACTCGATGAGGACTTATTGCTTGACCAGGAGGATGCGGCCGCGTTTTCCGTTGATATCGGGCGGGTCGCGTTGACCACGGATTCGTACGTGGTGAAGCCCCTGTTCTTCCCCGGCGGCGACATAGGCAAGCTGGCCGTGTGCGGGACGGTAAATGACCTGGCTATGCGCGGCGGGGAACCCCTATACATTACCCTCGGTCTCATCCTGGAGGAGGGGTTACACCTTGATGTGCTTGAGCGCATACTCTCTTCGGTCGGCTTCTGGGCGAAAGAGGCGGGTGTCCGCGTTGTCGCGGGGGACACAAAGGTGGTTAAGCGCGGAATGGCGGATGGCATCTACATCAACACCTCCGGTGTCGGCCAATTGCGGTCGGGCCGGGAGGTCTCGATCGCGGGCGCAACCGATGGTGATGTCCTGATGGTGAATGGCTTCATAGGTGACCATGGGATGGCGGTCTTGAACGAGCGTGAGGGGCTTTTCACCAACTCCGACCTAACTTCCGACTGCGCGCCGCTTTCCGGGCTGGTTCGGGCGATGCAGGAGGCGGGTGAGGTACACTCGCTCAGGGACCCCACTAGAGGTGGACTTGCCGCCGCGCTAAAGGAGATGGCGAGAGCCTCGTCGTGCGCCTTTGAGATCGATGAGGGAAGCGTCCCGATCAGGGAGCGGGTGCTGGCCGCCTGTGAGATGCTGGGGCTGGACCCCTTGTACGTCGCCAACGAAGGAAAGCTACTTGCCGCCGTGCCGGAACGAGACGCGGGGGCTGTGCTCGAGGCGATGCGCGCGAATCCACGCGGCAAAGAGGCGGGAATTATTGGGCGCATCATAGAGGGGCGAAGAGGTGAGGTCAGCATGATCACATCTCTCGGATCGCACCGCCTGGTCAGGGCGCCCTCGGGTGAACAACTCCCGAGGATCTGTTAGCGAAAACGGGATGTGCCTTCCCGGCCAACCCGGCCGCCAACGGGGCGCTGATTAGCCGACCTGATCTATTCGGACACCGTTCCGTCGTTAGGTAAGGGCTCAAGGCCGTTACATCCCGCAAGGTAGAGATCGGCCACGGCTGACACAGCGTATGCTTCCCCGCGACTTCCCGTATCAACCTGTCGACACGCTCATTACCATGGACCATGTTATACAGAATCTGGTATAAAGGGCTGTGCAAACCGGGAGCGGTCAGGGAGGGACGACCAACCGCTTGCAAGGTCCACTAGCTAGAAGAGGAAAGGCTGTGACGAAGAAGACCAAGGGACAGATCGAGGCCGAGATCAGCAACGCCATTATCAAGTTCGAAAAGGAATACATGGGGCGCGGACCCGTTGAGACCAAGACCTACATCATTGATGACATGGTGCTGGTCCGCATGCAGGGTTTGATCACAAAGGCCGAACACCACCTGGCCAGCACCGGGAATGCGGTTAAGGGTAGGGAGCTGCTCAAACAGACGAGGATAGAACTCATCGAGAAGGCGCGCCCGTCGCTGGAGCCGGTTATTGAATCGATTGTAGGCGAATCTGTCAAGAGCCTGCATATGGATATCAGCACTAAGACCGGAGAAAAGATCATCATCTTTACACTTGAAAAGCCCCCCAAGTTAAGTTGAGTAACACGGAGGTCCCACCGATACTACATACGTCGATCCACGAGAGCCCCCGACTCCACTCTTCCTCTTGACAACGGTAGCCAGGCAGCAACTCAACAGCTTGACAGTTGAAAAGCCCCCTGGCGTGCCTTCGTAACACCGGGTACGCCAATCATAAGTTATGATATCCATTCGGGACAATGAGAAAAAACAACACTGAAAGGGGGCTTGCTTGAAAGGGCTGGACGAGTTTTTCCACCCGGGCTCGGTGGCGGTGGTGGGTGCCTCGAGGACGCCGGGCAAGGCCGGCAATACGGTCGTATCGAACATCCTGGAGTTCGGCTTCGAGGGCCGCCTGTACCCGGTGAACCCTGGGGCCGGCGACGTGCTTGGCTTGAGGTGCTACGAAAAACTTTCCGATGTTCCTGAGACACCGGACCTGGTGGTTGGAGTGCTTCCCAGGGAGAAGACGCCCGACCTGGTTCTGCAGTGCTCCCGGGCGGGGGTTCGTCATCTCATACTCCCAACCGCCGGCTTCAGCGACGTGGGCGAGGAAGGCCGGCTCATCCAGGAGGAGATACTATCTCTGGCGCGGGAAGCGGGCATCCGGCTGATGGGCCCCAATAGCATCGGGACGGTGTGCACCTCCGGCAACCTGGCAACCTCGATCGTGACCCTGGACCGGATAAGGGAAGGCGGCATCTCCCTTTTCGGCCAGACCGGCATGTTCTCCAGCGGCATCGCCCGCTGGATAGACACCTCCGAGCACTTCGGCATAAGCAAGATCGCCTGCCTGGGAAACAAGGCGGACGTGGATGAGAGCGACCTTCTGGAGTACCTGAGCGGTGACGTCGAAACCCGGGTCATTGGCGTCTATACCGAGGGGGTCCGGGGCGGCGCGCGATTCGCGCGGGTGCTGAAGGACGTGGCGTCGAGAAAGCCGGTGCTGGTGCTCAAGAGCGGCCGCACCGAGACCGGGAGGAGGGCGATAGCCAGCCACACCGGGGCGCTATCGGGCAGCGAGGGTATCTTTGCCGGGCTGATAGAGCAGGCCGGGGCGGTGCGGGTCGGCGATTTCGAGGAGATGTTTGACTGCGCCAGGGCGTTCGAGTGGCAACCGCTGCCACGTGGGAACCGGGTCGGGGTGGTATCGATAACAGGTGTGGGGTGTGTGCTGGCCGCGGACTGTGCCGGGGAGTTCGGGCTGGAGATGCCGATACCGGCGTCCGCCACCGTCGCCCGGATGAGGGAGTCGATGCCCCGGTGGGTGCCGGCCGCCAACCCGGCGGACATCTGGGCGGCCATAGAAGCGTTCGGCCCGGAGTCCGCGTATACCACCGTATCGCGGGCGCTCCTGGACGACGACGCGGTGGACTCCCTGGTAGTCATCTTCACCGTGATACCGGAGGCAGAGATGGATGTCAAACGGCTGTTCGAGCGGCTCAAGGAAGACCACCCGGAGAAGCCCCTGGCCGCGGTGTTGATGGCAGGCGATGCCGGGATGCGCTCGCAGTGGAAGAGGTCGCTGGAGACGTCGGGTTTCCCCACCTATACCTCCCCGGAGCGAGCCCTCCGGGCGATAGGAGCCATGTGGCGGTACGCGTCGTAACGCCCCGGTCTGTTGAATAATGGCGCACTGGTGCCTGGCACCAGTGCGTCATTCCGGGGCCAGGAACCGGCGGGAGGGCGGCCGTTGGTGGCCGCCCTCATCGCTTGCTCGCTACTCTATCGGCTTGAAGTGCTTGATGTCGAACAGGTCGCCCTTGCGCTTGTCGGGGTCTTCCCAGACCGCCTTGACACGCATTCCCATTTGGATGTCGTCAAACTCGACTTCCTTTATCATGTGCGGGAACATGGTATCGGCGCCATCGAAATGGATGTAGCCGTAGCAGTAAGGTGGCTCGTTGGGCTGACCCGGGAAAGGCAGGTACACAACGGTGTACGCCACCAGCTCTCCCTCGTCGGGGACGTCAAAGAACTCGTCGACCTCGCAGTAGCATCGCCCGCACATATGGACAGCGGGTGCCATGACCCCCTTGCAGACCGGGCAACGAGAGGCCAGTATCGCCCCCCGCTCCTTGGTGGCCTTAAAGAACTCGGTAAACGAATCGCCGTAAGACCAGTGGTACGGAACGAGACGCCGTCCGAGGTTCTCCATTACAGGCTCGTTTTCCGCCAAAGCTCTCACTCCTTTCTACAACTTGCGTCCGATCTCGAGCGTCGCACCGCTAGAGCGGCTTGAAGTGCTTGAGATCGGACAGGTACCCGTAACGCTCTTCCTTCCAGACCGGCTCCACCCGCATCCCGTGCTCCACGTCGTCCGGGTCGACATCGCCCAGGAGGTAGACCAGGTTGGTGTCGGCGCCATCGAGGTTAATGAGCGCCAACGTGTACGGTGGCTCGGCGGGCTGGTCGTCGTTGGGCAGGTGGATGACCGAGAAGGCCACCACCGTACCCGCGGGTCCCACGGTTACATAATCGTCGTTCTTGATGAAGCACTTGGGGCATACGTCCCTGGGTGGGCACACAACCTGCCCGCACTTGGAGCACTTGACCCCGACCAGCTTCATGTCGTCTCTCATTCCGGTAAGGAACGCCCCGATCGCCGGACCGGTTGTCCAGCTGTATGGGACGGTGATGTTACCGTCCATGATCTTGGCTTCAGCCAATATCCTCACTCCCTTCGTAAGTCGTGCATGGGAAGCTTACAGTCTATTGCTCACTACCATCACGGTCTGGAACTGGATGGCCCCGCCCCAGCCGTGGGCGAGAGCGGTCTTGGCGCCGGGTACCTGTCGCTTGTCGGCTTTCCCCATGACCTGCAGGCAGGCCTCCACCTGGCGAACCATGGCGGTGGCGCCGATGGTGTTGGCGCTCAAAACGCCTCCCGACGGGTTACAGGGGATGTCCCCGTCCATGTACATCGCGCCGGAGTCTATGAGCTTCCCGCCGTCCCCGCGATTACAGAGGCCAAGCCCCTCGGCCCATATGAGGTCCTGCACCGCGAACGCGTTGTACATCTCCACAACGTCGAGCTGCTTTCTCGGATTGGTGATGCCGCACTGATAGTAGGCCCTCTGCGCGGCGGTGAGCAGGGCTATCGGCTCTGCCCAGGAGCGGTAGGTGTACATGGTCCCCTCGGCCATCGCCGAGACACCCTTTACCCAGGCCACCGGCCGGTCCGCGTACTTCTTCTTGACGTTGTCCTCGCTGGTGAAGACCATGGCCGCGGCGCCGTCGGAACCCGGGCACGCCTCCAGCAGCTTGATGGGAGTTGAAATCGGCGGCGATGAAAGCACCTGCTCCACCGTCAGGTCGAGCTGAAGCTGGGCGTAAGGGTTGTTCTGGGCGTTCTTCCGGTTGTAGACGGCGGCCTTTGCGACCTGCTCGTCGGTTATCCCGTACTTGGCCTGGTACTGCCGGGCCTGCATGGCGACCGCGCTGGGGGCGCCGCAGGCGAAGTCCCTTCCGAATACCGGGTCGTAGACCGTGGAGAGGCATAGCTGGAGCTCTCCCTCGGAGAGCTTGTCCCCGGTTATCGCCAGGACGGTATCGTACATGCCCGAGGCCACGTGGTAGTAACCGGCGATGCCGGTCGACGCGCCGACCGTGCCTCCGGTGTGCACCCTGAAGTGCGGCTTGAGATATCCGCCGGAGGCCTCGAGGCACCACTTCTCTGGCGCGTTCACCCCCTCGAAGTACTCGGGGGCGCTGCCGAATACTACGGCGTCTATGTCCTCCAGTGTCACACCGGCGTCCTGAAGGGCAGCGCTGGCGGCTTCGAAGCAGAGCCCGGGGAAGTCCACGTCCTCCCGGCGCATCTTGACGATCGTCTGGCCGGTCCCTATGACTGCAACGTTTTTCTTCAAATCACTCACCTCCTGCCTTAAACTGAGCTAGCCAATATGATTACGGTGTTTGTCTGAAGGGCCATGCCGTCTGCGCCGTGGGCCAGCGCGGTTCCGGCGCCTTTCACCTGGCGCTCACCGGCCCTTCCGGAGACCTGCAGCGACGCCTCGGCCACCCTGTTGATGCCGGTCACCATCCAGGGGTTTGAGGCGAGGCAGCCGCCGGACGGGTTGACCGGAAGCTCCCCGTCCATCTCCGTCTTGCCCGACTCGATGAGCTTTCCGCCCCCGCCGTCACCGCAGAAGCCGAGGGCCTCGTAGAGCATGAGCTCGTGGTAAGAGCAGACTTCGGTTATCTCCGCTACGTCGATGTCCTTCAGCGGCTTCTTTACCCCGGCGGCCTTGTACGCCTGCTCGGCGGCCTTTCGCGCCGAGGCGAGCTCGGTGAGGTCCCGCTGCCCGGGGTAGTAGATGTCCCCGCAGCACCCCAGGCCGGTTATCCAGGCGGGGCTGTCGGTGATCATCTCGGCCCTGCCTTCCGCCGCCAGGATAACAGCGGCCGCGCCGTCGGAGGACGGGCAAAGGTCAAGCTCCCTCAGGGGAGTCGCGAGCATCTTCGAGCCCAGGACGTCCTGGACGCTCAGGTCCATCTTGCGCTGCGCGTACGGGTTGTTCCCGGCGTTCCCCATGTTCTTGACCGATACCAGCGCGGCCTGCTCCGGGGTAATGCCGTACTTGCTGGCGTAGGAGTCCGCCTGGAGCGCCGAGACCGACACGTAGTCGAGCCCCATCGGCGTCATGCAGAACGGCTCCGACATGAGGCCGGTGTAGTAGTGGGGATCGGACTCGCTGGTCTTCGAGTACGAAGTCACCAGCGCGGTGTCGAAGGCTCCGGACATGATCCTCATAGCGGCGTAGTAAACAGCCTGGGTTCCGTCCCCCTCGACCTTGGTCTCCTCCTTCATGAAGCCCCCGCAGGCCTCCAATGTGAAAACGCTCGAGATGCTCCGGCCATCCATCATGTCGCAGCCGCAACCCACCAGGGTGTCTATGTCGTCAATGGTCAACCCCGTGTCGTCGAGAGCCGCGTGTACGGCGTTCCGGACGAGTTCAGCCACAAATGACTCACGGTAGGCCTCTTTGGATGCCACCTGGCCACTGCCCACGACCGCCACCTTTCTTAAACCTTGCAAAGCTTTCACCTCCAGAAACAATAGTCTCCTTATGTGCTGGTCTGAACGTCGGTTGCTATCACCTCCATTCGGAGCAACTAGCCACTCTCCGGTCCGTCTGCGTCCTGCCTTGCTCTCTCCTCCTTCCGACTGACTGTCCGGTCAGTCGATGACGATAGACAGTCTATCAGTTATCCGAACCGGCAGGCGGCGGTTCGGCGATTTCTCCACTGATAAGGCCCATTGCTTGAAAGACGATCTCCTCGAGGTCATAGCGGTCGTCGAGAGTGGAACGGTAGGCGAGCATCTCCCCGGCGCCGACCAGGGCGTAGGACAGCAACTCCGTGTCGACCGCGGGGTTTTCAAACCTCGAGGCGACCTCCTTCACGTCTTCGGAAAGAGTTGACGTCAACGACTTGTACATGTTGCACAGCTCGCGTTGGAAACGGGTGTTGCCACCCACCGCCTCGCCGTAGAGGATGAGTATGAGGTCCCGGTAGTTCAGGTAGCCGCGCATGTAGGAGAGCGCCCGCCTCTTAAGCCGGTCGACGGGAGCTACGCCGTCGAGTGCTTCCTCGAGGTGCTCCTCGAGGGACCGCACCGCCCTTCGCAGGACCTCCAGGAACAACTCCTGCTTGTTGTTGAAGTACAGGTAAAAGGTGCCTTTGGCGACGCCCGCTTCGCTGACGATGTCCTCGATCGTGGTCTCCCCGTACCCCTTTGCGCGCAGCACCCTGTCCGCGGCCTTCACAAGGCGGGCCCGTCGGGACTTCTCCTCGTGGGGCGGCGGCGCGTGGTCGGTGGGACGTCTCTCGATGAGCAGGGAGGATGTTTCCGGTGGTGGATGCTCCCCGTCCCCCTTCTCCAGGAGATGGTCGATGGCGGCCAGGGAAAGGTCGTACTCACGCTGGAGTTCTTTGATACGAACGATCCTCTCGACGTCCCCCGCCGGGTAGAGCCGGATGCCGCCGCTGGACCGGGGAGGCTCGGCGATAAGCCCCTTGGACTCGTAATTTCGTATCATCCGGGGCGTACACCTGATGCCGCCGGCCTCGGTCACGGCCCGGGCAAGCTCTCCAACGGTTACTGTCTGTGGCTCTTCGCTCAAGGCTTTCTCCCCGTTTCACCGTTGCGCATTCTCTTACATGGGATGTTAGATGTCAAATGCACGCCCCGGGATATAATGACAAGAGGGGTAAGAAGGCCGGACACTGTCCGGGTGATCATGGGGGTCAAGGCGATGTATATATCCGTAGTGGGTGCGGGTGAATGCGACGGCGCCACCAGGGAGGTTGCTTACCAGGTGGGCCTGGAGATAGCCGGAAGAGGGCACGTTCTCGTTTGCGGGGGCCTGGGAGGGGTCATGGACGCGGCGGCGAACGGGGCGCACGACGCCGGCGGGATCACGGTGGGGATACTGCCGGGAGGCCGCGAGAGCGCCAGCCGGTGGCTGACCGTAGCGTTGCCGACGGGTATGGGTGAAGCGCGCAACGCCCTGGTTGCAGGGGCGGGCGACGCGCTCATAGCGGTGGGCGGGGGGCACGGGACGCTCTCGGAGATCGCACTCGGCATCAAGATGGGGAAGCCGGTGGTGGGGCTGGACAGCTGGAACCTGGAGGAGCGTGGGCGGGGGAGGATGGAGGTTGCCACGGGGCCGGTAGAGGCCGTAGCACTGGCCGAGAGGTTGGCGTCGCCGGGGAAGGAGTAGCCGCGCTATCCGTGCTGAGGAGGCCCCCCCTTTCCGGCCAGGCGAGGGAACAGGGAGGCGAAGAACACCGCGCCGATGAGACTGACACAGCCGATAAACAGGAAAGCGTATCTGAACCCGAGCCAGGAGACAACAGGCCCCATGGCTATCGCGCCAAAGGCGATGCCACCCTCGAACGCGGCGGTATATATCCCGAAGGCGCTACCAAGCTCGTCGGCGGGGGCGTGGTCGATGAGCAGCGCCGAGAGCGACGGCGAAAGGAACGCGAAGCCCGCACCCCAGAGTACCGCCGCTACGCAGAGCCCGGCGAAGTTCTTGACAAACGCCAGGACCACCATGGAAACCGCGAGCGTGACCAGCGCGCCAGTACCGGTGAGCCTTCTGCCCAACCTGTCGGGGAGCGAGCCGGCGAGCAGGCGCAGCGTCAGCAGGAACCCGGCGGAGATCGTGAAGAAAAGCGCGAAGCGCCCGATGCCCTCCGCCTCGGCGAAAAGGGCGAGGAAGGCCTCCAGGGAGCCCAGCGTCGCCGTGCCGGCGAACACCGCTATCGAGACCAGCACGATAAGCCCGCGAATATCTTTTACACCTCGGCGGATGGGCGCCTCTCCCAGCACGTCCGGGACCTTGTGCTCGCGCACGGTCAGTATCATGAGCAGTGAAACAGCGGCGGAGATCGAAGCGGTGACGAAGACGGTCGTGTAACCAAAGCGGTCCATCAGGTACTCGCCCAGGAACGGCGCAAACATGATACCCACGTTAAAAGACGACTGAAACCATGCCATCGACTGGCCGCGGCGGGACTCCGGGGCCGCGCCGCCGACGAAGGCCAGTGAGGTAGTGTGGTAGCAGGCTATGCCGATGCCCTGGAAGACCAGGACGAACGGCAAAGACAGGAGCGACTTGCTCCAGATGTAGAGGAGCGACGCGATAATGAAGTCAGCCGCGCCGATAATCAACAGCGGCTTCATGCCGAACGTGTCCGCCTTGCGCCCAACGTAGGGGCGAAGCAGGAACGATGACACCGTAAGTGCACCTATGAGCAGACCCACCTGGGTCGTAGTCGCGCCAGCGATGTCTTTCATGTACAGAGGGAGAATAGGCAGCACAAGATAGAGGCTTCCTATGAAAAAGCATGAGGCGATGAACAGGAGGACGAAATCCCTGGTCAGGACCCCGGGTTCAACAACGCCTTTTCGTTCATCCCCCTCGATTCCCATGGGCGGATTATACTATGTCCCGTCTCATGGGTACGGAGCCACCATGTTTATGGAACGGGGCATTAAGGTATAATTGACGGCGAGTGCGAACGGGCGCCGTTACCCGGAGTAATATTGAGCACGGGTAACGGGCCGGGTATCCAGGGGGACATGGAGTCATATTGAGCGACGAAACGTCCGAGAACGGCAGTAGTAACGTAGAGGGGCTTTCACCGGAGTTCGTGAAGAGCGCTGTGATGTTTGTCATCAACGCTCACGCCACCACGGTCAACCTGCGCCTGTACCCCCCGACGAGCTCCATGGTAACCGATACGCTGGAAAAGGCGGAGGAGTCCCTGGAAGAGCTGTTCAAGGAATCGGACACGTTCAGCGTCAGCGCCGTTGATAAGAGCCTGCTGATCAACGAGGTCCGGCTCGAAGGGCTCGAGCAGCAGAAGGTGCCGGTAAAAGCTTTCCTGGCGTGGATGGACGAGCGGGGGCTGAGCAACATCGAGTTCAGGTCCGGGGTCACCTCCGACGAGCTCAAGGCGACGTTCGAGACAATCGGTGAAATCATCAACGACCCCGACCTGCGCGCACGGCTCGCCGACGAGCTCGCCGGGAAGGGTGTAGAGAACGTGCTTGTGAACCAGCGGATCTACGTCGCGATAAAACCGGGGGAGGAACCCGGGGTGGCGGGCGGCAGGAAAGACACCCCTATGGATGCTCTAAAGGACGAGTTGCTGGTCAGGTACCTGATGGACAAGGTGGATATAGGTGAGGTGGAGGACCAGGACGTCGCCGACATTCTTTCCAACCCGGCAAAGGTCGGCGGGCTGATGTCCGGTTTCATCGCCAAGGAGGGTGATGAGGGTGGAGTCCTGGTAAGGAGCCAGCGGGCGCAGGACGCCCTGGAGCGGCTCTCGATGATGGTCGGCCAGGTCGAGGGCGATGGCATGAAGGAGATGCTGTCCCAACAGATAACAAGTATCGTCGCGGAGATGAGCCCCAGGGAGATGACCGGAGTGCTCTCCAGTCACGGGATCAAGGCGATGGATATCGGCCATGTTCGGGGCAACGTGATTAAGATGATGGACGACTCCAAGCTGATGGATATTGTTGACGCGCTCATGGAAGAGTACGCCGATATGCAGAAAGAGTCGGAGGACCTGGACGGCGATTGGGCGCGCGAGAGGCTGAAGGAGCTGAACGAGCTCCTGCTCGAGGTGAAGAAAGGAGAGCGCGGGGAGAGGGTCGCGGAGCAGATCGACCGTAAACTTGACGAGGCGGGCGTAGAAGAGGAGCGAGATCCACACACCGGAAAAAGAGTGCTCTCTGTTTGCCAGATGCTGGGAGGCCGGCTGGAGGAGGAGGATATAGACCTCGGTGAGGGACTGGACCAGACCGTTTCCCAGCAGGTAAGAAAACTGTACGGGATGGAGGAATCCGATCTGGCGGCGGGCATCCTGTTGAAGCTTGTAAATAACCTGAACGCCGACTCTGACAAGATAAGGCGGTATACCGCGTCGCTGATCAAGCAGACCCTGGAGGATCTCGAACCGAGCGAGAGGATATTTGCCGCGAACGTGCTCCTGCCGAGGGTAATGGACCGGATTTCAGTAGAAAAGGATTACCAGACGTACATATCGCTGGTTGACTCCCTTGCGACCGTGGCGGAGGTTTACGTGGACCGGGGAAGGGCGGAGGAGGCCTCGGGGATATTGGAGCTGCTGGGAGCCCAGGCGACATCCGAGGGGGAAAGGGGAGTCGAGCTCACCAAGTATGCGTCGGCGGTGCTGGAAACACTGATGGGTCCCGAGGGAATATTCGACCCCGAGGAACTCCTTTCGGAAGATAACGACGAGAAAAGGCTCAACGTGATCCGGGCGCTGGCCAATCTTGGCCCGGACGCCCTTGCCCCGCTTGTCGGCGTCGTGAAGGACAGGGGCCACCTCGAGCTTCGCGAACGCGCGCTGGAGGCCCTCGAGTGCGCGGGAACAGTCGGAGTGGACGCGCTGCTGGCGGAACTCAGGAAAGAGAACAAGTGGTACATATACAGGAATGTGCTCAACGTTATCGCAGACCTGAAATTGGTGGAGGCGGTGGACGAGGTTGGTGGAATGGCCAGCAATCCCGATGAGAGGATTCGGAGAGAGGCGGTAAGGAGCCTTGCCAGGATCGGGTCGGCCGACTCCCTGTCAGTGGTTCTCGCCGCGGCCAACGACCATAGCACGGCGGTAAGGCGGACCGCGATAAGGGTGCTGGGGATGTTCGGGGACAGTGGGGTCGCCGGGCAGTTGCTGGACATTATCAATGACCGCGGGCCCCTGGGGAAGGACGAGGACAGGGGCGTCAAGGAGGCGGCGTGCCTGGCGCTTGGAGACCTGCATGACAGCACCCTGATCCCTGAGTTGGGGGAGCTCCTGTCGAAGGGCGGCATATTCAGAAAAGGGAAGCCCGACGAGATAAGGGCGGCGGCTTGCATTGCGCTGGGGAGTATCGGGGATCCGGGGGCAGTCCCGCTGCTGGAGAAAGCGAGAGATGATTCCGGCATAATGGTGAGTTCCAGTGCCGATAAAGCGCTGCGCAAGCTCAGGGGGGAGGTCACAACGCCCGAGCCGGCGGGCGAGAAAGAAGAGCCCGCGGCTTCCGGGGGGCCGGCGACGGAGCGACCCGTCGAACCATACGCCCCGATGTTTGACGCACCGGAGGGGTTACCCGCCGATACTACGGAGCCACCGGAACCGGCAGTTCCCGAGGCGCCGATGCCGCCGGAGGTACAAGTTCCACCACCACCGGAGCCACCGGTTGCGCCACCACCACCTGCGCCACCTGAGCCGGCAGTTCCCGAGGTGCAGGCACCGCTGGAGGTACAGCCCTCGCCACCTGAACCACCGGTCGCACCACCACCACCTGAGCCAACCGAGATAGAAAGCCTTGAGGCGTTGTCGTCACCGGCAGAGATGGATGTACAGCTCCCGTCAACGGAGCCACCACCTGCGCCGCAGTACACACCACCGGAGCCACCGGTTGCGCCACCACCACCAGTGCCGGCAGTTCCCGAGGTGCAGGCACCGCCGGAGGTAGAGCCCCCGCCACCTCAACCACCGGTCGCGCCACCACCGGTTGAACCGCCGCCACCGTCAGGTTGGAAGTAGCCGGAGATCAACCGCGGTAATCAGACATTATCAAGTTGGCCGACCGCTAAGTGCCTCGTTCCATAGATACGGTTAAGCACCGAGAGCGTCGAAGCGCCGCTCCGGCAAGGCGCGTGACCGAGTCGTACTCCTGGAGTACGTCGAGGGAGCGGAACGCAGCCGGAGTGGATGCAGCGGCGTTCGAATGCCAGCGTATTTATGGAGCGGGGTACTAAGCCCGGAATCTACCATGAACCGTGTCTCGTCTGGTCACTACTTGACCCAACCAACCTTGATAAACCACTGCACGGTGTCCCGAAGGCCCAGACGGAAGTCGGGATACTCCCACTCAAACCCGAGAGACTTGAGCTTGTTGCTACTTATCCAGTAACTGCAGGAGAGGTAGCGCGCGCTGGACTCCTCCCAGATGCGAAGACGCTCGTACATGGGGAACTTCCTGTCGAGCCACCTGACGTATCGCGATGACCAGATGCCCAGGGGCATGACCCAGGGCATACGCAGGAAAGGCATGACATGGATCTTCCGCCCAACCAGCAGGGCGGCGGCCCTCAGGAACTCGAGCTGGCTGATAACGGTGGGATCGGAGACGTTGTAGTCCTCACCCACGGTATCTTCCCTCCGGGAAACGAAATAGGCGGCCCTGCCGATATCCCTTATGTGACAGTTAACCATCAGGTAGTTGCGCAGGTCTAACGGCAGCACCGGAGCCAGCCCCTCGGAGAGGGCGATTACTATACCACCGATCCCGTAGTCGCTGCCGGGACCGTATAACGGGGCGGGCCTTATGATGGTGTATCGGAGGCCCTTCTCCCGACCGTATTTCTGGATCAGTTGCTCCTGGTCCCACTTGGTTATCGAGTAATCGTTGACCAGGAAAGAGCCCCTCGGCTGGCCTCCCTCGGTGTTGAGCGGCGTGCTGCCCTCCTCGGTGAACGGCTGGTTAGTGGGGTGCTTCGCCGGCCGCCGGTACTCCTTGTCTGAAAGCCAGGGCCTTATACCGTGACCCCAGAAGAGCTCGAAGAGCATGCGGAGAGGGTTTATCGAGCTACGGGGCATGTTTGGGTGCCCGTAGACCCCGGCGGTAGACCAGTGGACCATGCGGTCGACCCCTGCGTCCAGCATCGCTTCGCAGAGGTTGATGGTCCCGTCTATATTCACCCGCCGGAGTGCCTCCATGGAGGCGGAGTAATCGTAGAGGCTGGCAGTGTGGTAGACAATGTCAACATCTTTCAAGACCTTCGACAGGGAGTCACGGTTCAAGAGGTCGGACGCCACGAACTCTACGCCGTCAGCATTCCAGTCGAGACCGATATTCTCCTGGCATTTCCGGACGTGTTCACTCTCCCAGGCGCTGGAGAGGTCGGTGCCGCGCACCGTGACGCCTTCATCGTGGAGGATCTTTACCATGTGCCCCCCGGAGAATCCGCACGCACCGGTAACAAGCGCAATTTTGCTCATCGAAGAGCCCCCTTTTCTTAGTACCTCGCTCCATAGATACGCTGGCATTCGAACGCCGCTCCCGTCCACACCGGCTGCGTTCCGCTCCCTCGACGTACTACGAGAGTACGCCTCAGTTGCGCGCCTTGCCGGAGCGGCGCCACGCTCTCGGTGCTTAACCGTATCTACGGAACGAGGCACTTAGGCCTATGATATTTATCAGTAAAATAATAACACAGGCCGCGCCGGTGCTCACGCGGGCTTTCGCGGCTTCTTTCTGCGCCGCTGGCGGAGCAGGTCGGTGAACGCTTCGAGCCGGGTTTCGACCCCGGTGGGCGAAGCGTGTTCATCGAGGCAGAGGTTGAGCACCGGGATGTCGTACTCCCTCTCAATTTGGGGAAGGATCGCACGGCAGACGCTCTCGGGCATGCAGGTGAACGGGAAAACGTGAATAACGCCGTCGTACCCTTTTCGTGCCGCGTCTATGGTCCCGGCAATAGTCTGGTGCTCTTCACCGCCAAGAACGTAGGCTATGTACGGGCGGGTGACCTTCCTGGCCCGACGCTCCTCGAAGAGGATTGACGGGTCCGTTTTCAACGGCCTGAAAAGCCACTTGTAGACGGTCATGACCGGATGGGCCATGACCCCCATGTCGCCCAGCCTTCGTTCGATATCGAAGTTGAGCGCCGGTTCAAGGACCGCGTAGATCTCGCCAAGGACCGCGATGTGCAGCGGCTCGTCCTTCCGCTCGACGTCCACGGCGTCCATGAGTTCCAGGCCATGGTCCAGCGCGGAGCCGGTGGCCTTGACGCTTCCAGAGTCGTGCACCAGGGAAAGCGAGTTGGAGAGCGCAGCGGTTGTTGCACCCGCGTCCCTCTCGAACGGTCGGATCTCCCTGGCCTTTGACTCCAGGGCGTCAACCGCCCTGGCCTTGGCCCCGAACGACCTGTAGGCGCGGAGCCAACCCAGGGCGAGGTTGCCGTCCACGGTGTCGGCGAACTTGTTGTAGACGGCCCCGACGCCGTCACGCCCCAGCAGGATGCTATCGAACTCGTATCCCGCATCCCTCAGGATCTGGTGTTGAACCCTGCCGTAGTAGCCGAAGCGGCAGGCCCACGTGCCGCTGACCATGGCCAGCGTGTCCGCCCCCATGGACAGCGCCTGAAAGTTGTCGCCAAGGTTCACCTTGAACGGCAGGCAGACAAACTCCGGCGCGTGGAGTGCGCCCATTTCGATGGTCTTCCGGGTTGGCCGCGGGGGAACGATCACCTCGGCACCC
>Ga0180015_1000267_pt1 | contig 15391 bp, 14 predicted proteins | sample KR13_S2_MetaG_FD_116508 | JGI IMG/M metagenome (GOLD analysis project Ga0180015, IMG submission 116508) | Groundwater microbial communities from the Olkiluoto Island deep subsurface site, Finland - KR13_S2_MetaG | ecosystem: Environmental > Aquatic > Deep subsurface > Groundwater | place...
CAGTGCAAAGTTTGTGGTTTTTACCGGCGATCATCAGGAAAAGACAGAGGTTCTGGCCGCCGCGCTGGAAAAGCATCTGTTCAGCCATAACTTTAAGACCTACTACCTTCGCATGGCGAATGTCATAAGCGGGCTTGATGTTGACATAAAGCACGAGTCGGAAGTACGGGACGAGCATATCAGGAGATTGGGAGAACTGGCGCGCATTCTTACGGATTCCGGCCAGATCTTCATCACCTCCCTGTCGAATGTGGATGACTATGATCTAAAAACCCTGGAACTCCTGAACAAGCCGAACGAAATCCTGGTAATCAACGTCGGAGAGAATCATTTCAGTCATTATCAGGTTGCCTTGACCCTTGACGTTCAGGCCGAAGAGGTGCATTCCCTGGAGAAAGTCGCGGCGCTGTTGAAGGAAAAGAAAGTAATTCTAGAATACTATTTGTGAGTGAGATGGAGGGGGAGAAAAATGGAATCGCATTCGAGAAGCTGGGCTAAATCCGTCACCTGGCGCGTCATTGGAATTGTCATCCTGGGCGGCATTTCATACGCAATTACACGCAGTTGGGCGCAGACGACAGTCATTACGGTGATTTTCCATAGTCTGCGGCTGGTCCTTTACTATTATCACGAACGCATCTGGGAGCGTATTTCCTGGGGCAAGCTTAAACATCCACTGGCACGCTTTCCTGTCAAAGAGGATCTCACGGTTCAAGACTATGAGGCGATCGGTAAATTCCTGGAAGAGCAAAATTGCCTCTCAAGACCAGATTACGAAATATAGCCCAGAAAGGAGTTGTAAAACATGAACGCAACTATTCGTCAACTGCATCTGGAAACACAACTGATGCATGGCGCCTACGAACCGGAACAGATCACCGGGGCCACGGCGATCCCAATCTTTCAAAGCACCTCCTTTGCCTACAAGACGGCCGAAGAATTGGAAGCGGTGTTTGCGGGCCGAGATGCCGGTTATGTCTATTCGCGAATCGGTAATCCGACACTCGTGGGGCTTGAGCGGCGGCTCGCCGTTCTTGAGGATGGACTTGGCGCCGTGGCCTGCGCCTCCGGCATGGCGGCCATCAGCGCTGTTGTTCTCGGGCTCGCCGGCCAGGGCGATGAGATAATCTCCGGCAACAGCATCTTTGGCGGCACCTATTCCCTGTTCGCCAACCTTCTGAAACGGTGTGGAATCCAAACTGTGTTTGTGGAGTCCACCGATATTGATGCGTACCGGGATGCGATCGGAGAGCGGACCAAACTGATCTTTGTTGAGACTGTGGGCAACCCGAAGTTGGATGTTCCGGATATCGCAGCACTGGCGAATGTGGCGAAAGAAAAGAATGTGGTTTTTGTGGTGGATAATACCGTGACAACCCCGCTGCTTCTCCAGCCGAAGACGTTGGGCGCGGATATCGTGATTCATTCCACGTCAAAGTTCATAAACGGCCACGGCAATGCGATTGGAGGAATCATAGTTGACTGCGGCACATTTGACTGGTCAAGCCCCCGGTACAGCCAGTTGAGTATCTTCTATAAGCGGGCCGGGAATATGGCGTTCCTGGCTTACCTGCGGAATCAGATCTGCCGGGACCTCGGGGGCTGCCTCTCGCCGTTCAACGCGTTCCTGATGTCCATCGGGATCGAGTCGCTGGGCGTTCGCATGGAACGGCATTGCGCCAACGCCATGCGGGTGGCTGGTTTTCTGGCAGAAGATCGGCGGGTGCGTGAGGTTCGTTATCCGGGACTGTCCAGTCACCCGAACCATGCGGTGGCACAACGGCAGTTCGCCGGCAGGTATGGAGCACTGTTGACGCTGAAACTGGAAAGCAAGGCTCAATGCTTCAAGTTCATCAACGGCCTGAAACGGGCCCAGAACCTTGCCAACCTGGGAGATGCCAAGACGCTGGTGATCCATCCGGCGTCAACATTCTGCCGGGATCTGACTGAGGAACAACGCCAGGCCGTGGGCGTCTCCGACGAACTGGTGCGATTCTCGATTGGAATCGAACACGCCGATGATATCATCAGCGATTTGGACAATGCTCTGGCACAGGTGTGAAAACGAAATTCAGGGAAACCCAGATCATGAAGGAGTTGTGACGATGAGAATCAAGGTGAATGACAAGGATGTGGAGCTTCCGGACAACACGTCTATCACTGAGTTGCTGGTTGTCCAGAACGTCAAGATGCCGGACATGGTGTCCGTGGAACTGAATGGCGAGATTCTTGATCGGAAGGCGTTCGAGACCACGGTGCTTAAGCCGGGGGACAAGGTGGAGTTCCTGTATTTCATGGGGGGCGGCGGCGGAATTGCAAATTGACTTTTTTCCGATTGATGATTGAAGACGCGGAACGAAGAGAGGGGCGATGCACATGAGTCTGACAGAAGAACAGATCGAGCGTTACTCTCGCCACATCATTCTCCCTGAGGTTGGCGGAAAAGGGCAGGAGAAACTGCTTGCCGGCAAAGTGCTCATCGTTGGAGCCGGTGGTCTCGGTTCGCCCGCGGCTCTCTACCTGGCCGCTGCGGGTGTAGGCACAATCGGCCTGATTGACGCCGACGCCGTAGACCTGAGTAATTTGCAGCGGCAGATCATCCATGCGACCCCGGATCTGGGCCGACCCAAAGTGGAGTCGGCAACCGGGAAAATGCGCGCGATCAATCCGGATGTGGCGCTTAACGGCTACCCTGAGCGGCTGACCGCGGCCAATGCACTTACCATCCTGAAGGACTATGATTTCGTGATTGACGGCACAGACAACTTTGCCTCGAAGTTCCTGGTGGCGGATGCCTGCCATTTCACACGAAGGCCCTACTCCCATGCGGGCATCCTGCGCTTCGATGGACAGACGATGACTGTCATTCCAAGGAAAACTGCGTGCTACCGGTGTGTTTTCAGCACGCCACCTCCGGCTGGCGCGGTGCCCAGTTGTTCCCAGGCCGGTGTGCTCGGCGTTTTAGCCGGTGTCGTCGGCTGTATTCAAGCCACCGAAGCCATAAAGTTCCTGCTGAGTATTGGCGATCTCCTGACAAATCGGCTGCTTGTATATAATGCGCTGAAAATGAAATTCCGGGATGTGCCCTTGCGGCGCAATCGCCAGTGCCCTTTATGCGGGGAACATCCTTCCATCATCGAGCTACGGGACGAAGAAGCGCCGGTTGCCTGCGACCTGCGTGCCGGCGGCCGTCATACTGATCGACAGGAGTCCTGAGCAAATGCACAAAGATTTCAAACTGACCATTGCAAGGTCCGTTTGGGCCGAATTGGCCGTAGCTGCCGAAAAAGCCGTGCCCAATGAGGCGTGCGGCCTGCTGGCGGGTAGGGATGGAAACGTGATGAAGTTCTATCCGATGACCAATATTGACGCTTCGCCGGAACATTTCAGCATGAAGCCGGAGGAGCAGTTTGCGGCCGTGAAGGACATGCGCCGAATGGAACTGCAGATGTTGGCGATTTGGCACAGTCATCCGTCCACGCCGCCGCGCATGTCCGCGGAGGATTTGCGCTTGGCGTTTACGCCGGACGTGGCCTACGTCATTCTGTCACTGGCGCCGGACGCAATTCCGCAGTGCCGTGCCTTCGTTATAAACAGCGGAATCCCTCAATCTGTTGAAGTGGTAATTACAAATGAATAACACCCAACCATTTTACTACCACCTGCCGTCCAACCTTGGCGAGGATATCGAAGCGTACGCAGGCGAAGTGCAACGCTTTCTGGCCAAGCAGCTTCCCCCCGCTGTGTTCAAGGCCAAGCGCGTGCCGCGCGGCATATACGAGCAGCGCCGGGATGGTACCTACATGCTGCGGGTCCGCGTGGCCGGCGGCGTTCTGACAGCGGCGCAGGCGTGCGCCCTTTCGGAACTCAGCCGTGATTTCAGCAACGGGTCGCTCCATGTGACGACCCGTCAGGATGTTCAACTTCACGATGTTGCCATTACGGACACGCCGGAGATCATGCGGCGCCTGAAGGAAGTTGGCCTGACGAGTAAAGGCGGCGGGGGTAATACGGTCCGGAACGTTGCGGCCTGCCCCTATGCCGGGATTTGCCCCGCCGAGGCTTTTGACGTGACACCGTTTGCTCACGCCGTCACCGAATATCTGATTACCCTGGCGGGCAGTTACAATCTTCCGCGGAAATACAAGATCGCGTTCAGCGGCTGTGCATGCGATTGCGCGCTGGCGCGCGTGGCGGATCTGGGGTTTATCGCCGCAGTCAAGGATGGCGAAGCCGGATTCACGCTCTATGCGGGCGGCGGTATGGGCGCCCATTCGCGGCTCGCCGACAGAATGGAAGCATGGATGCCGGGATCGCACGCCGTGATCGCGGCGGAAGCCGGACGGCGGCTGTTTGACCGGTTAGGAGACCGCGCCGACCGACACCATGCGCGGCTTCGGTTTGTGCTCGCGAAGATCGGGGCGGATGCATTCCGTGACGAACTCCGCAAGCAGATCGCGGAAGCGCAACATGATGGTGTTCCACTCTGCGGCGTTCCATCACCCGCCCATCGTGCCCTGGATAATGTGCCCGAGGTGCCGCCGATCCAGGCCGCGGATAAATTGCGATTTATACGGCAAAAGCAGGCCGGATTTGTCGCCGTGCCACTGCATCTGCCGCTCGGATTTATGCCGTGGCGGGACTTTGGCGCCATTGGCGAACTCGCCCGGCAGTACAGTGCCCAAAAAGAAGTGCGGACGACGCGCTCTCAGAATCTGCTGTTGCGGTTTGTCCGGCAGGAAAGTTTGCCCGAGCTGGCCAACGCGTTGAGGCGGCTTGAGACTGACGTTATCTCGCCATCGCCGCTGGGATGCTTTGTCGCCTGCGCGGGAGCTTCAACCTGCCGGCTGGGACTGTGCCTTTCGCGGGCTGCGGCCCGCGCGAGTGCGGATGCCTTGGGCAAAACGGGCGTCCTGGACGACGTGTTGGAGGCGCTAAACATCCATATCAGCGGCTGTCCGAACGCGTGTGGCCACCATCCCATGGCGCCAATTGGTTTCTTTGGTGTGGCCCAACGCAGCCATGATCGCTTGGTGCCGTCATATCGCGTGGTTGTGGGAGCAAGGGACGATGCTCACGCCGTCCGACTGGCCGAAGAGGCCGGGACTATTCCCGCGCGCGCGCTCCCTGGGTTTCTGGTGGAACTGGCTTCGGATTTTAAGGAAAATCGGGCTGGAAAGGAAACGTTTATCCAATACTTCGAGAGGAAAGGGCTGAATCATTTCCGGGACTTGACGCGCCGCCATGCGCAGGTGCCGGAATACTCAACCGATCCGCTCTTCTATCGCGACTGGGGACAGGAGGAGGACTTTTCCCTGGCGGGGCGCGGAGCAGGCGAGTGCGGGGCCGGTGTGTTCGAGGTGATTCGCGACGACATTACCGCGGCAAAGAAAGCGCTTGATCTGGCGGACAAGACCAGGGAACAAGCCCCCTTGTTCAGCGCGTTCCTGGCCACGGTGCGTGCCCTGTTGATCACACGCGGCGTTGATACGCAGGATCCGGATGCCATCATCCGCTCCTTTGAAAACCATTTTATGGAGACAGGGTTGGTCTCCTCCGAGTACCGCGGGTTGCTCGCTCGGGCGCGCGGGTACATCGAGGGGTGGAGCGCCGCGCTGGAGGGCCGCGACGCGGAGATCAAAACGCTGCTGGCCCGGATCGAAATTTTGTTCAACAGCCTTGACGGTGCCCTTGTATTTCATCCCCCCGAAGCCAAGCCGGCCGCGGCAACACAACCGAAGACCGATCAGAATGAGGCGGCAGGTGCATCGCGCACGGTGCGACTTGATCTCAGCGGCGTGGCGTGTCCCATGAATTTCGTGAAGGCCAAGCTCAAGCTCGAAACGATGGCGGCGGGGGAGGTGCTGCGTGTAGTGCTGGATGATGGAGAGCCGGTCCAGAATGTTCCCGCAAGCTTCAAGAACGAAGGTCAAGCTGTGCTCGAAACCGTACGGTTGGATGACGGACATTGGCAGGTGGACATAAGGAAAAAAACAATAAAGGATTAGGCAATATGAAATACTTCAAGGACAATTCGTTGTCGATCGGCAACACGCCGCTCGTGCAGTTGCACAAAGTGACCGGAAACAAGGCGCTGGTCCTGGTAAAGGTGGAAGGCTGCAACCCCGGTTACTCCGTAAAGGACAGAATTGGCGCGGCGATGATCTGGGATGCCGAAAAACGTGGTGTTCTCAAACCCGGGGTCGAGATTGTCGAACCGACCAGCGGGAATACCGGGATTTCCCTTGCGTTCGTTGGGGCCGCGCGAGGATACAAGGTCACACTCACCATGCCGGATACAATGAGCATTGAACGGCGCAAGATTCTCAAGGCGTTGGGCGCCAATGTGGTGCTGACCGACGGAGCAAAAGGCATGCTGGGAGCCATCAGTAAAGCTGAAGAAATGATTGCCGAGAGCCCGGGGCGCTATTTCATGCCTCAGCAGTTCAAAAACCCGGCAAATCCTGCAATTCATGAAAAGACCACCGGACCTGAAATATGGAATGATACGGAGGGAAAGATGGAGGTACTAATTGCCGGTGTCGGAACAGGAGGCACGATCACAGGCGTGTCACGTTTCATCAAGAAAACATGCGGTAAGAAGATCCTGACTGTTGCCGTAGAACCTGAAAACAGCCCGGTTATCTCCCAGAAGCTGGAAGGAAAGGAGCTGAAATCCGGCCCCCACATGATCCAGGGGATCGGTGCCGGGTTTATTCCGGATGTTCTGGATTTGAGTTTTGTGGATCGCGTAGAGAAGGTGGGCAACGAGGAAGCCATGGAATATGCCCGGCGCTTGGCCCGCGAAGAAGGAATTCTTTCCGGAATATCATCCGGAGCCGCCGTGGCGGTGGCGGCGCGACTGGTCAAAGCCCTTGAATTTGAAGGCAAGACGATTGTGGTAATCCTGCCCGACTCCGGTGAGCGCTACCTTTCAACCATGCTTTATGAGTGAAGTTGTTTTTTCCCGAGGAGTTCTTTTTTTAATTACTTTTGGCGTGGTATGCGTGTGCAAAAAAAGGCAAAGAAGATACTGCCGCTGGGCCTGCTGGTTGAAGGCAGATCATGTCTTGTCGTAGGCGGCGGCACGGTTGCCGGCCGCAAGGCAAAAGCACTGATCGAGGCCGGCGCCGAGGTCACCCTCGTGGCTCCCGAACTGGGTGAGTGGGCAAAGGGGTTGAGATCGGCGACGGGGCTGAAGGTTTTTGAACGCATGTATGATCCAGAGGATCTCGACGGGGGCTTTTTCCTCGTCTTCGCCGCTACGGATGATCATGCTCTGAACCAGCAGATTATCCAAGCCTGCCGGGCGCGCGGCATCTTGTGCGCTTGCCCGGATCGGGGATGGGAGAAGGGTGACTTCATTTCTCCCGCAAGTTTTCGGGAAGGGGATGTGACGGTCAGCGTTTCCACCGGTGGAGCCGCATGCCGTCGTTCCAGGCTGATCAAGGAACACTTGGCGCGGCATGTGGCGACGCTGGGAAAAACAGAAATGATTGTGCTGGGGACCGACCATCATGTTGCAAACCTCGCGGAACGGGAATCCCTCCATCTGGCGGGTCCCCGATTTGAGCAGATGGGGATGATGTTCCGACAGGTGCAGGGACTGCATGAGTTCATGTTGCTGAATACCTGTAATCGGGTGGAACTTATCGGGCTGGCATCGGCCCCCCTTCTCACTTCGGGTGTTCTGAACCGGGTACTCGGGCTTGACCGGCTGGAAGGCCGCTACTATGTCTATGAGGGTCGCGATGCCTTCCGGCATGTGGCGCTGGTCGTTGCCGGGTTGCTGTCCCAGACACCCGGAGAAACTCATATTTGTGCACAGGTAAAAGCAGCGTTGGACAGGAGTTTTACAGCCGGCTGGGCGGCAGGTGTGCTCAAGGACTGGATCAGCCGCGCTCTTCATATCGGGAAGGTAATCCGTCAGGTTACTGCTCCCCTTTTGCGGGGCCATAACATTGAAGACCTGTGCCAAACCTACCTCCAATCTGAACTGGGCATTCTGCAAGACCGGCGGATCCTGGTGCTGGGCGCCGGTCCTATCGGGAAAGGTATTGCGGAAAAGCTGGCATCCCAAGGGGCCTTGGTTACCTGCTGCTACCATGTAAATATGCCGGTATTTTCGGCCGCTTGGGCGGGGCGGGTTAAAAATTGCCAGTTTAGCGATCTTCATTGCGTCTTGCGCCACCAAGATGCGATTGTGTGCGCTACCGGAGGTGGCAAGCCTGTCTTAACGACCGAACATGCGCGGATGATTGATACGGTGCGCCGACTTATTGTAGTTGACTTGGGTGTTCCAAGGAATACGACGCCCGGCTTCGCAGCTGAAGCAGCGGGTGTAACGGTTGTGGATATTGACGGCCTGGAAACACATTGGCAGGATGAGGTTTTTGATATGAAAAATGTTATGGAGGAAAGTGACCGCATTGTGGCGGAGCATTTTGGAGAATATGAACGAATCATCGCGAGCATTCAAAGTGGGTTCGAGGGGCAGCCGGCTTGCCCTGGTTCAAACGCAGGAAGCAATTGAGCTGTTTCAGCAACTTGTTCCCGCTCTGAAATTTGAATCAGTTGTCTTAACAACACCGGGCGATCGTGACAAGACAACGGACCTCCGGGTAAGCCCCCCGGATTTCTTCACGCGGGACCTGCACGAGGCTGTCTTGAACGGGATAATTGACTGTGCTGTGCACAGTGCCAAAGACTTGTCGGAGAATATACCCGATGGTGAGGATTGGTTCTGGCTGCCCGGACAGTTCGATTCGTGCGACGCACTTGTCCTGCGCCGCGGTGAGGAGATTGAAGGACTGAAAGCCGGCGCTCGGGTGGGAGTAAGCAGCGACCGGCGGGCCGCTTACTGCCGCAAGCAGTTCCCCCTCTTTAGGTCAGTGGATATCAGGGGCACCATTGAGGAACGCCTTGCGCAACTGGATGCGGGGAAGTTCGACATGCTTATTATGGCCGCGGCAGCTCTCCAGCGACTCGGCCTGGAAGATCGCATCAGCCGACGGATTCCGGTTAATGAATTGGTGCCGCCGGATGGACAGGGGCGTCTCGCCGTTACATTCAAGAGTGGTGATAAGCGATTCAGACGGCTGCGCAGTTTTTTCATCAAGCCGGTGGTTTTTGTGGGCGCTGGGCCGGGCGGCCTGGAATTGTGCACCGTGGCAGGTTCTGCCGCGCTGGGGGAATGTGATATCTGCCTCTATGACGCCCTGGTTGATGTAGCGCTCCTTGAGCTTGTTCCACCGTGCGCGCTCCGGATATCTGTCGGAAAACGATGTGGCCACCATCCTGTTGACCAAGTCGAGATATGCCGTCTCCTTGCGGTGCATGCGAGGCGTAGCCGCAGGGTGGTTCGTCTGAAAGGCGGAGATCCGGGTTTTTTCGGCCGCTTGGGTGAAGAAATTGACTTCTTGGAATCCCTTGGCCTGCCCTACCGCGTCCTTCCTGGCGTTAGTAGCCTGAGTGCCGCGACAACGGGTACGGGTATGCTGCTCACGCGCCGCGGTATCGCGCGCGGGTTCACAGTTATGACGCCGCGTCAGGAGGGCGGTGGAATCAGCTCGGTGCGGGCGGAAGCGCGCGTGAAACTGCCGCTGGTGTTTTTAATGGGTTTGGGAGTACTAAACGAAATTGCCGCGCAACTCATGGCGGAAGGTCGTCCGGGCTCAACGCCGGTCGCGGTGGTGTTCAACGCGGGGAGCGTTGAAGAGACTGTGATTCGCGGTTGTCTCGCGGACATTGAGTTGAAGATAGCCGGGTATGACGTGGATAGTCCCGGCCTGATCATCGTCGGGTCGCCGGCGGAATATGGCTACCATGCGCAATGGGGCGCGCTCATGGGACGGCGCATACTATTGCCGTGCAGCGCGGACTTGCAGAAAAATGCGGTCAACGCGGTCTGCGACTTCGGCGGCGTCCCGATCTCTCTGCCACTCATTCAAATGATTCCCGACCCGGCCTGCCTTCCAACGCTGAAGGCGATGCGGGCATTCGATTGGCTGGTGTTGACATCGCCCTCGTCCGTGCATGCGATAATGAATCTGTTGCGGGACGCCGGCTTGGATCTGCGCGGTATGCCCAAGATTTTGGTGGCCGGACCGGGCACGGCCGAGGCGCTAAAGTCCTATGGGATCATGGCGGACATGATCCCGGGACACAACTTCGGCGCGGAAGGCTTGGTCGAGATCGTGAAGCGCGCTGTTCCAGCCGGCGCTACCATCTTGCGCCTGCGTTCACAACTTGCCGGTCCCTGCCTGGCGGAGACGCTGACCGCGGCCGGTTACCACGTGACGGATTGCGTGCTGTATGCCAACAAGCCGCTACGCCCGGAGCGTATCCCCGCTTTCGATGCCGTTTTCTTCGCCAGCGCCTCGGCGGTGGAGGTGTTTGTGGCACTCGCTCCGGTTGATGCGCTTGCAGGTAAAATGGTAGTGGCGCTTGGCAAGCCCACCTTGACTGTGTTGCAGAAATACGGCGTTCGAGTTGACGCCCTCAGCGCGGAAGCCACCGTGCAGTCTGCCATTGAAACCCTGGCGGCGATGATGGTGCGTAAGGAATTGGAGAAACTGGCATGAATGCGTATCCCAATGTTCGCCTGAGACGATTGCGGCTTACGGCCGCGCGCCGTCGGCTGTTTGATGAACCGATGCCGGGGCCGGAAAAATTCATTTGGCCGATATTCGTGCGTCCCGGCCGAAACGTTAAAGAACCGATTGGCGCCATGCCCGGCCAGTTTCGGTACAGCGTGGATGCCTTGCTGCGCGATTTGGAGAAACCCGCGCGTGCCGGCATCGGCGGCGTCTTGGTGTTCGGTCTGATCGCAAACCGGCGGAAGGACAACATCGGCGCCGATGCCTGGCGCGCCGATGCCCCTGCGCAAAAAGCGGTGCGGGCGATCAAGAAGGCTTATCCCGATCTCGTGGTCTTTACCGATGTATGTTTGTGCGCCTATACACGGCATGGCCACTGTGGGCCCATCGGGCGCGACGGACAGGTGCATAATGACGCCGCCTGCGCCTGTCTGGCGAAAATCGCCGTTTCGCATGCCGAAGCCGGCGCCGATGTTGTCGCACCGAGCGCCATGATGGATGGACAGGTCGTGACCATTCGCAACGCGCTGGATAAGGCCGGGTTTGCGAACACCCTGCTCATGAGCTATTCCACTAAATTCGCTTCCGCCATGTATGGCCCTTTCCGCGAGGCCGAGCAGTCGGCGCCGCAAAAGGGCGACCGCAAAGGCTATCAGGTATCGTATCGCGATCTTGCGCAAGCCCTGCGCGAATCTGAAATGGACGAGGCCGAAGGCGCGGACCTTTTGATGGTCAAGCCGGCGCTTTTCTATCTGGATGTGATTGTCCGCCTGCGTCAGGCCACGCGTTTGCCGATCGCCGCTTACAATGTCAGCGGCGAGTATTCTATGCTGTTGGCGTCCGCCGATCGCGGCCTGGGCGATCTCAAGGCGATGGTGCGCGAATCTCTTTTCGGTATCCGTCGCGCCGGGGCCGATTTAATCATTTCATATTGGGCCAATCGGTATAACGAGTTTTTCGGAGACGATGCATGAAGCACGCTGACACGCCAAGTTCGGCAGCCCTTTTTAAACGCGCTTGTCGCGTGATGCCCGGCGGCGTCAACAGCCCCGTTCGCGCGTTCAAGGCTGTTGGCGGTACGCCGGTTTTCATCGAACGCGGCCGGGGATCCAGGATCTACTCGGCGGATGGTCGCGAGCTCATCGACTTCTGCGGATCGTGGGGTCCGCTCATTCTGGGCCACGCGCACAATAAAGTGGTGGAAGCCGTTCGAATGGCTGCGGCCAAGGGCCTGTCGTTCGGTGCCTGCACCCGGGCTGAAGTCGAACTGGCCGAACTTCTGCGCGCGAGGATTCCGTATCTGGAGATGGTGCGGTTGGTCAACTCCGGGACCGAGGCGATCATGACCGCCATACGGCTCGCCCGTGGATTCACGGGCCGCAAGAAGATATTGAAGTTTGATGGGGGATATCACGGACACATGGACTGTCTTCTCGTGTCCGCCGGCAGTGGATTACTGACCAGCGGGATCGCATCGTCCGCGGGGGTTCCGGAAGGCGTCGTTGCCGACGTTCTGGTAGCCCCATACAATGACCTCGATGCGGTTGCCCTGCTGATGAAGAAATATAGCCATGACGTGGCGGCAATTATCGTGGAACCGGTTGCCGGGAATATGGGCTTGGTGCCGCCGGTGCCCGGTTTTCTCGAAGGTTTGCGGAAACTGACGGCTGATAAAGGGGCGCTATTGATCTTCGACGAAGTCATCACAGGGTTCCGCTTAGGCCCCACGACTTATGGTGTCTTGTGCGGCATCAAGCCGGATTTAACGTGCCTGGGAAAGATCATCGGGGGCGGAATGCCGATGGGCGCGGTCGGGGGCTTGGCCGAGATCATGAAAAGACTCGCGCCTTTGGGCGCCGTGTATCAGGCGGGCACGCTCAGCGGCAATCCTGTGGCGGTTGCCGCCGGCCTAAGCACGCTGAAAGTGCTGATCGCTGAAAACCCGTATGCTGCTATTGCGCGCCGCGCAAAAAAAGTTAGCGACTGGTTTGAGAACCGGATGTTCTCAAAGCGCCTCAAAGCCCATTGTGCAAATATAGGCGGCATGTTCACGATCTTCTTCTGTGAGCGAGGGGTCCGAAATCTGGCGGATGCGAAACGCTGCGATACGCGCAGGTACGCGCGATATTTTCATGGAATGCTGGAACGAGGGATTTATCTCCCGCCTTCGCAGTTTGAGGTATGCTTTATTTCCGCCGCCCATACGGATGAGGATATAGACTGCTTTCTGGGGGCGACCGGCGAAATACTGCCTGGCAATGCTTCACGGTGATTGGAAGACGGCTGATGGATGATTCGCAACACAAGCAGCGGGTAAAAGCCATTGCGCTACTCTCTGGCGGGCTGGACAGTACCCTCGCAATCAAACTCATGTTATCTCAGGGTGTGGACGTTGTGGCGGTCAATTTTGTTAGCCCCTTTTGCACGTGCAGTCCCCGCCGGGAGGGATCCTGTCATCTGGCGTCGGCCATTGCCCGCGAGTTGAAGGTGCCGATCCGTGTCCTCAGTAAAGGCATGGATTATCTGCGGATTATTGAGCGGCCGCGATTCGGTCACGGCCGCGGACTGAATCCCTGTCTGGATTGCCGGATTTACATGCTGAAGCAGGCGGCCTCTCTCATGGAAACCGAACAGGCGCAATTTATCGTAACCGGCGAAGTACTGGGACAGCGTCCCATGTCCCAGCATCGCGCGGCGCTGGACTTGATCGAGCGGGAAAGCGGCCTGATGGGTCGTATTCTGCGCCCACTCAGCGCGCAGTGGTTGCCACCGACCATTCCGGAACAGAACGGCTGGGTTGACCGGGCGAAGCTCATGGCGATCCGTGGACGTTCTCGGTCTGAGCAGTTAGCGTTGGCAAAACAGGAAGGCGTGGAACTCTTCGGCTGTGCGGCCGGCGGGTGCCTATTGACCGATCCGGTTGTGGCCCGGCGGCTGAAGGATGTGTTTTGCTTTTGCCCCGATTATGATCTGCGCGACGCCAAGCTCGCTACATTCGGCCGCCACTTCCGTCTGCACTCCGGATTGAAAGCGGTTATGGGACGCAACCAGGAAGAAAATGAGCGCCTGGCGCGGCTCGGCACGGACTGGCCGGTGCTGGAACTGGCCGATTTCCCCGGGCCGGTCATGGTGCTCCGGGGAACGATACTGGATGGCGACCGAGTGCCGCTGGGCCGGCTGCTTCATCGGTATGCGCCGAAAGTAACCGCCGACCCAGTGACCGTCCGGCGGGCCTGGGGCGATCAAAGAGAACAGTGGGTTGTCTCCGGTTCCACCACAGACCAGGAACTGGACGCCTGGAGAATCTAAGGCGCCGTTTCCGGCGGAATTGCGTTGTGACCGATGTCAGACGAACACACAGACTGGATCATTGTTGAGCAGGTAAAGGCGGGGGATGACCGGGCGTTTGATGCGCTGATGGCGCGCTACAAACGCCCCGTGATAAACTTTGTGTGTCGCCTAATCGGCAATGCGAGCGAAGCGGAAGATTTGGCGCAAGACGTGTTTGTGCGCGCGTATCAGAACATCCGCAAGCCGGGGTTTCACCAGACGACCGGAGCGTTCTCGACCTGGCTCTTCCAAGTGGCCCGTAACGCCGCGATTGATTGTCTGCGCCGGAGAAAACGACGACCAACGGAGTCCCTGACAACTCTGGAAGAAGACGGCGAGAACCTGGCGGTTACCGCAAGAACGGCTGACAGAGAAATCGCCGTAAAGGAAATCGGCGAACAGATCGCGGCGGCAGTTGCCCTGTTGCCCGAAGACCAGAAAACCGCCGTCATTCTTTCAGAATACGAGAATCTCTCATATGTCGAGATTGCCGCAATCATGAAATGTTCGGTCAAGTCGGTCGAATCACGCCTGTACCGCGCAAAGCAGTTTTTGCGTGACCGACTGCGAGATCTGCTCGAATGACCCTCGATCAGAAACTGGGTTCACTATAATGAAAGTACGCGAAAGCGGCATGCCCGAAGCCGGGATGTGGCATACGTTTTTCGATCCCGAAGCCATCCTGGGCGCGATGGGATTGACCGGCAACGTGCGGGACGCCGTGGATTTCGGATGCGGATACGGGACGTTTGCGATCCCCGCGGCGAAGCGGATTCAAGGTGCGCTGCACGGCTTCGACATTGATCCAGCAATGATCGAAGCGAGCCGGCGCCTTGCTGAACAGGAAAACGCCCACAATGTGCGGCTGCACTTGCGCGACTTCATGGCTGAGGGGACCGGATTGGATGCTGCATCCGTGGATTATGTGATGCTGTTTAACATCCTCCACGCGGAAGACCCCTTGCGATTATTGCGCGAGGCGAACCGGATTCTGTTGCCGGGCGGATATGTCGGGGCCATCCACTGGAATTACGATCCCGAGACGCCACGTGGTCCGCCCATGGCGATGCGCCCGCGCCCCGAGGATTGCCGCCGATGGATTGAAGAGGCGGGGATTCTGATCGAGAAAGAGTACATTCATTTGCCACCGTATCATTACGGTGTCCTGGCAAGGAAGAAGCACGTATGCAGAAGACATTCTCGGGGCCGGCAACGAACTGGCCGAGACGACGGTACTGGTTCTGGGGGTAATTTTAACTTAGGGTAATTTTAACTTAATTTTAACTTATTGACATCACGTGCCGGAGTGTTGTATACAGTATTCCAGTTTTTAGGAGCACCGGCATCACGGAACGCGGTGTAAATCCGCGACGGACCCGCCGCTGTAATCGGGGAGTTCGGCCGCAATGAGCCACTGGTTCGCGTCCGCCGCAGGCGGGTAGCGAGACGGGAAGGCGTGGCCG
>Ga0180015_1000268_pt1 | contig 15383 bp, 9 predicted proteins | sample KR13_S2_MetaG_FD_116508 | JGI IMG/M metagenome (GOLD analysis project Ga0180015, IMG submission 116508) | Groundwater microbial communities from the Olkiluoto Island deep subsurface site, Finland - KR13_S2_MetaG | ecosystem: Environmental > Aquatic > Deep subsurface > Groundwater | place...
TGTTCAAGCGCGCGGCTTGAACGCTTGCAATTTCGCCAAACCCTGATCGAAGTCTTGCGCCCTGCACGCATCAATCGTATACTGCCTTTTGTTACCCAAAAACGGCATGTTTTGAACCATGCCGAAGTTTGCGATCATTCACGTCGAGCGGATATACCGGCTCACCCTGCCAGTCGAGCCCCAGAAACGAACCGATGTAAACCGCACGGCCTTTGCCCGTTTCTCCGCACAAAAGCGTGACATTTTCCCCGCCATCAACCGCCAGCACTTTTCCATCCGGACCCACCTTCATTACCGTGTGATCCCAAAATGGATGCATGAATCTCTCCGGCAAGCCCTGGGTAATCGGATGGGTCTTGTCGGTGACGATCATTTCGGTAGTGTTACACTTGTTCTTTCCTTCGCCAATCTCGGGGAAGATCGTCCGGATGCTCGTGCGGGCGCTGCAGCCACAGCGGAAGGACGAGAAGATGACGCCGCAACCTCGGGCACGGGCATATTCCACTATGTGCATCCGCCCCGCAAGATCTGTCCAGTTGCTCTCTTTCCATCCGCCGCCAAAATAAAGGACATCATAGGCATAGATGTTGCCTTTCGAAAGATCCTTGGGGCTAAAGAGATACGCCTCCATTCCCTCTTCTTTCAACAACCGCGCAACTTCACCGGTAGCCACCGAACCCGAACCGGTAAAGATGCCCACTTTCAGCGTCTCCCCCGCGCACAGATCGCCAACCGCCGCAGCGATTACAAGTCCGACGGCCAGAATCGGACCCGTCATTCCATTTTTACCTCTCATTTTCCTTCTTCCTTTTTAATTGTTCCTCATGTCATTTTTCATGTTTTACCATAATTACCGTTCCGACACCACCTCTATCTCGCTGATCCACATGACGGACATGTTCCCCGGATGGCCGCCGACCGGCGACTGACTGATCCGAAGCTTCTCCGTACGCACGGGCGGAAAACTGTGGACCGAACACGGCTCCTCAAGACGGTCTTTGACTCGAACGATATCCCGGTAGTCGTTGCCGTCCCAATATTGAACGGCATAGCTCTTGGAAGTGGAAGGGATGCCCTTGCTCGCGCCCCAGTGGATCGCCACGCTCCGCACGAGTTCAGGCGCGCGGAATGACAGTTCCACATAATGGGGGAAAGGCTGACCCTCCGACTGCCATCCCTCGCCTCCCCGGTTCCCATCGCAAAGCGAAGCCGGAGTCCCCACACCGGTGCTGTCCACGGAGATCCTGTACGGGCGGACGACTCCCGCGCCCGGCGCGACCTTATCCTCGACATCAACCTCCCGGAGCCCGCTGGTGGCGCTGATGCCTATGATTCCCCTGGGCACGGAAAGGCGCCGCTCTTTCCTGCTGGAAGCGGGGAATACAACCTCGATGTCGCAGACGCTGTGTCGGCCCAGGCCGAAGTGCTGTTGGATGGTCTTGCTCGTCAGGTAGCCCGTGCCCGCCTGCACCTCGCGGAACCCCAGCAGGCGCTCCCTGTCGCCGCAGTGCCCGGCCTCGTAGACGTAGATCTTGGCCCCGACTGCCGACCGGTTCCATTTGCTGTCGCCGCGAAGCCTGACGGTGATCGAATTGCCCCCGTCCTGATTGTTGCGGAACAGGCGGAACGCTCCCGCCGGCCCCCAGGCCCAATTGGTGATGTACAGGTCCAGGTCGCCATCGTTGTCCAAGTCTCCCAGGGCAATCCCGTGTCCGCCCACCACATCCGCAAGCCCCGAGTCCCGAGTCACGTCGGCAAAAGTGCAGTCGCCGTTATTCTTCAACAGGTACGTCCGCGACCCCACGACCAGCAGATCGACGTAGCCGTCGTTATCCACATCCTCCAACAGACAACCGCGGTCCCCCGGAGGACAACCCACACCGGCTTTCGCGGTGATGTCGGTGAACGTGCCGTTGCCGTTGTTGAGATAGAGCCTGTTCGTCGGGTCCGTGGGTATGCCCTCTTCAAAGCTGGCTATATACAAGTCCGAATAGCCGTCGTTATTGATATCTCCGAAGGCGACGCTGATGTCTCGTCCTTTCTGTGAAATGCCGGCCTCCTTCGTCACGTCGGTGAAGGCGCCATTGCGATTGTTGCGGAGCAGATGCCTGGCGACCTTGTCCTTCTCGCCCTCTTTCTTGAAATTGAAGTGGGATACGTAGAGGTCCGGCCAGCCGTCGTTGTCAAAGTCGACAAACTGGCTTGCGAAGCCGCTGCCGGAATATTGAAGTCCGATCTCCTGGCTTGCCTCCGTAAACTTCTCGCCGCCGTCGTTCCTGAAGAACTTGAATGGACCCGGCTTCCAGTCCCCCGAAGAAACAAAGAGGTCAAGGTCTCCGTCGTTGTCGAAGTCGCCGACGGCCACGGCAGACGCCAGGTTCTGCTCGCCCGGGCCGACCTTCGCGAAACCCCTCTGGCGGCCGAGATCCACCAGGAATCCCTGCCCATTGTTGTAGTATAGGTGGTTGTCCGGCCACTCTTTGAAAAACCCGGTTTTGTACCAGTCCTGCGCATCGAGGGAATGCGAGGCATTGCAGCTCACCACGAGATCCACAAAATCGTTGTCGTCCAAATGGACGAAGGCCGCGCCGTGGCTGTCGTAGGCCTGGTAGGGAGCATCCGTCTTCAGGCGGTCGCTGATGTCCCGGAATGTTCCGTTCCCTTCGTTGAGGAACAGCCGGTTGGGCCCGTAGCAGACGGAATAGAACATGTCGAGGAATCCGTCGTTATTGACGTCGCCGAAGACAACGCACTTGCCGCAGCCCCAGTACCTGAGCCCCGCTTCCGCCGTGACATCGGTGAAAAGCGCCCGCGCCTGCCCGGCGGCCTTTCGCGTCTCCGTGACTCGCAAACAGCCTTGAAAACAAAGCGCCGATAGAACGCACAGCGCCAACACGAATTTCTTTATCGTCGTTTGGCTCCTCATTCGCGTTCCACGCGCAGCACTCCGCTGCACACCCTCTGCCCTTTCCGGTCCACGGCCGAGATCTGCAGGTCGTTCGTGCCGGATCCCAAGTCAACGCGGCAACTGAACTCCCCTTTGTCGTTCAACGCAATGGGGAAAACGCACGGTCCCGCCGTTTTTCGATTGATCAGATCGATCTTCGCCTCCGTCACGGCCGCGCCCGTCGGCACGACGATCGCGCCCTTGACGATGCACGCAGCATCTCCAGTCTTGGTCGCGGCCTGCGCGGGGCTGGAGACCCGGATCAACGGCATGTCGAACGAGTAGTCGTGGCCCGGTGAACCCGCGCCATCGTCGGCCAGAATGATGTCCGTCAATTTCTTATCGAGTGTGTACTGGACCGGATACGTGGGGTTTTCCTCGCGGGTGCGCCACAGCATCTTGCTGTTCACCACCTGCCACGCCTCTCCCTCCCGCACGAAAGTTACGTAGCTCCCGCCGTGCAGCTTGACCTCCGCCGCGCCCTTGGTCGTCAATTTCAACTTCAAAAGCGCGTTGGCCCTGCGCCCATCGCTGGCCAAGCCCACGATCTCCGCCTTGTCGATCGCACCGTCAATGAACACCTTCTTGTCGTGAACGGGAGAGATCGCCTTGAGGGTCACGTCATCGACAAACTTTTTGGAAAACAGCCTTTTCGATACGTCCGCATCGTGCGCCTTGGAGTATTCCTCGATGAGCCTGCATGCGCTCTCGATTCCCTCGCGGTCGCCGCCGTCCTTGGCCTCGGCGCCCAGGCCGGCGCTCAAGGAGAGGGCCACCACGTGGTGGATGGGATAGCCCCGGCCAGGCAGGGTCACTCCGATGACCAGGTCATAGGTCCCCTTTCCCAGCCCCTCGATCCGATACGACCCGTCGGCCCCGACATCGGTTCCGAGACGATCGAGAGTGCCCCACCGGGCTTCCTTCTCATCCTGATCGCTCGGCACTGCCATGACCTTCGCTTTCATCCCCGCACAGTCAATCTTGCCTGAAAGGGAAGCCGCCTGTGCGCACCCCGTCAGGATGAAACCGATAAGGATCACCGCCACCGTGTTCTTAGTCATCGTTTTCTCCTATTTCTCCGTCAGACCGGCGCCGAAATTGCCTTGGATATACGACTCGCGGTTCTCGGCGACGCTGAACTGCTTCAAATCGGGGCCGTTGACAGCGACGTTGTTGACGACGACCGGCGCGCCCCCCTGACGCCAGCCGATGCAGAAGCCGCCGATTTTCTCTAAATAGTTGCGTTCTATCCTGACGTCGACGCACTTCGATGCGCAAAGGATGCCGTTGGCATCTCCGGGAAAACGATGATTGTAGAGCAAGTTGCCCACGAGGAATCCCGTGCATTCCATATCCAACATTACGCCCCGCTTGTTGCCTATCATCCAGTTGCCGACGATCAGCACGTCGGCCCGATCGAAGGACAGGCCGTAGCTCGCAAGGACCGGCATGTCGGCCATCGTGCAGTTGACGAACGTGACGCGGGTGTCATCGAAAAAGCTGCAGTAACTGGCCGGCGATTCAAAGTGGCACGAGGTTATTGTGGCCGTGCCGACGCCGCGTCCGGTCAACGCGCGGTAGCCGCGGCGGAAGGACAGGTTGGCCACATAGAGGTCCTTGCCGGTGATGAGAAAGCAGCATTTCGTCTCTCCGCTTTTCAGGTCCTGCAGCCCGCCGTCGATCACGGTCGAATTCCGGCCCGCGCCGATGATGGCCAGCCTGTCTTTGGTTATCTTGACGTTCTCATTGTACACGCCCGGACCGATCCGTATCGTGTCGCCCGGGGACGCGACGTCGACGGCCTTTTGAACGGTCCTGAGAGGCGCATCCCTAGTCCCCTTCCCCGCGTCGGCCCCATCGGCCGAGACGTGGACGGTACGAGCCTTCGCGTCATCGGAGAGGGCGGGCGCGACTAGAAGCCCCGCTGCCACTGCCATGATTCCAATCACCCTCCACACTCTCATCTTGGCACCTCCTTTCAAATACAACGCCATACTTTCGCCTCACAATCCGTCAACGAAAAGGCTAGCCTGTTTCTGTTACCTCCGCATCCCTCCTGCCCACTCTGACATCCGCGCGTAGAACGGAACTATTGCCCCCTCATGGACTCACTTCATCTTTTCGCCCAGCCCCTCAAGCCACGTTTTCCAGCCGCGGTCGCCGGGCATGATCTCGCCGTTCCACCAATTGTGCCACTTGCCCAGGTCCCTGCCGTGCTTCTGGCCCGTGATGTGCTCCAGCGCCAGCAGCACTCTCGACGACACCCTCGCGTCCGGGTCGAGAACGTGAGGCATGAGGGTGGGGACAACGCGCCGATCGTTCATCTCCCGGAGGCCCCAGATGGCGGCCAACCGCACCGAAACAGGACTGTCCTGGCCAATGGCGCCGCCGAGCGCCTCCAAACCGGCGCAACCCATCCCCGCCAACGCCCGCGCAGCCGCCCAACGCGCCTGGAACCCGCCTTCTGCCAGCGCCTTCTTCAGGCCTGGGACGGCCTGCTCCCCAAGCGAAGCGAGCGTCGCGGGAGCAAGCCAGCGGAGGCGGGCATCCGGGCAGTCGAACAGTCCCACGAGCGCCTCGCACGCCGCCGGGCCCATCTTCTTCAATTCCACCAACCCTTCCGTCCGCACGTCGATGCTGGGGGCCCTGAGTTTCTCCAGGATCTTTATGATCGCTTCCTCCCCCTCCCGAACCGATCGATTTTCCGGGACGGCAATGGGCGCGTCGTGTTCCACGGTGAAGGCCAAAGGCCCCCCCTCGCTCCACTGCCCGTCGTATTCGAACTCGACGTATCCGTCCTTGTCGGCATCGACGCGCTTCCACGCCTTGCCATCGACCGAGACGACAGCAGGGCGTCCGGGAGACATGTCGCCGACCGCATGGAGGACGCTTAGGCCTTTCCTTCCTCCCGATTCCGTCCAGGCCTTCGTCAGCTTTCCCGCGCGCCCCCATTCCCCGAACGTCACGTCTATCCCGCCTTCCGAGGGAATGACGTGTAGCGGGTAGACTTCGGGCGTCCCGCTCTTCGCCAGCGTCGCGATCGTCATCCCCGGCTCGGCCCGCACCGCCTGTCCCCCGGCCACGACGAGCCGGTTGAGGAAGTCGAGAATCTCGACCGGCTCGGAGCAATCGATAGCCGCACGCTCGGGGAGATTGGCGATAACGTTCCCCGCCCCTCGCGACACCACTCCGGCCTTGCCTTGGCCGAGGATCAGATTGTTCTCGACGGTGTGGCGTCCGGTCTGAAGCGAGATCCCGCCTCCGATAACAAGGTTATCCTTGATGATCGTGCCTTCTCCGGAAACGGTGATGCCTCCATTGATGACCGTGTTGGCTATGAATCGGGTCCCGACCGCCTCGGCGGAGGTGCAATCGGCATTGATGAGGAGGTTATGATGAAAGAGGTTGTTCGGAGATTTCCCGCTTCCGTCCATGGCGTGCTGAACGTAACAGCCTCCTCCCTTGACGTTGATCAGCACGTTCCGCTCCACAACGCAGTCCTCCGAGCCGGCCAGAATGATTCCATTATGGGAACAGTCGGTCAGCACGTTGTCGCGGATCACGAGTCCCCTGCCGAAAGGATAGCAGTCGAACGTGTATTTCGAGCAGCGGGCGAATCGGTTGTATTCGATGATCGCGCGCGGCGCTGGATTATAGATGGCGTAGTCAACGTTGTCGAACGAGCAGTGAGCTGCATACTCGCTGAGGAGAACGCCCACCCAGCAGTCCTTGAACGTGGAGTGCGTCACGCCGAGTCCGGTGCCTCCGACGCAGACGCCGCAATCGGCGAAATCGAGTTTCGTCAGATACGAGTCCTGCGTGTAGGTGTTCCGCGAGAAGAGCCAGCCGAGATGCACCGCCGCGATCTCTTTGACGAACTGCATCGGGCCGCCTCCGTATCCCGGTCCGCCTCCGGACCCCATGTAACGGAAGGCCGTCTCGGAAACCTGAACCGTGGTCAGGTTGTCTCCGCCCTCCTTTCCCTCGAAGTGGAGACCGGCCCCGCGGCGATCCAGACCGGCGCCGAGTATCCGGCAACGACGGATCGCGACCTTTGACCCTTCGCGCCAGCCGCTCCGCTCCGGGCAACTGCGGCTCAGCCGAAAGCCATATTCAAGGTCTTTCTTGCAGTCGAACTCGAGTTCCGAGTCCTCACAGATGAAGGTCACGGGCGCCATGCCTGGGGAATAGCGGTCCACCAGGATCTCGCCCCGAACGGCGATCTTGCAGTTCTTCCACAGAACCGTGATCCTTTTCTCGGGATGTCCGATCCGCGTCTCCCCTCCCAGGATCAGGGTTTCGCCTTCCCAGGCGGTGTCCTGGTCGATGACGGTGAGGCCCTGCGGGTTGGGCGGGCTTCCCGCGACGCCGCCTTCTGCTCGGCGAGTCATCATGATCAGCCCCTCCCTACCGGCACGGTCCAACTGTACAGGTGCGAGCCGCTGCCGAAGTAGAGGCGTCCGTTGCAGAAGTCGCCGCCTTGCCTGACCGGCACCGGCGACTCGGCCAATAGCGCGAGCTCATGGGTGACCGGATCAACCCGGGCAATGCCCTTCAATAACAACACGTATATCCTGCCGTCGGGGCCGGCCAGCAGATTGCGCGGACCTTGCTGATAGCCGACCAGGCCGAATTCAGCCTCCATGTCCGCTTCGTGGATAACCGCCAACCGGGCCGGGTCGAAGACAAAAAATCGCTTCCCATTTGTCAACTGGGCCGGGTTCCATGCGGAAAAGTCCGCCAGGCCATAAACAAGCCCGTCAGGACCAAGGCACATGTCCGTATACTCCTGTGCGTTGGGGAAGACAGCCGCGTGCCACTCGACCTTCTTCGTCCCCATATCCATGATGTACAGTTCCGCCTCGGCCGCTTTCTTCTCCCCGCCCGTCCCCGCGGCGGTCGTGGTCCCGCCCAGGAGCTTGCCGGCGGGAAGCGCCACCAGGCTCTTGGTCGAATGCTCGGGAATGATCGCCGTGTGTTCGAGCAGCACCCGCGTCCGCATCGTTCGATCCCAGAACAGCAGGCCGCCGCCGGTGCAGCCGTATCCGGGCGTACCCGCCAGGATCAGCGTCTTGCCGTCCGGATGCGCCAGCAGCTTGTGCGGCCGGTGGATGGTCGGAGTGCAGTCGGTAAGCAACAACGGGTTGCAGCCATCCTTCCCCTTCTTCCCGGCGCTGTCCCATTCGGTGTTGACCCATGGCCCCGCCGGGTCCCATTCGAGCAGGAACCCGCCGCCGTAGCCGCCAACGAAGAATCGGCCGCCCTGCGGCGCCACCGTGTTGGCTTGACCGTAGCACTCGCGGTTGAACCACGAATCCGTGTTCGGGTTGTAGCTGAAGAACCGCATGGGGAACGCCGTGCCGCCGCAAACCGTGCCGTCCGGCGCCGTGGCGATGCTCATGATGTGGGCGCCCTCGCTCGCGTACTCGAACTTGACCTCCTTTGTCTCGCCCGTCTTCGGGTTCTCCACCGCCAGGACGTGGTTCACCAAGTCGCATTCCTTCAGCCGCCGGCCGTCGGGAAAGTCCTGGTGGAATAGCCCCTGATGACTGGTGATGACCGGCTTCGGCGCCCGCTTCTCAAGTTTCCCGACTTTCTTCCCTTCGCCGCCGTGGAACTCGTACCATGCGTCATCGTTGCCGCCGCCTGCGTTTCCGTACACCTTGCCGTTCAGATCACCGTAGACGAACCCGCTCCCTCTCACCCGTTCGCCATCCGGTATCATCTGCCTGGCCGCCTGGGTCCGCGGGTCAAAGGCGATGATCTGACTGGCGGTTGAGCCCACGCCGAAATAGACCCAGCCACGGTCGTCGGTGGCCACAGAACGCTGGTACTGTGCCCAATTCTCCTTGTGTACGTGCCCATAGTCGGTGAACTCCCGCGTCTTCGGATTGAAGGACACCACTCCGCTGTTCGGATAGGTCACCGACCAGATGACGCCGTTGTCGTCCTCCGTCATGCCCATCGCCATCTGCGGCGCCGTCTGCCTGGAGAAGGTGAACGCCCGGCTCACCGGATCGAACTCGGCAAAGTGGCTGTTGAAATGCGTATAGAACTTGTTCCCGCGCGAAAGAATCGAGGCGTATGGACAGTCGCCCCCCGGGGGGAACGGCATGGGAATCTCGTCGCTCTTCCCGGTATCCGCATCGATCATCAGCAGGGCGTAACCGCCGCGGTGATCGTACAGCCATACCAGCGCCACAGGGCGGCCCTGCCCGTCCACTGTGGCCACCGTCCCGCGGCGATTGCTGACCGGCGTGGCCACGCCGTGGTGCAAAAACCCGTTCCCCATGTCCTCGGTCGCCACCAAGGCCGCCGCACCCTGTAATCCTGACGCTGCCGAACGCATCATGACTTCATCCCTTTCCGACTGACATCAACCCCGGTCTTATTCCCGCGTGGACTAGGGTTTCAAGAGCACCGAAAGCTCATGCTCGCCGGCGGCGAGGTGGACACTCAAAGCGCCTGACGGCAATCGCCGCGCGGACAGTTCCTTGCCGCCGGCGGTGACCTTGTCGGCGTTCGGTACGCCCAACCGCAAATCGCAATCTTCGCTCGTCCGGCATTTTCCTTGCCAAGCGCCTTGCCCATCCCGCCAGAAGACGCCATTCACAAGCGTCTCCGCACCGACAAGCTCCTCTCCGGCGTAGCGCAGGGAACGCCCGCGCAACAGCGCCCACCGTCCGACTTTGCCCGCCGCATCCGCGCTGACCATGCCAATCTGTCCGTCCACGACGACCTTCTCCGCTTTCACCGCTTCCTTCGCCGTGGTGCGGAACAGGAAGGTGTCACGCCGATCCGCGCTCCTCACCTCGACCCCGTGTCCGCCGCCGACTTCCAGGGACCGGATGTCCGGATCCGGGGCGCCTTTCAGCCGCGGCCACAACAGGGCAAGAAAGTTCGCGCTCTTCAGTTTGGCCTTGTTGGAAACTTCCAGGTAGGGACCGTAAGTCTCATCGAAAGCGGGTTCGCGGAACATCTTCGACTCCGCGGTGAACTCTCCCGGTCCGGGGAGGAGGACCTTGACAAAGAGTTCGCCCGCAGGCGGGCTTTTCCTTCCAATCACTTCGGTCGGAACGCTGACGATGCTGTCGCCCCGGATGTCGAAACGGCCCTTCTGAGTTATGCAATGCGCCCGGCTGACCTGAAGCAGCCAGGAGAAGCTGCGCGCCGCTTCTCCCCGGCCGGCCAGGTCGTCGAACACCACGAAATAGCCGGGCCTGACATAGAGCAGGTGCCGGTCAAACCGATCGAGGCTGGGGTCGACGACGACCGGATAGATTGACTGGTAATCCCCCGTCCACACCGCTCCTTGCCGGCTCAGCGCCAACGGCTCCGGATCCCCCGGTTCCTCGGCAACGCGCAGTTTCGGCTCGTCGCCTTTGCCCAGGAAAAAGTGGAGGCGCTTCTCTGGGAGGCGGGCGCTCGGACCGTACGCGAATATGGTCTTGAACTCCTCTTTGTATGGGAACATCTCCAGTTCGGCCGGCTCGCTTTTCTCCGGCTTGACCCTGAGGACAGGCTTGTCGCCCGGAGTCAGTTCGATCCGAAGGACCTCGCCCTTGCGACGATCCTTGCGCCCATAGGATGGCGCGCTGCCAACCGCGTAGTCCAGGACGTCGCTCGTCAGGAAGTCGGTGATCTTTCCCGCCATCTCGGGAAAGATGGCCGGCGGATGGGTCACCTCACTACACACCTGGCTTTGCCCGTCGACCAGGACGGTGTTATGGCCGAAGCTGTCGCTCCGGAAGACCCGGTAATGTCCGTAACCCGGAGACGTGGCCAGACAGCTCCGGAAGGCGTGCAGCTCGAAATGGTTCTGGTCGTTGTGGGTGTGATGGCCGGACGGACCCGACTTGAACGCCATGAGCATCCCGTCCGGGTCTTCCCATGAACTGCGCATGACAACCCATCCGATGTCGCCGAAGCGCTTCGACAGGGGAAGCTTACCCTGCGGCGAGACCGGCTGCACGTCCCGGTGGTAGAAGAGGAAAGGGAAAATGCCCTCGCCCCCTTTCCAGCCGGCCCGCTGCACGTACCACATGCCGATCCCGTCGTTGAAGTGCTTGGCGAGACGAAAGACCGCGAGGTGGTGGCCGGAGCCCTGCCAGGTATCGCAGAATCCGACCCCGCCCGAGCCGTCCGGGGTCAACGTATAGAGCGCGAACTGCGTCAGGTTGCGGAGATGTTCGGCGCCCAGAATCCGACGGTCGCCGGTCACCCGCGCCGTGGCCTCGGCGAATTGCAACGCGTGCTCCACGCCGAGCGTGCTGTAGCCGACTCCTTCCGCCCAACTGCCGTCCCGGCTGCATTTCTTCAATATGGTCTCGATCGTATCGCGGGCCTTGTCCGCCCATTCCGATGCCTGCGGGAAACGCGGGTTCCCCAGCAACACGAGCGCGCCTTGTCCCGCGCAGTTGGCCTTGTAGAGCGAAATATTGCCGACCTCGGGGCTCACGGTGGGCATCAGCTTCGAGAGCCCTTTCCCGACTAAATCGTCTTCAATCCGCCGTCGCTCGTCCGGGCTCAGCCGGTCATAGGCAACGTCGTAGACAAAAGCCAGCCCGGCCGTGATCCCCACGATCCCGAATACCGCCTGAGTCTGGCCCCAATCCGGCCAGCCAAGAACCTGCGCGATGTCCCGGCGGAGCCCTTCGAGGTACTTGTCCTGGCCGGTGACGGCAAAGGCCATCCCGAGGGACTGCATCCGAGACATGACCTGCCGGTAAATGTACTCGCGCCTGCCGTAGACGCTTTCCGGATTATCCTTCTCCACGACACTCGCGGCCAGAGCCGCCTCCGCGGATTTCTCGATCGCCGCCCAAAGAGCCTTGGGCGAAATCCCAACGGCATCCACCGAGTCGTCTTTCGCGCGCCGCCGGAGCTCATCCAAGTCCTTGGCCTCGAAGAACAGCCGCGGGTGGCCCAAGTCAATCCGCGGTTGTGCCCTGAGTTCGGAGCCCGCCTCCGCCCCGCCGAAAGCGGCCAGAAAGATTCCCGCCGCCAAGAAGTGCCTCTTGATCTGATTAGTCATGACCGATATTCTCCTGATCATATCGCATCACCATTAGACGGAACGGCCGCCATCGCACTCGCGTGCCGGCGTTATCGTTCGACCAACTTGAGCGTCACTTCCCGACTTCCCTTGGGATCGACTGGGGCCGAGGCCGAGGCGGCCTTGCCCTTGCTGGCTTTCACAATGTAGGGCCCGCAGGATACGACCTCCTGGAGCGTCTTCTTGATCTCGAGGATCATGTTCAACTCGGCCCTGCCGTCCTTCCCGGTAGTCGCCGTCCCACCCTCGCCCGTCGCCTTGCCACCTTCCAGCGCCTTGCCGCCATCGAGCGTCACGGCCGCATCCGGGACCGGCAGGCCCCTGGCGTCGTTCACGACGACCTTCAGCCGAACACCGATCCGCGCGTTGGTGGTGGTCGTGTTCTTGGCCGTCGCGTCGTAGCCCAGCGGATTCTTGACATCGATGAAGGTGTTGCCGCTCACCATCGAGTTCGTGGCCCAGGCGATATATACGCCGGTCTCGCAGTTCCTCATCGTATTGCCGGAGATTGTCGTGTCTTTCTTCAGTGTCAGATGCTTGCCACCCCACACGTAGATGGCGTATTTCGCATTGGTGACCCGGTTGCTGAGGATCTTGTTTCCGTTCTTCACCGCGCCCCAAAAGGTCGCCAACTCGATTCCAAACAGGCTGGAATCGCGGACATCGTTGTCTACGGCCGAAGAAAGGAGGCAGTCCTTGAACATAATCCCGATCTCGCTCCCCGATACTTTGTTCCCGATCAGGTGGCAGGCCCGCGAGTGCCAGGGGGCGATGCCTCGGGCCTTGTTATTTGTAAAAACGTTATTCTTGACGACCTGCTCCTCCGCGCATTCGAACCTGAGTCCCCACGCGTTGTCCTTGAAGACGTTGTTTTCGATCAGGTTGCTCTTGGAGTTCAGAACATACATCCCCGCCCCGGGGCATCCTGTAAACGAGTTCTTCTCGATCGTGGAGTTATGGGTCTGCACGAGCATGGCGGCGGGAGCCTTGTTGAAGGTCAGGTTGCGGAGCGTCATCTTCTCGCTCCAGGCGAGCCCCAGATACGCCAGGTCCAGGTTCTCGATCGTCTCGTTCTTGGCCCCGAAGCGGTAGTAGATGGCCTTGCCGTCGGAAGTATTCGACCCGTCGATCGTGTGCTGGAAGTTCTCCGGCTTTTGCGCGTCGATGCAATCCGGCGTATCCTCGATATCCATGACGCCGCCGCACCCCTTCATCGCGGTCCCTTTGATGGTGCAACGGGTCGAGGCGACCAGATGAAAGCCTGAATTGCACGCGGAGATCGAGTTGTTCAGGATCTCGACATCGGCCGTTTCGTCGCACCGAAACGCGGCGGTCGGCGAATCCAAGACGGCGCAGTTTGAAATCTTCGCGCCACGGCACTTCTGCATGTGGATCGCCGCCTCTTTCGCCGCGTTCCGCACGCACAAACTCGCTACGCTCGCCCCGTCCGCCTTGATCCTGATGCCGCAGTCCTTGGCCGCGTCGATTATCGTTTTATCCGGGCCGGCGCCGACGAGGCTCAGTTTGGGCACGGCGATCGCCAAGTTCTCCCGATACACACCCGCCGCAATCCGCACCGCGTCGCCTTCCTTGGCCACCTTCAGGGCCGCCCCGATTGTCCGCCACGGCGCGGCCTCGGTTCCTTTTTCCGCTCCGGTGCCGGCGCCGTTTACATATAGGGTCCCACCCGCCGCGGCGAGCGTGAATGCCCCGAGACTCGCGGCGAAAAGGATCATTCGCCAAACTTGCAGGAAACTTCCATCGTCCGCTCGCTTCATCGTTTTCCCCTTTCCATTAATACCGCCGTACCGGCGGAACCGACACTTTGTCTTGGTTCAGCGTGAAATGGACAATTCAACCCTAAGAGTTAGTTGAATTTTCAATTTCAGTTTTTGATCTGGGGCTTTGCCCCAGACCCCAAAGTTTTTCGAGGCATGGAAGGTCGCTTCTGGATCGTCAGGCCGGGGATGATGGGGGAGCTTGCACTCCCCCCGGCTCGACGTTCCGTCGGCGCCTTATTCGGTTATCCCTCGGTAGGTTGCTCTTCAGCAGAGCCCACGTCTGTTTCACCGAACGGCATTAACCATAAGCGCCAGCCTCCTTTCTTTCAAGCTGTTTTTACCGATAATACGTCACGCGCCGCCTGGCGATTTTTTGCCCGCCGTTCACGCGCCTGCTCCAGCTTCTGATCCCGCGCGGCGAAGATCTGCGGCTCGCGTCCGGCCAGCTTGTCCGCCGGCGTCACGTACCCGATCGCACTATGTAGCCGCCGCGTGTTGTAGCGCTCCACGAACTCCCCCACGATCCGCCGCGCATCCTCCAGAGAAAGCGGACACTTAGGCCGCACCGCTTCGCTCTTCACCGTCTGATGCCAACGCTCCAATTTCCCATTGCTTTGCGGATAAAACGGGCTCGTGCGCACATGATCCATTCCACTGATTCGGATGAACTCCTTGAAATCCCGCGCGATAAACTGCGGCCCATTGTCGGAGATAATCCGTGGGCGCGCCTTCGGATATTTTTCCTTGGCCCGCTCCAGAATAATCTCCACCTCCTTTTCGGTCATTTGTTCTCGAATCTCGTGATGGACAATAGACCGGCTATATCCGTCCAGCACACTGCACAGATAATAGAATGTGCCACAAATATTCAGATACGACACGTCAATATGCCAGTGCGCGTGTGCCTCCAGCGGTTGCACAAAACCGGTCCCTTTTTTCGAAGGCTTCCGATTCCACCTCCGCATCACCCCCGCCGCCGTCAGCACTCGATACACGCTCGACGGACTCACCGCCGCCACCTCCGCATCCAGCATCATGAACGCCAAGCGCCGATAACCCTCCTCGCCATGCTCCCGGTAATAATCCAGGATCGCGCGCTCCTCCCAGTCCTCCAGCCAGAAATCCCGCGGAACCCAGGCGTTATGTTCGTTGACTTTCCCATACCTTTGCTTCCAGTCGTAATACTTGCTCCGCCCCAGATCCAGCCAACGTACCAGGCGACGATCAGCCAATTCGGTCCGTTCCGACCAGCGGTTGATAAAATCTACCACTTGATCCCGGATATCGTGACCAACCCATTGTTGCCTCAGATCTCCCCAAGACTTTTTTTTAGAGCCACATGCTCCTCCATCAGTTCCGCCAGAACATCGTTTTTCCGCGTCAGTTTTCCTTCCAACTCCGACACCCTCCGCGTCAGTCGTGCATCCGGATGCTCGCGCTGGCGTTCGAACGCCACCGCCCCGTTCTCAAAGAATTCCGGCCTGGTTCAAATCAAGGTAACAGTTTTAGCGCCCACTCAGGCGCCATACGCCATGCCCAACTTGTCAAAATTCAACCCATTTCCCAGCCTGTTTCCTTTCAAAACACAACTCTTCTGAAA
>Ga0180015_1000269_pt1 | contig 15353 bp, 13 predicted proteins | sample KR13_S2_MetaG_FD_116508 | JGI IMG/M metagenome (GOLD analysis project Ga0180015, IMG submission 116508) | Groundwater microbial communities from the Olkiluoto Island deep subsurface site, Finland - KR13_S2_MetaG | ecosystem: Environmental > Aquatic > Deep subsurface > Groundwater | place...
CTTTAAGCGCTTCCGTATGTTGATTGATTGGTGGGTGGATCTCGCGCTCAAAGCATCTCAGTTACGCATGCGGCATGCTAAAATTCCCGATTGACATTAACCGGGAAGTCGGTACTCTTGAGAATAGAGATAATCAAAAAAATGGTGGATAGATGATAAAGAATCTCGATGGAATCAATACTGGTATGATAATTGCTTATTCCATAGTTATATAGGTGTGATCAGGAGAATGGAGGCGTATAATGAACCGTATTATCCAGGGGTTTCTTTTCTTGATTGCCTGGATATGGACCATGCTTGGGCCAGTGCAGGCTGTCGATGCCCAGACTATTACTCTTTCAAGCCCGACCTCGACGGTGACCTATGCCGAGGGCGATGATTTCGCGACCACCGTGGTCAGGAACCCATGGGATATGAATGAGTTGCGGGACATTCCCTATGATATCAATTATGAACAGCCGTCTATCAACGACGGCATCTGGTCGGCCGTGTCCCATCCATACACTGGGGGGGGCGTCGGGTATTTTTATCTATTGTTCCGAGGCTATGGGACACCCACCTATAATGATTATTTATCCTATTATGATGCCGGTATGCCCTATGGACCCTTGAATCCCGTGGACGCCTCCCGGTATTCCCGACTTTCGATCCGGCAGTCCATGGATTCTGCCATGAATCGGGATTTAGTTTACATATTTTGGTTAAAAACTCTGGGCGAAAACGAGGAAAATGGCTTGGGCTTTACCGACTATGATTGGGCGGAAAGCGCAACCGTGAAACATCCCAGCGGATTCCGTATCTACGATGTCGATTTGACCGGCCAGTCGTTTTCTTCGGACCGCGTGCCCGCGATTATCGGATCCGTTTTCAAGGCGGGAACATGGGCTGGCACGGTGTATGGCATGTATATTCTGCCATCCAACACCGGCCCGGATGGCATGGTCAACAAGATCGATTGGATCCGCCTGTATAACCCGGCGACATCTTCCGTGCTATCCATTCAGTGGACCACCACGGGAGTGTCCCTCTCCGACGAAACGTATTCGGTTCAGCTGTTTTTAGACAGGGATGCCACGGGGTATGATGGTGATCTGTTTATGACCGGCATCCGGAATGACGGTCAGTTCGATCTGAATACCGCCGCTCTGCCGCCGGGCGATTATTACGTGTATCTCCGGCTGGTACACACGGAAGCCGCGTCATTCTCCACGGCGGCCACCAGCGGCTACAGTCCGAAAATCCATATCTTGTCAGCGCCGAGTTTCCAATTCACATCGCCGTCGTTCACCTCCGGGGCGGATTACGCGACCACGGAATTGGGCAATCCCTGGGACATGACTTCCAGCGATGATGTAAACTCGATCGGCTATATTTCCGGAATGACTTTTGGCGGCGGAGTGCTGCGTGCCACGGCGGATCCGCCGGTACCCCCGGCGACCGAATCAGACTGCTATTTCCTGCTGAACACCATGCGCAACGGACAATACGTTCCTATCGACACGCTGCGCTATCGTTACCTGACTATCCGGATGATGGTGGATCCTGCGGGATATACCAACATTCTTGACCGCATCCAGCGGGGGTGGGTTGCCCGTTACCTGTGGGCCAAGACGTATTTTGAAGCTGATGGCTCCTATTCCCTGGGTGTGTACCTGCTGGAGGGCTGGCATACCTATACGGTGGACCTGTGGGATGACACCTTTCTGGATCCGACTGACGGTCTGGATGTGCCGCAGGCGGGATGGCGGAATATCGAACAAGCCAAATATTTACGGGTGGATCCCTTGGAGGTGTTTAATTCAACCGTGTTCTCCATTGATGACGTCAAACTTTGCGCCTGCAACGGGTCGGACGGCGGCGCGTTCACTATAGGATGGCAGGCGGAGGACGCCGATGGCGATCCCGTGACGGTGACGCTCTATTACGGTTATTATGACGATGCCGGTACCTACCAGCAAATACCGGATCCCATCGCAGTCGTCACGAATGCTCAAATCGTGAGTTCCTGCGTGTGGAACACGGCGAACGTGAGCCCCGGCGAATATTACATCCGGGCCGTCGTTTCCGATGGAGTTCATCAAGTGTCGAGGCTGAGTATTGTCCCGGTCATCCTCATGGGGGCGCTGACACCGGTTCCAGCCGATTACGATGCCGACGGCAAAACCGATCAGGCGACCTATGAGCAGAGTTCGGGGGTATGGGATTTCCTGCTGTCCGCCGATCAATCGAGCCCTTCGGTCACCTTTGGCGGAACCGGTTATACTCCCTTGGCCGCCGATTTTGACGGGGATGGAAAAGCCGACCCCGCCGTGTATAAAGCGGTGAGCGGTCAATGGCAGGTCATGCTGTCGGCGAGCGGATATGCAAAGGCCACGGCCAGTTTGGGTGGTTCTGGGTATATGCCCTTGGCCGCTGATTATGACGGGGACGGTAAGGCCGATCTGGCCGTGTATTACGCCGCCACCGGGACCTTGATGGTTATGCTGTCAGCCAGTAGCTACGCCTCGGCGTCAGTGATCATCGGTGGTTCCGGTTACTCGGCTGTGGTCGGGGATTTTGACGGGGACGGAAAGGCCGACCCCGCCGTGTATGGAGCGACCTGCGGCAAGTGGCAGGTGATGCTGTCGGCGAGCGGATATGCGCTGGTTTCAGCGAACCAGGGCGGGGGTGGTTACCAGGCCGTGTCCGGGGATTTTGACGCCGATTGCAAGGCCGATCCAACCGTTTATCAGGAATCGACCGGGAACTGGCAGGTGATGCTGTCGGCAAGCTGCTATGCGAGCGCCACCACGCGTTTAGGCGGAATGGGTTATCAGGCCGTCTCCGGGGATTTTGACGGCGATGGGAAAGCGGATCCGGCCGTATTCATGAACTTCTCGGACATGTGGGCCAAGATGCTCTCGGCTAGTAATTATGTGGTTTCATCCATGCAGTAAACCTTGGTATTCATTCCAACATGACCGTTCCGTCGATCCGTGTTCCCGCCCCTTTTTGCATTGCATTCCGTCAAGAGAATGGTAGGATAAGCGGCTAATCACATTGGGGCAATGGCTATGGGTGGAGCGTGGAAGTAATTCGGTGATTTACGGAGACAGGGCGTGGCAGATAAGGGGCAACCAGTCATTGAAACCATGCGGGTCGAAAAGCTCGCCTGTATTGAATGCCAGTATGTGATGGATGTATTCCACCTGCCGTCGTTTTCAGAAATTAAATGCCCGGCGTGCAGTACCAATCAGACAATTCCCGCCAAGTTCGGTTTATTCCTACTTCTCAGCCGCCTGGGCTTCGGCGGCATGGGTGTGATTTTTCATGCTGTGGACCGGGAGCTTGGCCGACATGTCGCCTTGAAAGTGATGAAACGGTCGCTGGGTGATAATTCGGAGTTTGTCAAGTCCTTCAAGCATGAGGCCCAGGCGGCGGCGGCTTTGAATCATCGGAATGTCGTGCAGATCTATTCCTTCGGCCAGGTCGAAGGCCAACCCTACATTGTGATGGAACTGGTGGATGGCGGACGTCTGGATGAAATGATCGGCGGCGGAGTTGTCCTCGATGAAACGCGGGCGCTGGAAATTCATTTGGAAGTGACGGCGGGACTGAATGCCGCCAGTCAGGTTGGACTGGTGCATGGAGATATCAAGCCGGCCAATATCCTGTTCGGTCAGACCGGCGAAGCCAAGGTCGTGGATTTCGGGCTTGCCAGTTTCATCGGCCAACAACAGCAGCAACAAGAAGGGCAGGTCTGGGGGACACCCTATTATATCGCCCCGGAAAAAGCCCGCGGCAAGAAAGTCGATTTCCGTTCCGATATTTACAGCCTCGGCGCCACGCTGTTCCATGTCCTCGCCGGCGAACCGCCGTTCGATGGTCCGACGCCGATGGAGGTTGTGACGGCACGGCTGAATCACTCGGCGCCTAGTTTGTTGACATTGCAGCCGGACCTTCACCCGCTAACCGTGGCCATGGTGGCGCGGATGCTGGAAGCCGAACCGACCATGCGCTATCCTTCCTATGAAGCGCTGTTGGTCGATATGCGCGCGGCTTTGAACTCATCCCGTGTGCCTTTGAAGAAGTCGGGATCCAAATCTGCGGTCTTTACCGGCATCCTTGCGAAGAAATCCCTGCTGAAGCATTTATCATGGAAGATAGTCGGTCTTGCCGCCGGGGGAGTGGCGCTGATTCTCCTGATGGTGGGAGGTAATTTCTGGGGATGTCATCAGGGCCGCACCCCCGTCGTCGCGCGGGTGGTCAAAAAACAGTCTCTGGCTGAATTCCAGGCGCGCGGCCGGGATACCTTGCCGCGCATCAATGCGCTTGCGCAGACGATCATGGATAATGCCGCGCCGCTTCTGCTCATGGAGGAGAAAGCGAATCAACTGGGCAAGACCGTCCCGGAGAGTGAATCGGCTATGATTGAACTGCGGGAAGTCGTCGAGTATGTCATGGCGGCCGTGAATGACGTTGAAGATCATCAGGCCTTTGCGCAATCGACCTTTCAGGCCCTTGAGGCGACCACCAATCTCGATTTGGCCAGGAAGCAGGCCGACTGTCTGGAATCCAGCTTTAATACACTGATCGCGAGTTATAATGCCATTGAAGAATCCAAGGCGCGGGTGACTGACACGTTGGCGAAAGCCGTGGTGGTTCAAAAACGGATTCACGAAGCCATGGCGCAAGTGCGAAAGGCGGAAGCCGAGGTGGCCGCCAAGAAGCGGGAGGCGGAAGCGGTCCGCCAGCGCGCCCTGAAGCAGGCCAAGGAAGCTGAGATCGCGCGTCCGATCATCACTCAGCGCGAACTGGATCTTGTGGACGAAGCCCGCGCCGCCAATGCGTCATTCATCGCCCAGCGTCAATTCGATGAAGCCGTCAAGGCCATGGCCAGGCTTCAGCCGGATATGACGATGGAGGAATCCCAGGCGTATTGCCAGGCGGTAACGGATTCCTATCAGGCCATGAGCAAGGTGAAATTATTTCTTGTGAGATCCATTCAGGGTGCGCCATATCCGAAAGGGTGGATCAGCGGCGATGCGACGCGGGATATTGTGGAGGCCGATGCCAATAAGGGCATAATGATTGCCGTGGGTTCGGTCGGTAAACTCTTGATGACCTGGGACCAGGTCAACATTCAACAGATGTTGAAAATCACCCGCTATTATATGGACAACCCAAATATTTCCGACAAGGAACGCGCGGAACTCATATTGGGAGTGGCCCTGTTCTGCTATGAAAGCGGTGTGTTTAAGATGGCGGAGACCGGCGCGTTGGCGGCCTATCGGCTGGATCCGGCGATCAAAGGTGAGATCCAGCGGCTGATGCCCGAGTTATTCGTGGAGCCATAATTGTTGCGGCGGTGATTGAATGAGGTGCGGGTTGAACGAAAAAGAAGAAGGCGAACAACTGCAAATCGATTTCGGAAAGCTCGCGCGTGTGTCGGCATCCTGTTCGGCGGTAGTGCCGGTGGCGATCCAGGATGCCGATACGGGTAAAATTATCCTGGTGGCTTACACCAATGAACAGGCCTTTCGGCAGGCCATGCGGGAGCGCAAGCTGGTTCTCTGGAGTACGTCTCGCAATGAACTCTGGGAGAAAGGGAAGACCTCGGGCGAAACCTTTGAACTTCTGGAGGCGTACGTGAATTGCGAGCAGAATTCCCTTCTGTACCGTGTCCGTCCGAACCGGGGAGGCGTCTGCCATACACGGAATCGGAAGAACCAGGCGCGCAACTGCTTTTATCGCCGGATTCGTTTCGATTCGCTGGCGCTGGAGAATATCGATCCCTAAGTGGTCTAAAAATTTGAAAATTATTATTGCATTGGATCCTTGGCTATGCAAGGATGCGTCCGCTTTGCTGAGGATAGGGGTGAAAACATTACGGAGAGATAAAGATTATGAGCAAAAACGTTAATGAATTGACCGCCGGCCAGATTATCGGGCTTTTGAAACTGCGCCGTAAGATCGATGGGCTGGACCGAAAACGGAGCGCCTTGGTGGCACAGTTGGACAAGATCGCGCATGGAGAGCGGGCATCGGGAAACATTGCCCGGCAACACCGCCCGGCGCGGCGAAAAGCAGGGGCCAGAAAAAGCCGCATGCGTGAAGCCTTGGTTGCAGTTCTGGGCCAGGCAGGAAAACCGCTGAAAGTGCCCGCGATTCATCAGGCTCTCGTTGCCAGGCATTTCCTCATGAAATCCAAGGATCCCAAAAAACTTATCGGGGTCCGGCTATATACGGATCGCAAGACATTTCGCAAGGTCAAGCCTGGGTGTTTTACACTCAGAAAGAAGTAAGATAGGTAATCACAACCGAGGAGGGCAGCAGTAATGGCAAAGTCGAAAACCAAGAGTGAAATCATTGCCGGTATCGCGGAAGCCACGGAAATTTCCAGGAAGCAGGCGGGGCTAGCATTGGAAGCCCTGGTGTGCATGGCGTACAAAGGGGCCAAAGACAGTTTCACCATCCCGGGTCTTGGCAAGCTTGTTCTGGTTAACCGGAAAGCCCGCAAGGGCCGTAATCCTGCTACCGGGGCTATTATTGACATTCCGGCGAAGCGGGTCGTGAAGTTCAGGATTGCCAAGGCGGCGAAGCTGGCGATTCTGTAATCACAGGCGCTTTTGTATTTTGAATCTGAAAAAGGCCGGGGCCCATGTGCCGCGGCCTTTTTTCTTTGTGCGCTATGACTATCGCCTTCTGGAAAATGCATGGGGCCGGTAATGATTTCATCCTGGTGGATGATCGTCGGACGGAGTTTCCTGCTTCGGATGCCGGATGGATCCGCCGTCTTTGCGCCCGGAATACCGGGGTCGGCAGCGAAGGGGTGATTCTGATTTGGCCCTCGACGGTTGCGCATTTCCAGATGCGGTTTCTCAATCCGGATGGATCCGTGGGGGAAATGTGCGGCAACGGCGCCCGCTGTGTGGCCCGCCTGGCCTATGACCAAGGCATTGCCCCGCCGCAAATGCTGATTGAAACCGGCGCCGGTTTGGTCCGGGCCGAAATCGTGGATGACCTGGTGCGCCTATTCATGACGCCTCCGGTAGCCTGGCGGATGAGCTTTCCGCTGGAGGTCTGCGGGTGGACCGGGACGTGTCATAGCGTCAACACCGGGGTGCCGCATGCCGTCATTGAAATGGATGCCCTGGCCTCGGTGAATATCCATGAGCTGGGGCGTGCCATCCGTTATCATCCGGCTTTTGCGCCGCGCGGTACCAATGTGAATTTTATGACCGTGACGGGACCCGGAGCTTTACGGCTCCGGACTTACGAGCGGGGTGTAGAAGCGGAGACGCCGGCTTGCGGGACGGGGAGCGTGGCCTGCGCCTTGGTCGCGGGGCGTCTGGGAAAAGTTACGCCACCGGTCCAGGTCGCCTGTGCCCATGGAGACATTTTGGTCGTTGATTTTCGTTTGAAGGATGACGGAGCGGAGGATGTGACGCTGATTGGTCCGGCGGTCTATATCTTTGAAGGACAGATCAAATACCGTTCCTAATACTTTCAGCAGTCTTTCTCTGGAAGTCCCTGGGGTGTTCCTTGCTCAACCACTGTGGAATGCCTGCACCGCCGCCTCGTACACGACGCGGATGGAAACGCCGGCTTGCTGGGCCAGGCGGGCGCAATCATCGTGTTCCGGTGCGCGGGTGATGATCCGTCCTTTCCATGCCCCGGTTTTTACGCGGACCTTGCCGTAGGCAGTTTCAATTTCCTCGTGCCGACGCTCCAGCGTAGTCCGTTGAACGAGATACTCCCGGATCCCGAAGGTTGTGCATTCCATGAAAATCAAATCAATCATGGCTTCCCGCTGTTCGCGTCGGCATAAGACAGTCAGGAGAATTCCCGGGCGCTGTTTTTTCATCTGCACCGGGGTTAGAAACGCGTCCAGCGCCCCTGCCGTCAGTAGACGAGTTGTCAGACTTCCGATCAATTCCGGGATCGTGTCGTCCAAGTTGCATTCCAGCACCAGACATTCATCATTCCGTGTGTCGGCGGGCTGGGATTCCAGGAGCATGGCGCGCAGCACGTTGGGCCGGGACGTGAGCGGGTGATGCCCGAAGCCATGGCCAACCCGCTGGAGTCGCAGGCCGGCCGGTATGGACTTGTGACGGGTCCAGGTGCTGAGTAGTGCGGCCCCGGTCGGTGTTACCAGTTCAAATGGTTCATCTGCCGGCACGATGTTCATGCCTTTCAGCAGTTCTACCGTGGCTGGGGCCGGCACGGGAAGAACGCCATGGACGGTTCTTACTGTACCGTGTCCCAGCGGGAGCGGGCTGACTGTCACGGAGTCGATGGCCAGCAGTTCCAAGCCCAGACATGCTCCTGCGATATCGACGATCGAATCCACGGCGCCGACTTCGTGGAAATGGACCTTGTCCGGCGTTGTTTCATGGACCAGCGCCTCGGCTTCCGCCAGACGCTGAAATACCGCCAAGCTGGCTTCCTTGACGCGGGGTGAAAGGATGCTGTGAGTGATCAAGTCCTGAATTTCAGATAATCCACGGTGGGGAGGGTGATGTGAGTGTTCGGTGTGGACATTAACCTGAATACCCCGCAGTCCATGGTCCTGACAAAGTGCGGTCTGAATGTCAAAGGTTCCGATCGCCAGGCTGGCCAGCTGGCGTTGGAGTTCATCGCGCGAAGCACCCAGGTCAATCAGGGCGGCGAGAATCATGTCGCCGCTGGCGCCGCCGACGCTGTCGAAATACAGACAGTTCATAATCTGGCTATCTTCCCTGGCGATTGATCAATCCGGCCGCCACGCCGGCGCCGAATCCGTTGTCAATATTGACCACCGAAATACCGGGAACGCAGGAATTTAACATGGCAAGCAAAGCGGCCACGCCGTTCATTCCCGTTCCATACCCGATGCTGGTCGGGACGGCGATGATCGGGCGGTCCACCAGTCCGCCGATGACGGAGGGCAAGGCGCCTTCCATGCCGGCGACAACGACGATGGCGCGCGAGCTCTTCAGAAAATCAACGTGCTTCAATACCCGGTGCAATCCGGCGACGCCGACGTCGTAAATCCGTTCCACGGCGGCGCCCATGCATTCGGCGGTCAGTGCCGCTTCTTCCGCCACGGGGATATCCGAGGTGCCGGCGCAGACCACGGCAATCCGGCCGACGCGTCGGGGCCGGCGGGTTACTTCGAGCGTGATGGCTTTCGGTAATTCATGGTAAACCGCTTTCGGGTGGGTTCGGCGAACGACAGCGAACTGCTCGGGTGAGGTCCGTGTGGCCAGCACATTCTGTCCGGCCGCAACCAGCGCCGATATGATTTCCGTAATTTGATCGGCCGTCTTGCCGGGGCAGTAGATCACCTCGGGAAGCCCCCGGCGATGCGCCCGGTCAAGATCCACCCGGGCAAAGCCGATGTTTTTCTCGGTCATGGCTTCCAGCCGCTTCGCGGCAGCTTTTGCCGAAAGACGGCCTTGGGCCAACTGGTTCAGGATATGGGTGATGGATGAATGCATGGGTTTAAATAGGCCCCGCCGGATGGGACCTAAATTTGACGGCTTTCCGTGTTTCAATGGATTTCCGGGCGGCCGTTATCATGGCGAGTCCTTCGAACGTTGTCATCATGTCCACTGGCGCCGGGCCGCCTTTGAAAAACTTTTTGATTGCACAAAGAATATCACGCTTACTATAGCGGGTGTTGCAGATAAAAGGAATGGCTTTAACCTGGCCCTGGGTCTTCCCAATAATGAGGCCGCCGTAATTATCGCAATTCCGAATGGCTTCCACGAGGCCCTGGCGGTCATTGCCGTAGTTGACGATGGTTACAATGCTTGTTTTGGTTTCAATGGCCTGAATCGATTGAGGTGTGCATCCCATAAGGCGTTGGAGCATTTCGAACGTGTGCGCTCCGTACCAGACCAGCGAATCGCCGGCCGGGGCGGCGCCCAGCGCTCCGAACACATTGGCGATCCTGATCTCGCCGACTTGGGCCTTGACTTGGGTAATTTCCGGACAGAACGGAATCGAGGAACCGGACCAAACGCGCGTTGCGTGTTGTTTCATCAACTTGATAATGGCTTTTCCATCGGCCAACGTCGCGGCCAGGGGTTTGTCCAGGAACACCGGCTTGCCCAGCGCGGCAACTTTTTTGAAATACTCCAGATGGTAACTGCCGTCATTGATTTCCAGCATGAACGCGTCGGCCCCTTCGGCCGCTTCGTCAAAATCGGCGGTGACCTTGACGTCCCAGGCTTCCAATTGCTTTTGTCGCTGATCGAGCCCATCCTTGTTCTGGAAGGGGGTCGGGAACCGTAAACAGGAAACGGCCTTGAGTCCCGGAACTTTCTGGTCCTCCGGGCAATCCGGCGCTTGCATCCGCCGGGGAAACTCAATGCTGTGACTGGTATCCAATCCGATGATGGCAACCTTGATCATGCTGGTATTTCCTTCATATGGAGAAATTAACTAACTGGGGAGGTTGTTTGCTGACAGGATTTACAGGATGAAAATGCTTTTGGCAAGCCGGTAGTTTGTCGTGTAGTTTGTCGGAATTGGCGGGTATGATCCTCGGCGGGGGTGCCGGCCGCCCAACTCCAGTGTCCCATCGAGGCCTTGCGCTTGCGGTTCAACCCGGTCTGCTGCGCAGATGCCGATGGCCCCGACGGACTGGAAACGGATTAGTGAATGGAACTTGGGTAAGACGCTTCAACATCTCTCATGCCGTTACCTTGCCGTGAGGTTGGCGGATCTGGCGCGGGCTCTTGCCGGTGCAACGTTTAAATACACGCGAGAAATAAAACTGGTTTTCGAATCCGATTTCGTATGCCACCTGGGAGACGGTCTTTCCTGTCATCAGGAGAAGATCCTTGGCGCGCTCTATCTTGCGCTGTTCCAGGTATTGCATGGGCGTTTCGCCCATCTGCTGTTTGAAGAGATGGGAGAGACGTGACGGCGACAGCGCACACACCCTGCCCAGATCGGTGAGTGTTATCCTCTTCACCGAGTTATCGCACAAGTAGTTCAACGCGGTGCGAATCCGGTCATCCAGACCGGCCGTCCTGCTGGCGGGGTTCCAGATGTCGCAGGTGAGGAGGATCTCTTCGATGATGTTCATCACGAAGTCGCGTCTCCGTACGTAAGTGCCCAGGGAGAGTTTCAGTGCATCTTCCATCCGCGCCAGCAGTTGCCTGCGAACCTGGGCATCGCGTATCTGGAGATTGAAAAACCCTCCGGCCCGTTTGGGCCAGGCCAGCCAGTCGTGCCAATGTGACCGGGGAGTGAAACAGAACCAGATGTGATTCCATTCGCCTGCATCCTTATCCATGCCGTAATCCTGAAGCACCTCCGGTTCAAACAGTAGGAAATCACCAGCCTCAAGCGGGAACGTGCTTTTTCCTTCGCTTATCCATCCCCGGCCGGAGACGGTGTACTCAAGAAGCCAAACATCAGTTCCGCCTAGTCGAAACACGCGATGCGGATTGTTCCTGTTGTTCTGACTGCGGCCCACCGAACCTGACTGAAGAATGACGGGAGGGAACTTCATGCAGCAGGATAGTATATGTATTTAGCCGTTAGTGCAATGGATTCCATCAGGAAGAAATGGTATTCTTTCTGGAGTTTTGTGAAATCAAGGCACGGAAAGGGGCAGGACATGAACCACCTGTCACGATGGGGAATGGCGTTGGTGGTCTGCGCGATTTGCGTATTCGGCTTCGGGTCGCGTTTTGCCGCCGGAGCGGAACCGGGAAACTTGGCCTTGGTCAAGGGCGTGCCCGCCCCTGTTATCTGGGACGACTTTTCCGATGGCAAAATCAGCAGCCGCACGGGCAAAGATCCCTGGGGCAGGCCGCTGCCGGAATGGAAGGTTACTCAAGGGAAAGCCCCCAGTGGCAGACCGCTGTCGGATTCGAAGCTTGAAGTTGTTGATGGCAGTGTCAAGGTTACCGCTGCCGCGCCGACCCTGGAACTGCCGTGCAAGGTTACGGTAGGGACCTGGAAGTGGCGCTATCGCTACCCGAACGACGCTCCGGCGGGCCGGGACAGGGGCTGGAACGTCAGGTTTATCACCCAGAGCAATGGCAGCAGCGCAACCCTCTTTATTGCCGACGGGCACTGGTGGCTGGACTATTCCGCCGTTGCCGAAGTGGGAGGACGGTGGCCGCGTGTCTTGTTGTCACACTATATCATCAATATGGCTGGCAGCCAGATCGGCGGCTTGGGGCTGGTTGACGGGAAGGATTGGCACGAAGTAGTGGTGGCCCGGGATGCGAACGGATACTTCTACTCCTGGCTGGACGGCAAGTTCGTCCGCTGGTCGCTCGACGCTGCCCCAGACATCAAGGATAACGTGTGCATTGTCTTGAGTGTAGGCGATGCCCACTGGAACGAGGTTTCAAAACCGGTTCTACTGGACAATTTCGAGGTCTATGACGGGGTTGTTCTCCCTCCGCGCGAGAGCATTGTCTATGACCCCGGTGCTGGCACTATCGTCCTGGATGGTTTTGGCATCACGTTGGCCAAGATTGCCAAGGCCGTCAATAACCCCTCCGTCTTCGCCTACGATGCCGCCAAGCGGACAGCCGTTTGCTCTGCTGATCTGCATCTTCAACCCGGCGCTCAGTTGGTAATCGACAAAGCGACGTTGAAACTGGACGGCACCGCCGCCGCACCGCGCAAGATCAAGTTCGGCAGTGACGTGACGTTCCGCCTTAACAAGGCGACGCTGACGACCACCGGGGATGCGCCGTTCGTCTGGGAGGGCGTCGGGGAGGACGTCACCAATTTCAACGGCGTGCTGTGGGTCAAGGACTCGACGGTCAGCAACTTCGGCGGGCTGGGGATGCGGGGGATCGACACGGTGCATTTGGAGAACAGCAAGTTTACCAATCTTGTCGGCGAAGAGCCGATGCGGTTCATCTTCACGGTTCCGACGCACGACCTGACGGTCCGAGGGTGCCTGTTCGAAGGGCAGACCGGCGCCGAGACGATCCTCTTCCGCGGGGGCGACCAGTTCGGCGAGCTGGTGCCCAAACCGGTTGGAATTGACTTCGTGGACTGCGAGTTCCGCAACACCACATTCTTGCGTGACTTCGTCCCACCCTATTACCTCAGCCCCGGCCGCCCCGGAGGCACCGCCAACGCGATCAACTGCAAGTTCGACAAGCTCGCCTTCAACGGCACGACGTTGCGTATGAAGTATTATCTGGATGTGCTCGTCGTGGACGCGAGCGGCAAGGGCGTGCCCAACGCGAAGGTAATAGTGGTGAACGAGCAGGACGACAAGAATCATCCGGCTGAGAACCTGTGCGTCGGACAGAAATACATGAAGGTGGGCGACCAGGTGTCGGTGGAGGGCGAGAAGTATTTCAGCGGTCAAACGGGCAACTGGTTCAAGGGGTGGGCGGACGTCAACGACCATCGCGAGGCGACCACGGGCGAGGACGGACATACCCAGCTTCCGAGCGATGCCGCCGGAACGCTTGTCATTACCGACCGCGTGCATATGGCAGGGAACCCGACGTACACCTATACCGTCCGCGTCGAAACCAGCGACGGCCGCAAGGGCGAGGTCAAAGGCGTCAAGCCCGGACCGGAATGGCGCCGGGCAAAGCCCGACGAGTACGCAAACACGGTGAGAATCGCAGTCAAGTGAAACCGCTTGTTCGAAAGGAGTGCAGCGCATGATAAATCGTATGTTCTTGGCAGGAATCTCCATTACCTTATTGGCCGTTGCCGGCTGCACCAGTGCGCCAAGAAACGCGCCGCGGGGCATGGGCACTTCGGTTCATGCGACTTCCACCGAAGACGGCAAACTGGCGGGATTTACTCAGGCCGAGCTGCTGAAGGAATATCGCGGCTATCTCTTCGATGATTTTCTGCCTTCGATGGACAAGTATGTGATTGACCATGAATACGGCGGTTTCATGTGCAATACTGATGCCTGCGGCCGGAATATTACTACCGATAAAAGCCTATGGTATATCGGCAGAGGCCTATGGGTCTATTCCTTTCTATACAATCGACTCGACAAGAATCCTAAATACCTTGAAGTGGCGCGGAAATGCGTTGAGTTCCTTTGGAAAAACAGACCTCGTGACGACATCCGGTGGCCCTCCACGTTTAAGCGGGATGGGACAATCATCGAAGGGCCGTACTCCGAGATCTATGGCGACCTTTTTCTTGCCAATGGTCTGGCAGAATATTCGAAGGCCGCAAAAGACGATCTCTACTGGTACATGGCCAAGGACATCCTGCTGAAATGCCTCCGCATCTATGACGGCGAGAACTATAGGTCTTCCGAGAAAGGCATCAAGGCGGCGCGGATCAACGGCCAATGGATGGTCATTTTGCACCTTGCGACGCAGCTGCTTGAATACAAGGAAGATGCGGAATTGGAAGTTGTTGCCGGGCGCGCAGTGGATGCAATTATGAACTATCATTACAATCCCAGTTTTGGCCTGATCAATGAGGAGTTGAATCATGATCTTTCACGACCTGAAGGTCCTGTGTCGCAGTTTGTCTACCTGGGCCATGATATAGAAGTGCTCTGGATGGTCATGGCCGAGGCGACGCGCAAACACGATGAAAAGCTCTTCGATCTTGCGGCGGAAAGGTTCAAACGGCATGTGGAGGTTGCATGGGATGACGTCTATGGAGGGGTGTTCTGTTCGCTTGAAGATGTTGACAAGAATATATGGGGGAATCCCCAGAAGGCGTTATGGGCGCAGGAAGAGGTTTTGATCGGTATGATGATGATTATCGAACGTCGAGGTTATCCGTGGGCCCAAGACTGGTTTGGCAAGGTATACAGATATGTGGTTGAGAATTATCCGCTGGCGAAACATGGATATGAATCTTCGTTCTGGATTTGTTATGCGGATCGGAAGGTCGCCTTCAAAAAGGAGGATTTTACGCGGGTTGAGAATTACCATCATCCTCGTCACTTGATGCTGAATATTCTAAGTTTGGAACGAATGCTGGAAAAAAGATAGGGTAATATCGGCATGGTGCGAACTCAACTTCAGCCGGAGATGGAACTCCGCCTGACAGAAAGCGGGGGACTCTGTGAAACAAAAGCCCCATTGGTTTTGCCCAAAGGAAAAGAGCAAACTTTGCCAGTTATTGACATTCACGAACATGTAATTTTACTCCAGGCTTCATAGACCCATTGCGCAAGGAAACGATAAGGAGGGAGGCCCCATGAGACTCTCGCAGGGAGCAAAGACAGAAGGGTGCGGCGTTCTTTTCCGGGTGGTGTCGATGGCGTTGGGATGTGTGGCTTTGGTCGGCGCAGCGCGCGCCGCCGATATCATCTACTATTCGCAGGACACGATTGTACTGAACAGCGGCACGGCCACGCTTGCCGATATCCACAAGGCGGTCAACAACCCGAGCGTCCTTTCGAAAAC
>Ga0180015_1000275_pt1 | contig 15208 bp, 17 predicted proteins | sample KR13_S2_MetaG_FD_116508 | JGI IMG/M metagenome (GOLD analysis project Ga0180015, IMG submission 116508) | Groundwater microbial communities from the Olkiluoto Island deep subsurface site, Finland - KR13_S2_MetaG | ecosystem: Environmental > Aquatic > Deep subsurface > Groundwater | place...
AAAGGGAAAAAGAACGGGGAAGTGTAGTTGACATCTATCAGTCAGATGCCGGAGGCAGTTTGATGAGCGGTTTACCACTTAAGAATCGCTATAGCCTGTCCAGAGAAACCCGGCCACCGCTGGCTGAGATAATCCTCAATGTTGCCTGAAAGAAAGCTCCTAAGTGGGCTCGCTGACCCGGCGGACGGTTTTGGGTTGCCGTTTCGACATCTTGGGTTCACCCGATATCCTAATGGCGGAATTTCCAGGGGAGTATCGATATGTGCTTCCTCCGGCACGGGAAGCGCCACATCCCTTAAGTCCTCGGTGGCCAGTCGCAGGTAGACACATGTGCTTTCGGCACTCCTGTGCCCCAGCAGATCTCCAATAGCCTTGAGCGATGTCCCCTGGCGTAGCAGATGCACCGCATAGGAGTGCCTGAGGCAGTAGGCCCCCCGGTAAGGGATATCAAGGCCGCTCTGGCGAACCCGAAGTTTGAAAGCACCGTTAACTGCTGTACGGTTTAAAGTTCCGTGGGGTGCAAGAACACGAAGAAACAGCTCGCGGAACGGAAGATCAGGTCTGCCTCTTTTCAAGTAGTCTACCAGCACGTCTCCGACGGAATCAGTGATGGGAAGGACAAGTTGATTGCCAGTCTTTCGCTGCGGAATTCTGATTGACCCCGACCGCCAGTCAATGTTATCCAGGGTAAGGGCGACAACCTCACAAGGACGTAGGCCGTAGGCGGCAATGAGGAACAGCATGGTGTAGTCGCGGACACCATGCGCATTCGTTCGATCGATCGAGGAAAGCAGTGCCTCGACCGTCTTCCACGAAAGGGAACGGGGAAGTCGCTCAAGCTGGTAAACCCTCGGTGTGTCGATCATGGTGTGTAGCGGGCTTTCAACCACGCCCTGCTCATGCTGGAACCTTAAGAATGCCCGCAGGTGAGCTACGACATTTTTTAGCGAATAGCGGGAGAGCCTCTTGGAACAGGCGCAGAGAAACTCTTCGATTTCCTTCAAGGTAAGCCCGGTCAATGCTTCGGTATTCTCGCCATAGCCGATGTATTCAAGAAAGCTCCACAGGTTATTAGCGTAATCATTGATAGTGCGGGTAGCTAACCCTCTCACATTTCTCAGGTAATCAAGGAAACGATCAAGCTCTAAGTCCACTGTAGTTCTTGGCGGAGGCAGAACAGGTTTCAGCCTGCGAGTCTCTTCGAGAAAACGCTCAATTTGGCGGATGGTACCAGCGGTACTAGGATGGCGATGGCGGTAGTAATTCCAAGCGGTTTCGAAGTCGCCATGGGAAAGGTCGCTCAAGTTTCGAACCTCCCGCTCTTTCAACAGAGCGTCTATCCGTTTCGCATCCCTGAGCTGATTCTTCAATGTCAATGGGCTGTAGCCTCGTTGGTAAGACCATGTTATGAACTCTTCGAGGACAGGGCCAAGGACGGGAAGTGAGATGTAGCTCTGACAGGCTCTTGGACACATTTCTGAGATCATGATGGTCTCCTTTGGCGTTAAATGTGGTCGTCCACTAGAGTAAATACCATGCAAGATAGCCAGAGTGACGGACTATGGTTACTTTTTCACGTCATCATTAATGTGAAGAGATTGGCTTTGGAAATGCCTCTATTGAGGGAAGAAGTGGAGGGAACTCAACATTAATGAACACTCAACATTAAAACTGGGGTTTGTTGGAGCTTTCAGGTGATACTATTTGATAAAGCGGAAACTCAGGCTAGCGCTTGGTGCTCTCGGTGTTCTCAAAGACCTGCTTTAGAGTCGATTGGCGCACGTAAAGGTAGGCGTTGCGCTTCAGGTGATCGGCTCTCACCTTCTGGGTGGTTTCGGTCATTAACATGCCAGCCTCCCTCTTGAAGACTCGATTGCCATACGGGCAAGGACTTTAACCATCTGGGACCTCGGAGCATCACGGATCATGCCGGAATACTCAGCATTTGGCGCTTCGGCGGTAGAAATGGTTACCACCTGAGGCAGGATATGTGACCACACGTGCATCCACTCGGGCATTCCCCGGCTTAAGAGAAGGGCCATACCCCTTGGTGCCCGGATGAACGAACTGCTCATCGCCAGATTCTTGAGTTCCTCGTAGCGATCACGCAACATGCAACTCGCAAGTGTCACTTGATTGCTCATCTCTTCTTCCTTCGCCGTTTTTTTTGACGCCCGTCGAGCGCCCGCTCGACACTTCTCGGATGGATCGAGAATCCAAACTCATCCTCAATCGCCTGGGCCAGAGCACTCGATGAGAGCGGTCCCTCGTCCTCTATTTTTCTCTCCACAAACTCCATGACCCGATCATTCAACTTGTGGGCGCTCTTCGGCCCCGGTGCCTTGGGGAGAAGACCGGCAATACCGGAGTTCGAGAATTCCTTGTAGGTCTTGTAGAACGTGGGCCGGGAAAACCCGAAAGCCCGGCAGGCCTTGGTTACCGAACTCTTTTCTTCCTCAACCCGCTTTAGCATCTCGTACTTAACCTGCACCAGATCCCGTGGGTCATAGAAAGGGGCACCGGAAGTAAATGCTTCATCTTTCACCTTCTCAGGGCGCGGGTTGAGAGCATGATACTTCTTAAGAGCCCTCATCTTGTCATCATAAAACTCCCCGACCATGGTTCACCTCCAACAGTTATCGTTAATAGGATAATGCCTTTTCATCTGGGGCTTGCCAAGCCCTATTCCTGGTATCATCACCCATGTAGCACACATTATTGACACTCACCACCTCCAATCTACTAAATAATTCAACATATCTCGGCATAATCCCTTTTACGGTTACGGCAAAATCTCCTTAACATCTCATGAGGCGGGGTTTTCATCTTTCGTCCTTTCCTTGAGCCTCGAGAGCAGTAGGAACAAATCCAGAAGTTCCTGGATTTTGAAAAGCGACCTGCCCCTTGAGACCGTTAAGAATGGGTCAGGGGTACATATATCGGTCCAGATTGCCGGGATTGAGCGGAGTTTTCCATCTTCGTCGTAGTAGAAAACCCTTTCGTAGTCCCAAGCGTAACCGTACTTGATTATTTCGAATTCCTGTCCCTTTAGTGGGTGGAAGGGGTGCGTTACCCGGAAGAACAGCGTCTCATCGGTTGCACCGGGTGCAGTTCGGTTCTGTGTCCATCACCAAACTGAAGGGCCCGATCAAGTGGACATACTTCTACCTGTACGTCATTCTGGACATCTTCTCGAGATACGTGGTGGGCTGGATGATAGCCATGAGGGAGGCGGGCAAGCTCGCCGAGAGGCTTATCGCAGAGACCTACGAGAAGCAGGGGATCACCCCGGGACAGGTAACCGTGCACGCAGACAGGGGCACAGCGGCGAAGTCCCTGACCGTTGCCCAGAAGCTAACCAACTTGGGGTTGGACAAGACATTCACCCGGCCGCACACTCCGACCGACAACCCTTACTCGGAGTCCCATTTCAAGACCATGAAGTACCAGCCTGATTTCCCTGCCCGATTCGGGTGTTTCGAGGACGCCCATTCGTTCTGCCGGGGTTTCTTCACCTGGTACAACACCGTACACAGGCACTCCGGAATCGGGTACCTCACCCCGGAGATGGTCCACTACGGACATGCCGCCGATGTCATTGACGCCAGGCGAGTGGTACTGCAAGGGGCGTCTGACGCACATCCGGAACGATTCGTCAACAAGAAGCCGGAGCCGGCGCCGCTGCCGGAGGCGGTATGGATTAACAAGCCGGAGCGAGAAGCAGAAAGCGAGGTGGTGCTACACTAAATACCGAAGGCAGGTGTCTCAAAATCGTTGACACGCTCCACCGGGGAACAAATAATCGCCAAGATGTGTTCCTGCACTCCCTCCACAATCCCCCCCCCGCAACCATGGGCGCCAGCCCCAGGGATTCCGGTCGGCTACGCCTCCCTCCATCCCTGTGTCAACACCCCCTAGAACCTTCTTACATTACTGCAAGGGACTCTCACTTCCAACCTGGCGATGCGGGAGGAAGCCCAGATGATGACTGTCGTAGTCGGAACAACGGAGGTGAGAACAGGACAAATCGTGGTAGAATTGCGGTGTTGAGAGTTGGATATGAGAGATATCCACTTAAGTTAAATGAAGTGCTGGGCCGGCGAGCAGCACAACGTTACCCGACTGTTTTTCAGGGATGAAAAATATCGGATTTAGTATTCTGAAGTTGTGTTAAATTCATGAAAGCAACCTTGCCAAATATGAACCAACCTGAGAGGTGGGTATGACCAAAGCAGTTGTTATAACAGGCGTCAATCGTGGTCTGGGCCATGCATTGATAGAAAAGTTGCAAGAGAGTGATATGCATATAATAGCCCTATCGCGAAACTTCACCAGGGAGCAGCAGGCGGCGCAGAAAGAGCAGCAGCTTCACTTAATCACCTGCGACCTCTCTAATGCCAAGGACCTCAGGATGGCGATGAATGAGGTTGTACGCCACATTACCATAGCAGATCTGGATGAGCTCTACTTCATTAACAATGCTAGTACCGTGGAGCCGATCGCCGAAATTGGTGATCTGGATCCGGAAAGGGTAACGGCAGCGGTAGCAGTTAATCTTACCGCGCCAATTCTGATCGCCAATGCGCTCTGCAAGCTTGCGCAGAAGCGCGTCACACATTTCACTGTGGTTAATATTTCAACCGGCGCAGCAAATCATCCGATACGCGGCTTAGGCCTCTACTGTGCCACAAAAAGCGGAGCAGCGATGTTCTTTGATGTACTGGGTCAACAAGACGTTGCAAATAAGAAGGTACGTGTATACCAGATAGATCCTGGAGTGATGGAAACAAGGATGCAGGATGAGTTGCGCGGGGCTGATGAGAAAAGGCTGCCAACTCGGGGCTATTTCATCTCGGTGAAGGAGAATAGGATGCTGAAGAATCCCGAGAACGTGGCAGCAAAGATCCTTGAGGAGGTAACATTGCGATGAGGATCGCGATCCTCTCCGATATCCATGCCAACGCTGTCGCGCTCAAAGCGGTTTTGGAGGAAGCACGCACGTTGAAGGTTGAGTGCCTCTTCATACTGGGCGATCTAGTTGGCTACTACTATCAACCCAAACAAGTACTATTGATGCTGGAAAATTGGATGAAAAAGGTGATCCAGGGCAATCACGAGCGTATGCTGGTTGAGGCTGAAAATGACCAGAAGCGGGCGGAGCATATTCGCGAATGTTATGGGAGCGGGCTCGATGTTGCGATGACGCAACTCTCCCAGGAGGATAAGAGTTGGCTCGCGCTACTCCCAAGATCTGAGATAGTCAAGATGGATTTGATTAATTGCCTCCTCTGTCATGGATCTTCATACGATCCTGACGCCTATCTTTATCCTAATACCAAGAGTTACCTGTTGGAGCGGACGATACAGCAAGGGGTAGATTTCGTCTTTATTGGTCACACTCATCATCCGTTTATTTTCCAGCATCAAGGCATCATGTTGGTCAATGTAGGCTCGGTCGGACAGTCGCGTGTAAGGGGTGGCATAGCCCAGTGGGCAGTGCTCGACACCAGTAATCGGTCAATCGTGCCTCGTCAAACCCCGTTCGCTACAGAAACCATTATCAAAGAGGCTCGGGATCGTGACCCTAAGCTTCCGTACTTATGGCAGGTCTTACAGAGGTAATGGGAGAGAGAATAATGAAACAGAATGAACCCATCGTTGGAACAGTACTGATAACGGGCTGTGGTGGCGACATCGGCCAGTCCTTGGCTCGCATCTTAAAGATGAAGAAGGCAGTGAAGAGGCTTATTGGTTGCGATATACATCATCAGCATCCAGGTCACTTCATCTATGACTGGTGTGGTATCCTTCCGACGGTCAGAAAACCGGATTACTTGAAGCGTCTCTTGGAGATCCTTAAGAGCCAGAAGGTGGATCTTGTGATTCCGATGTCCGAGCCCGAACTCAGGTTCTATTCAGAGAACGGCATTCGAGAAGTGGGTGGCGTATTGCTCCTGATGTCGAACGAGAAGTCGATGGAGATAGGATTTGACAAGCTTGCTACGGTAGAGTTCTTGAAGAGAGCAGGGTTACCCCATCCTTGGACCGTGCCGGTCGAAGAGGGTAAGCCCAAGGAGCTGCCGTGCGTGCTAAAGAAGAGAGGCGGTTCAGGAGGTAAAGAGTTACAAATCCTGAACAAGGATGAGTTCGAGAGATTACAGCCTCAACCAGGCATGATTTTTCAAGAGCTGCTTGAGCCTGATGATCAGGAGTACACCTGCTCCGTATTCCGCACTCCCTTGATCAAGACACGTGTTATCATCCTCCGCCGTCGGTTGACAGGTGGGTTCACTACCTGGGCAGAGGTCATACAGAATGCAACGATTGAGAAATTGCTTCACGCGATAGCCGAAAGCCTCGATCTGCATGGCAGCATCAATGTCCAGCTGCGCCTGACCGACAATGGGCCTGTTGTTTTCGAGATCAACCCACGCTTCTCCAGTACCGTGATGCTACGACACATCATCGGTTTTCAGAACCTTATCTGGGCCGTTCAGGATTTGGTCAATGTTGAGATTGATCCCTACACACCGCCCGCAACTGGAACCGAAGTGTTTAAAGGCTATCAGGAGTTCTTGCTCTTTCCTGATAGAAGAGCATATCGTATGGACAACATACAACTCAGGGAAAGCGAGGTGACCATTGAGCGAAAGCGTAAGTAGTGATGATATTATTTATATCTACATAGATAATGCAATAATGGACACCAGGAGGGGGTGTTCATTATGGGCAACGAATACGTTTGGGGTACTTTTATTATGAGTCAATGCGAACCGTTGCCTTTTCCACCTTACTGTCTTAACTCCTTCTGTTTTACCTCAGTATTTATTTCAATTACTTCCGGATGTTCAAGCAGGAACCGTACAACCTGTGCAGCATCCGGCCCTTTGTCCTCATCCGGAAAAGCTTCGAATATTGTCCTTGCCGCTTCAAGGTCTTCTATGGTGTCAACGCAAATACGCATTTCAGGGAATGCCAGGTTTGCTGGAGCGGGAACAAAGTGCAAGGAGAACATTTCGGGGTTCTCGAATATGTACGGTGTCACGTGCTCCTTCTGGTAATCCTCCCGCGCCGAATCCGCTGCCAGGCGGAGAGTTTCGAAAGTGAAGCACTCGACATCCAAACCTCTTGGATAAGTTCTCCGGTCCAGCGTGTTACTCGTATAGTCATAACCGCCATCCAGGTGCTCACCAATCACCAGGTCGGCGATTTGAGGGTCGATAAGGGGACAATCAGAGGTAATCCTCACTACCTGGCAGCACTTGAATTGCTCTGCCGCACCAAAGTAACGCGAAAGGACGTCCTCGGCGCTTCCCCTGAAGACACCAAATCCCCACGACTCAGCCCTGTTGGCGACTGCACGGTCCTCATCGAGTGTAGTGGTGGCCACAACAATGTTGTCGATCCGTTTCGCTTCCGCAACTCTCTCAAGGACCCAAAGCAACATGGGCTTTCCACGGATATCCGCCATTATCTTCGCCGGAAGACGGGTGGAACCTAGCCGCGCCTGTATTATCGCAGTTACTTCTTTTTTTTCAGTTGCTCCCATGATATGGGTTCACCCGCCCTTATATCTTTGGCGGCAACGCTTCCAATAACTTCGTTGAGGTACCAGGGACTGATGCCGGTTCCGGGCCGCAGCATTTTCACCATTTCACTAGATATAGTGGTTCCCTTTCCTATGTAAGCGTCCGCGAAAATGCTTCTCCGGGCTATCTTGAACGTCTTTATTTCGGATTCCGCCATTTGCTTCTCGCCAGTTCCCATGGCGGCCTCGGTTGCCCTGATGTAAGAGACCATCTGTCCGAGCTCGTCCGGCTCGATGGCAAACGGGTGGTCGGGACCGGGAAGGTTGCGATCCAGAGTGAAATGTTTCTCTATTACGCAGGCTCCAAGTGCTACAGCCGCGACCGGCGCGAAAATGCCCTTGGAGTGATCCGAGTACCCCACGGGCAGACTAAACTCAGCTGCCATGGCAGGTATCGCCCTCAGGTTCAAATCCTTTGGAGCAGCTGGATAGTCCGCAACGCAGTGAAGCAGGCAAACCGGCGGCCCGCCCCCCTGCTGGACCGCCCCGAGCGCCTTTTCGATATCGTCGAAGTTCGCCATACCGGTTGAAACGATCATCGGCTTACCCTTGGAGGCAATGTATTCGATCAGGGGCAGGTGCCAAAGATCCGATGATGCTACCTTGAACGCGCTGACCCCGAGTTCGTCCAGGAGATCGACTGCCTCTTCGTCGAACGGGGTTGAAAGAAACACTAACCCCTTGTCACGGGCGTAATCGGCGAGCTCACGGTGCCATTGACAGGGCAGTTCAACCTTCTTGACCGCCTGGTGCATGGACGGCACGTCCTCCTGGTCTTCGCGTGATACAAATGAGTCTGCCTTGAAGCTCTGGAACTTGATCGCGTCCGCTCCGCACCCGGCCGCTGTTTCTGTAAGGAGCTTTGCCTGTTCAAGTTTGCCATCGTGGTTTGAGCCCGCCTCGGCTACTATGAACACCGGCTCCCCGGACCCAATCTTTTTACCATCTATCAATACCTGATCCATTTTTATACTCCTCATCACTATTCCTGAAACCAGTCAGCGATCTTTTGAATCGCCAGCACCACCCGATCAACGTCCCCTTCACCCATGCTCGCGTGAAGGGGAAGGGTCAAGGCACGCCGGAAGTACGCTTCCGCCCGGGGGCAGAGCCCTTCGCCGGTGCCAAGCACCCTCTGGTAATAGGGATGCAAGTAGACCGGTATGTAATGCACATTAACCCCAACGTTCTCGGCTCGTAGAGCCTTGAAATACTGATCCCTGGATGCCCCTAGAACCTCCTCTTCAAGCTGAACCACAAAAAGGTGCCAGGCATGGGTGGTTCCTTTCTCCTTGGGCAACGGCGGAAGGGTTAGTCCGGGAATACCCTTGAGCTTACTCAGATATAGCTCCGCCAGCTCCTTTCGTCTGCTAAGCAATTCATCCAACCGCTCCAGCTGTGACAACCCAAGGGCACACTGGAAATCGGTTATCCGGTAATTGAAACCAAGGTCGTTCATCTCGTAGTAATACTGACCTCTATCCTCCCTTTCACGGGCGCCGACCCTGATGCCGTGATTGCGGAAACCTCGCATGGCGGCCGCCGCATCCCGGTTTGGTGTTGTCACCAGCCCGCCCTCACCGGTTGTTATATGTTTTACGGGATGAAAGCTGAATGTTGTGAACTCCGATATGGATCCTACTTTGCGACCCTTGTACAGAGCACCCAGAGCGTGGGCGGCATCCTCGACAACCACAAGCCCATGATCTCCGGCTAACTCACCAATCACATCCATGTCACAGGGCAGGCCCCCGAAGTGAACAGGGATTATTGCCCTGGTACGCTTGGTGATCTTCTTCTCGATCTCGGCAGGATCTATATTCAGAGTGTCGGGATCAATGTCCGCAAAAACGGGAGTTGCCCCACGAAATAGAATGCAGTTTGCCGTTGAAGCGAAAGTCATGGGCGTCGTAATAACCTCATCGCCTTCGCCAAATCCCGCGGCGAAAGCAGCACAGTGAAGGGCGGCAGTTCCCGAACTCACCGCTACCGCATGCTCTGCATCGAGGCGGCGGGCGGTTTCATCCTCGAATCTGTCTATGATTGGCCCGTTGGTGATCCAATCAGATCTCAGCACCGAGACCACAGCCTCGATGTCTTGCCGGCTCATCGAGTGTTTTCCATAGGGGAGATATTTATCAAATACAGGCCTTCCACCGAAAAGTGCGGGGCGTTCCTCAGGCATTGCCGGCAAGCCACCTTCTTGTTTGCTCTATGCCTTCAGTAAGCTCTATCCTTGGGCTCCACCCCAGGAGTTCCCTTGACAGTGAGTTATCACAGCGAAGCACCATTAATTCCGACTGCGGGTGTATATGAGGCACATGCTGGATCGGTACATTTCCGTCTGAAATCATCTCCGCAAGACCGTTGATTGAAATGTCTCTGCCAGAACCCGCGTTTATGATTCTGCCAAGAATGCGATCTTCAAGGGAAGCCGTGACAATGAACCTGGCACAGTCCTCCACGAAGAGAAAGTCCCTTGTCTGGGTCCCGTCACCGTAGATCATAAGTGGCTTTCCTTTGAGCTTGTTCCCCACGAACACCGATATTACCCCGCCCTCACCGCTCGACTTCTGAAATGGGCCATAGGTGTTGAACGGCCTCAACACAGTGCTCGGAAGACCGTAACCGTGATAGTAAGAGATGGACATGAACTCTCCCGCCAGTTTTGCGGCGGCATAAGGTGATGTGGGAATCACCGGATAATTCTCGTCAATGGCCCTACCATCAATCGCCATCCCAAAGACCATGCAGGTGCTAACAAACACAAAACGGGTCCCTTGTTGCCTTGCGCACTCGAGCAGGTTGAAAGTGCCCACAACATCACTGTCAAAGGTCTTGCCTGGATCGTCGATACTATCCTGAACATTGATCTGAGCAGCCAGGTGTATACAGCAATCTATCGAGGAAGCAAAGGCATTCTCAACAACAGACCGGTCCTGGATGTCCCCTTCGATAAGACCCCGAAAGCCCTTGCGTCCCTTGAACTCCTCTATGTTTACAACAGAACCATTCGAGAGGTTGTCCAGAACCAGCACTTCATGGCCCAAATCGAGTAATTCACCTACTGTCCAGCGCCCGATAAAACCTGCCCCCCCGGTAATCAGGAAGCTGGAACCTTGCCGCATCAAATAATCCCCTCCTCTTTCAGGAGTGAGCGTATTTCTCCAGGGGAAAGATGGTTTCCCTCATCTGAGTTGTAAGTAGCTCCCTGATACTGCTTCGCCCCTTCGTATTCATATCCGATCGGTTCCAGGTCTCTTATTGGCGGCAGAATGACGAACATGTGCTCAAGTTCGAGGGTCCTCAGTGATTCCTCCGTGGTCATAAGCTCCTCGTAAGTCTTCTCGCCAGGCAGCATCCCTATCTCTTCAACAGGGCAGTCCGGGGCACCTATCTCCTCCTTGATAACATCTATCAGGTCGGTGACCTTAAACGTATTCATCTTCAGGATGAATACCTCACCCCCGACCGCACGTCCCATGGCCTCGAAGACCAAGTCCACTGATCTCGATAATCTCAGAAGAAACCGGGTCATTCTATGGTCAGTTATCGTTACTGGACCACCCTTTTTCACCTGCTCCACCGCCAGGTTTGGGAAAGAACCCCGGGAGCTGAGCACGTTCCCGAAGCGCACACTGGAAAAAGTGAGGTTCCTCTTCCCTTTGAAATAATTGGCGGCGGTAATAAGCTTCTCCGCCATGAGCTTTGACGCTCCCATGGTGTTAGCGGGATTTGCGGCCTTGTCGGTACTTGTGAAAATGACTCTCTCTGTTTCACACTCCACGCAGGCTTCTACCAGGTTCTGCGTGCCGATAATGTTTGTCTTAACCGCCTCGAATGGGTTATACTCGCAAGCGCGCACATGTTTGAGACCGGCACAATGGAACACCAGATCTACACCATCAAGCGCCCTCAGAAGACGGGCGTAGTCGCGTACATCTCCCAGCAGGAAGCGCACCTGATCCACTCCCTCCAGCTCACGCTGGAACTCATGAAGTTCGTTTTCGTTATTACTAAGAATTCTGACAGTATGAGGATTCAGAAGAAGAAGCCTTCGGACGATCTCTGAACCGATGGTCCCCGTTCCTCCGGTTACAAGAACCAGCTTGCCTTCAACCAGGCTTTTCAACTCTTCCCCCTTGTTCGCCCGTGTAGTCTTTCCACTGCAGTATATTCTACCATTGGCCGAGTAGCACCGGGAGTTTTCTCTTCCTTCCACTTGATCCTCTCAGGGCTTGAGATTATCCCCGCTATCCGACTCGCTGGAGACCAGCTCGCCAAGAAGTGGCTTTCCAGTTGAGTTCAAGCTAACACCGGGCAAGGCGCATTCTCTTCAGGTCCCTGAGCAGCTCCGACCAGTTGGTAACGTTCTCGGTGTCGGCGATCTCGACTGCAAATCTATCCCGCATCCCCTTGGAGTTAATGCCTGTCACGATGAGGACCCCCTGGGACATGATTCTGACGCACCTCCTCATCTTTGATCAGCGACTCTTGAGGATTTCCCCACCGGCGAGTGTAGTTGACGTCGGACACTGCATTGTTCCTTCTGAATTCGTGATATTTTGTGTAGATGATGTTAAGGTTGTTACCGGAAAGTGTAAAGTCCAATCGAGAATAGATGTTAAAGGAGGCGGGTTGCGTCAATATCTCTCGTATATATAGCTGAACACATCAATCAAGATATGCGAGATCAGTCGACTTCATTGTTCGAGGTAGCTCTCTTTCATTACCCAAGCTAGCAGCTCGGGGTCTTTTCTGATTTCTTCCTGATGATACTTGTAGCCGTCCCTCCACCCTTTTGCGATTACCTGCTGGTATACAGAAGCTTCCCCTTTTAATACGTACTTTGCGATTCTAATTGCCCGGCGAATGGCTTCGTTGGCCAGCCTCTTCAAGTTGGCTCCAGCCGCAACGCCCCCTTCCTTCCTGACATATGAATATGAGTCTGATATTCCCTGATTGAAAGAGCGTGCATATAGGTAGTCCAAGGTCATCCGAGAAGCAGATATGTGGTGGTAAACACTCGCTTTCGGATGATATAGAACGCGATACCCCCTTTTCTGCACTTCGTTCGCGACAGCAGACTCTCCATCGCCCATGTATCTAATCATTTCATGCGGGTAGCAATCGGGATGGAAGCCTCCAACTTCCTCTAATACTCTCTTTCTAATTGCAAAATTGCACCCCCAAACATAGTTTGCAGGAATATCTTTAATCTCATCACCAAAGTCCAAGAGGGAGAAGTGCCCCAGAGCTTTCCCCCAGGGCGTCTTTTGCCATATGGAATCGACCCAGACTGGCGGTTCTTTTTCATATTCCGGCAGTATTTTCCCCCCTACCAAGCCTACGCTCGGATCTTTGAAAGCTTCAGACACTCCTTCAAACCAGGTTGGGAATGCTTTTATGTCATCGTCCCCGTACAGTAGCACCTCACCTCGGGCCGTCCTCATCCCGATATTTCTGCCGTAATGAAGCCCGGGTCTAGGTTCATGAATAACTCTGAAATGAACAAACTTCTTCTCGAATTGATTGCATATATCCATTGTCATATCTGTTGAACCGTTATCAACAACTATGACCTCATATTTATCTTGCGGGTGCCGCTGATTTGTCAATGAATCGAGTGCTCTACACAGTAATTCCGCCCTGTTCCTAGTTGGTATTATCACAGAGATGAATGCCGTTTCCATGTTAGATCCTTGCCCAATACATATTTGGTAAATTGCCTTCCTTCAAAGCTTTTTGAGTCACGAATTCTCGGATTACTTGTTGGACTCCAGGTGCCCAACCGATATCATGAAATACTACAATTGCCCCCGGTCGTAGTAGCGGAAACCAGGCTTCGACATCACCCCTGACCCCTTCATATGAATGGTCAGCGTCGATAAATAAAAAGGAAACAGGCTGGCTGAAACTACATGCGGCTTCTTTGCTGTCGCTTCTTATTGTCACTATTTGATTTCTTGATTTTCTTGTGTTATTGATGAAGTCCTCGAAGGTATCCCTTTGTGCCTCTGGCATAGCGATGTTTGTCCATGTGTCAACGCAAAAAAGCTTCCCGTTTGGATTGTTAGTCGACCGGATTCCTGCTGCTATAAATGAACTTGAGGCACCTAAATATGATCCTATTTCAACAAGGCATTCTCCTTGTACATTCTTCGCAAGCAGAAACAACTGGAGCTTCTCACGCTCAGTAAGGTGCGTTGGTATAGCTCGCTCTTCTGAGAAGAACAGCAAGTTGTGAAGGTAGAATATCTTTTCTACAGATTTCGTCTTGATTCCGCTAAGTAGGTGCATTAAATCACCTTGGTCTTTCTTCTGTATGCAGCAATAATAACGCCCGATCTGTTCATAGCTTTCTCCAAGTAGAATAAAATCCTACGGATTGCGACGCAGCCTCCCGGACAAAACCAAGGTCTATAACTGTTACGGTTTCTACCTCTTAACCGTCTCCCCATTCCTTCACTGACAAGTATTATAGCGGACCCAGTTTCCTTGGACACGGATTAAGGGTTAATCTTCAGTACAAGGAGGTGGTCCGATGACAGAGAGAAGGAACGAGAAGGACGCGATGGGCGGAGAGGAGCGAGGGCGTAGCCCGAGCGGAGCGACGCCCATCGCCGGCGAGCTCCAGGCAGGTCCCCTGCCCCCCAACGGGCGCTGGAGCCCCCGGCGCAAACAGCAGGTGGTCCTGAGGATGCTCAGGGGAGAGCCCCTTGACGCCCTCTCGCGAGAACTGGGCCTGGAGGTCTACAAGCTTGAGCTGTGGAGGGAAAAGGCGCTGGGCGGAATCGGGACGGCCCTCAAGGCGAGGGAAGGAGACCCCCTTAAGACAGAGCTGGACCGTGCCATGAAGAAGATAGGCGAGCTCTCCATGGAGGTAGAGCTCTTGCGCAAGAGGTGTGAGGCCAAGGAGTCTTTACAACGAAGGAGGTCGCGGTGATGAGCCAATCCGCATCGCCATCGACCGGTAAGGTATACGGGGTCGAGCGGGTATGCTCCGCCTGGGGCGTACCGCGATCCTCCTTCTACAACAAGCATAGCAGCAAGCCCCGGGCAGATGAAGAGCCCCCGCCGAAGAAGAAGCGCGGCCCCAAGCCCAAGATATCGGACGTGGAGCTCCTGGAACTGATCAAACAGGATATCGAGGAATCCCCATTCATCGGGGAGGGGCACAGGAAGATATGGGCGCGCCTCTACTACGTCAAGAAGATAAAGGTGGCAAAGAAGCGGGTGCTCGCCATCATGAGGGAGAACAACCTGCTCTCTCCCCACCGCTCGCCCCAGAAGCCACCGCGTGAGCACGATGGCAGGATCACCACCGACGAGCCAAACGTCATGTGGGGAACCGACGGGGCCAAGGTGTTCACCCTGGAGGAGGGCTGGGGCTGGATCTTCATAAACGTGGAGCACTGGAACGCGGAAGTGCTGGGGTGGCACGTGTGCAAGAAGGGCAATCGCTTCGCCGCCCTTGAGCCAATCTCACAAGGGGTCCTAAACCAAACTTCCCCCCAGCAAGAATTGTGTTTTGCCGACTCACCCCGGAGAATAACCACGATACCTGAGATCAAACCACAACATGTTGTGGTTTCTTGGGGATTGAAGAATGATCAGCAG
>Ga0180015_1000278_pt1 | contig 15183 bp, 17 predicted proteins | sample KR13_S2_MetaG_FD_116508 | JGI IMG/M metagenome (GOLD analysis project Ga0180015, IMG submission 116508) | Groundwater microbial communities from the Olkiluoto Island deep subsurface site, Finland - KR13_S2_MetaG | ecosystem: Environmental > Aquatic > Deep subsurface > Groundwater | place...
GCCTCACGCTTTTCGAGAAAACGCCCATTTTACAGGCCTTTGCTCAACATCCATTGCAAATTGAAGACACGACACTACTAAAACAGCAGTATTTACAAGGGTTTTAAGCCGGACACTCATGATGGAAAATATTGAAGGTCCGTTTATTCTAGTCGGTTTATGGCATCTGATCGTGCCGCAGGCCGAGCCACCGGCATGGTTTCTCCCGTTGGCAAGCGCCTGGCTGGTAATGAGCATCCTGATCACGTTGGGCGTGTTGGCGGGACGCCGGCTCCAGCTCAAACCCGCGCCCCTGCAGAACACGGTCGAGCTGGCCCTGGAAAGCCTCCAGGGACTGAGTAGCCAGATCGCGGGTCCCGAAAGTGCCCGATTCCTGCCGCTCTTCGCGACCTTGTTCCTCTTCATTCTATGTTCCAATCTCATGGGACTCATTCCCGGTTTTGCTTCCCCAACCACGAACGTGAATATCAACGCCGCCATGGCGATCATCGTGGCGCTCGCCAGCATCGGGCTCGGCATCCGGCATAAGGGGCTGGGCGGATTCCTCAAACATTTGTGCGGGCCACCCTACTGGCTGGCCCCGCTCTTTATCACCATTCGGACGCTGGAACTTGTCACCCGCCCCTTGTCCCTGACCATGCGGCTCTTTGGCAACATGCTGGCCAAGGAAATCATGCTGGGCGTTCTGGTGTATTTGATTACCCTTTTCTTTTTTTCCTCGGGCATCATCTTCAAGGTTCTCATGATTGTCCCGCTGGTCCTGCGCCCGGCCATCATTCTGCTGGGCGTGCTGGTGGGATTTATTCAAGCCCTGGTATTCACGGCCCTGTCCATGTCATACATCGGAGAAGCGTTGCATCAACATTAAATCAAAGGAGGTTGTTCTATGGATATCCTAACTGTTTCCGTGATTATAGCGGGGGGCACGATCGGCATCGGCACTTTGTGTACCGCCATTGGCCAGGGCATGTCGGTATCATCGGCCATGAACGGTATTGCGCGGCAACCGGAGGCCAGCGGGACGATCAGCACCAACCTGATTATCGGACTGGCGTTTATTGAATCGCTGGCCATTTACGCGCTGGTGATTGCCCTGCTCCTCCTTTTTGCCAATCCATTTGCCAAGGCCCAGAATGACGTCATCGAGGCCAAGTCCAAGGTGGAGCTGGTCAAGGCCGAAGCGGAACTCCTCCAGGCGCAGGCCCAACTGGATGCGTTGAAAAAACAAGCCGCGCCGGCAAAATAAATCAGGCCCCGCTGCGCGATCAGGGCAACTGGAACTAAACGCCCTGGCGGAGCGCCGGGCGGATTGTCCGCTGGAGGCGGATCCGCCGGGGGCGTGAAATTCATATTCGTTAAATTACAACCATGCTGGACATTAACTTCCATCTGATTATCGCGCAAGTCATCACGTTCCTGGTGGGCCTCTTTCTGCTCTGGCTGGTGGCCTACAAGCCCATCATGGGCGTGTTCCGCAAGCGCGCCGACAAGATCAAAGAAGACCTGGACGCCGCTGAGTCGGCGCGCGTCAAGATGGAAGCTTCCAAAGCCCAATACGACAGCGAACTGGCGGTGCTGACGGAGAAAGGCCGGCAAATCGTCCAGCAGGCGGCCCGTGACGGCCAGCAGGCGCGCGAAGCTATTTTGCAGGATGCCCGGGCTCAGAGCCAGGATATCCTCCGCCAAGCCGAAGAACGGATCACTGTTGAAAAGGAAAAGGCGATCAAGGAGCTTCGCCAGGAAGTCATCACCCTTTCGATGCAGATTGCCGAAAAGGTGATTCAGGAAGCCATGAACCCCGACTTGAACCGGCGTTTGGCGAATCAAACCCTGGATCAACTGGAGAGGAAAGCATAGCCATGGCATCGAACCAGCTGGTCCACCGTTATGCCCAGGCCGTGTTTTCACTGGCTCAGGAGCACGGCCTGCAAGACCGGCTCGCCGAGGAGCTCAACAGCCTCGACCGCCTGCTGGAACAGAATCGAGAATTGCGGGAATGCCTGCAAAATCCTTTCATTCCGGGCGAACGGAAACTGGCGGTCATCGCGGATCTGTTCACCCAGGCGCTCAGTCCGCTGACGCGGGACTTCTTGAGACTGCTGATCGAAAAACGGAGGGTGACACTTTTGGCGGATATGACACGACGGATCAACGCCCTGCTCCGGGAAAGCCTGGGTATTCTACCGGTCCACCTGACCAGCGCACAGGCGCTGAACCAGGAGCAGGAAGCCGCGATTCGGCAACGGCTGGCGCGGCTTTTCAACCGCAAGGTGGAAATGAATACGACGGTGGATGCTTCCCTGCTGGGCGGCATCATGATTCAGACGGAGTCCCGGCTGATCGACGGCAGTTGCCGCGGCCAGCTGGACAACATACGATACGAACTTTCATTAAATTAGCCTGGTGAACCGTTATGGCTGGAGACCTTAAAATTCGACCCGATGAAATCACGGCGATTCTGAAAAAACAGATTGCCGGCTATCAAAACCGGATCCAGGAGACCGATATCGGCACGGTCCTGCAGATCGGCGACGGCATTGCCCGGGTGTACGGGATTCCGAACGTCATGGCCAGCGAACTCCTGGAATTCCCACACCATATTTACGGACTGGCCATGAACCTGGAGCGGGATAACATCGGCTGTATCATCCTGGGAGACACTTTGCTCATCAAGGAAGGCGACCCCGTGAAAACCACCGGCCGCATCATGGAAGTGCCGGTGGGGCGCGAGCTCATCGGACGCGTGATCAACGCCATGGGCCAGCCGATCGACGGCAAAGGCGTCATTCCCACGAAGAAAACCCGCCCCATCGAGCGCCGGGCGCCCTCGGTGGTGGAACGCCAGCCGGTCTTCGAGCCGCTCCAGACGGGATTGAAGGCCATCGATTCCATGGTGCCGATCGGCCGCGGCCAGCGGGAATTGATCATCGGCGACCGCCAGACCGGTAAAACGGCGCTGGCAATCGACGCCATCATCAACCAGAAAGACAAGGGCGTGATCTGCATTTACGTGGCCATCGGCCAGAAAATTTCCACGGTGGCCCGGGTCATCAAAGCGCTCCAGGACAACGGCGCCATGGATTACACCATTGTGATGAATGCCTCGGCCGCCGACCCGGCGCCATTGCAATACATCGCGCCGTATAGCGGGTGCGCCATGGCCGAGGAATTCAGCGACAACGGCCAGCATGCGTTGATTATTTATGATGATCTATCCAAGCATGCCGTGGCATACCGCCAGCTGTCGCTCCTCCTGCGGCGCCCCCCAGGCCGCGAGGCATATCCCGGCGACGTATTTTACCTGCATTCGCGCCTCCTGGAGCGCGCGGCTAAGTATTCGGACGCCAAGGGCGGCGGCAGTCTGACCGCCCTCCCCATTATTGAAACCCAGGCGGGCGATATCTCCGCCTATATTCCGACCAACGTCATCTCGATCACGGACGGCCAGATTTACCTGGAAACCGGCCTGTTCTATTCGGGGGTGCGCCCCGCCATTAATTCAGGGCTGTCTGTCTCCCGTGTAGGCGGCAAGGCACAGATCAAGGCGATGAAGAAGGTGGCCGGGCGATTGCGCCTGGATCTGGCGCAGTATCGCGAGCAGGCGGCATTTTCCCAGTTCAGCACCGATCTGGACAAGACCACCCAGGCCCAGCTGATCCGCGGTGAACATCTGATCGAAATCCTCAAACAGGAACAGTACCAGCCTCTGCCGGTTGAAAAGCAGGTCATCATTATCTTCGCCGGCATGAATGGTTATCTCGATGATCTCCCCAAGTCTCAAGTACGGGAATTTGAAATCGGCCTGTTTCGTCACTTGGATGAGAAAGCTGCGGAAACACTGCGGCAATTGAGTGAGAAAAAGGCGCTTGATGACTCGCTGGAAAAAGATCTCCGCGCGGCTATCATGACGTTCAAGGCTCAATTCATATCCAGCCGCGGACATCAGGATAAGCCAGGCGCCCCGGGCGCGGCCGTGACATGATTTAACGTTTTTATGCCAGTGGCGCTTCCTGGCAGATTTTTGAATTAGGTTCGGCAACTTTGCCGTTCTATCGAACGACCTTTACAATATTACATACCCATGCCCCAAAGTATATTATGAATCTTCGCGACATAAAGCTCCGCATTCGCAGTGTCCGCAAAACCCAGCAGATCACGCGGGCCATGAAAATGGTGGCTGCGGTGAAATTCCGCCATGCCCAGGCCCGCCTGCTTAATGCCCGGCCCTATGCCGCCCGCATCGGCGATCTCACGGCCCGCACACTGGGCCAGTGCGATCCCACCAGCGAACCGGATCCTCTCATGCGGCAGCACGACGGCCGCCGGCTCCTGCTGGTCGTCGTGGCGTCCGACAAGGGATTGTGTGGCAGCTTTAACGGCAATGTGTACCGCATGGTTCAGCGGTATCTCAAGGAACAGGGCGCCGGACCGGCTGAAAAAAGGCCCGAGGTGGGACTGTTGCTCATCGGACGAAAAATCAACGATCTGTTCAAACGGTTTCATCCCTCCAATCTGACCTGCTCCATGCACCGGTACATTCCCCAGGCCGAGGCCGACTACGCCGCCATCGGCAAGGAACTGATCGCCCTCTTTACCGGAGACCAGTATGACCGGATTGATGTCTTTTACACAGAATTCAAATCGATCTTTCAGAACCGCGTCGTCCATGAACCCCTGCTTCCCATGGCACCCATGCCGGCGGAACCCGGCGGCGCGCAGGCTTTCAATATGCTGTTAGAGCCAAGCTTGTCCGAAATCCTGGCGGACCTGCTTCCCCGTTTCCTGTTCACCCGCATTCACCAGATCCTGATGGACTCGGAAGCGTCCGAGCAGGGGACCCGGATGAACATGATGGACCAGGCGACGAAGAACGCGGACGACCTGATCAACCAGTTGATGCTGGACTTCAACAAGGCCCGCCAGTGGAGCATTACCCGTGAACTATCCGATATCACCACGGGAGCCGAAGCCATGTCATAAGAGAGAATTATCCGGTAAAACCGCGCATTGCAGGAGATATGCATCGTGAATAATGAAAACCAGATCGGAACGGTCGTTCAAATCATCGGCGGCGTGGTGGACGTCGAATTTCTCACGGGCCAATTGCCCCTGATCTACACGGCCCTGAAGATTCAACGGGACACACCGGGCGATTATGGCAAGATGGAAGTCGTCGCCGAGATTCAACAGCACCTGGGCGACAAAACAGTCCGGTGTATCGCTTTGTCGTCCACCGACGGTCTGCGGCGCGGCAACACGGCGATCAACACCAATATGCCGATTTCAGTCCCCGTCGGCCGGCAAAACCTGGGACGCCTGTTCAACGTGCTCGGCGAACCTATCGATGGACTGGGTCCGCTGGATGTCACGAAATTGGCGCCCATCCATCGCGATGCCCCCACCCTCCAGGATCAGGATACCCGGGTCCAGATCCTCGAGACCGGGATCAAGGTTGTGGACCTGCTGGCGCCCTATCCGCGGGGAGGCAAGATCGGCCTGTTCGGCGGCGCCGGCGTCGGCAAAACCGTGTTCATCGAGGAATTGATCCACAATATCGCCACCGAGCACGGCGGCCTGTCCGTCTTCAGCGGCATCGGCGAGCGCACGCGCGAAGGCAACGACCTCTGGCTGGAGATGAAGGAATCCAAAGTGTTGGAAAAGACCGTGCTCGTGTACGGGCAAATGAACGAGCCGCCGGGCGCCCGGCTTCGCGTCGGCCTGACCGGCCTGACCATGGCCGAATATTTCCGCGATGAAACCGGCCAGGATATCCTCTACTTCATTGATAATATTTTTCGTTTCGCCCAGGCGGGGCAGGAAGTATCCGCCCTGCTGGGTCGCATTCCATCCGCCGTCGGATATCAGCCGACCCTATCCTCGGAAATGGGCGAGCTGGAGGAGCGCATCACCTCCACCCGGAAAGGATCGATCACATCCGTGCAGGCGATTTACGTGCCGGCCGACGACCTGACCGATCCGGCGCCGGCCACGGTTTTCAGTCATCTGGACGCCACCACCGTGCTCTCCCGCACCATTTCCGAGCAGGCCCTGTACCCGGCAGTGGATCCCCTGGATTCAACGTCGAATATCCTGAGCGCCGCGGTGGTCGGCGAGGAACATTACCGGACGGCGCGCAACGTCCAGCAGATCCTGCAAAAATACAAGGACCTGCAGGACATCATCGCCATCCTCGGCGTGGAAGAACTGTCGGACGAAGACAAGCTGACCGTAGCCCGCGCCCGTAAAATCCAACGTTTCCTCACCCAGCCGTTCTTCACCTGCGAACAGTTCGGCGGCAACCCCGGCCGTTTTGTCGCCTTGAAGGAAACCATCCGGGGATTCAACGAAATCATGGAAGGCCGTCACGATGATCTGCCCGAACAGGCGTTCTACATGGCGGGCAACATTGACGAGGCGGTTGCAAAAGCGAAAACGCTATGAGCACGTTTCCCCTTGAAATTCTGACGCCCGACCAGCCATTCTTCAAAGAGAACGTGGCGAGCGTTGTGGTCAAAGGCAGCGAGGGATTCCTCGGCATCCTGGCCCACCATGCGCCCTTCCTGGCCCGCCTGGCGCCCGGCCCCTTGCAGATCCAAAAGGACGACGGGGAACAGGTCTTTGCCGCCGGCGCAGGACTGGTTGAAGTCACACCTGCCGGCGTCACCATCCTGGTGGATTCCGCGGAACCGGCGGCCGGATCGGACGCCGCGAAGCCGCATTGACCGTGGGCGCGGCCCGGGGTAAGCATCAAGCGATGATCCGAGTTTTATGAATGGCGCGCACAACGGCAATCCCAGCGGGCGCTGTCGCCCGTCAGGTTTGGGAATGAATACCCGGCGCACGGGCGCCGGTCGGTACGTTCCCGCCATGAGCGCGGAGCGTATCCGTGGCCAGTGCTCCCGGCAGAACGCCGGAAACGCCTCAACGGTCATCCCGTCGATGCCCGGAGCTCCCGCGTTGGCCTTGACTCGTCGCCAGGCTGTTCGCAGATTCTCCGCGGCCAGGACTTGCTCCATTATGGTCTTGCTCCTGAACGCGCCCATGCTGGGCGCACACCAGCAAATGCAGTTTTCGTTTTACACGCGGCGGGCAAAACGGAACTGAAAAGTAACGTTCGGACCGCAAAATCGGACATTGACATCCAATGATCGATCTAATATAAGTAATACAAAAAGGAGATCGATATGGAGACAGTAACAGTATCACCCAAATATCAGGTGGTTATCCCCAAATCGGTTAGGGAACGAATTCACATTATCCCCGGGAAACAACTCCAAGTCATCAGCTTTGATGATCGAATCGAACTGGTGCCGGTGAGACCCATGCGCGAAATGAGGGGGTTTCTTAAAGGCATGGACGCCAGTTTCGAAAGAGACGAAGAGGATAGAGTATGAATATCGTTGACACATCAGGATGGATTGAATATTTCTTCTCCGGTTCAAATGCAACTTTCTTTTCTAAGCCTATCGAGGATACTGCCAACCTGATAGTTCCAGTTATCTGTTTGTACGAGGTATTCAAGAAGGTAAACATAGTCGCCGATGAAGCCCGGGCATTGCAGATTATCGGACAGATGAAACAAGGCCGTGTTGTTGATTTAACAGAAGATATCGCCCTGCGTGCGTCACTCGTCAGTATCCGTCATAAGCTTCCGATGGCCGACAGCCTCATCTATGCAACCGCCAGTGCGCGCAGTGCAATCCTTTGGACACAAGATGATCACTTTCAGAACTTACCTGGCATTAATTACAGAGATGCCCGAACCACGGCATCCAGCGTACGCGCCAAACCGCGTCGCTGATGCAAATCGTTCGGGAAAACATAATGAAAAATCATTCGGACCCAGCATGCCGTGATACCCGAAACCCGCATCTCATCGAGTTTAAACCCGACATCGCGAAAACCAACAGGCGATGGGAAGCATATTGGAAAGGCGAAATCCCGGATCGTCCCGTTGTCGTCTGCAATATTCTTAAGATTGATTATCCGTTCCTGCCGGAAAGCTCTTACTGTCTTGCTTCAGCCGGAAATGGACAATTGACCTGTGCGGGTTAATTCTTTGAGAATGGGGCGGTGGCGTTTGAGCGTCAACGCCACGGCGCTAACCGCGTCGCCCCGATCACTATTGCGAATCAAGGCAACTGGTCCCTTGGCTGCCTACCGGGGTGCCACTTATCGACGGACAGCAACGCGGCAAGCGCAATCCCCACACCATCATGACTCCCACCTTGATACCCCGCCTCGATCTTGAAGCATTATTGGATTGTGCCTTGAACGCCGCACGCGCCGCGGGGCGGCACGCGCTGGACCATCGGCGCCGGCGCAGGGAAGTCGCCCAACGTTTCGCTCATGACGTCAAGCTGATCCTGGACAAGGAGTGCCAGATCAAGGCAGAGCGGGTTATCCGGCGCCGATTTCCCGGCCACGGCATCCTGGGTGAAGAAGATGATCGCGCGCGCGCGCCGGCAGACATCCGCTGGATTATCGATCCCATTGACGGCACCGTGAACTTTTTTCATGGACTGCCGCTCTGGTGCAGTTCGGTCGCCATCCAAGTCCAAGGACGGACCGTCGCCGGCGCCATTTTCGCCCCCGAGCTGGACACGTGTTACCTGGCCCGAACCGGACAGCCGTCCCTCTGCAACGACAAACCGATTTCGGTTTCTAAAACTGCGCGCCTGCAAGACGCCGTGATTGCCACGGGCATTGACAAGGAAGCCGACGGGAGGAAACGCTCGCTTAAGGTCTTCCAAATTCTAAATAAGTACTCGCAAAAAACACGAATCATGGGCTCGGCCGCCCTGGACATCTGCCATGTGGCCTGCGGCAAAACGGATGGATTCTTTGAATCCGGCGTTTTTCTCTGGGATGTGGCCGCGGGCGCTCTGATTGTCGAACAGGCCGGCGGGCAGTCGGAGATTCTCACAGCAGGACCCGGTCACCAGGTGGCGTTTCTGGCCACCAATGGGCGGATCCACACCGCGCTAAGGAAGTTGACCGGTTAATCACCATGTACTTAGCGCCCCCAAGCGGGGCGGACTTTTCCGGCAAGAACCGCAAAGAAACGAACATGAGCCGGAAAGCGGACGTAGCCAAGGGCTATGTCAGTTTTCCGGCTTGGGATTGCTTTTCGATTTCCCTGCGCTGGATGACGTCGAAATAACGGTCCGCTTCCGCCACGCTGGCGAAAATGGCCTGAGGCGGCAAGGCCTTGGCAATTTCGAATACCTTGGCGATCTGCGGCTGGAGATTGGACATGATCAGCCGGGACTGTTTGGCCTCAAGCGCCTTGCGCGTTTTCAGAACGAGCCGCACCCCCATACTGCTGATATAATCCAGCAACGACATATCCAGCAAAACCACCTTGGCGGAACCGTCCAATAAAGGTACCAGCTTGGCTTCACATTCCAACGCGGTTTGCGAATCGAGCTTCCCGTTCAAGGATACAACAAAATAACCTTCCCTTTGCTTCCAAACCTTCACGTGCAGTGCCATGATGCGCTCTCCTTGTTGATATCGGACCGACGCCCATTCAGCTATTTAATTATTAAGAATACGCCGGTTTCAGCATGCTGAACAGTTTTTTCTTTCCCGCCGCGGGCGGGCGGCAGGAACGCCCGTTATTTTTCTGCGTGACCTTGAGATCGCTTATGCTTATCATGAATTATGAGTCGATATATTGCTGAGTGAAGCCGACATTGTCAATGGGAACATCCACATGCTTCTGGGCGCGCTGACGGATTTACTGTTTCCCCGGGCCTGCATGGGTTGCGGCAAGCCGGCCCGTGAGGCGGCCCGTTACTTCTGCTGGGATTGCCTTTCACGTCTTGACGTGATCCGGCCGCCGTTCTGCCGGCTTTGCGGAGATCCTGTCGATGGCGCCGCGGAAGGCGATTTTCTCTGCTCCGAATGCTTGTCCCACGCTCCAGCTTTCGACCAAGCCCGCTCCGCGGCGCGTTATCGGGGAGTTTTGCAGACCACTCTCCAGGATTTTAAATATCACGGCGCCACTTGGCTGAGCCGGGATTTCGGCATGCTCCTGCTGGCCTGCTTTCAGACTCACTATTCGGCCCTGGCCATCGATACGATCCTGTATGTCCCCCTGTTCCCGGCCAAGGAACGGGATCGTTCCTTTAATCAGGCCGGCTTGCTGGCGCATGCGCTCAGCACCCAGCTTCGCGGTCTTCCTGTCAAGCAGCGCCTGGTCAAACTCCAGCCAACCCAGACACAAACGCATTTGACAGCGGTAAAACGACGCGCTAATGTTCATGGCACTTTTTCCATTACAGATAAAAGCGCCATCGCGGGCCAGCGCATTCTTTTGATTGATGACGTTATGACCACGGGCGCCACCGTCAATGAATGCGCCCGCATGCTCAAGCAAGCCGGCGCTGAGGCAGTGTTTGTGCTGACCGTTGCCAGAGGATAATATTTTTTCGCCATAAAGGATTGTATGCGTTTATTCAGCCGAAAAAAATATACGTCCATCAAAGTCCGCAAGAAAGACCTTCCCGGCGGCCTGTGGATTAAATGCCCGAGTTGCCAGGAAATCGTCTATAAGCATGAAATCGAATCAGGACAAGGGGTTTGCCCAAAATGCGCCTACCACTTCCAGATATCCTGGAAAGAGCGCCTGGCCCTGCTGACCGAGGAAGGTTCCTTCGAAGAATGGGACGCCAACTTGGAAAGCGCCGACCCGCTCCAATTCACAGGACAGGTGGCTTACACGGCCAAACTGGTCGAGAGCCGCAAGAAAAGCGGTTTGAAAGACGCCATTATCTGCGGCAAAGCGCGCATGGGACCGTTCACGGTGGCGCTGGGCATCATGGATTTCAGTTTTCTCGGCGGGAGTATGGGCTCCGTGGTGGGCGAAAAAGTCACCCGCTTGATCGAACGGGCAACGGCTAATAAACTTTCCGTGTTGATCCTGTCCGCCACCGGCGGCGCACGGATGTACGAAGGCATGTACAGCCTGATGCAAATGGCCAAGACGAGCGCGGCCTTGGCCCGTCACGCGAACGCCGGTTTGCCGTATATTTCCATCCTCACCCATCCATCCACCGCCGGCGTCATGGCCAGTTATGCCACCTTGGGCGATATCATCATTGCGGAACCGCATGCCCTGATCGGGTTCGCCGGACCACGGGTGATCAAAGAAACGACCCGGGAAGACATCCCCAACGGCTTCCAACGCTCCGAATTCATGCTCAAACACGGTCTGATTGACCTGATTGTGAACCGGAAAGACCTTAAAGAGACACTCATTCGCCTGTTGGGTTACCTGAGCCGCTCCACCCCTCCGGCCCCATCGAACCAGCCGATTGTTGAAGTATCCGCACCAACAACGTCATAATCAAAATATCAAGTCCCAAAATCAAAATTCCAAGGAATTTTTTATTTCCAAAACAGTTTAACCCGTAAATTAAAATTTCCGACTATTCAGATCATCCAACCTTGGCTCGCCATCCTGCGAAGCGCAGGACAAGCGCGCTTGCCATGCGCTTAGCATGGCCACGAGTGGAATTTGCCGCAATTTATGACCGACCCATCGCTAACAGAAACACTTTCCCGCCTGTATCGCCGGCATGCCTTCGGCATCAAATTCGGACTTGAAACCATCCAGGCAATCCTCGACCGGATGGGACACCCGGAACGCGGACTCCAAGTCATCCATGTGGCCGGCACCAACGGCAAAGGGTCCGTCAGCGCCATGCTGGACGCGGTATTGCGATCAGCAGGCCTGAAAACCGGCCTGTACACCTCGCCGCACCTGATCCGGTTCAATGAGCGTATTCGCGTGAACGGCCGGTGTATCGCCGACGCGGAACTGGCCGAGTTGATTCGAAGAGTTGACGTCTGCGCCCGGGATGTAGCCGCCCAGCCCGGCGGGCGGGAAGTGACGTTTTTCGAATTCGCCACGGCGCTGGCTTTCGAGTATTTCCAGCGCCAAGGCGTGGATATTCTTGTTTTGGAGACCGGCATGGGCGGCCGGCTGGATGCCACCAACGTAGTCAAGCCGCTGATCTCGGTTATTACGGGCATCAGCCTGGAGCATACCGCATTCCTCGGCCCCGATTTAACCAGTATCGCCCGGGAAAAAGGCGGGATCATCAAGCCGGGGAGGCCGGTAGTCATCGGACCCATGGCGGATGAAGCTTTGGAGGAAATCCGGCGCCTGGCGCACGAACAGCAGGCGCGCCTGGTTCCAGCGGATCAGACCGTGTCCATCAAGCGACTGAGCCGCAATCTGGCGGGACAGAAAATCAAGATCGAATCCGCCGCCAATTCCTACGGACCCCTGACCTTGCCTCTGGCCGGGTTGTACCAGCTCGAAAACATGGCGATTGCCATCGCAACGCTCGATGAACTGGCCACCCAGGCCGGAATGGACCTATCGGCCCGAGTCGTCAAGGCCGGCCTGGAAAGCTTGCACTGGCCCGGCCGCTTCCACGTTCTGGCGCAAGACCCGGTCGTGATCGTAGACGGCGCACATAACCCGGAAGGCGCCGACGGCCTCGCCGAAGCGCTCCAGGACCTTCTCCCCGGCCGACCCATTGGCCTTGTGCTGGGCATATGTTCGGACAAGGATATTGACCGATTCCTGCTTCCGTTCGCCGGGCTGGTCAAGCGCTGTTGGGCAGTCCCCCTGAAAAACGAGCGCAGTCTTCCTCCGGCGGAGGTGGCGGCCAAAGCCGGGCGACTAGGCTGGTTGGTCACGGAATCCACCGTACAACGCGCCATCGAAGAAGCAACGGATTGGGCTCAAAAAAATCAAGGCGCCATTTGCGTGACCGGATCGTTATTCCTGGCCGGCGAGGCGCTGGAGCTGAAACTGGGCTCGGATTTATTTGCCAATCCTTCCCCCGGCCCAAAATGATCACCTAGTCCATATGAACGTGCCGGCGGGAAGGAACAAACCCCCGTCGGTGATCATCTGATCCAATGCGTAGCTGTCCCCCAGGCCGCCATATGAATGGAAACCGAGAATCGTAATGGTCTTGTCGTCTTGCACGTCCGCGATGCCGTCGTTGTCATAGTCCAACTCCAAACGGGCGCTTCCTGAACCAAGATAATTCTTGAATGCCAGAGCGCTGATGGTCAGAGTGTCGCCCGCGCTGAAATCCGCCGTCACCGCTATCTTCAAACGCTGGTTCGAATTCGTGTAGCTGATCGCGCCCACCTTGCCCGCGGCCGTGCCTCCAAAGGTCGGCGTGAGGTCCGCCTCATCCCATGTCATGACGAAACCGGCGGGAATCCACACGACCATATTCGTTCCGCTCTTGATGACCGGCGTGGCGGGATCATCGGTGATCGTGATCGCGCTGATGGCCACCGGCGCATACCCGCTGGCAAAGGACTGGTCCGCAGCCGAAGAGAGAGTGATTACTGAGTCACCGAGAAGAACGTCGTTTGTCATCGTGCCCAGGATCGAGCAATCGCCCGCTCCGCCGGTATAGGTCGCGGCCCACGCGCCCGGACCGTTTATTACCAGGGCGGCCATGGCCGCCGTCAGCACCAACATCGTTTTCACACGCATTATTGCCTCCTATTAAAAAAAGCCGGATCACGGCGCCGACCGCGCGGGGCGCAACGTGCCGCCCAAGACGTAGCCGCTGTCTGTGTCTCTGCGCTGGGTGAACCCATAGGCCGCGTAGTAGCGGAAGGAAACCGGCGCGTAATTGCCGGGACGGCTCCAATTGCCGCCACGCCAGCCGGATCCGGTAGCGCCTATTACCTCTCCGCCTGACAATCCCGGCCAGGTCGCCGTATCCGCATTTCCACTTACGCTCAGACTCCCATCCCCATGCGTACCCGTGAATCCCCTGCCCGTACCGTTGCCCACCGTCACCAACGACTCCCATATGCTTCCCGATAAATCCAGCGCCCCATAATACCCTGCGCCAGCATTCCAACGGCTCGAACTCGCGTCCGCATAACTTCCGACACGATACAGACCATCAGGCAAGCAATCACCGTAATTGCAGTTGCCACGGTTCGGCGCCTCGGAAGCCGTGTATTGGTTATTCAGCGACGACGTGGCAGGCGCCTCCAGCGTCGTGTTGCCCTATGGATACTCGTTCGCCACCGCCGCCAGCGGACCGCGGCAAGCCTTCTCAAACTCCAGTTCCGTCATAGGCCGCAACGCGGCCCAGTCCGTGTACGCCGCCCCGTCCATCCATGAGAGATAATTGCAGGCCACCCATTCCCCGTCATTCGTTTCGTTCATCAGTGCCGCACTCGCGGCAGTGGCACCCCCGGCATTGTTGTTCGCGTCGCACCCGAAGAAAGCCGGACTCCCACTCGTTTTCTTGATGAAGTTGCGGTCGGAAGTGAAATGCAGGGCGATGTCATGCCGGTTGGTCTGTTGCACATAGGTAAGCGTGTTGAGGAAGTCACAGTACTGCCGCTGGGATATCTCCGTCTTTATCAGGTAGAACGCAACGTAACCCTTTGGAAAGGCGGCCGGAATGGGACCGATTCCATCACCGACACTCCCGCCAACATTGATATAATAGAGGTTACCGCCGGCAGCACCCACGAGAATGGCCGATTCCGCGCTGACCGGATATGGATTTGTCGTCTGAACTCCATCCGTGTACTGATAAAAGTGACCGCTTTCATTGCCGCCTGAACCCAGATAAAACGGGCCCGCCGCCACATAGACCATCTCCACGGCAAACACCTTGACCCGGGCGTTCTGGTATTTTGAAATCCCATTGGTTGCAAAATCCCACACCAACCGCACCCCGGCATTCGCCACCGTGCCCACGCCGTCCCCCGACCGCTGAATGAACGCCCCTGTCTTGTCCGCAGGCACGACGATCTCCAGATTCGTGCCGCTGCCACTGGTAAAGCCCACCGGGTTGGTCCCGCTCGCGCCCAGCGTGGCGTGGCTCCAGGTTGCACCTGAATTGGTGGAGTACTTTACAAATACCCAGCAGGCGTCGTAGTTCACCCCAGACCGCCAAGAATTATCCCACGCCAAGTCAAACTGGACCGGGATCTTGCCGTCATTGGGCACTTTAAAGGTCGTGTTCGTCACAACCACGTTGTTGGCCGTGACAGGCCCGGCCACCATGCTCAGCCCCGCGATCGCCATGCCAACCATAATCCAGCGACTGATCCTCATCTTCATTATCACGTTGCTCCTTCCTGAAAATATATGGTATTTAGCCATCCGAA
>Ga0180015_1000280_pt1 | contig 15115 bp, 14 predicted proteins | sample KR13_S2_MetaG_FD_116508 | JGI IMG/M metagenome (GOLD analysis project Ga0180015, IMG submission 116508) | Groundwater microbial communities from the Olkiluoto Island deep subsurface site, Finland - KR13_S2_MetaG | ecosystem: Environmental > Aquatic > Deep subsurface > Groundwater | place...
CGACCTCCTTGTCGAGGAATTCCCTCACACTTCTTCTGTTTTTTATGATATCTAGAATTTCCATCTTAGCATACTCTCGGAACCGGGTCACCGGACGGCTTCTCGAGGTGCCTTTTTCCACCTATGACGGTCTCCATGATTACGCCCTTGCCTTTCTCCACCGAGCCTATAATCTCCGCCTGCTTTCCGAGGGGGTTCTTTCTCAGAATCTGAAGGGCTTTTTCTGCGTCCTCTTTTGCAACGCCTATCAGGACCTTGCCTTCATTTGCTACTGTGAAGGGGTCTATGCCCAGCATCTCCGACGCTGATTTTACCTCCTCCCTGAGGGGGATTCTGTCCTCGTGGAGAATAATTCTCTTGCCCGACTTATCTGCCATCTCGTTGAGGGAGTTGGCAATTCCTCCTCTGGTCGGGTCCTTCATGGCATGGACGTCGAGGTCCAGTATTTCCTCGACCAGTTTCCAGAGCGCTGCGCAGTCCGATTCCAGGGGGGTGTCGAACTCGATGCCCTTTCTCTTTGACATGATTGCCATGCCGTGGTCTCCCACGGTGCCTGAGACTATGATTCTGTCGCCCTCCCGGAGGCCGGAGTTCCTTATGACCCTGTCGGCAATTCCGATACCTGTGGTGTTTATCAGCATGTCTATGTCGGAGTCTATGACCTTGGTATCACCAGTAACCACAGGAAGGGAATTCTCCTTTGATATTCTATTTATTGATTTAACAATCCTTTCAATCTTCTCTATCTCGAATCCTTCCCCTATGATGAATGCAGTTGAGATTGCAACGGGCTTTGCACCCATGACGGCGAGGTCGTTTATGGTGCCTGCTATGGACAGCTTGCCTATGTCGCCTCCCGGAAAGAAGAGCGGCTTCACTGTGTAGGAGTCTGTTGTGAAAACAAGATTCTTTCCTTCCAGCGGAATAACTGCGGAGTCCTCGAATTCGTCCAGGCCGACTCCGTCTTTGACCTTCCTCAGCTCTACAGCGGATAAAACCCGGGAGAGGAGCTTCTCCATTGCTTCCCCACCGCCGCCGTGAACCGACTTTATGACGTCCTCCATTTTGATAGAATAGGTAATCAGCCGTAAAATGCCGAGAAATAGGCCTGCCCCAGTGAGATTCCTCCGTCCCCGGGGGGAATTTCCTGGTGCTGGATGAATCTGAAGCCGGAATTCTTTACGATTTCTGATGCCCTTTTAACTATAACATCATTGTAAGCAACCCCGCCGGAAATTCCAATGAATTCTATTCCTTTCTTCTTTGCTTCCTTTGCTGCGATTTTAGCGAGGCCCTCGGCGATTGCGGCCTCGGCTGAGAAGGCGATATCCTCCACTGCCTTGCCGTCCTCCTTCAGGGAGAGGGCATAGGCAAGGATTTTGGTCGTGTCAAGGACGCCGTCCTTTATCGAGATTGGGAAGTCGAGCTGCTGTCCCCCATTGCCCATGGAATCGAGCTTCATAGCCGGCTCCCCGTCGTAGCTCCTGTAGTGGCACAGGCCGAGTATTGCAGCAACGGAGTCAAGAACCCTGCCCGTCGATGTCGTGACAGGGACGTTGACGTCCTTCTCCAGCTGCTGGAGGACGACGTCGATTTCCTTCTCGCCGTGTTTGAAATTCAGATTATTTTTGATGGCGATATTCTTCAACTCATTATTGGAATAAGTCTCGGAAAGAATTCCCAGGACCATTCTGGCAGGGTAGTAGGCTGCCAGGTCGCCGCCGGGCATCCTCTGCTCTTTGAGGTGGCCTGGCCGGGTGAATTCGCCATTCCTGCAGGAAATAATTTCCCCACCCCAGGTGTTGCCGTCCTCTCCATAGCCGGCTCCGTCACAGCAGATTCCGACCATGCTGTCGGCTCCTGATTCGGCCATCAGCGATGCCAGATGGGCGTAGTGGTGCTGCACCCTGACCAGGGGGACGTTGAATTCCCCGGCGAGAGTTTCTGCGAGCTTCGTTGTATGGAATTTTGGATGCATGTCGCAGGCTATCCTGTCCGGTTTTGAGGTTGTGATTTCCAGGAGGTGCCTCGCGGAGTTCTCCAGGAACTCCACGGTGTTGGGACTGTCCGTGTCTCCGATGAACTGGGTCAGGAATGCCCTGTTCCCTTTGAGGAGGCATGCTGTCACGTTCTCCTGCGCCCCAAGGGAGAGGATTTTCTCCTTTGATTCCCTCTTCATGGAGATGGACAGGGGGACGAAACCCCTGCTTCGCCTTATGAACGCCCCAATATTGTTTACAATTTTGATAACAGAATCATCGCAGCGGTTCTCTATCCCGAGGTTGTGGAGTAGATGGTAGTCGGCGATTTTTGATTCCGCCGCCTCTTTGTTGTCGATGAACATCGGCTCCCCGGGCAGGTTTGCCGAGGTCATGACGAGGGGCTCTTCAAGGCCCTGGAAGAGGATTTCGTGCAGCCCGGTGTAGGGCAGCATGACTCCGATTGTGTCGAGTCCAGGAGCCAGGTTTTGAGATAATGAGGATTCTTTTCTTTTCTTTAAAACCAGAATGGGCCTTTCCTTGGAGAGGAGTAATTCTTTCTCCTTCGCTGATATTCTTGTAAATTCCTCTAGCATCGTGAGCGTGGCCATTATCGCGAAGGGACGCTGTGGCCGGTTGAGTCTCTTGCGGAGCTCTTCAATGGCTGCATCGTTGCTAGTGCTGCAGGCCAGATGCATGCCGCCGATGCCCTTGATGATTAGGATCTTTCCCTTTTTCAGGAGTTTTATGGAAGTCTCAATCGGGTCTGGAGTTCTTTTTCCTTTATCATCAACCAAAAAATATTCCGGGCCGCATTTCCCGCAGGCGATGGTCTGGGCGTGGAATCTCCTATCCTCCGGGCTGGAGTATTCCCTCCCGCATTCCTTGCAGGGCGGGAATTCATCAAAGGCCGTATTCTGCCTGTCGTAGGGAATCCCCCGGATTGTCGTGAATCTGGGGCCGCAGTCGGTGCAGGTCGTGAAGGGGTAGCTGTGTCTCCTGTTCTTGCTGTTGAGAATCTCGTCCGCGCAGTTATCGCAGAGGGCAATATCCGCGGGCGTTATGCCCTCGATGCCCTTGCCGCCGGACTTTATTATTTTGAAGTCGTCGAAGCCGGCGGGGGAATCCTTCCACTCTATTTTAATATCATCTATTCTGGAATTTACTGGCTTTTCCTTTTTTAGAATATCAATGAATTCCGATATCTCCTTTTTGCTGCCCTCTAGCTGTACCTCGACCCCGGCATCGCCGAGGTTCCTGACCCAGCCGGGCAGCCCAATCTTCTTTGCAATCCTGTAGACGAAGGGTCGGAAGCCGACTCCCTGGACAACGCCGGAAATCCTGATTATTGATAAGTGCTGCCGCATTTTTCTGCATTGATTACTCTATATTATAGAGTATTCAGGGGTAAAATCAGGATGTGTCTAGCAATTCCGGCAAAGATTCTGAAGATAGACGGGAATTCGGCAGAGGTGGACTTTGGAGGGGTAAGGAGAGAGGTGAAGCTCGACCTCGTCGATGCCAAGGAAGGGGACTGGGTCATTGTGCATACCGGTTATGCAATACAGACCATGAGCGAAGAGGACGCGAAGGAGACGCTCCGCTATTTTGAAGAGATTCTAAAGCTTGAGGATGATAACTGAGTTCAGGGACAGGGAGACGGCAAAAAAGGCGTGCGACAGGATTAAGGAGATTGCCAAGAACCTTGACCATACCAAGATTATGCACGTCTGCGGCACTCACGAGGATACGATAACCAGGTATGGGATACGCTCGTTGCTGCCGGAGAACGTCGAGGTCATTTCTGGGCCGGGGTGCCCTGTCTGCGTTACTACGGGAAGGGAGATAGACGAGGCCATCGCTCTGGCCGATAAGGGCCTGACAGTAACTACCTTCGGAGATATGCTTAAAGTCCCGGGTAGTGAGAATTCCCTGGAGGGAGTGAAAGCGAAGGGCGGCGACGTAAGGGTGGTATATTCGATTACTGACGCTGCAAGGATTGCGGCCGAGAATCCTGACACGGATGTGGTGCATATCGCAATCGGCTTTGAGACGACTGCCCCCTCGACGGCTGCCGAACTGAAAACGGCGCCGGAGAATTTCTCCGTGCTCTGCTGCCACAGGACAATCCCGAATGCCATGGACCTGCTCCTCAGCTCAGGGGACGTGAAGATTAACGGCTTCATAGACCCGGGCCATGTTTCAGCGATAATAGGTTTAGGGCCCTACAGGCCCCTGACCGAGAAGTTCAATGTGCCCCAGGTTATAGCAGGATTTGAGCCGCTGGATGTGCTGTTCGGAATCCTTCTCATTCTTGAAATGATGGAGAATGGCAAGGCAGAGGTGAAAAACGAATATTCAAGGGTTGTTAAGGATGAAGGAAACCCCAGGGCCCTGGAGATTATGAACGAGGTCTTCCAGCCCTGCGACGTTAGATGGAGGGGGTTCCCCATAATCCCTGGTTCAGGTCTTGAACTGAAAGAGGAATTCTCACGGTATGATGCAAGAAAGAAATTCAATATCAAGGTGGATGATAGGGGAGAGCCCGCAGGCTGCAGATGCGGGGACATCCTGAAGGGGCTGATAAGGCCGGATGAGTGCCCTATCTTTGGAAAGGGGTGCGCTCCCGATAAACCGGTTGGGCCCTGCATGGTCTCAAGCGAGGGGGCCTGCGCGATAGCATACAAGTTTGGTAAGAGTCAATAGTTTAATATTCAAAGTAAATTTAATTACAGAAAGGTTGGCTCAAAGACGGTGGAATTCAATAAGTAGTATCGAGCGAAGCGAGATACTACATACTGATGACACGACCGACTTCGTCGGGCGTGTGTCCGACTAGAGGTCGGCCACATCAACCTTTCTGAAGGTTGAAATGCATGAACTATCTTTTGCCCAGAGCGTTCTGGACAGCATTCTGGAGGAGGCGGAGAAGAACAGCGCAAAGAGAGTGAAGAGCGTTGAGATTGAGATGGGCGACCTTGCCCTGGTAACGGCGAAGGAGCTGGAGTCCGCCCTGAAGATGATTGTTGACGGAACGATTGCTGAGGGAATGGAGATAAAGATAGAGAAGATTCCCGTCAGAGTGAGGTGCGATAAGGGGCACGAGAATGAAATCGAAGTGGATAGAGACCACCATCACATGATGCCCGCGCTGAAGTGCCCTGGGTGCGGGGGCTCTGTAAAGGTATTACAGGGCAACGAATGTATTCTAAAGAAAATAATCGCGGAGTAGATTACCCGAACATCTTGGGGTCTACCCTGGCTCTGTTCTGCTCAAGGCCCAGGTCTTTTGGCTCGTAGCCCATAGCAAGTCCAAGGAGCTGCGGATAATGCAGGACGGGAATCTTTAACTCCTGCCCAATGGCTGATTCGACTGCTTTCTGGTTTGCGTCGTACATTACGTTGCAGAAGGGGCATACAGTAACCATTGCATCGGCCCCGGCCTTCTTTACGTTCTGGAGTTTCTGGCCGGTCATGGCGTATGCAATATCCTTGTCTGCCGCAAGGACGTAACCGCCGCAGCACTGGGCCTTGTCGTAGTAGTCTATTGATTCGGCTCCGGTCGCCTCTATCAGTTCGTCGAGGCTTGCCGGGTCCTTTGGATTGTCGAACATAATCTCTTCCGAGGGTTTCATGAGGTGGCATCCGTAGTGGGCCGCTACCTTCAGGTTTATGGGCTTGGTTACCTTCTCCTTTATCTTGTCAACTCCCACATCCTCCCAGAGGACCTTTACGTAGTGCTTGACATCTATTGTGCCCTTGAACTGCCGGTCTATACCAGCAAGAATCTCATTGACCTCGCCCTTGAGCTCGGGGTTCTCCTTGAGCTTTTTGTTTGCCCTGAAGAGCGAGCCGTTGCAGCCGTTGCATAGGACCATCAAGTCGAGCTTCAGGTCCTCGGCCATGGAGAGAACTCTTGCGGCCATGGCAAGGTATGTCTTCTCATTGATAAGTTCATAGTAGAGGCCACAGCATCCCGCATCGGGCATGTCGACCAGCTCTATGCCCAGCTTGTCCATGACCTTCCTTGTGGAGAGGTCGTAGTTGGACACCCTGAAGGGGGTCGTGCATCCAATGAAGTAGGCGTATTTGTCAGTCATAGTCCACCACCCGTCTTTTCTATAATCTTCTTGATTTCAGTATTGTGCTTTACCTCGGGGAGGCCCATCCTCTCCCTCCTCTTGTTCTCCAGCTCGCCAATCTGAGCAGTAAAGCCGCATGCTTCAAGGTTCTCAACCAGCGGCTTTATGAAATCGGGAATCCCCTTCTCCTTGACGTAGATTCTGCGCATCAGGCTTAGCAGGTCGGCGACCTTTGTCTTTGTGGGGCACCTCTCCTGACAGGTGTAGCAATTGGTGCATAACCAGATATCGTCCTCCAGCTTGCCTTCAATTACCGCCCTGTGCAGAATCTTTCTGGGATTGTATCTGCTGTCGGATATCCTTGCAGACGGACAGCCTCCTGTGCACATCCCGCAGCTGAAGCAGTAGTTAAGAGTCTTACCGTCAATCTCCGAGAGTATCTCTTCCCTAAGATCCATTTTGAAGTTCTTTTTTTATTTTTTTGATTACGAGTGGGACGGATTTCGCAACCTCGGGGGTTAAATCCTCCCCGAATTCTGTTGCATTATCGACCTCTATGCCATAGATGTCGATTTTTTTGGGCATTGTGCCGATGAATTTCTCGCCGAACTCCAGCGCTGTCCTGAAGTCGACGTCGTGGGGCGATATGCCATGCATGGTGGGAATCTCGTCTGGGGTCAGCCTGTAAATCCTGCCCGGCTTTCCGTTTTCTGTCTTTATGGCGTCGACTATTATCACTCTGTCGTAGCCCTTGAGCAGCTCCACCAGCTCCAACCCTGAAACGCTCGCCTCCTCGAAATCCACGCCCTTTACTTCCTTCTTTAGCTCCCTCACGATGTGGATTCCGACCCCGTCGTCTTTCAGGATGGGATTCCCTATCCCGAGGATGAGGATTTTCATCTCTATCTTCGCAACGAGTGCTCCCCGCCTATCTCGTCGCTGTATTCCCTTCTCCTCTTCAGGAGCGCATATTTGAGATTCTTCGCGACTTCCTGCGTTGTTATGATACCCACTATCTTCCCTTCCTTGACGATGGGTAGTCTCCTTATGTTTCTCTTGTTGAACAGGTCGCTTGCGTCCTCCAGGTCGGCATCTGAATTTATCGTGAAGCAGCTCCCGGTCATTATGTCCTTCGCCTTGACCTCGTTCGGGTTCAGGTTCTGGGCCACTACCTTTCGCAGGATGTCGGTCTCTGTAAGTATGCCTGTTCTTGTCCCGTTCTTCACAAGAACAGAGCCCGTTTCATTCTTGCTCATTAGACGAGCAACCTCATGGATACTGGTATCTGGCTCAATTACCAGTACCTTGTGCATTATCTCCTCTACCTTCATTCTATACCTCCTTCCAGGATTCTAATCGAACCTGGAAAACCTCTGGTATAGATTGTGATTAGAGTCATAAATTTTGACCTCGAGGGGCATGTGCCCAGGTAATGTATGAGTGGCGCAGGCAAAGCAGGGGTCATAGGCCCTGAAGGCCATCTCCACCATGTTCAGGATGCCCTGGTCTACCTTGAAGTTCTTGATTAGTTTCTCTGCCGCTCTCTTTACGGACATGCAGATTCCCGCATTGTTGTTTCCTGTGGCAACGATAATATTGAGCTTCTTCATAATTCCTTCCTCGTCGGTCCAGTAGTGGTGGAACAGGGTGCCTCTTGGCGCCTCGACCTGGCCCACTCCCTCGCCGACCACATCGGTGGGAATGTTCCTGACGTCATTGCTCGTAATCTCCGGGTCCTGGATGAGCTCGAGTGTCCTTTCTGCAGCATACATCAGCTCGATGACCCTGGCCCAGTGCATTGCAAGGGTTGCGTGAACCGGCTTTCCGCCAAGAACCTCGTACATCTTCTCGTAGGCCTCCTGAGCGACTGGTGTTGAAAATCCATCGGAAGCGTTCAATCTTGCCAGTGGCGCGACCCGGTAGACCCCGGAATCCTTTCCATCAACCAGGCCCTTCCAGCCGATATTCTTCAGGAACGGGAACTTGAGGTAGCTCCACGGCTCCACGTGCTCCGCTATATGGTCGAGGTATTCCTTGGATGCGTCGAACTTCGCGAACTCCTTTCCGTCGGGGTCAACTACTCTCACGTCCCCGTCATAGAAATTCACCTTGTTGTTCTTGTCCACTGTCCCCATGTAGTAGGTCTTGTGCTGGTATATGTCCCCGGTTATGATATCGACGTAATCCTTGTTCTTCAAAACGACATCCTCGAAAATCTGGAGCGTAAACTTGCCGAATTCCACCAGGCCCTTTGACATCTCCTCGATTTCCTTCTGCTGCTCAGAGGTAATTGGTTTGGCTATTCCGCCGGGCAGGTTGTTTATGGGGTGGGTTGCCCTCCCGCTGATTATCTCCTGGATCTTCTGGGCATCGGCCCTCGCCTTGATTACCTGGCCTCCGACCTCCAGGCCAACCTTGTTAATGACTCCGACTATGTTTCTTTCAGATGGGTCCGCAGTCGGGCCAACAATAAAGTCCGGGCCCGCAAGGGCATAGAAGTGCGCGATGTGGCTGTGCACGTAATGAGCATTCAGGCTCATCTCCCTCAGCTTCTTTGCCGTCTCTGTCGGCTCAACGCCGAATACCATGTCCACTGCCTTCCCCGAGGCCATGTGGTGCGGATTCGGACAGACTCCACAGATTCTTGGGACAATTCTTGGCATTTCTTCCGCCGGCCTGCCCTGGCAGAATCTCTCGAATCCTTTCAGCTCTACGACCTGGAAATAGGCATCCTCGACATTGCCCTCGTCATTCAGGAAGATGTCTATCTTGGCGTGACCTTCAAGCCTTGTTACCGGAGAGATTACAATCTCCTTCTTGTTACCTTCTGCTGTCTTTTCACTCATTTTTAGCACCTCCTTTCCTAACCCGCCTTAACATCGATTTCGGAAGTGTAAATCTGTAGAATGTTCCCAGGGGGTCCTTGATCTGCTTGAATATTTTCTTTACCTCCTCCTCAGTAAGTTCCTCTTCCTTCACCCCAAATATTGTGGCTATAAGATTGAGCATGTTACCGCCCTGGTCGAAGGCCTCCTTTGTGGGACCACTGCAGCCTCTGCAAGGCACATTTCCGTTTATGCAGATTGTACCACATCCGGCCCTTGTTGCAGGACCCATGCAAAGCACACCCTGATCAAGGAAGCACTTCTCCTGGTCCAACTCAACCTCATGAGGCCTGTAGATTTTGTCAATCTTTCTCGTGTCTGCTTTCTTCCTTTCGCACTCGCTGCAGAGAGTTTTGTCCGATGCTATGGTGGCTCCCTTGGGTGGCAGCTCCCCTGAGACTATTGCATTGATTGCAGTCATTATCAGGTCGGGAGTAGGAGGACATAATGGTAAGAAGTAGTCAACGTCCACCTTGTCGTCAAGTGCAAAGACATCGTCGTAGAATTCCGGTAGTGTCAGTTCGTGTCCCGCCTCGTCCTTGTACTCCGGCTGCGGAGTAACAAAGTCCGGATTGTCAGTGGAGGGGGTATTCTTGTAGACCTCCTCAAATATTTCCTCCTTGTTTGTTACGTTAGCGAGACCGAAGATTCCTCCGAAGCATGCGCATGCTCCGAATGCTATGAGTGTCTTTGACTTCTGTCTCATCAGCTTTGCCATGTGCTCGTTCTCTGAATCTCTTACAGAACCGTGGTAGAGGCAGACGTCTATCTCTCCGTCAGCCATTGCCTCAACGTCCTTGTACTTTGCATCCATGATTGTGGGTGCAAAGACTATGTCTGCATGCTCCAGAACCGTAAGGATTCTTTCGTGGATATCCAAGACCGCAATATCGCATCCGGAGCATGTGGCTCCCCTGCATATTGCCAGTTTAAGTTTTTCTCCTTCTGCCATTTTTAGCCTCCCTCACCTGAATTTAAGTCATTTACTATATCAACGAAGCGCTTGGATTCGTCCTTGCCAATCCATTCGATTCTAAGCGCCTCGGGGTTGATTCCAAACTGTTCGATTAATTGCTTCAGTGCTGTGACTCTCTTCCTTGCCTTGAAATTGCCGGTGAAGTAGTGGCAGGCATCCGGCGGACAGCCGGCTATCATGACTCCCTTGGCTCCGGAGCTGAATGCCTTGAGAATCATCTGGGCATCGACCCTGCCGGTGCAGGGAACCCTGATTATTTTTACGTTTTCAGGGTATGAGAGTTTCTCGTATCCTGCCTTATCGGCGGCATTGTAGGAGCTCCACTTGCAGAGGAAGGCCATGACATCGCCTTCTTTCACAGTCCCTGAAATCTGAGCAAGGGTCCCCTTGTCGCTGTGGCCGTCAAGCTGGTTAGCTCCTGCCGCACAAGTTGCCGTGCAGATTCCGCACCCCATGCACAGCTCGTCGTTGACCGTGACCTCCTCGCCCTGCAGGGCTACTGCCCCGTAGGGACAGGCGCTGGTGCAGATTCTGCAGTCTGCCTCACTGCATATGTCGCTGTTTATGGTTGCGGTTGGAGTCTTCTTGGGAATGAAATCCTTGTTAAGTACGTTGATTACCTCGACTGCGGATTCCCTCGCGTCTGTTACGGTCTCGGCGACTCCCTTCGGGAAGGCCGCTGCCCCTGCAATGACTATTCCTCTCGGGTTAGCATCAACTGAACGACAGGAATTCACATACTCCACAGGGAATTCACCGTTGGCCGGAATTCCGAGCTTCTGAAACATTTCGTTATCCGGAACGAAGCCGGTCATGAGCACCACATACTCCGCCCTTGTCTCGACGTTCTTTCCAAGGAGAATGTCCTCGGACCTGACGACAAGGCTTTCGTTGTCCTGCAGAATCTCTGAAGGCCTGCCCTGGATGAATTTGACACCGTAGTTCTCTCTAACAGTGTTATAGAAATCCTCGAAGGGACCGTAGCTCCTCATGTCGATATAGTTTATGTAAACATCGGTTTCGGGGCTGTTGTCCTTTATCAGCTTCGCCTCCTTCAGTCCGAGAAGGCAGCAGACCCTCGAGCAGTAAGGGAGATGGTTTTTGTCCCTTGAGCCGGCGCAGTTTACGATTACGACGCTCTTCGGCTTTATCTCGCCGTTTGAGAATTTGCGCTCGAATTCGAGCTTTGTGAGAACGTTCGGGTATTTTCCGTAGCCGTACTCCGTTATCTGAGAGGCATCATAGTCCTTCAGGCCGGTGGCAATGACTATTGCTCCGACATCGAGGCTCTTCTCAGCCTCGTCGAGGCTTATTTCCCCGCATACCTTGACGCATTCGCCGCATTTATTGCATGAATCGAAATCGATGCCGTAGCTGTCGGGGTGCGTCGGCATGTAGTAGATGGCCTTTCTGTCTATGCCATCGTCATTGACTGTCACGGGACAGACCTCCTCGCATTTTTTATCCAGCTTGCCCTCAACGACGTTGCCCCTTGTCTTGACCTTTACCTTGTAGTTGCCAAGCCCCCCCTCGACTGACTCAACGTCGGAGTTGGTAAAAATCTCGATGTTGTCGTTTCTGACGACCTCGTTGATTAATGGATAGAGCGTGTGTGAGTTTGGGGTTCCTCCAGGATAGAGCCTGTCAAGCTTTGCGACGGTCCCTCCCAGGAAGGGTGTCTTCTCCACAAGATGGACTTTGATGCCGGAATCGGCTATCTGCCTTGCGGTCTCCAGACCGGCAACGCCTCCACCGATAACCAGCGCGCTCTTGTTCTTGATGTCGAATGTCTTCTTTTCCACGGGCTCTGAGTTCTTCAGTTTGTCAACAGCGCCCTGTATTAGGTCCTTAATCTTCGCCGGAGAGTGGCCGACCCATGCGACCTGCTCCCGTATGTTCACGAATTCCACGTTGGGGCTGTCGAAGAATTTCTCCAGTACTCTGGGGGTAGGACCAGCAATAACTACTTTGTCATTGCCGACAGAACCTATCTCCTTAATATCGTCTATGACCTTAACCTCCACGCCGTCGCCGAAATTCATGTCTTCCGGCAACTTTATTTCACCATTGCATGTGCAGACAAAAACTTTCAAGTTAATCACCTCGTTATTCTTAGAACTCTTAACGGTATCAGGCCCTGCTGGACCAGCTTCAGATTTTCCTCCTGGGCCCAAGAGGCTCATTAGTCTCTTTAGAGGGGGCATATTGTTAATGAATAATCATTATAGATATTCCTATAGGTATTATGGATTATTCTTTAAATAATGGAGTTATAAAACACCGTTATGAGATAACGATGTTATTGACCCTGTAGGGTCCCGTCTTCTGAATTAACAATTGTTAACATATTAAAGCTCTGAGCCCTAGTTTAAGTAATATTGCGATATTATATTAAGACTACGATTTAATATGAAATTCCCGTGTGAATTAACGGTGTGGTATGTGCTTCCTGCAGTAAGGTCCGAGCTTGCCAAGGAGCTCGCAAGGCTGGGGCTATCCCAAAAGGACATCTCAGAGAAACTGGATATAACGCAGGCTGCCGTATCCCAATATGTCAATAACAAGAGAGGGAACAGCGTAAAATTCAAGAGAATGGTGATGAATGAGATAAAAAGATTGGCAAAGGACATTAAGAACGGGGACAATTCAAGTGTTGTTCCAAGGGTGTGCAGGATATGCGATATGATAAAGGCTGACAAAACCATATGCGGAGTTCATAGAAAACGCGAGAGGAATGTTCCAAAAGGATGTGATGCGTGCTTTGTTGGCTAGTTGGATTCTCTTTTTGAGATATTAATTTTGCTACGGGATAGATTTTTCTACATAATCAAAGTTGAGTTGACCCTACCTGAAGGACGCCTACAGCCCAATCAAGGTATTGATACCTGAGATTATGAAACTGGGCACGTGGCATGTTGTCATATGCATGACCCTGATGGCAGCCATATGGGCCTACCTCATCAATAAGAAATAGGGTTGCTTCGCACCTCAGTTGTTTCAGATTTTTGACATTATTAGATTTGTATAGCCGTGCGGTTTTTTACCTATAATGCCTCTCTGTTCAAATTTCCAGAGCATCCGAGATATCTTCATTTTGTATATCCCTGTTTTATCCATCAAATCTTTCTGTGTGATTGATTTATTCAGGTATATAACTCGGCTTATATCTCTTCATCAGTAGTGAATTCGAGACTACCGAAACTGAGGAGAATGCCATCGCTGCCCCGGCAATTATGGGGTTCAGAAGAAACCCTGTAAAGGGATAGAGAATTCCCGCTGCAATTGGAATCCCTAGAGAGTTATAGATAAATGCCCAGAAGAGGTTCTGCTTGATTTTGTTCATCGTATATCTGCTCAGGTCCATTGCCATTACAACGTCCCTTAGGTCCTCCTTGATGAGAACGATATCTGCTGATTCGATTGCGACGTCTGTACCTGACCCTATGGCTATGCCAATATTAGCTTGTGCTAATGCAGGGGCATCGTTTATGCCATCGCCGACCATGGCAACCTTCTTCCCATCTGCCTGAAGTTTCTTTATCTCATTGGCTTTGTCTTCAGGCAGCACCTGCGCCAGTACCTTGTCGATTCCAAGCTGGGTGGCAATCGCCTTGCCTGTCCGCTCATTATCGCCTGTAATCATGACAACATTCTTTTCCATTTCATGCAGTGCGTCTATGGCCCCCTTTGAATGTTCCTTAAGTGTGTCTGCAACGGCAATAATGCCAACAATCTCTTTATCCAGGGAAACAATCATTGCAGTTTTGCCTTCATCCTCGAGTTTCTGGACCTTATCTTCAATTCCTTTCAGATCTAAATCCCTGTCATTCATCAACCGTCTGTTCCCCAGTAAAATCTCTTTACCGCCATATTTCGCTTCGATTCCCCTGCCGGGAATGGCATTAAAGGAATCAGTATCGGGAATCTCAATCTTTTCCTTTTTTGCCCTGTTGATTATCGCTTCTCCCAGCGGATGCTCTGAGCGTTTCTCTGTTATTGCTGCATATTTTAGAATGTCTTTTTCATCGATGCCTGAGAGGGGAACTATATCTGTAACCTCCGGTTCGCCCTTGGTCAGGGTGCCTGTCTTGTCGAAAACTACCGTATCGATTTCGTGCGCTATCTGGAGGCTTTCGGCGCTCTTTATCAGGATTCCGTTCTCTGCTGCGAGCCCTGTGCCGACCATCACTGCCGTGGGAGTCGCCAGTCCAAGGGCACAGGGGCAGGCAATGATAAGAACTGCAATAAAAATAGTCAGGGAAAATACGAACCCCATGCCGAGCAGATACCATGCCGTAAAGGCAATTAATCCGATTCCAATGACTACTGGCACGAAATAGGCAGAGATTTTATCGGCAAGGGCCTGAATTGGTGCCTTGCTTCCCTGGGCCTCCTCAACTAGATTGATAATCTGAGCCAACGCTGTGTCTTTTCCGACCTTCGTGGCCTTGAATTTGAAGGAGCCGGTCTTGTTTATTGTTGCCCCAATAACCTCATCGCCCTTTGATTTCTCGACAGGAATGCTCTCTCCCGTGAGCATGGACTCATCAACGCTTGAGTGTCCTTCAATGATTACGCCGTCAACAGGAATCTTTTCTCCTGGTTTTACTATTATGATATCTCCTGCTACAACCTCCTCAATAGGGACCTTTATTTCCTTGCCGTCTCTTACTACCGTTGCGGTTTTTGCCTGTAGACCCATCAGCTTTTTTATGGCCTCCGATGTCTTTCCCTTGGCAATGGCCTCGAGCATCTTGCCCAGCAGGATGAATGCAATCAGCAGCCCTGCCACTTCATAGTAGAGGTCGTTTATTCCATAGTTTGGATTTCCCGTCCATATCAGAATTGAGATTGCCAGGCTGTAAATGTATGCTGACCCTGTGCCGATTGCAACCAGAGTATCCATGTTGGCGGTTTTTGTCTTTATGACTGCCTTGACCCCTCTTGTGTAGAAGCCGGAACCGGCTATTATGATTGGGGTTGCCAGCAGGAACTGGATTATGGCTGCATTTTCGATTATGAATGTAGGTACTAGAAGGCCTACATGTGGGGCCATGGCAGAATAAAGCAATGGGACTCCAAATAATGCTGCTATGATGAATCTTAATTTTAGATTCCGGATCTCTCTTTCCCTTGCCTCCTTCCCAACATCTGCAGTGGGTTTTTAAATTGTTTTATACCAAACATCACCTA